>Ga0207710_10000053_pt1 | contig 180375 bp, 149 predicted proteins | sample KBSS24metaG_FD_184400 | JGI IMG/M metagenome (GOLD analysis project Ga0207710, IMG submission 184400) | Switchgrass rhizosphere microbial communities from Kellogg Biological Station, Michigan, USA - KBS S2-4 metaG (SPAdes) (version 2) | ecosystem: Host-associated > Plants > Roots >...
GCGAACAGCATCACCTGCATGGTCAACATCGACGACCACAACCTGCCCATCGTCAGCAGCGTGACCAGCGCCATACAGAAAACCCCCAACCCGACATCCGGGTTGGGGGTGTTTGATGTGCGCTCGGAGGGAATCGAACCCCCAACCTTCTGATCCGTAGTCAGATGCTCTGTCCGTTGAGCTACGAGCGCGAGCCCGCCACCGTGGTGGCCGGCGTTGCCAGCTTACAGCACGGCGGAGCCGACCTAGCCGACGGACGAGCGCCGGGCCACATGTAGTTCGTCCGATGCGCGGAGTGAGTGCTGGAGGTGCGTCGTCGGCCGCCTCGAGGACAGGGCCGGGGCGCGGAGCCTCACGGGCCCAGCCGGATGAGGCGGGACAAGCGGTCGACGGCGTGGGCGGCGTCGGTGACGGGGTGCGGGTCCCGGTCGTCGGTGAGGAGGGTGACGATCTCGGTCAGGGTCCAGGATCGTTCCTCGACCAGGCCGACGAGCAGGTGGTAGTAGGTGCGGGCGTCACCGCGCAGGTTTCGCAGGATCCGCTCGTGCCGTCGCCACGCCACCACCACCTCGTCGGGCCGCTCCGAGCGCGCGGCGGGGGCGAAGCCGAGGTGAATGCGCGGCGAGGCGCTCCGGGCACACCAGGTGCTGGCGACAAGGCGGACACGCTGGCCATAGGGCAGCAGCGATGCGATCGCCTCCAGGTAGCGCAGCCGGCTGGCCGCCTGTTCCCAGGGCTCGCCGGCAGGGGCGGCCCGCACCGTGACGACCGTGCGAGTCAGCAGCGCCGCCGCCGTGGCCGCCGCGGTGCGCAGACCGATCCCGAGCTCGGCGAGCGTGACCTCGACCTCCTCCGGGCGCGGTGTCGCCACCTCGATCTCGATCGGCTCGGTGACCTCACTGGACTCGACATCGTCGCTGCCCGCACCATCCTCGCCCGCGTACTCGGCGGAATCGAGGCGCAGTACGGCCTCGTAGAGCGCCGGGTAGGTCACGGGCGCCGCGCGCAGGCTCGCAAACGGAATGCAGAGGAAACGAGTTTCCACGACCGGCCCCCGATTGACCCCTTGCGTGCCGCGAGCATGGGATCCGTCGGCGTCGGCATGGCCATCAGCGTCGGCATGACCGCCGACGTCGGCGTCATGGCGCCAGGATCGGACGGCGAGGCCGAGCATCGTGTCTCCACCGCGGGGCGCATAACAGACCGTCGCCCAGGGCAGGGAGGCGCCGCTGAATGCTCTCGGCGCGGAGTTCGGCGGAACACCCGGGCTGAATCGACGGAGAATCTGCGCGTACTGGGGCCCGCTGAAGTAGGCGCCCGAGTGCCGGACAACGCCGTCGCCGTCACCACCCGGCCCGCTCGTCATCACGGCCCAGCCCGCGGGCAGGCGAACGGTGTGCGAAACGCCGAAAATGATGTGCCCCCCGACACGGCGCCGACAGGCCGCGAAAACCCAGCGCGACCACTGTCCACCGCGACCACCAGCCAGGATGGGCACAGCGCGTTATAGTACGCACGCCAGACGCGACCGACCTGTTGGAGTATGGGGCGGCAGCGACATCTGGTCAAGGGTCCGATTCCGGTCCGTTCACCAGGTGCGGACGTCCGCGTACTATCAGCGAGGAAACGTCCGCCGTCGCGTGTCGCGGCGACGACGGCGCGGACGTTCGCTCGACGCTGCCTTCACGCCGGCCACGCGGCGGCGGCCTGCCTACCGGGGGAATGGTGACGGATCGGCTGACCGACCAGGAAGTGCGCATGCTCGCGCAGGCATTCTCCCGGCCGGCCAGCGCCACCGCCCTGCTGGAGCAGGTGGGCCTGGACCGGTCCCAGCAGCCGGCCTGGACAGAACGCACCGCCCTGGAGTTCTGGCGGGAGATCAACCATCTCCTCGGTCTCGGCGCCATCATCGACGGCCGGCAGTTCATCCTTGCCGCCGCCCTGAAGTTCTATCCGGGAAACCAGGTCTTTCATGACGGTGTCGCTTCGCCGCCCTCGGCGACAACGACAACGACGACCACAACGACGGACCACCGCACAGCGCCGTCCGGTGCGCAGGGCGCGTGGGGCCAGGCGCGGGCAGCGGTTCCGGCGGTGGCACGCTCCGGGCCGACGAGAGACCCGACCGGCCCGGCGGGTGTGCTGGTGGCACTCGACCCGGTGCTGGCGGGCTCGGCCGGCGCGGTGGTACCCGCCGGCTGGGACGGCCTGCGTGAGCTGATCGAGCAGGCGGCACAGGCCAGCGGGCTGGCGGCCGACGCCGTCAGGCCCCGCCTCCGTGGGCCCTGTCTGGTCGCGGAGATCACCGGTGACGTGCCGACGGGCACCATCGCCGCCTTGGTGCGTGCCATCAGCGGCGCGCTCACCACCTACAACGCGACCGGCGCGTCCCATCGCGTCCGGCTCCGGATGGCGCTGCACCGCGGCCGGGTCGGCGGCGTGGTGGGCGGCGAGGCCATGGAGTCCACGGCCGGGGACACCGCCGCGGTCATGTACCGACTCGTCGACGCTCCGCCGCTGAGTCGCCTGCTCGAGCACGAGCCAGCGTCGGACGTCGTGCTGCTCGTCTCGTCCGCTCTCACCGAGAGCGGGACGTCAGGGGCGGACCTCGCCGAGCTGCTGATTGACCCACGGCAGGTCACCGTCGACATCCCGGGCCTGCCCGTCACGGCCCGGGTCGGCGCCGTCCGCGCACCAGCAGGCCTGGAGGCCGGCGGGCAGGGCCCAGCAGGTCGTCCCAACGGCGCGTCCGCCTCCGAGGCCGGCAGGGTGGGTCGTCTCGGGTTTCCCGGGGCGGCCGCGCAGAGCTGGGACTTCGTGATCTCGGCCGCGAAGGAGGACAGCGACTGGAGCGCGTGGCTCGCCTGGGAGCTGGAGGCGAGCCATCTTCGGGTGCACCTCCAGGCGTGGGATGTCCTTCCGGGGCATCACGTGGGCGCGCAGCTGCACGCCGCCATCAGCAACTCGAAGCGCATGCTGATGGTGCTCTCGCCCGCCTACCTGGACTCCCCCCAGGTCCAGGCCGAGTGGACGGCGGTGTGGGCGGGCGATCTGAACGGCGTCGAGCGCCGGCTGGTGCCCGTCCGCATCGAGACGTGCGAACCCGGCGGACTGCTGCGCGGGATCTCCTACATCGACCTCGCCGGCCTGTCAGGGGACGCCGCGAAGGCGGCCTTCCACCAGGGCATCGACGCGTCGATCCGTGGCTGGTACCGACCGGAGTCAGCACCTCCCTTCCCCGGCCCACGCCCTTAGCCGCCGCGGCGGTGCCTTCCGAGCCGGCGCACGGCCCAGCCCTACGGCTGGTCGGTGGGTGGGGTGGCGGGGGCGTCGCCGAGGTAGGTCGCCTCGACGAGGTCGGGGCGGGCGGCGAGCTCGGCCGCGGACGCCGACAGCGCGATGCGGCCGCGGTCGAGCACGTAGCCGCGGTCGGCGACCCGCAGGGCGATCGCGACGAACTGCTCCACGAGCAGCACCCCGGTCGACGTCTCGGCGGCGATCGTGCGCAGCAGCTCGAGCAGCCGTGGCGCGACGCCGGGCGCAAGGCCGAAGGACAGCTCGTCGACGAGCAGCAGCCGGGGGCGGCGAACGAGCGCGACCGCGAGCGCCAGCCGCTGACGCTCACCGCCGGAGAGCTCGCCGGCCGCCCGGTCAAGCAGGTCGCGCAGCGGCGGGAACCAGCCCAGCACCCGATCGATGTCCCCGCGGTGACGCCGCCCGGCGGCCAGGGCCAGGTTCTCCCGCACCGTCAGCCGTGCGAGCGCCCCCCGGCCCTGCGGGACGACGGCCAGCCCGCGCCGGGCCAGCGCACTCGCCCCGCCACGCCGCGACGGCTCCCCCAGCACGACGATCCGACCACCGCTCAGCGGCAGCTGGCCGGCGGCCGTGCGGATCAGGGTCGTCTTGCCGGCGCCGTTCGCGCCGAGCAGCGCGACGATCTCCCCCGCGCGGACTGTCAGCGAGACCTCCCGCAGCACCGGCCCCTCGTGATACCCGCTGGTCACCCGGTCCAGGACCAGCAACTCGGACGGCGCTGCCAACTCGGACGGCGCTGGCAACTCGGGCGGCACTGGCAACTCGGGCGGCACTGGCATCGCGGACGGCGCTGGTGGCTCGGATGGCGCTGGCGATGCGGACGGCATCGGCGGCGTCGGAGGCACCCGCCGGACCCCGCCGCCCGGACGCGCGAGCGGCGTGGTCGCGTCGCCGGCGGGTTCACCGGAGCGGCCTGAATGATCACCTGGGCGGACGCCGAGGCCGCCGTCCGGGCCATCGGTCTCGCCGAGGTAGGCGGCACGGACGGCGGGGTCGGCGCGGACCTGCGCCGGGCGGCCGCGAGCGACGATCCGCCCGGAGTCCAGCACGAGGACGTGGTCGCAGACGTCGAAGACGAGCTGCACGTCATGGTCGACCAGCAGGACGGCGACGCCGCCGTCGGCGACGCGGCGGATCCGGGTGGCAAGCTCGTGGCGGTCGGCGGGGTCGAGCCCGGCAGCCGGTTCGTCCAGGAGCAGCACCTTCGGGGTACCGGCGAGGGCCCGGCCGAACGCGACCGCGGCCCGCTCATCGTGGGTCAGCGTCGCGGGCAGCCGTCCGGCGATGGAGCCCAGCCCCAGGCGTCCGGCGTCCACGACCCCGGGGCGCCAGGGTTCGACACCGTGCCGCCCACCGCCTCGCCGGCCAGCACTCCGCCGTCCGCTGTCCGGCCGCGTCCCATCCGACCATCCCCCATCCGGCCGTCCGGCTTCCGGCCGTCCGGCTTCCGCCAGGGGTTCCGCCACGGCATCCGCGCTGGCATCCACGGATGCGGCGGCGATCGGCGCTGTCGGCGGGCGCGAGGCAGCGAGGTGGCTCGGGGCGCGCGCGGGGCGGGCGACGACGGCGAGGTTCTCGGCGACGTCCAGGCTGTCGAACAGTTCCAGCGCCTGGAAGGTGCGGGCGAGGCCGTGGCGCTGCCGGGCATGCGCGGGCAGACCGGCCAGGGCGACGCCGTCGAGCGTCACACTGCCGACGAAGATCGTCGCGAAACCGGTGAGAGCGTCGATCAGCGTGGTCTTGCCGGCGCCGTTCGGCCCGATCAGGCCGGTGACGCTGCCGGCGCCAAGTGAGAACGAGACGTCCTCGATGATCCGGCTGCTCCCCTGCCCGGCGGACAGCATGTCCACCGACAGCACGGCGGTCACAGCGCGCCTCCGGGCTTCAGCGACTGCGCCGGACCGGTCATCAGCCGCGGCGCTCCCCCCTGCCCGCCAGACGAGGTCCCGGCGACGGCATCCGGCGAGGACGGGGCGTTCGACGGCGACGGGATGCCCGGCGGTGGCTCCTGGTCATGGTGGCGCGGGCGGCCAGGGAGCAGACGGCCGACGAACGGCGGGCGGCCAGCGGTCCGCGGCGGGCCGTCGGCGGCGGTATGCGGCGAGCGGTGGACGAGCCCGGCGGGGCGCAGAACGGCGAGGATGACCACCGCGAGCCCGCACAGCACCTGCTGGTACTCGCCGAGGTTCGCCCACCGGTCGAGCAGGGTGAAGGCGAGCCCGCCGGGGGCGAGCAGGCCGGCGACCAGCGCGCCGCCGACGGTCGTCACCCCGCCGACGGCAGCGATGGCCAGGAAGAACAGCGACGCCGTGACGCCGAACGAGTCGAACGACAGCCGCCCCTGGCCGTAGCCAATGAGGCAGCCCCCGAGCCCGGCGATCGCGGCGGACAGGGTGAAGGCCAGCACTTTCGTACGGCGCACGTCGACCCCGGCCGCGGCGGCGGCCCGCTCGTTCGCCCGGACGGCGAGCATCCGCTGGCCGAGGCCGGCGGTACGCAGCCTGGCCACGCCATAACCGCAGGCAGCGAGGACGACGAGCGCCAGCAGGCCGTACTGCACCCGGGGGAAGCCCGGGCCGGACAGCCCCAGGTCCAGACCGAAGATCTTCGGACTGGGCACGACCGAGCCGCGCAGACCCCCGGTGACCAGCGGGTTCCCGAAGACGGCCTCCTGGATCGCGACCCCGGCGACCAACGTGATGACGGCGAGGTCGAGCCCGCGCAACCGGCGCGCCACCACGCCGAGAAACAGACCGGCCGCGGCGGCGGCCGCCGTGGCGACGATCGGCGCGACCGGGAACGGGATGCCGAGCTCGCCCTGCAGCCGGGCCAGCAGGAACCCGGCGACGCCCGCCAGCGTCATCTGCGCCAGCGAGAGCTGGCCGACGTAACCGGTGAGCACGACGAGCGACAGGCACACCACGGCTCCGGCGAGACTGCGTTCCAGGCCGAGCCGGGCATCGCCGGTGAGCACGAACAGCGCCACCACCCCGATCGGCACCCCGAGCGCCACGCCGACGAGCGGGCGCCGCGGCGGGACGACCACCGGCAGCGGCGCGGTGACGACGGCGCTGGCAGTGCGGCCGGGTATCAGCGTGCCGCGCCGGCCGGCCACGGCGATGACCAGGATCATCGGCAGCAGGGCCCGCAGCCCAGGCTGGTTGAGCCAGCTCACGTCCTGCTGGACGGGGAGCAGCACGGCCTGGGCGACGCCGATCCCGAGCGCGCCGATGACGGTCAGCCCGAACGACGACAGCCCGCCGAGCAGCGCGGCCGCGAGCGCCGGCACGACGAACAGCGAGTAGCTCGTCGGGTTCAGCGCGCTGATCGGGGCGACGAGGATGCCTGCGAGGGCGGCGAGCACTGCCGCGAGCATCCAGTTCGCCGCGGCGATCCAGCCGGGACGCCGGCCGAGCAGCGCGGTCGTCTCCTCGTCGTCTGCGACGGCCCGGCTGGCCAGGCCAAACGTCGTCCAGCGCGACATCGCCCACAGCGCCACGGCGGCGACGACCACGATCGCGGCCAGCAGCAGCCGGTCGCTGGAAACGGTCGTGCCGAGCACGTGCACCGGGTGCTGCGGCAGCACAGGCTGCAGGAAACGGTTGTTCGCGCCGAACTGGATGACGGCGACGGACTGCAGGGCGATCGTGAGGCCGACCGCGGCCACCACCGTCATCATCGGCTGGGCCCGGCGCAGCGGCCGGAACACCACCAGGTAGGCGACCAACGACAACAGCGCGGCCATCACAAGAGAGACCGACAAAGCGAGACCGAACGACGGGGTGTCGGTCAGATGAATTCGTGGTGGCAACCCGACCACGGGAAGGACGAGATCCCCGACTTCACGAAGCTCGGCATACTGATACGTGGCGTACATGGCGAACGCACCATGAGCGATGTTGATGACGCCGGACGACCGGTAGGTGAGCACGAGGCCGAGGCCGAGCGCCGCGTACACCGCGCCCGGGCCCAGGCCAAGCAGCATTGCGGCTACATAGGTGGTCACAGGGCTCCCGAGCAGATATACGGCATCACAGTCGACCAGGGTGCATGGCCGCGGAAGTGTGGACGCGCTGTCACCGCATCACTCCCGTCCCGCCGGGCCGGCGGTCTCACCCAGGAACCGGGTGAGATGGAGTGTAGCTTGACCGCCCGTGAGACAAGCTTCCCGCGCCCTCCTCTCGTTCTCCGTCGCCCTGTCCGTCGCCCTGGCTGGTGCCGGATGCACGAGCCAGCGCGGTGGCTCGTCAGGCGGCGCGCCAGCCGGTGGCGCCTCGACGAGTCACCTGACCGGGCCGCCGGTGACCCTCGGATTCGTCACCGTCGAGAACAGCACTCTCGGGTCATATCCCGAGACGCGGCGGGCCGCCCAGGCCGCCGTGGACCACGCGAACGCGACGCTCGACGGCGTCGGCGGCCACCCGCTGCGGCTGGTCACCTGCGCCACGGACGGCTCCCCGGAATCCTCGCAGAACTGCGCCAACCGACTGGTCGCCCAAAAGCCGGTCGCCGTGATCGGCGGCATCGACTTCGGAACCCAGGCCGCGATGCCGATTTACGAGTCGGCGCACATCCCCTACGTCACCGGATCACCACAGCTCAGCGGTGAACTCGATTCGAAGAACGCGTTTGCCTTTTCCGGCGGCTCGGTCGCGGAGCTCCTCGGTATCACCAGCTACCTGACCGAGACGAAGCACATACACAGTGCGCATGCTCTTTACGTGGATCTTCCGGGCCTGCTGACCGCCGCGATCCAGGGCTCCCAGAACATCCTCCGCAAGAAGGGTGTCACCGACGTCCGGCTGATTGCGGAGAAATCGGACGCGGCGGACTTCGCCCCGGCGCTCACCCAGGCGGCGGCCGGGAATCCGGACGCCATCATCGTCGTCTTCCAGGCGGCGGCCTGCGCCCGCATCGTCCAGGCCGCGGCCGCCCTGAACGTCCGCAGCGACATCTACCTCGTCGGCGCCTGCGCCACCCCTGCGGTGCCGCGGGCCGCGGGCGGGAAGACCCAGAACCTGTACTTCGCCTCCAGCTACATTCCGGTCGGCACCAGCGGCGGGGACGCGGACACTGCGGCCTTCCGCGCGGCCATGCCGGAGGCGGACCGCACCTCGGCGTCCCAGGGCGCCTTCTCGAGCGTTCTGAACGTGCGGGCGCTGCTCGCGAAGACGCCGCAGCCGACCGCCGCCGACCTGACCACCGCCCTGCGCGCCACCCACGACGAACCCAACGTGATGGCCCACCCCTACACCTGCGACGGCAAGCAGATCTCGATCTTCCCGGCCGTCTGCAACAGCGCCATGCGCCTGCTGCGCTGGCAGGGCAACGCCTTCACCGACGTGACCGGCACCTGGCAGGACGGGCGCCAGCTCGTCTCGCTGATCGGCTGAGCCGACCACCGACCCGGGCCGCCGGGCGCGCGCCGCACCGCCGCGCCCGGCAGCCCGCCCATCACCCCATCCGGGGCCCGTCACACTGCTCGCGAGCTCGCCCAGAGGCGGACCGCCTACCTCGACGCCGACGTGCGCACTCCCGAGAGCATCCTCACGTCCGCCGCTCTGCGTGACACCCTCGACCTGTCCAGCCGGTCGTGCTGTCCCTGATCGCGCTCTTCCACTTCATCCCGGATTCGGACGACCCGCTGCGCATCGTCGCCCAGCTGGTCGGCGCGATGCCCAGCGGCGGCTACCTGGTGCTCAGCCACGGAACGGGCGACTTCGACCCCGCCCTGCAGGGTTCCGCCGAGTTGATCAGGACAGGTCGTGGGGCCGTGTCTCGGTGATCAGGACAGGCCGCGGGCCTGCGCCCAGGTGAGCAGGGCCTGAGCCGCCCGGGAGTTCCCGCCGGTGTGCCGCGCGCGGGCCCAGCTCGCGACGGCCGACCACAGGGCCGTGTCCGCGCCGTCCGTGGTCCGCGCCGGCGGGGTGGCGGGCGGCGTCGGAGGGGTGGTCGTCGGCGGGGTGGTCGTCGGCGGGGTGGTCGTCGTGCCGCCGAGGGCGGCGAGGAGCTTCGAGCCGACCGGGCTGCCGAGACCGGAGGCCGCGTCCCATCCCGGGCCGGCCTCGTAGCCCTCGTTGTCACCGCTGGTGATGTCGCTGAAGGCGCTCGGGTGGGCGTAGGCGACGCCGGCGAGGTCGGCGATCGGTGTACCGGTGAGCTGCGCAAGCCGGGCGACGAGACCGGCGAGCAGCGGGGCGACGGCGGAGGTGCCGCCGACCACCGCGGGGCTGCCGTCGATCACCACCCGGTAGCCGGTGCGGGGGTCGGCGTTGCCGGAGATGTCGGGCAGGCCGCGGTGGGTGCCGACCGAGGACGGCTGCCAGGCCGGGCGGGTGAACGTCTTCGAGTAGCCGCCGCCGGTCGCCGAGTCGGAGCCCTCGTTCCACACCACCTCGGACTTCCGGCCGCCGTCGGCGCCCAGGGTGAGCTTCGTGCCGCCGCAGGCGATGACATTCGGCGAGCTCGCGGGAAAGTCGGCGACCGGCTGGTCCGTCCCGTCGTCGGCGCCGGTGTCGCCGGCGGCCGCGAGGACGGTGATCCCGGCGGCGCGGGCAGCAGCGAAGGCCTGGTCGTAGGCGCGCATCGCCTGCGCCGTCCAGGACGACTCGGGACCGCCCCAGCTGATGCTGATCGCCACCGGGCGCGGGGTGGCCGCGGCCGCGGCGTTGATCGCGGCCAGGAAGCCGGCGTCGGTGTTCGGCGCGAAGTAGACGACCTGGGCGGCGCCCGGGGCGACGCCGCCGGCGACCTGGATGTCGAGCAGCACCTCGCCGTCGGCGCCCTGCGGGTCGTGACCGGCGACGTTCGTGGCGCCCTGGACGCCCACCGCGGACACCGGCGGGGTCGGCAGGCCGAGACCCTTGAAGTAGGTGTCGAGGTCGGCCTGGCCGAAGCCGCCGCCAAGCTCGACGATCGCGATGGTCTGGCCCTCGCCGGTCGCAGCGGGGAAGTCGTAGGCGAGGGCGACCTGCGGAGCGGTCAGGCCCTGGGTGGCCGCGGCCGCGGGGCGCAGCCGCGGACTCGCCGCGGGCCGCTCGTCGAGGCCGAGGACCGCCACGACCCGGTCGTCGAGCTCGTCGGGCAGGGCAAGGGTGCCCTCCCGGCCGCGCACGGTACGCCCGCCGTGGTCGTAGAGCGCGAGCGTGGTGTCGAAGGCGGTGCGGGCGGCGGCCGTGGTGCCGTGCAGGCGGACGGTACGCGCCGGGCCGTCCACCTCGGTGACCGTCAGTCCGTGCTGGTCGGCGAAGGCGCGCACGGCGTCGACGTCGTCCTGATCGGCGTGGAAGCCGCCGGCTGCGGGTGGACGCAGCACGACGGTCACGTCGATCGGCTGGTCGTCGGGAACCTCCCCGACCGGTTTACCCAGCGATGGTCGATACGACCCCTGCAGGCGGGCCATGAATCCTCCCAGGCGTGTGCGGATGCCGAAGATCCGGCATGTGGCGCACAGCCTCCTTCCCCGGGCGCGCCGCGTACACCCCAATGGCCGCGAAAGGGCAGGAACTCGCAGGTAGCGGGCATCGCGAAGGCCAACAGGGCATGATCAGACGGCAAACGGCCGGACGCGGGAGGCTTCTCAGATCTCGGCGACCGCCTGGGCGAACTGGGACTGGTACAGCCGCGCGTACGCGCCGCCCGCGTCGAGCAGCGTCTGGTGGTCGCCCTGCTCGACGATCGCGCCGTTCTCCATCACGAGGATGGTGTCGGCGTCGCGGATGGTGGACAGCCGGTGGGCGATGACGAACGCCGTCCGCCCGGCCCGCAGCCTCGACATGGCCTGCTGGATGAGCACCTCGGTCCGGGTGTCCACCGAGCTCGTCGCCTCGTCGAGCACCAGGATGAGTGGCTCGGCCAGGAACGCCCGGGCGATCGTGATCAGCTGTTTCTCGCCCCCGCTGACCCCGGTGCCCTCATCGTCGAGCACCGTGTCGTAGCCGGCGGGCAGGGTGCGGACGAACCGGTCGACGTGCGCGGCCGAGGCCGCGGCGATGACCTGCTCACGGGTGACGCCCTCGGCGCCGTAGGCGATGTTCTCGGCGATGGTTCCACCGAACAGCCAGGTGTCCTGCAGCACCATGCCGATCTGCCCGCGCAGCTCATCGCGGGACATCGCGGCGATGTCCACCCCGTCCAGCGTGATGCGCCCGGACGTCACGTCGTAGAACCGCATCAGCAGGTTGATCAGTGTGGTCTTGCCCGCCCCGGTGGGCCCGACGATCGCGATCGTGTGCCCCGGCTCGGCGACCAGGGACAGATCCTCGATCAGCGGCTTGTCGGGCTGGTAGCGGAACCCGACGTGCTCGAAGGCGACCAGGCCGCGCGGCTGCTCGGGGCGCGCGGGCACGACCGGGTCCGGCTCCTGCTCGGGGGTGTCGAGCAGCTCGAACACCCGCTCGGCCGATGCGACCCCGGACTGCAGCAGGTTCGCCATGCTCGCGAACTGGGACATCGGCTGGCTGAACTGTCGTGAGTACTGGACGAACGCCTGCACATCGCCGATCGACAGCGAGCCGGACGCCACCCGCAGGCCGCCGATCACCGCCACCAGCACGTAGTTGAGGTTGCCGATGAACATCATCGCCGGCTGCATCAGCCCCGACAGCGACTGCGCCCGCCAGCTGGCCGCGTAGAGCTGCTCGTTGTACTCGGCGAAGGCCCGCGCGGACTCCTCCTGGCGGCCGAAGGCACGGACCAGGGTGTGCCCGGTGTACATCTCCTCGATGTGGCCGTTGAGCTGGCCGGTGACCCGCCACTGGGCGACGAACTGGGGCTGGGCGAGCTTGCCCACCCGTGTCGCGATCAGGATCGACACCGGGACGGTCACCACAGCCACGATCGCCAGCAGCCAGGAGATCCAGATCATCACCGACAGCACGCCGAGGACGGTCAACGCCGAGATGACGATCTGGGCCATGCTCTGCTGCAGGCTCTGGCCGATGTTGTCGATGTCGTTGGTGACCCGGCTGAGCACCTCCCCGCGCGGCTGGCCGTCGAAGTAGCGGATGGGCAGCCGGGAGATCTTCTGCTGCACGTCGGTGCGCAGCTGTCGGACCACCCGCTGGATCGCCAGGTTCGTCAGCCGGGCCTGCAGGACGCCGCACAGCCCGGAGACCGCGTAGATGACGGCGACGACGAGCAGGATCCGGCCGATCGCGTCGAAGTCCATGCCATGGCCGGGCGAGACATCCAGGGAGGAGACCAGGTCCGCCTGATTGCCGTGCCCGCTTGCTCGCAGGGATGCGACGGCCTGCTCCTTGGTGGTGCCGGCGGGCAGCCGCCGGCTGAACCACCCGGCGAACACCAGGTCGGTGGCATGGCCCAGCAGCCGCGGCCCGGCCACACTGAGCCCGACGGCCGCGACCGCCAGCAGCCCGGCGGCCGACAGCATCAGCCGCTGCGGGCGCATCAGGACCAGCAGCCGCCGGGCCGACCCCGAGAAGTCAGCCGACTTCTCGGCGGCGCCCTGGCCGACGAACATCCGGCTGGGACCGGCGGGTGGAGCGGGACCTCGCCGCGGGGCGGGCACCGATGCCCGTTTCGGCCCGGGGGCGTTCGTACTCACGCCGCCTCCTGCTCTGTGAGCTGCGACAGGACGATCTCGCGATAGGTCGGGTTGTCCGCCATGAGCTGGTGATGGGTGCCGACTCCGACGATCTCCCCGCGCTCCAGCACGATGATCTCGTCGGCGTCGCGAATGGTCGCCACCCGCTGGGCCACGATGACGACGGTGGCGTCGGCGGTCTCCTGGGCGAGCGCGGCGCGCAGCCGGGCGTCCGTGGCGTAGTCGAGCGCGGAGAAGGAGTCGTCGAACAGGTAGATCTCCGGCCGGTGGACGAGCACCCGGGCGATGGCGAGCCGCTGGCGCTGACCCCCGGAGACGTTGGTGCCGCCCTGGGCGACCGGGCTCTCGAGCCCGTCGGGGAGCGCCTCGACGAAGTCCCGCGCCTGCGCGATCTCCAGGGCGCGCCAGAGCTCCTCGTCGGTGGCGTCGGGGTTGCCGTAGCGCAGGTTCGACGCGATGGTGCCGGTGAAGAGGTACGGCCGCTGCGGGACGATGCCGACGGTGCGCGCCAGTACGGCCGGATCGAGCTCGCGGACGTCGACCCCGTCGACCAGGACAGTGCCCTCGGTCGCCTCGGCGATTCGTGGGATGAGGCCGAGCAGCGTCGTCTTCCCGCTGCCGGTGCTGCCGATCACCGCCGTCGTCCGGCCCGGGCCGGCGGCGAGGTCCACCCCGCGCAGCACCGGGATCTCCGCGCCCGGGTAGCGGAACCCCACACCACGCAGCTCCAGCTGGCCGTGCCCGCGCAGCTTCCGCACCGGGTTCGCCGGCGGCCGCAGCGACGACTCCGTCCCCAGGACCTCCTGGATGCGCTCGGCGCACACCTCCGCCCGCGGGATCATCATGAACATGAACGTCGCCATCATCACCGACATCAGGATCTGCATGAGATAGCTGATGAAGGCGGTCAGCGCACCGATCTGCATGCCGCCGGAGTCGATGCGGTGCGCCCCGAACCAGAGCACCGCGACGCTGGAGAAGTTCACGATGGTGAGCACCAGCGGGAACATCAGCGACAGCAGCCGGCCGAAGCGCAGCGCGACGTCGGTCAGGTCGTCGTTGGCCGCACCGAAGCGGCGGCGCTCATGGTCGTCGCGGACGAAGGCGCGGATCACTCTCAGTCCACTGATCTGCTCGCGCAGAATGCGGTTGACCGTGTCCAGCCGTTCCTGCATGCCCCGGCCCAGGGGGCGCATCCGCCGCACGATCAGCCCGATCACGATCAGCAGCACCGGGACGATCCCGACCAGCAGCAGCGAGAGCACCGCGTCCTGGTTGACGGCGAGGACGATGCCGCCGAAGCACATGATCGGCGCCGAGACCATCAGTGTGCAGCCCAACAGGACCAGCATCTGCACCTGCTGGACGTCGTTGGTGGCGCGGGTGATGAGCGAGGGGGCACCGAACCGGCCCACCTCGCGGGCGGAGAAGGCCTGCACCCGGTCGAACACCGCGGCCCGCAGGTCGCGCCCGACGGCCATCGCGGTGCGCGCGCCGAACAGCACGGCGGCCGCGGCGCAGGCGAGCTGCACCACGCTGACCCCGAGCATGATCCCGCCCGTGCGCAGGATGTAGCCGGTGTCGCCGAGGACGACGCCGTGATCGATGATGTCCGCGTTCAGCGTGGGCAGGTAGAGCATGGCGAGGGTCGCCACGAGCTGCAGCGTCACGAGCGCGACCAGCGGGCGCCGGTAGCGGTCGAGGTACGCCCGCAGTAGCCGGATGAGCATGCGGTCCTCTCTGCTGCGGATCAGGTGGCCGGACTGCGCCCCTGCCACGGAAGGCCGGGGACACGAGCGGACCGCCACCCCACCGACATGACGGCGGCGGGTGGCGACAGCCCCCGTTCCAGGTGTGCGGGCGACGACGGCAACGACCGTCAGCCGCGCCCACCGGGAGGGCGGGGCGGGTACGCGGTGAGACCATACGACTTCAACGTGACGTGAGGTCAAGGCGATTTGGAAGCCGCGCCGCCGGCTCGGCGACACGGCGACGGCGGCCCGACGTGTCGCGTCCACGACCCCCGAGGGCTTTCGTACCGGGACGTCCCTTGCCCCGTCGGGCCCCGCCGAGCCGCCACGGACGGAAGCCATGGACTTCTCGGTTCCGGCCACGCCCGGGACCGCGCGGTGGTTCACTCCACCTCAGGGGCCAGGTCACCCGCGATGGCGCTGCGACCCACCCTCGGCGCGACGAGGATTCGCTGCCGGAATCCGGCCACCAAACCCGCCCGCGAGGAGCCCGCCCGCACCCGTTCGCGCGGACAGCACCCTGCTTCATCGCTCCTTTCAGTGGCCCCGATACGGCACTGCCCCGAGGAATTCCCTGCGGGGCGTTCGACCAGCCAGTCACATCGGTGGCACCGGGTGCGCGAGGGCGAAGTCGTACCCGTTGCCAAAACGGCCCCGCGCCGCCCTGACCTCCCGACTTCTGGTCAACCGTTGCCGCCACAACATACGGAGTCGCACCCACCCGAAGATCCACACTATTTCTGTCCACAACCCCGGCCGCGGGATGGTTGACACTGACCCTGTGAATCGCGTACTCGTAGTTGCGCGCCCGCCGGTCCCGCCGTCGAAAGGAACCGCCAGTGTCGGTCCACGCCGCACGTCGACGGGTGGCTCCCTCGCCGCGCCGGGCGGCCTTCCAGATGGCGATGAACAGTGGCGATGCCACACGGGGGATGTCGGGCGACGCCAGTTGGCCCGCAGGCGCACCACCACGACGATCGGACGGTACGTCGATGACGCTTTCCGGAGCCCGGCCCCGCGGACCAAAACCAGAACTCGAGAACAAGAGCCAACTCGCGCTTCTGCATCATCTCCACGAGCTCAACCACCCCTACCGGGTGAGTTACGAGATGGTCGTGCGCAAGGTCTGGTCGGACTGCGAGGACCTCAGGACCCGGCGCGCGCACGCGCGTGATCTCAGCCGCCAGTTCCGAGGCGAGAAGCAGATCGAGTGGAGCGTCATCGAGAACTATGTCGAGCTGCTCTATCCGGAGGACCAGACCCAGCGCACCGCACAGCTCGACCGGTGCCGCCCGCTGCATCTGGAGGCCTTCGGCGAGCCGGATGAGGAGGGTCTGCGCCGTTCGGCGATCGACCCGGAGTACGTGGCGGAGCTCGAACGGCAGCTGGCCGAGTCCCGGATGCGCGCATCCTTCGCCACCGCGCTGCTGGTCATCGTCCGCTCGGAGAACGCCGTACTGCGTGGCAAGAACGTCTCGTTCGACTGGTTCGACACCCACGGCCCGGCCCTCGACGAGTTCGGTGATCCCATGACCGCACCGATCATGCGGCGTCAGGGCCACCGCAACGGCCACCACCGCCGCACCGGCCGCCCGATCGTCGCGCTGGGCGCCCTGATCGGCGAGCAGCCCGCAGGCGGCCCGCGCCCGGCGGCAGGCGGGGTCTACGCCTTCCCGGCCACGGGATCGTCCGGCCATGGATCCGCCGGCTCCGGCGGGATGGACCCGGCTCGCCGGCGAGCCGCCGAGCCGTCGCGACCCGCCGGCGGCCCGGATGGTGCACGTGGGCGGCGGGGCGGCCGCGCCGGCGGCGAGCCCGACATCCTCGCGGCCGGCCCCGAGCGGCGTCGTCGCGGTCGAGGGCGCTGACCTCCCGCTTGAGGGCGCCCTCTCGGCCGCGTTCCTGGTGGGCGGTCAGATCCGTGGCTTGAGGAATCCGAGAACGGGAATGCCGGTCAGACCCGCTCCAGGCGCACCGGCCAGGGGCGGATCACAACGAGGGAGGGCACACGGCATGGATCGGGACACCTTCGTCACCCTGCTCAATGGCGACCTCAGCTCCGAGTTCCAGTCGATCGTCCAGTACGTGCAGCACGGAGCGGTCCTCACGGGACCCGAGTTCCACGCGGTTGCCGACGAGATCCGCCGTCACCTGCCGCAGGAGCTCAGCCATGCGCAGATCCTCGCCGAGCAGATCTCGTTCCTCGGCGGGACACCGACTGTTCAGGTCGGGGAGGTGCGCTCGTCAAGCGGGTCGCAGGAGGCCCTGCTCGACGACCTCAAGCTCGAGTCCGAGCAGCTTGATCGATACCGTGAGCGCTTCGGCCAGGCCAACGAACTCGGGCTCGCCGACGTCGCCGAGGCGTTGCGACCGCTGCTCGAACAGACCCAGGAACACGTCCGCGACCTGCAGACGGCCCTCGGTCACTGAGCGCCGTCGAGCGCGCCGTCGCAGCGCCCGCCCCACCGTCTCTCGAACGGCGGTGGGGCGGGCGGGCACGGTGAGCGGGCGGTCAGACGAACGAGCCGGGGGCGTCCGCGTCCACGATCTCCTTGCCGAGGGGCATCAACGAGACCGGGATCAGCTTGAAGTTCGCGAGGCCCAGCGGGATGCCGATGATGGTCAGGCACATCGCGACGCCGGTGGTCAGATGCCCCAGGGCCAACCACCAGCCGGCGAAGATGATCCACAGGATGTTCCCGACCAACGAGGCATCGCCGGCCTCCGGGCTCTGTACCACCTTGCGGCCGAAGGGCCACAGCGCGAAGTTCGCCATCCTCAGCGATGCGATCCCGAACGGAATCGTGATGACGAGAAAGAACAGCAGGAAGCACACCAGCGCCGCCAGCGCATAGGCGATCGCGAGCCACAGGCCAGCGAACACCAACCAGATGATGTTCAGTATGAGACGCACTGCCCGCTCACCCCTCACTCGCCCGACCACCGGACCGGCCCGCGTGACCACACGCGTCTGCACGCGCCGCACTCGGAGGTTTACCCCGGCTGGGCCGGATTCATGAATCATCGCGCGGCCGTGGCGACACCGCCACGCCGCTGGATCACGTGCCGCTGTCCGCCTGCCGTCACCGCCGCCCCGGACGCGGCACGCCTCCCAGGCACGGCATCTCCGGCACGACGTCTCCGGCACGACACTGTGGGCACGAGGCGGCGGGCACGACACGCCGGGGGCGACACGCCGACGGGAGTCATCGTGCCGAGGGATCGTCGCGGTCTGGAGGCCGAAACCGTGGTTATCCCTCGGCGTGACGCGCAGGCTGGGGAAGCCACCGCAGCGACATCACCGTATGTGCCGCGTCGACCACCTACCGCGTGGACCACACGCCGCATCGACCACATGCTGCGTCGACCATGGACGGGGCGGAGGCGGCGCTTGTCGCGCGGTGCCGCCCGCGTCGACTATCGGGCGGCTGCCGAGCCCTCACACAGGCGGCATGAGCGGTCGCCACTCGCTACCGTCAAGGGGGGTGCCCGCCGAGGACGGTCGACTGTTGACCCCGCTGCTGATGGGTGGATGAACCGGTATGCAGGTGTTCGATCACGTCGTCGATCTCGTCGGGGACACGCCGCTGGTCCGGCTGACGCCGGACATCGAGCGGACACCCGCGCAGGTGCTGGGCAAGCTGGAGTACCTCAACCCGGGCGGTTCGGTGAAGGACCGGGTGGCGCTGACGATGGTCGCCGCCGCCGAGGAGTCCGGCCAGCTGCGCCCGGGCGGAACCATCATCGAGCCGACCAGCGGTAACACCGGCGTCGGCCTCGCCCTGGTGGCGGCGCGGCGCGGCTACCGCTGCGTGTTCACCATGCCCGACAAGATCAGCGAGGAGAAGCGGGCGGTACTGCGGGCGTACGGCGCGGAGGTCGTCGTCTGCCCGACGGCGGTGCCGCCCGACGATCCGCGTTCCTACTACGAGGTGGCCCGCCGGCTGGTCCGGGAGACCCCGGGCGGCTGGAGCCCGGACCAGTACTCCAACCCGAACAACCCCGCCGCGCACATGGCGACCACCGGCCCGGAGATCTGGCGGGCCACCGACGGGAAGGTCACGCACTTCGTCGCCGGCATCGGCACCGGCGGCACGATCAGCGGCGTCGGGCGGTACCTCAAGGAGGTCTCCGGCGGAACCGTCCAGATCGTCGGCGCGGACCCGGAGGGTTCGGTCTACTCGGGCGGCAGCGGACGGCCCTACCTGGTCGAAGGGGTCGGGGAGGACATCTGGCCGACCACCTACGACAAGACGGTGGTCGACCGGGTGGAGGCGGTCAGCGACCGCGACTCGTTCCTGATGACCCGCGAGCTCGCCCGCCGCTGCGGCCTGCTGCTCGGCGGCTCGTGCGGGCTCGCGGTGGTCGCCGCGCTGCGGGTCGCCCGTGAGCTCGGGCCGGACGGCATGGTCGTCGTGCTGCTGCCCGACTCGGGCCGCGGCTACCTGTCGAAGATCTTCAACGACGAGTGGATGTACGAGTACGGCTTCCTGGAGCCCCCGGCCGAGGGGCCGACGGTGGGCGACGCGCTGCGCCACAAGTCCGAGCAGACCAGTGGCCCGCCGGATCTGGTACACGTCCATCCGGGCGAGACGGTCGGCGCCGCCATCTCCTACCTGCGTGAGTACAACGTCTCGCAGATGCCGGTCGTCCGGCACGAGCCGCCGCTGCGGGCCGCGGAGGTCGCGGGTTCGGTGCTGGAGCGCCAGCTGCTCGCCGCCGTCTTCGCCGACCGCTCCGCCGTCGACGCCCCTGTCACCGACCATCTCTCCCCGCCGCTGCCCACCGTCGGCATCGGCGAGCCGCTGTCCCGCATCGTCGCGGTCCTCGGCGACGAACCCGCCGTCCTCGTCCACGACGAGGGCAGCCCCGTCGGCATCCTCACCCGGGCCGACCTCCTCAGTTTCCTCGCCGCCACCCCCTGACCCTCGCGCGTCCGCACGACGGCACCTTCCTTCTGGCAAAAGTATTGCTAGACTTTGGAACGTGGGTAGCGGTGAAGGTGGGGGGGTACCGGCAGACCAGGATCCGACGGTGTCGGTCTCGGTCTCCTTCCATGCCAGTGTGATCACCTCAGTGCGGGAACGAGTGGGCCCACGCGGAGTGTCCGGGTACGTGGAGGCAGCCGTGCGCCGACAGATCGAGCAGGACGACCTGCGCGAACTGATCGAGGCCAACGAGCGGATCCACGGCCCTCTCACCGCGGAGGAGATCGAGGCAGCCCGCGTGGAGCTGTTCGGTCCGACCACTCACGACGAGGTCGCGTGACTGGAACATGGGTGTTGGACAGCGAGGCCCTGTCCGGCTACCTGCGGGCCGACCGAAGGATGACCGCCAGGCTGGCTGTCGCGGCAGCGGAAGGGATCCGGGTGGTGGCGTCCGCGGTCACGATTGTGGAAGCTGACAGCCTGGGAGTTCATCCCGCGCGACTGGACTGGACGCTGGCTCGCCTTGCTGTCGTTCCCGTGAGCCGCGACCTTGCACGGTCGGCGTCGGCGCTCCTGAAGACCGCCAGCCTTCACGGACACACACATGCCATCGATGCGATGGTGGTCGCCACCGCGTTGGCGGCCGAGGACAGGCCCGCGACGATCCTGACCTCGGATCCACGGGACATCGCCGCCCTGCTCGCGGATCGGCTTGATCGACGCGCCCGAACTCGTTCCGCAGCCTCGTCCGGAGTCCGGGTCCAGCCAGTCTGACCGGGACCCAGGCGAACGCACGCTGGACGTCGGCCGCCGGCCATCGCCGATCCGATGTCGCGGCCTCGCGTGGCCTTGGCGCCGCCCCGAACTCCCGTGAGATGCGGCTGGTCAGAGTCCGGTGGCGACCTGGATGAGATGGGCGAGGGCGCGGGATCGGCTGTGGGGTGGCCAGGCGATCAGGGTCGTCACCTGGGGGGCGTCGGGTACCGGGACGACGGCCAGGTCGTGGCGCAGGTTGACGCGGCATGACTCGGGTAGGACCGCCGCGCCCCGGCCCAGTGCGATCAGCTGGTAAAGCTGCGCCGTGTCGTGGGCCGGAGGGCCGGGGCCGTCGGCGTACCGGCCGTCGGCGTCGGGCCAGCGGGGCAGCGGCAGGTCGGGCAGTGCGGCGGCCTCGGCCAGGGTGATCTGCGGCCGGGTGGCGACGGGATGCCCGGCGGCCAGGACCAGGACCTGGCCTTCCGTGTGCAGCTCCTCGGTGTCAAGCCCCGTCGTCTCGTCAAAGGGCAGGTGCAGGAGCGCGACGTCGGCCCGGCCATCGCGTAGCAGCCGTCCCTGCTCGGCGATCCCGCACAGCACCACCTCGACGGGCACCGCGCCGGGCTCGGCGGCGTAGGCGTCGAGGAGCTTGGCCAGCAGCTCGCTGGACGCGCCGGCCTTCGCGACAAGCACCAGCCCAGGCCCGGGGCCACCCGCCGGGGCGAGGGCGGCACGACGGGTACGACGCTCGGCGGCGTCGACCGCGTCCAGGGCCGCGCACGCCTCGCGGAGCAGAACCGCGCCCGCCTCGGTCAGGGTGACGGACCGGCTGGTGCGCGCCAACAGCGTCGCTCCGAGCCGCCGCTCCAGGCGCGCGATCGCCCGCGACAGCGGCGGCTGGGAGATCCCGAGCCGCAGCGCCGCCCGCCCGAAGTGCAGCTCCTGTGCGACGGCGACGAAGTAGCGCAGTTCCCGCGTCTCCAGCCCGCCGCCCGCCTCCATACCTCCACGGTATCGACGCCGCCCGCCAGCACATCCGGCCGGCACCTGAGGCGGCGCCGCGAGCCGACATCTGCCGCCATCAATGCCCGCCCAGATTGATACCCCAGCGACATCGATACGCACCGAGGTGGTGTTGGAGAGGAGCCCGTGGCGCGCCCAGGATCGAGGGCATGAGCGAACCGACAGTCGCGCTGGTCACCGGCGCGAACAAGGGAATCGGCTACGAGATCGCGGCGGGCCTCGGCGCCCTGGGCTTCCGGGTCGGCGTCGGCGCCCGCGATGACGCGCGCCGGCAGGCCGCGGTGGACACGCTGCGCGCGGCGGGCGTCGACGCGTTCGGCGTGCCGCTCGACGTGACCGAGGACGCGAGCGTGGCGAACGCTGCCGCCCTGGTCGAGGAGCAGGCCGGCCGCCTCGACGTCCTGGTCAACAACGCGGGCGTGACCGGTGGCGCGCCGCAGCGTCCCACCTCCGTCGACCCCGCCATCGTGCGGACGGCCGTGGAGACCAACGTGATCGGCACGATCCGCGTCACCAACGCGCTGCTGCCCCTGCTGCGCCGCTCACCGTCCCCGCGGATCGTCAACATGTCCAGCGGCGTCGGCTCCCTCACCCGCCAGTCCGAGGCCACGGACGAATCCACGATCGGCCCGATCTCGGCCGCCTACTCACCGTCGAAGACGTTCCTCAACGCGATCACCGTCGCCTACGCCCGCGAGCTGCGCGGCACGAACATCCTCATCAACGCCGCCTGCCCCGGCTACTGCGCGACCGACCTGAACGGCTTCCGCGGCGTGCGCACCCCCCAGCAGGGCGCGGCCATCGCGATCCGACTCGCGACCCTGCCCGATGACGGCCCCACCGGCGGCTTCTTCGAGGATGCCGGCGTCGTGCCCTGGTAGCCAGGGCGACGAGCACGGGATCACGGACGCCGCCGCGCCGGGGCGGGGATCTGCCGACCGCGCCCGGGCCGTGGCCGTAGCGTGACGAGCCATGGATGACGAGATGCTCGCGACCGGGTTCGAGACGATCGCGATCCATGCCGGTCAGGACCCGGACCCACGGACCGGCGCGGTGGTCCCACCCCTGCACCTGTCGTCGACGTTCGCCCAGGACGGCGTCGGGAACCTGCGGACCGGCGGGTTCGAGTACGCCCGTTCCGGCAACCCGACGCGGGCAGCGCTGGAGACGAGCCTCGCCGCGCTGGAGGGCGGGCGGGCCGGGCTCGCCTTCTCCTCCGGGATGGCGGCGACCGACACCCTGCTGCGCGCGGTGTGCCGCCCGGGTGACCACATCGTGATCCCCACCGACGCGTACGGCGGTACCTATCGACTCATCGCGCGGGTGCTGGGTGCCTGGGGGGTCGAGCACACCAGCGTCGATCTCACCGACCCGGAGGCCACCCGCGCCGCGATCCGCCCGGGTGTGACCCGCCTGGTGTGGTGCGAGACGCCCACCAACCCGATGCTCACGATCGCCGACATCGCCGTCCTCGCTGGACTTGCCCATGACGCGGGTGCGCTGCTGGCCGTCGACAACACCTTCGCCTCCCCCTACCTGCAGCAGCCGCTCTCTCTCGGCGCGGACGCGGTGGTGCATTCCACCACCAAGTATTTGGGCGGGCACAGCGATGTCGTCGGCGGTGCGGTGATCGTGAACGACGCGGAGCTCGCCGAACGGATCCGGTTCCTGCAGAACGCGGCCGGCGCGGTGCCGGGGCCGTTCGACTGCTGGCTGGTGCTGCGCGGCATCCGGACGCTTGCAGTACGGATGGACCGGCACTGCGCGAACGCCCGGCACATCGCCACCATGCTGGCCACTCATCCGGCGGTGGGCTCCGTACGCTACCCGGGAATGCCGGGCCATCCCGGATACGGGGTCGCGGTGAAGCAGATGCGCGACTTCGGGGGAATGGTGTCGTTCACGGTCCGGGCCGGTGAGCGGGCGGCCCTCGATCTGTGCGGGCGGACCAGGCTTTTCACGCTCGCGGAGTCGCTGGGCGGGGTCGAGTCACTGATCGAGCATCCGGCGAGCATGACGCATGCCTCGGTCGCCGGCTCGCCGCTGGCGGTGCCCCCGGATCTCGTCCGGCTCTCGGTCGGCATCGAATCCGCGGACGATCTCGCCGCCGATCTACGGGCAGCGCTTGACGGTGCGGGCCGGCGTCGGTAATGGGAAAACACCCGCCAAGCGGGGCTGGTCCGGACCGTCCGGACGATCCGGACCGCAAACACCTGGCCGGATAGCCGGGACCCCCACTTCAGGGCGATATTCGACGACCAAAGTCCCGATCTGAACGACGGGCCGACATAGCGATGCTTAAACGGTTATCGTTGGCTTACTGCGTTGAGATCCCCGGGCGGAGAACATCATGGCTGCACGTGCGGGTATGCCGGACACGTGCCCGGTCCGCCAGACCGCGACCGTCAGGAGTACCGCATGGACGCCTCGGCGGACCGTCGGACGATCGTCGCCACAGGTGCGATGGCCTGCGCCCTCGCTGCCGTCGGGGCGGTCGAGGTGACCTCCTCGACGACGGACAGCCGCGGCGCGCTGGACCAGGTGGAACTCGGCCTGGACGCGCTCGCCCGCCGCTGGGAGACGACCCCGCCCGCCGAGCTGGTCGAGCGCCTCGGCGTCCTGGAGCACCATGCCCGCACGATCGGGCGGTGGCGGCTCGGCTCGGGGTTGCGGCAGGACTGGCTGCGTGCCCACGGCCGGATCCTCCTGATGACCGCGGTCGCGCAGGGTGACAGTGGCCAGCCAGCACGGGCCACCACCTCGGCCAGGGCGGCACTGGTCCTCGCCCGGCACGTCGGGGACGCCACCACCGCCGCCCATGCCGGCGTGGTGCTGGCCGAGCTCGCGGCCTACTCCTTCCAGAGCACGGGTGACGGCCTGGCGCTGGCCCAGGCCGCCCGGGCGACGGCTCCCCGGGCGCACACCGCGATCCTCGCCATCACCACGGAGGCGCACATCATGGCGGTCCGCCAGATGCCGGCGGACGGCGTGGTCGCGACGCTGCGCACGGCGGACTCGATCGCGGCGGCCCTCCCGCCCGGCGCGCCGGGATACAGCCTCGACGGCATTCATCCCGGCTACCTGCCGACCTTCGGCGGGGCGGCGCTCGTCGCCGCGGGCGCGCTGGATGAGGGGCAGCACCGGCTGGCCGAGGCGGCCGACCTGTTCGACCGGTCCGCGGCGTCCGGAGCGCTGGCCGCGATCCGGCTCTACCAGGCCTCCGCGGCGATGCGTGGGCACGACCTGGACAAGGCGGAGATCCTCGCGACGAGGGCGCTGGCCGCGTCGGCGGTGCGGCCGAGCAGCTGGTTGTCGAACGGCATTCTCACCCTCGCGCAGCGGGCCCGAGGGCAGGGAGCGGACTGGTCCGGGCTGGTCGTCCAGGCCCGGGAATGGTCTCCGGTCTGACCCTGCTCGGCGGGTCGCGGCCTGCGTGCGGCGGCCGTGGCGCGCGGTCGGGCTCCCTGCGCGGCGCCGGCGCCCTCCCGCCCGGCGCCATGGGCAGCCGCCGAACGCTGTTTCGTTCCGAGCCATACCGCCCGCACGCACAACAGCACAGCGGCCAGGAGAACCAGAACGGTCGCGAACGACAGGAAATACAGAAAATCGGAATGATGGACAGCGTTCACCGCATCGACCCTGCCCGATCGAGAAGGAGCAATGTCGGGAACGACCGGCAACGGCGGCGGGGTCGCCCGTGCGGCGACCGGATGGGGAATGGACACAGCGCCACGGTATCGGTCGCCGAACAATGACGGGCGGGCCGTCCCGGCCGAAATGACGACACCGGGCGGACACCTCGACAATGAGGTCCCACCTGGACAGCGAAGTGGCCAGGAAGGGAAGTTGGAGACCACTTCCAGGTCACACACGCACGCGTTATCGTAGGGGCTCATCCGTGGCCTGAACATCTACATCGCCGTTAATTCTCGCACCGAATGCACCTCCATTGCACGACCGTGCGGGGCCCGCCCCGGCGGGGCCTCGCCCTCGCGCTGACCGGCCACGACGCCGGTGATGGCTACCGTGAGCGGGTGGACGACAGCAGCATCGTGGTGGTCGGCGCCTACTGCATGGACTGCGCCGTCACGACGGACACCCTCCCCGAATGGGGCGACGACCTGCAGGTCGACGCCGTGCGCACCCGGCCGGGCGGCAAGGCGCTCAACCAGGCGGTGGCGCTCGCCCGGCGCGGCGTGCCGGTCCGCGCCATCGGCGTCGTCGGTGCGGACACCACCGGGCACGAGCTGCGGGCGGAACTGGCCGCCGAGGGTGTCGACGTCACCACGATGACGGTCCGGCCGGGAGCGGCCACGCCAGTGTGTGTCGTCCTGGCGCATCCGGACGGCCGCACCGCGTTCCTGTGCCGCTGGGCTCCGGACGCGGAGCTCACCCTCCTGGACCTCACGGTCGCCGAGCCGGTCATCGCCGCTGCCCGCGCGGTCATCGTGACCTTCGATCCGCCGCCGCCGACGGTGCGCGCCACCGTCGACGCCGCCCTGCGCGCCGGCGTGCCGGTGCTGGTTCATCCCGCGCCGCCCACGCCGGACGCGGCCCGTGCCCTGCTCGACCTGCCCTGGTCACGCCTCGCGGCCACGACCCCGAACGAGTCGGAGGCGAGGCTGCTGCTGCGCGCGGCCGGTGATCCGGCCGCCGACGGTCCGCGATCGAGCCTCGCCCGCGCGCTCGGCACCCGGCTCGGCGCCCCGCTGGTCTGCGTCACCCTGGCCGGCGACGGGGTATCGGTGTGGGACGGCACCCGGGCCTGGGCACGCCCCGCCCACCCAGCCGTGGTCGTCGACACCACCGCCGCGTCGGACGCCTTCACCGCCGCCCTCGCCCACATCCTGTTCGCCGACCCCGCCGACGACACCGGACCCGCCGACGACACCGGACCCGCCAACTGCGCCGGACCCGCCAACTGCACACAGGCCGGTCGCGCGGCACGGCCTCCCCTGGCGGGTGACCGGGTCACCCGGGCGGTGGAGGCCGGGCTCGCCGCGGCGGCCTGGACCATCGGTCGCGTGGGAGCGATCGACGCGCTGCCCCGGTTCGGCGAGCTCGACGCGGCATTCCCCTCCTGAGAGGAATGCCGCGTCGGACGTGTAGCCGGACAGATTGCGGGTAATCCACCCGGCAGCCAAGGATCTCCCCCGCACAAAGGAGCCGTCATGACCACCCGGGTTCGCACCAGAACCTACAGCAGTGTCAGCCTCGGCACGCTTCTCTATCTCATCGTCGGCGTGGTCATCACCGCGTCCCAGCACTACTGGGACTTCACCAGCTGGGACGGTCACGCGCTGAGCAGCTTCTTCACCGCACTGGTCGCGACCCTGCTGTGGCCGCTCGCCATCTTCTACACGTTCGCGCTGCACGCCCGTTGAGCCGACTGCTCGGCGGACGCGCCGGGCCAGACCGTCCATCGTTGGCCGGGGAATTCCGGTGGACGGGACCCACGGTTTCTGAGCAGCCACCGGCCGCGGCAGTGACAATCAGGCCGGCCAATCCCGGCCACCAGTAGCACGGGACACTCTGCCGCGGCCTGCGACAATGTGGCTACCAACCGCAGCTGGGCGGATGACGGCGATTCGGATACCCCACCACCGTCATAGGCGCGTCATGAAGCCGCCACCCACCAGCAACAGAACAGTCATCCCCGCGGCCCTTCTCCATCTCGAGGTTGCCGTGAGCCGACAAGCCGTGGATACACTGCGGCGGACCGGGCCAGGGAGGGCGAGAGGGAGGCAACCCGATGGAGTCGTGCCGGATCGTCAGCATCGTCGGGAACCCCAAGCCCGCGTCCCGTACCCGTCAGGTCGCCGAGGAGGTGGCCGCCCGCGTGGCGACCGCGCTCGCCGCCACCGGCTACGCGGCGCAGACCGAGGTCATCGAGGTCAGCGAGCTGGGCGCCGGGCTGCTCGGCTGGGGCGATCCCGCGATCGGGGCCGCCCTGGACACCATCCGCGGGGCCGATGTCCTCGTCGTCGCCACCCCGACCTTCAAGGCCACCTACACCGGGCTGCTGAAGCTCCTGCTCGACCAGATCGGCGGCGGCGAGCTCGGCGGACTGCCCGCGATCCCCGTGCAGGTGGCGGCCGCGCCGCAGCACGCGCTGGCCGTCGAGGTGCACCTGCGCCCCGTCCTCGTGGAGATCGGCGCGGCCTGCCCCACCACCGGCGTCTTCGTGCTCGACTCGCGGCTCGCGGAACTGCCCACCCTGCTCGACGCCTGGGGCTCGGTGAACCTTCCCGCGGTCAGTGCCCTCGTCGCGGCCCGCCGCTCCGTCGCGGCACCATCCGCCTGAGCGGCCCGCCAGCGCTGTCAGCCGCAGGCGGATCCAAACGGATCCGCGACCACGACCAGCGATCCAGACCCGCCGGCACTTCCGCACTCGGTCCGCACCGACCCGGCCCCGCCCGCCGGCTCTCCGAGGTCGACCCTGACCTCAGGCAGGTTCCCCGTCCCGCTCCCGATGCCGCCCCTCGGCACAGCTGCGCCGGACCCCACTGCGCCGCCCGCCCCGGCGCCAGCACCACCATGCCCGGCACCGCCCCCCGCGGAACTGCCCGGACCCGCGGTCCCTCGGCCCTGACCGCCCCGGCTCCCCCCCGTCGCACCCGCACCCGAGCCCGCGACGGGATAGGAGGCGTTCCAGCCAGGCCGCACGGCCCCGCCAGCCGGCGGCGTCCCCACCGGGCCGGCCTGCGCACCAGCCGTGGAGGAGCCGCCGCCCCGCCCTGCCCCGCCATGGCCCTGCCCGCCGCTGTATCCCCGTCCGCCGCCAGATCCCTGACCACTGTCGTAACCCTGCCCACCGCTGTAGGTGTCCTGCCCACCGCCAGAGGCTGAGTCGCCGTTGTAGCTCTGGGCACCGCCGTCGGCTGAACCGCGGCCATAGCCATAGCCGGACGGTCCTCCTCCGGTACCGAGGCCGGCGAGGGTGTCGGGTCCGCCGGCCACGGCGGCGTCACTGGTCGGGTCGGCCCAGGGGACGCTGCCTGGCCGGGGACGGTCGCCCGCCGCATCATCGACGCCCTGCTGCGGGACGTCCCCGCTGGTGGACGGCCCGGGTGGGAGGAGAGGCCGCGCACCGGCCGTGCCGTCGGCGCCGTAGATCGGATCGGGATACGGAGGCAGAGTTGGGATCGGGGGCGTGAGGATGGCATCGGCCTGGCCTGACCCGTCTGCGCTGGATGACGGCACACCGGGCGTCGCCCCCACGCTGACGGCTCGGTCCGCACGCAGCGCGACGTCATCGTCATGCTTCACCCCGACGGGGACGGCCGCCCCGAACGCTGTCACCGCGACGGTGAAGCCGCCCGCCGCGACCGCCAGCCCACGGCGGCGGTCAGCAATGCCGAGCCGGCTGATCCGGCCACGCAGGGTTCCGGCGATCCCGACGAACATCACCATGACGGCGAGCAGAGCCATAATCATGGCGAGGACTGGCATCGCGCCCCCAGGTCGCAACGTCTGACTGAGCACCTGAACGGTAGCTCACCAACAGTCACGCAATGGTCACGCCGACGGCATCCGAGTGTCGCGGAGGCCGGGGGTTGGGCACGCCGCGGGTCAGATCAGCCGGTCGAGGAAGACGAGTAGGCGTAGGCGGGACTGTTGTCCGACCACAGCGAGCGCCCGCCCGACCGCCCCGCCCCGGAGCCGCCCGACCCGTGCCCGGGCAGCCCCGCACTCCCCTCATCGGTGTCGCTACCCCCATACGTGGGCCCGGTGCTCGACCGACCGGACCCCCACGGACCGGCGCCGCCGGTGGACGTCGACCCCGCGTCCACCGTGGCCCGCGACGACGTGATGGCCGGCACCCGAGACGGTGCGGTGACGGTCGTGCCGGTCTCGCTGTCGGAAGGCGACACGGCCGTCGGTGACCGATCGAGGGCGGGCACGGTGGGGAGCCGTGGGAGACGGGGGCGCGTAGGTCCGGCGGTGGGACGATCGCTGGTAGGGCGGTCGCCCGCGGAGCGGGTGCTGGTGGGGTGGGTGCTCGTGGGACGGTCGTTGGCGGGGCGGGAGCTGGTGGGGTGACTGGCGGACGGGCGGCTCGGTGAGGCCCCCGTGGACGGGTGCTGTCGGCCGCCGCCCGTCCCGCCGCCGGAACCCCCTGGCGAGGCCGAACCGCGGGAACCTCCCGGCCCCTGCGGGTGACCCGGACGACCCGGACCGCTCGGCTTGCCCGTGCTCGGACCGCTCGGCTTGCCCGTGCTTGGACGGGTCGGCTTGCCCGTGCTTGGACGGGTCGGCGAACCTGGACGCCCCGGACCGGTCGAACCACCCGAGCCCGAGCCCGAGCCCGAACCCGAACCGCCGGAACCGCCGGAACCCGAACCGCCGGAACCGCCGGAACCGCCCGAGCCCGAACCGCCGGAACCGCCGGAGCCGCCCGAGCCCGAACCGCCGGAACCACTCGAACCGCCGGAGCCAGAGGACGGGTGGGTGCCACCGCCGGCGGGGGGCGGAGTGGGGTGCTTGGGCGGTCCGCTCGTGGGGGGTGGCGGGGTTGGACGGGCTGTCGGGATCGGGTGCGACGCCGGGGGTGGGTTTCCGCTCCCGGAATGTGGGGGTGCGCCACCGCCCGCGGAAGGGTTGCGCGGGCCGGCGGGCGCGGGTGCGGGTGCCGGGCCGGCTGGCCGGCCTGCGCCGCTCGTCCCGGCGCGACCGTTCGACGGCGCTGTTCCGTGGGACCCCGAATCGGCCGAGCCCGCTCCCGCTGGTTTGTCGGCGAGTTCCCGCGGGTTCGCGTGCCGCTCGGCGCGACTGGTCCCGCCGGTACCGGCACCTGCCGCACCCCCGCCACGGCTACCGCTACCGCTACCACCACCGCCGCTGCTCCCGCCGGCGGCCGGCGGGCGGGGGTAGAGGTCTGGCTGGCCGGGAGGAGCGCCGCTGCTGTCGCGGACGGGCTGGCCGGGACGCCCGGAGCGCCCGGGGGCCGCGGACGCCGGCGGAATGAGCAGGACACCGTTGGACGTCGGCTCCTTGTGGCTGCCGTCGCCAGTGCCAAGCCCGTTCGCGGCCAGCAGGCCGAACGCGACCAGCGCCGCGGAGCCGGCACCAGTGACGATCCCGGCGCGGCGCCGGGTGTAGATCCAGGCCCATTCGGCCCGCCCGCGAATCAGGCCGAGAACCCCAGCGATCAATATCAGCCCGGCGACTGCCAGGCAGAAGAACATCATGGAAACCCCCCGGGCGCAGTCGCCGTTCAGACTAGGGGCGATCCATCGCTATTCGCCGCATCATAACTACGAAGAGTTTCTATGCTGATCTATCTCGTGACGGATATAACCGACCGAATCGGGGGCCGTACCCACCGACGCAATCCGGTCGAGGATACCCGGGATATCAATGCCAGCCGGCAACGTGCCGAAAGCGAGTCCGCCGTCACCGGCGATCCGGGTCGCGCAGAATGCGTCGGCGACGGCGGGCGGTGCGTGCCGGACCAACAGCGAACCCTGCAGGACCAGCGCCAACCGCTCGACGACCCGGCGCGCCCCGCCCGGATCGTCCGCGGCCGTGGCCAGTCGGGTTCGCAGGTCGTCCCAGGCACGATCGAGCCGGGTATCGCCGCCCCGGGCCGCCTCGATCTCGGTGCTCAGCGCGTCCACGGCGTCCGGCTCGCGTCCGAGGGCCCGCAGCACGTCGAGCGCGTTGACGTTGCCGGAGCCCTCCCAGATTCCGTTGAGTGGCGCCTCCCGGTACAGCCGGGGCATCCCCGACTCCTCCACGTAGCCGTTGCCGCCGAGGCACTCCAGGGCCTCCACGATGACGCCCGGGGCGCGCTTGCACACCCAGTACTTCGCGATCGCGGTCGCGATGCGGCGCAGCGACCGCTCGCCCGGGTCGCCGCCGACGGCCCGGTCCACCGCGCCCGCGATCCGCATCACCAGAGTCGTCGCCGCCTCGGTCTCGACGGCGAGATCAGCCACCACCACGCGCATCAGCGGCGCGTCGATCAGCAGGCTGCCGAAGGCCCGCCGGTGCCGGACGTGGTGCACCGCCGTCGTGAGGGCCGCGCGCATCCCCGCGGCCGAGGCAAGCGCCGCGTCGAGGCGGGTCAGCGCGACCATGTCGATGATGGTCCGCACACCGCGCCCGGGCTGGCCGACCAGCCAGGCCACCGTGTCGTCGAACTCCGGCTCGGCGCTGGCGTTGCTGCGGTTGCCGAGCTTGTCCTTCAGCCGCTGCAGACGGAACGTGTTGCGCTCACCGCCGGGAAGCACCCGCGGCACCCAGAAGCACGACAGCCCTTCCGGGGCCTGCGCCAGGACCAGGAACGCGTCGTTCATTGGGGCACTGGTGAACCACTTGTGGCCGCGTAGCCGATAGGTGCCGTCGGCGGACGGTGCGGCCGTCGTCGTGTTCGTACGGACATCCGAGCCACCCTGCTTCTCGGTCATGCCCATACCGACGAGCAGACCGGCCTTGCCGTCGGGCACCCGCAGGCCTGGGTCGTACACGCGGCTGGTGAGCAGCGGCTCGTAGCGGGTGGCGAGCGCGGGGGCGGCCCGCAGCACCGGGACAGCGGCGTAGGTCATCGACACCGGGCACAGGTGTCCCTGCTCCACGGTGCCCCAGACCAGCATGTCCGCGGCCCGTGCGACATGGGCGCCGGGCCGGGCGTCCGCCCACGGCGCCCCGGCCAGTCCGGCGCCGACGGCGACGTCGAGGAGCCGGTGCCAGGCCGGGTGGAAGTCGACCTCGTCGATCCGATGGCCGTACCTGTCGTGGGTACGCAGCTCAGGCGGGTTGCGGTCGGCCTGCTCGGCCCAACGCAGGGCCTGCTCGGACCCGGCCAGACGGCCCAAGCGACGCAGGGCGCCTCGGTGCCAGCCGGCGCCCTCCCGATCGAGCGCCGCCAGGAGCGCCGGGTCGGCGCACGCGTCGTGGCCGACCAGTGGCGGCGGCTGGTTCGTCACCTCGTGCGTGCCCCCGGCCGCGAACCGCGGCACGGCCGCCTCCCGCCGGGCCTCGATCGGCGAACGCTTCGCCATTCCCTCACCCCTTTCCGGGCCGTCCGTCTTCTGCCGCCCATCCCCGACGCCTGACCGCGCATCCGTCCCACGGTGCCGTCCCACGGTGCCCTCCCCCCGTGTCTGCCCGCGCTCTTCCCCCACTGCCCGGATCACCCGTCCGCCGGCACCGCGTACCGGAGGCCGGCAAGCCGCAGAACCGGTGCCGCATCCACCGGGAAGGCCGCCCGGGCGGTTAGCGCGCGACCCCGGGATTTCACCCGACGCCGGCCGCGGGAAACATCCGTCAAATCGAGGGAGCCAGCGGGGAAGCCATTGGCAGCAGCCTGGCCTTGCATTTGTTTGACGGACGGCGACAACCTCCGGCGAGGTGCCGCCCGCGCCCGGGCGCCGGCCGGGCAGACACCCGGCTGGCAGCACGATTCGGCCCGCCAGGGCGGCGGACGCCGGCGCCGGCTCGCGGTCATCCGACCGTTCTCCGCGATGCCGAGGGCGGGCAGGCCATCCACGAGTGACGGAGCGTGCCATACATCGGACTGTGACGATTGTCGCATCCGACCAGGTGCTGCCCGTTACCGGAGATGGCGACGCTTCGCGTCCTGTTGATCTCACAGAGTTTCCAGCCCGGCGCCGCCACCGACAGCGAGAGCCAGGCCGCGCCGCCGCCATCGACCACGAAACGCACCACAGAACCTCCCTGCCAACACTGGTAAGTCTACATATCAGCTACACCCCGGGGTGCTGTCCGAAGATACGTCCCACGCATTGCCGTAGCACACGCGCCCTGGCCGAGACCGCCCAAACAGTCCGCGAATGCCGAAACGGGTGCCCCCGAACTCGTATGATCTCCCCCTACCAGTTGCATTTGACCAACCGGAAAAGAAATCCTTCGCTCACGGTGAGATCCGTCGAGTCCGGGCAACTGTTGGACGGGGCGCGAACATGATCAGAATCGGCCGAAGCGGCTGGACCGGCCGGAGCGGTCGCGACATGGGCGCAGTCACCCAGGCCAGGCCCCGGCCCCACGGTCCCTTACGGCGGCATCAACGGGGCTCGCGGCGGCTGCGGTACCTGGCCGTCCTGATCGTGGTCCCCGTCCTCGGCGCACTGGCGCTCTCGCTGGGCATGGACCTGCTGGGCCGGGAGGAGACCGCCCGTCTCGGCGCGCGGGTCCAGCTCGTCCAGCGGGTCGCGCGCTGGGAGTCGGAGACGGCGGGCCCGGCGGCGCTCGCGTCGACCGTGCGTGACCTGCGGCTGCGACCGGACGACCCCGCCGGCAACGCCCGGCTGCTCCCCCGCCTGGCGATCTCGGGCTCGGGCGACCTGTACCAGCCGATCGCGCTGTTGGATACCCGCGGGACGATCATCGCGGCCTACCCCGCCCACACGGTGATCACGCCTGGTCAGCTCGGCTCGGCCTGGACAGCCGCCTGGGCCGGGCGCGGCGCGGTGTCGCCGACGTTCGGGGGTCCCGGCACGCCCATACGGGCCACCGTGGTGCCGGTCGGCGCGCCGGGCAATCCGTGGGCCGTCCTCGTCGCGTCCTCGACGGAGCAGGTCCACGCGCAGCTGGCGGCCGGCCTCGCGGCGATGCTCGGCGCCGGCGGCGGCACCGTGTCAGCCGTCGACCAGAACGGCGTCGTGGCGAGCTCGACCGACACGCGGCTGGTGGGCCGCCCGCTGCCCGCGGCCGACCGGGTCCCACCAGACCCGCCGCGCGCACCGGGCCCGCAGGTGTGGCGCACGAACGGGCCTGGCGGCGAGATCACCCACATCAGCGCCCCGACCGACACCGGCTACCGGGTCTACTTCCGGCAACCCACCGCGTCGCTCTACGCCGACCTGCGGGCCCGAGGTGACCGGCGCACCCTGCTGGCCGTCACCCTGACCGCGGCCCTCGCCATCGCCTTCGTCGTGCTGCTGCGCAGGACCTCGGCCCGCCGCTCCGAGGCGCGGTTGCGGGCGTTGTTCGCCGCCGCCCACGACATCGTGCTCGTCACCGATCCCGACGGCACCCTGATCTTCGTGAGCCCGGCGGTCAGCCCGCTGCTCGGTCATTCCGCGCAGCACTGGCCGGGACGCGGGGTGACCGAACTCGTCCACCCCGAGGACGCGGCCCGGCTGCTGTGTCTGATCGCCGACCCAGGATCCGGCTCCCTGCTCAACGTCCGCCTGGTCGCACCCGACGGCGCCGCGCGCTGGTTCGACGTGGCCACCCGGCGGCTGCCCGTACGCGGCGGCGAACCCGCCGAGATCCTCATCACCTGCCACGCGGTGGGTCAGCGCAAGCGGCTCCTCGACCAGCTCGGGCACCAGGCCGACCATGACGTGCTGACCGGCCTGCTCAACAGGTCGGCCTTCGCGACGAAGCTCGACGAGGCGCTGAGCACCCTGGCCACCGCCGCCACCCCCCACCCTCCGCACCGCCAGGTCGGACCCATCGCGGTCCTGTTCCTCGACCTCGACCGCTTCAAGCCGGTCAACGACGAGTACGGGCACGTCGCCGGCGACAGGGTGCTGCAGGTGGTCGGCCAGCGGATCCAGGCCCAGCTGGGCCCGCACGGCGTCGGCGGCCGCTTCGGCGGCGATGAGTTCGGCATCCTCCTGACGGAGACCACTTCCGCGGCCGCCCGGGAGCTGGCCAGCCGCGTCATCCGCGCCGTCAGTCAGCCGATCACCGTCGTCGGCGACCACACGGTGCGGGTGGAGACGAGCGTGGGGATCGCCCTTGTCTGCTCCCAGGGGTGCGACGCCGACTGGCTACTGCGAGTCGCTGACCAGGCGATGTACCAGGCGAAGCAGGCAGGGCCCGGCCGCTACGCGGTGGCGCCGCCGGTCGGGCCGCGCACGGTGGCCGGGCGGGGCAGTCCGCCGGTCCCGCCCGACCCCGCCACGCTCCGCTTCAGGAGTGTCCGGCCACCCCGGATCGCCCCAGGCCTGGATTCCGCGGCCACGCCAGGCGCCACTCTCCCGGCGGTTCGGGAAGGTTCTCCGCCACCCACCGCTCCGCCGCCCGCCGCCCCGACGCCCATCCCGGACGCGCTTCCCCTGCCCACACCATCGACCCCGTCCAGGCCTGAGGCATCCACAGCCCGGCGGCAGGCGGCCCGGCAGCGACTCGCGCACGCCCCTGTGCACCTGTTCCGGGCCCTACCGCTCCTGGTCATCGGCACCGTCATCCTGACCACCACCCTGATCACGATGGAGGTCGAGGACGCCAGTCGGCAACACACCGACAACCAGCGCATGGCCGAGACACATGCGCTCGCCGAGAGCCTCGCCGGCCGCGCGGCCAGTCTGAGTCAACCCCGCGTCCTGATCGATCCCGTCTCGGCGCTGCCCTGGTCACTGACGGACAACGCCACCGACGACAAGATCGTCCAGTCACTCGCCGGGCCCCAGTGGGCGGCCTCGGACGCCTTCGTCGCGCTCGTGGACGCCGACGGCCAGCCACTGTCGTCGACCCGGCCGGACCTGCCGATCACGGTGGGCAGCACGCTGTGGGAGTCCGCCCGCGAGTACGGCCTGAACGTCCCGGTGCTGGACTCGCCGGGCCGGCTGCGGATGCTGACCCTCGTACCGATTCGGCGGGACACCCGTACCCGCGCCTACCTTGTCCTTGGCCGAACGCTGGACCTCGGGTCGGCCGGCTCGCTGGCGGACGCCCTGGGCGGCCCGGCCGCCAGCCCACCCCCGGGCCTCACCGTGACCATCGTCAACGGGCAGGGCCGGGTCGTCATGTCCAGCGACATGATGCTGGCCGGCCAGATCCTCGTCGGCCAGGCGGACCTGCAGGCCCTGCGACCCGGGCGCAGCGGGCGGGTCACGCTGCGAGAGAGCCGTGGCGGCGGGCGGGTCGCCGCGGCCGCGATGATCCCCGCGGCGCCGATGCCCGCCTATCTCGTCCTCCAGCAGAACCGCGAGGCGACCCGGGAGGGTCCCCAGCCGGGCTGGCTGCCCGGCGACCTGCTCGTCGGGCTCCTGGCGCTCGCGACCGGCGGCGGCCTGCTGTGGGCGCTGCTGAGCGAGGACCGGACGACCCGCCGTGAGGGCGCCCGGCTGCAGACCCTGCTGCACGAGTCGCACGACATCATCATCAGCCTCAACCGCGCCGGCACCCTGGTCTTCGTCAGCTCCGCCATCGAGGGCCTGCTCGGGTACCAGGTCGATGACCAGTTCGGACGGCCGCTGCTCGATCTGATCCACCCCGACGACCGGCCGACGATGAGCGCCTTCCTCGCGGGCCGAGCGCACGGCGGCCCGTCCTCGCTGCTGGACGTGCGGATGCGCGCGAGCGACGGCCGCTACCTGTGGTTCGACATCGAGGCGGGCTGCTCGCAGCACACCCGCGGCTACCTCGGCGGCGGGCTCCTGCTGACCTGCCACGAGATCGGGGAACGCCGCCGCCTGCAGGAACAGCTGCGGGAACGGGCCACTCACGATCCACTGACCGGCCTGCCCAACCGGGCGGCGCTCACCGACCGGCTCGACGAGCTCGCCCGGCAGCGCTCGCCCTTCACCATCCTGCTCATCGACCTGGACGAGTTCAAGCCGGTGAACGACACCTACGGCCACCAGGCCGGGGACGAGGTGCTGCGGCTGATCGCCGCCCGCCTGGCCCACACCACGCGAACACTCGCCGGCCCGGCCAGCACCGTGTTCCGCTTCGGCGGCGACGAGTTCGTGCTGGTCCTGCCCGACATCGACGCCGACGCGCGGCGCACGGTCGCCGCCCGGGTCCGGGAGGCGATCGCCGTGCCGGTATCGGTCGGTGTCCACCTCATCACGGTCCGGGCCACGATCGGCGTCGCCTCGTCCCGCAGCCCCGACAGCCAGCACAGCGCCGACAGCCAGCACAGTCCCGATCTTGTCGTCCGGCGCGCGGATGCCCACATGTACGAGGCGAAGCAAGCGGCCCGGGCCAGCCGGGCGATGGACCCCGCCGCGTCCTGACCGGCCGGTGCGGCCGGTCTCTGCCACGATGGGGCGCGTCACGGGGAGGTGCGTGGTGGGACGGGTCGTCGTGGTCGGCTCGACGAACATGGACGTGACGACCCGGGTCGAACGCCTCCCCCGCCCGGGCGAGACGGTTACCGGTTCCGCGGTGGTGTTCACCCCCGGCGGCAAGGGGGCCAACCAGGCGGTGGCCGCCAGCCGCCTCGGTGCCCGCACGGTCCTGGTCGGCGCGATCGGTGCCGACGGCTACGGCACGGCGCTGCGCCAGTTCCTGCGGGATGAGGGCATCGACATCACCGGCCTGGACCGTTTTGACAGCCCCACCGGCACCGCCGTCACCCTGGTCGATGATGCCGGGGAGAACGTCATCGCGGTCGTGCCCGGTGCGAACGCCCATGTCTGGCCCGGCCGGCTCGAGCAGCTCGGCCTGAGCCCGGACGACGTCGTGCTCCTGCAACAGGAGATCCCGGCGGCGGCCAACGAGCAGGCCCTGGCGCACGCCCGTGCCGCCGGCGCCCGCACGGTCCTCAACGCGGCACCCCGCCGCCCGGTGGCGGCCGAGCTGCTCGCCGCCGTCGATGTGCTGGTCGTGAACGAGCACGAGCTGGCGGGTCTCGTCCCGGCCGCGGCGGACCTGCCCTCGCTGTCCCCCACCCGGCTCGTCGCGGCGGTACGCGGGCTGCTCGCGGACGGGGCGGGACCCACCGGGAACATCGTGGTGACCCTCGGTGCCGCCGGGACCTGTGCGCGGATCGACGACGCGGTGGTCACCCTGGCGGCGCCCGAGGTGCCCGTCGTCGACACCACCGGGGCCGGCGACTGCTTCTGCGGGGCGTTCGGCGCGGGTCTCGCCGCCGGGCTGCCCACCGCGACCGCGCTGTTCCACGCGAATCTCGCGGCCTCCCTGGCCGTCCAGCGACCCGGCGCCGGCGCCGCCATGCCGACCCGGGCCGATCTGGACGCCCTGATCACCGGACGCCTTGGCCCGTAAGGGCCGGCCAGCCCGGGGGCGCTCACGCTCACTCACCTCCCACCGCGGCGGCAACGAGGCGGACGGTCGACACAACGGGCTACCCGAGTGTCGTCAGGCGAGTCTGGTGCCCGATCGGCTACCGGTACGGTTGCGGCGGAAGAATCCCGTCCGTCCAGGCGGATCGGGGTGGGACGGTGGCGGAGGCTGGGTGGCGACATGAACGCTCCAACCGGCGGGCCGCGGGTGCTCGTCGTGGACGACAACGAGATGCTGCGTGAACTCGTGGAGCGGATCCTGGTCACGGAGGGGTTCCAGGTGACCGCCGCGAATTCGGTTGGCGAGGCGCTGGCGGCGGGCGCGGTCGACTTCGACGTCGTCCTCGTCGACCTGCGCCTCGGCGGCCGACCCGGCAGCGACCTGGTCACCGAGCTCTGCCGAGCCGACCCGACGGCGAGCCGGCGGATCGTGGTCCTGACCGGTGCCTGGGGCGCGGAGCCGCTGCCGGCCGGCATCCCCGTCCTCGCGAAGCCCTTCACCGCCGACGGCCTGCTTGCCGCCGTCCACGCGGTGCTGCGGCACGCCGGGCCCGATCCGCGGTGACGGCGCTCGGCGGCGACGCGCCGCGCGCGGCGGAGGAGACCGTCGCGGACGTGCACGCGCTCCTGCGCATGATGGTCTTCCTGCAGGACCGGGGGCAGCGGGTCGCCGCAGACCGGATGCACGACGGCCCGATGCAGGACTTCACCGCGATCCTGCTGGAACTCGCCACCATTCGCCGGCAGCTGCCGGCGGCGCTCTCCGAGCGGATCTCCTCCATCGAGGACCGGCTGCGCACGACCTCCCTCGGGTTGCAGCCACCGCCGAACGTCTTCCGTATCTCCCACGACGCCCGCCAGTCCCTCGCGGCGGGCCTGTCCCAGCGGGTCGACGGACTGCTTGTGGACCAGCTCGAGACCGACCTGCGGGTCGAGACGCATCCACCGACCCTGACCGAGATCGCGGTGTCCCTGGCCGCCGTCCAGCTGCTGCTGGCCGCGAGCAGCCCGCACCGGCCGGCCGAGCAGGCCTGGTTGACCGCCGAGTCCCGTCCGGACGGGCTGGACCTGCGGCTGCGGGTGCGTCCGCGCGGGCCACGCCTGGAGACCGACCCGACCCGCTCCGGCCTGCTGCGATCACTGGCCGACCTGATCGGCGCCAGACTGGCCCACGACCCTGCCGACAGCACCTGGAGTGCCACCCTGCATGTCAGCCGGATCCCGCGCCCACCCCGCCCACCCCGCCCACCGCGCCCGGCCGCGGACGGCTGACGCTCACCTGCCCGTGGCCGGCTACTCGCCGTCGGGTGGGCTGTCGAGCACCTCGCGCACCTTCGTCAGCAGCACCCGCTCGGAGAACGGCTTGCCGAGCAGGATGAGCCCGGGGTCGAGCGTCCCGTTGTGGGCCAGCACCGGGTAGGCGTAGCCGGACATGTACAGCACGCGGATCTCCGGGCGGTGCCGGCGGACGTGCTCGGCCACGGTCCGCCCGAGCACCTGGGGCATGACGACGTCCGTGAGCAGCAGATGGATCTCCGTCGGGTGGGTGGCCGCGAGTTCGGCGGCGCGGTGCCCGTCCGACGCGGTGATCACCTGGTAGCCGTTGCGGGCGAGCAGCCGGCGGGTCACCTCGCGCATCGCCCGCTCGTCCTCGACGACGAGGATCGTCTCGCGGCCGGTCAGCAGGCCGGCGTCGGAAACGGGCTCGGGCACGGCGACGACGCTGTCCACCGCCGGCAGCAGGATGCTGACCGTCGTCCCCAGGCCGACGTCGGAGTAGATCTCGGCGTGCCCGCCCGCCTGGGTGATGATGCCGTAGACGGTCGCCAGGCCCAGCCCGGATCCCTCGCCCTTGCGCTTGGTGGTGAAGAACGGCTCGAAGGCGCGGCTGATCGTCTCCGCGCTCATCCCGCTGCCGCTGTCGCTGATGCGCAGGTTGACGTGCCGGCCGGGCTTGAGGCCGGGCCGCTCGATCGTCACGTCCTCCTGGATGTGGATGTTGGACGTGTCGATGGTCAGCTTCCCGCCGCCGGGCATCGCGTCCCGGGCGTTCACGGCCAGGTTGACCAGCACCTGCTCGAGCTGGCCGGCGTCGGCGAACACGGGCCACGGATCGGCCGTGGGCAGGGTGATCAGCTCGACGTGCTCACCGAGGGTGCGCCGCAGCATCTCCTCGATGTCCTGCACGACCTCGTTGAGGTTGATCACCCGCGGCTGGACCACCTCGCGGCGGCCGAAGGCGAGCAGCTGGTGGGTGAGCTGGGTGGCCCGCTCGGCCGCCCGCTGCACCTGCTCGATGTCGCGGCGCGCCGGCTCCCACCGGCCGCCGTCCCGCTCGGCCGCGGCGGCGACCACCTCGGCGACGAACGCCGTGTAGTTGATGATCACACCGAGCAGGTTGTTGAAGTCGTGCGCCACCCCGCCGGCGAGCTGGCCGAGGCTCTCCAGGCGCTGCGACTGGTGCAGCTGGGCCTCGATCCGCTTGCGCTCCGCCTGGGCGCGCAGCCGCTCCCGCTCGGCCTGGGCCTCCAGCCGCTCGGTGACGTCGCGGATCGCCGCGGACACGAGCAGACCGTCCTCGGTATCCAGCGCGGACAGGGAGATCTCGGCGGGAAACTCGGTGCCGTCGCGACGGCGGGCGGCGAGCTGCATCTGCGCGCCCATCGGCCGCGGCTGCGGGTCGGCGAAGTAACGGGTCCGGTGCCCGGGATGCTTGGCCCGCGCCGCCTCCGGGACGAGGATCTCGACCGGCTGGTCGAGCAGCTCCTCACGGCTGTACCCGAACAGGCGCTCGGCCTGGCTGTTGACCAGGGCGATGGTCCCGTCGGCGAGCACGCCGACGATCGCGTCCGGGGCCGACTCCAGCAGGCCGCGGAACTTCGCCTCCGCCCGCTTGCGGTCGGTCACATCCCGGACGGCCGCGGTGATGAGCAGCCCCTCCGGCGACCGGATGGCCGACAGCGAGATCTCCGCCGGGAACTCGGTGCCGTCGCTGCGCCGACCGGCGAGCTCCATCCCGAGGCCCATCGGCCGCGGCTGCGGATCCTGCAGGTAGGAGCCACGATGGTGGGGATGCAGAGCCCGGGCCGACTCGGGGATCAGGATCTCGACGGGCTCGCCAATCAGTTCCCTTCGGGTATAGCCGAACAGCCGCTCGGCCTGTGCGTTGACCAGGGCGATCCGGCCGTCCGCGCGGACGCCGACGATCGCGTCCGGCGCGGCGTCCAGAAGGCCGCTGGCCAGGAAGCTACCGCTGTCATCCAGGTGAACCACCCCACGGGGTGAGCATCGTGCTACAGACGGACAGATCGTAGCGCCGCGACGGCCCCGCCAGCATCACCCTGGCGGGGGGTACCCGGTCGGGCGATGATGCCAAAGATGCAGCTAAACGTGCTCCGCCAACAGATCCTGGCCGGTCGCGCGGGGGGTGACGCCGAGATCGGCCAGAACGGCATCCGCGGCCCGGCGGCCCGAGAACAGCGCCCCCTGGATAGAACTCGTGTCCCGATGATCACCGCAGACGTAGACACCGTGCTCCGTGCGGACCGGTCTGCGTAGCACGTGCGGACTGGTCATCGCGGGCAGGGCGCGCGCCACCGGGTAGCGGGCGAGAAGCTCCCAGCCTCGGGTGTCCGTCCCATAGAGGGTGCTCAGATGGGCCCGCACCACCCGCTCGCCCCACGGCCCTTCGCCCCACGGCCCTTCGCCCCACGGCCCATCGCCCAACGCGGCGGCGCCCGCCGGGTCGTCCTCCGGGACGCCGAGCACGGACGCGGCGATCAGCGCCCGCCCGGCCGGGGCATACGACGGCGCGACCTCGCTCAGCACCACCGTGTTGACCACCGGCCCCGACCGGGCGGCGGGCCCTGCATGCCTCGTCAGGCGGCGCGGATCGACGTGGCCCTCGACGACGAGCACCCCGCGCCGCAGCGGCGACTCGTCCGCCGCGAAGTAGTAGGTGGTCACGCCGTGCCAGGCCGGCTCGGCGATCCCCGGCACCAGGCGGGCCGCCGTCGTCGCGTCGGTGGCCACGACCACCGCCCGCGCCCGCAGCGACTCGCCATCCCGGGACCGCACCCCGCCGCTGGTGACGATGTCCGCCGGGCACCCCGTGCGCACCGTCCCCGGCCGCAGCCGCGCCGCCAACTGGCGGGGCAACGCCGCCATGCCCTCCGCGGGCAGCACCGGCGCCGCCGCGGCGAACGCCCGCCACACCAGGTGGAAGAACCGCGCCGAGGTGGCCAGCTCCTCCTCCAGGAAGACGCCGCGCAGCAGCGGCGCGAGCACCCCGTCGACAGCCCGGGCAGACACCCCCCGGGCCAGCAGATCCGCTCGGGTGGCTCGTTCGGGCCCCGCGACCAGTGCCGCTGGCCGGGCCAGCCGGTCACGGGCGGTGAGGGCACCCAGCCGGGCAAGGTCACGCAGGCCCAACGCCCGGCCCGGCACCAGCCCGGCCAGCGCGTCCGGCGCCCCACTCGGGTCCCCCAGCAGGACCGACCGGACCCCATCGCGCACCAGCAGCCCGCGGACGAACGCCCGGGGCCGCAGCGCCGGCAGGTCGATCCGCCGACGCACCTCCGGGTAGGACGGCAGCAGCACCTGGAAGCCGCGGTCGAGCAGGAAGCCGTCGACCAGGTCAGTGCGCACCCGACCGCCGACGTCGTCCGCCGCCTCCCAGACCACCACCTCGAGCCCCTGCTCGGCGAGGAGCGTGGCCGCCGCCAGCCCCGCGAGCCCCGCGCCCACGATCGCCACATCGGCCGTCTGCATGCTGGCTACCATCCCGCGTCGCGTGCCCAGGCGCCCGCAGGCGCCACCGTCATCCCCGCGGTTCGTACCCAGAACGGCCGGCGATGTCCTCCTGTGACGCCTCCCGCGGCTCCCGTTCCACGTCCGGGTTCGCCCCCACCTGCGCCGGCGTGTCGGACGACGGTGGCTGGCGCGGGGTCGGCGGCCGAACCACCGAGGAGCTGTCAGCCGAGGAGCGGTCGGCCGAGGAGCGGGTGACCCACATACGCGCCGCCTGGTCCAGGGTCACGATCGAGATGACCACGAGGGTGCTGCCGACCATTCCGTCAAGCCAGTAGTGGTTGGCCGTGACAACGACCACGATCGTGGTCAGCACCGGATGCAGGACAGCGAGCCAGCGGGCGCGGTGGTGCAGGATCGTGATCACGGCCCAGGCCTCGATCAGCGACCAGCCGACGTGCAGGCTCGGCATCGCGGCGTACTCGTTGGCGATGCCGCCGCTGCCCTCGCCGTAGGGCGATGGCCCGTACACCTTGCCCGTGTCGATGAGCGGCACGTTCGTCACCGAGGGCAGGAACCGCGGCGGCGCCAGCGGATACAGCAGGTGGATGACCAGCGCCATGCCCGTCGTCATGATCAGCACATTGCGGATCCGGGTCCAGTGCGGCCGATGCCGAACGAACACCCACAGCAGAAGAACGATCACTGATGGGAAGTGCACGACGATGTAGAACCAGTCCGCCCCGCGGATGAGGAACTCCGCGTGCAGCGCAAGGCGCTGGACGGTGACCTCGCTCGGCAGGTGCAGGATCCGTTCGAGGTGCCAGACGTGCCGCGCGGAGGTGAGTGCCTCGCTTTCGCGGCCGGCGGCCAGATGCCGGCTGAAGCTGTACGTCCCGTAGAGCAGGGCGATGAGCAGGAGCTGGCTGACCGCGTATGCCACAGCACCGACGACGCGGCGCACCCCGGCGACCGACCCCGCTGCCCCGACCGGCCCTGGTACCGTGACCGACCCTGGTACCCCGGCCGGCGTGGCGAGCCCCCCCGGCGCCGTCCCTCCCGGGCTCCCCCCAGCGGGCACTGATCCCGGTATCGGCACGCCCAGGGCGCTGCGTGCCAGTGGTGACCGCACCGCCGGGCGGCGATGCTGGTCGGCCGAGTCCGTAGGCGCAGCCCAGCCCATCCGTACCCCTCCCCACCCGGTGCGAGCGCCCGACACCCACCCACGGCCCACAACCGCGGTCGGCCGATGACTATGCCCGTACCGTCATGATCATGCACAGCTCGACGTCATCCCTCCGCATGCCGAGCAAGGACGACTGTGCTCCCACCAGCCACCCGAACGCCATCGGATATGCGCTGTCAGACATTCACTACGTGAACGTCTGATCTCCTACGGCGCGAACGACGTCACGGCACCCTGCGAGTCCCGACAATCACCGTCCAGCCGCCAGCGCGTGCCCGACATGTGCAGTCTCGCCCGTTCACCGTCCCGCACACAGTCGTGCCAGCCCCCCAATCCCCCACGGGGGCAGGCCAACCCCCACACGCTCCGCGGAACGCAACCGGAGCAAGCGCTCCACAGCACGGAGACCGGCGCGGGACGTTCCGCGGAACGCAACCGGAGCAAGCGCTCCGCAGAGCCCGGGCGGGCGTCACGCGGAGTGGGGGCGGGGCGTCCCGCGGAACGCGGGCGGCGGCGACCTGGTCGTCCGCGGGGCCCGGCTGTCCGCGGGATCCCTCTCGTCGCCCCAGTCCGGGCACGCTCCGCGGAACGCGGAGGGTGATCGCGCGTGGCAGAGGAATATACGGGGCCAGGCCCGGCCATCGGACCTGGCCGAGCGAGCTGTCGTTGGAAAGGCGGTCGTGGGTGGCGGAGCACCGGGGGCGTGGGGTGGCGGTCGTGACGGGGGGCGGCCGCGGGATCGGCGCGGCTTGCGCGCTGGAACTGGCCGGGCGCGGGTGGGATGTCGCCTCCGAGGAAGCCTCCTACGTCACCGGAGCCATCCTGGACGTCACCGGCGGCCGTTGACAGCCAGGGCCACGGTGGGAGTCAGGCATGGTGGGAGTCAGCGGTGGCGCTCGGGGCGCAGGATGACGGTCGCGTCGGGGTGGCGGCGGGTGTAGCGGACCGCGGCGCGGCGGCTGGAACCGTTGGCCCACTGCAGCGACCACTCGACGCCGACCAGGTCGAGCAGCGAGCTCAGGCGGCGCTCGAGCTCGTCCCGGGTCTCCTGCTCGGCGATCCGGGCGGCGCACACGACCGTCTCGACGCCGAAGGCGCAGTACACCCCGGCGGTCCAGCGCGCCCAGCGCGACCAGCGGTCCATGGTCGCGATCATCACGAGGCGGGCGTCCAGACGCGCGGCCAGGTCAGCCGCCAGCAATACGTCAGCCATATCCGCCACGTCACCGACACGCAGGCCGACGACCACATGCCGGTCGCTCCGAACCTGCGGCTGCGTTTTCGTGGGCTCCGCCCGTTCCACGTTTCCTCCCGCGATGCCTTCCCGGTGCCGAAGCCTTCCCGGTACCGAACGCCTGTCGGTGTGGACGGGATTGTCTCGCTTCGCGGCCTGCGATGTGGGTGTATCCGGCAGGTCATCAGTACCCAGCCGACCTACAGATCACCTCCGCCGGCCGCGATTGGTCACCGATCTCGTCTTCTGTCACCAGTGTCGATTGTGGCGGGCCGCGGGGAAAAGGGGAAGAGCACGAGTGTGTTCGGTGCTCGCGGGTGCCGCCACGTCCGGGCTGGCGCCGGCCGTGCATGACCGAGCCGATCCACCCGTTCACCTCGGGGTCACCACGGCGCCCGGGCGCGGACTTTTGTCACCCGTGCGCAGCAAACTCGGGCCCGATAGTGCCGAACCTCCCACGCTTTGCCGGATCCATCCCCAGCGAGAACGAGGTTCAGAAGAGGAACCGAGTCCCAAAGACGAATCGGTGACCGACGCCCCTTAGTTCTGCACCGGAATCAGTTCGGCGGCGAAGGCGTCCAGGAAGGCCGACCAGTCATCGGGCGCGGACATCGGGGCGACGACGAACTTGCTCACCCCGGCGGCGATGTACTCGGCGATCAGATCCCGGGCCGCCGCCCAGCCGACGGGGATGAGCCTGGCGGGCTCGACGTCCGGCGCACGCCGGCGCACCGCCACCAGGTCCGCCTCGGCGGGCGGCTCGAGGGCTACGCGCAGGCTCAGGCCGTAGTGATCATCGTCGATGGCCCGTCCGGCCGAGGCCGCGGCCCGGCGGATCTCCGTGACGCCGGCTGCGGCCTGCTCGGGAGTGACCAGGCTTGCCAGCCAGCCGTCACCGAGGAGCCCGATCCGGCGCAGCGCCCCCGGAGCGGCACCGCCGAGCCAGATGTCCAGGGGGCGGGCGGGCAGGTCACCGATGCCGACGTCCACAAGGTCGAAGAACTCGCCGTGGAAGGTCACCCGCGGCTCGCGCAGCAGTCGGCGCAGGACCGTCAACGCCTCGTCGAACACTGCCCCGCGCCGGCCGGCGGGCACCGGGTAGGCGGAGCGGTCGGCTGCGAGCGCGGGGCCGAGGCCGAACACCGGCAGCACCCGGCGCGGGGCCAGCAGCCCCAGCGAGGCGAGCTGCTTGGCCAGCAGCACCGGATTGCGCCCGGGCAGCACAGCGACGCCGGTGCCCACCTTCAGGTCACGGGTGCGCCCCAGCGCGTAGGCCATGCCGCCGAGCGGGTCCACGGCCGACGACGACAGGAACTCCGACAGCCACAGCGAGTCGATGCCGAGCGTCTCCGCGTGGTCCACCAGCTCCGCGAACCGTGCCGGTGTGACGCCAGGGCCGAAGCCGATCCCGATCCGGACCTTCATGCATCCATACTGGACGTCAGGCGCCCGCGGCGGCGAGCTCCGCCCGCAGGCCGGCAGCGATCTCGGTGAGCAGCGGCTGGCGCAGCACCATCCGATGGTCGCCGGGGATTCGGTGGATCGCGGCGGGGCCGGTGAGCACCCCGCGCCACCCCTCGATCTCGTCGTGGTCATCGGCGAGCCAGACGGCGGTGCGCCCGGAGTAGGTGTGCGGGCGGTAGGTCATCGTCAGGATGCGGCCCTGGTTGTGGAACGCCTCGTAGCGGTGCGTCCCGCGGAACCGGACGAGCCCCGTCAGCGGGAGCTCGACGAGCTGGCGCAGGCGCCCGGCGAGGACCCGGGGGCCGAGCGAGGGTCCGTCATCGGCGGCGAGTGGCCCGTGGCCGTCGGGGCGGCGGGCGTCCTCGGGGCGGTCGGGGTGGACGCCCTCGATCTGGCTCGTCGGAATGATCGCGCCGGAGCGGGTCAGCCGCGCCGTGCCGGGAAGATAGGTGTCGATCAGGGCGAGCAGGCCGACCTCGTGGCCCGCCTGGCGCAGCAGCCGGGCGACCTCGAGCGCGATCAGACCGCCGAAGGAGTGGCCGGCGAGCAGGTAGGGACCGGTCGGTTGGAGCAGCCGGATGTCGGCGACGTGCCGGCGGGCCGCGGCCTGCACCGACCAGTCCGGGACGCCGCGCCGTTCCAGTGCGTGCGCCTGCAGACCGTAGACCCGCCGCCCGTCCGCGACCGCGCGGGCGAAGGACAGCAGGGCGATCGCGGGCGCCCCGGCCTCCGGGAAGCAGAACAGCGGGGTCCCCGAACCCGCTGCGGTCAGCGGGACGACGGTCGGATGCCGGTCCGCGTCCCCCTGGTAGGCGGCGAGCAGCGCGGCGAACCCGGCGGGCGTGCGGGCGGCCAGGAGGGCGGAGGTGGGCACCGCGAACCCGAACTCGTCGCGCAGGATGGCGGCGAGCCGGGCGGCCGCTGTCTCCCCCGCCCTCGATCTGGTCACGTCGGCGTGCGCCCCGACCGCCGCGACGCCGAGCGCCCGGGCCCACAGCAGGGTCGCCGCCATCGTGTAGGGGTCGTCACCGTCGGGATCCGCGGCGACCGCGGCGCTCTCCCCGGTGGGCCCGGCGGGCTCGTCCACCGACACCTCCGGCACCGTCCCCGGCCCGGATCCAGCGACGTGGGTGCCGGACTGGTCCGGCTCGGGACCGGAGACGGGAAGCTCGTCGGTCGCGGACGGACCCAGCAACAACATCACCCCATTGGACTACGAGAGGGCCACATTCAACACCAACGACGAACTAGCCCGTCATGCCAGGAGGTGCCCAGGTCCCGTCCGGCCATTGACGGGGCCGGGACCGGCGCTCACCGTGGACGAATGGGTGATGTGGGCAAACCCGAACGGATCGTCGAGGACGAGCCGATCAGCTTCCCCGACGCCGAACCCGAACCTCTGACCGTGCCGGCCGCCCCGGCCGCACCACCCCGGGAGCCGGTGCCCGAACCGGTGCCGGGGTGAGCCTGCTCGGCTGGCGGCAGTGGGCGGTCGACGACCGCGGCCAGCTCCGCCCGGCCTGGACGCCGTGGTCCCCCTTTCCGCCGGGCATGCTGCTCTGGCGTGCCGACGCCATCACCGAGGCCCGCTGTCTGCGCGCCCCACGGCCAGATTCGCACACGCAGCCGCGCACGGACCCACCGGCGGCCCCGCCGTCCGCCGGCCATGAGCGGGTGCCGGACGAGGGCTGCCTGTGCGGGCTCCACGCCTGGCGCACCCCGGAGATTCTCGCGGCGGCGCGCCGGCCGCGGTGGACGGCGCTGCCCTGCGTGGTGGGCGTGGCCCGCCTCGGCGGTCGGATCATTGTCGGCGCGCGCGGCTACCGGGCCGAGCGCGGCTTCCCCGTCGCGGTGGTCGACCGGGACGGCGTCGTCTCGCCCGAGTACGCAATAGCGAGATATCGTACTTTTTCGGCCCTCGTTGCCGAATGGGCATCGGCCGATCCCGAGTCGAGCGAGGACCAACCCGCACTCGGATAAATCGTCCCAGGCAGGCGCGTGACCTCGACCGATCTGTCGACCCCCTGGCACGACCACCCCCCGGGACGGGTATCTCCTCCGGGCCCCACCACGATCGGGCGAGTCGCACCTCACACAGCCACCTTCGCGATGTGGCGTGAATTTGGCGAGAACCGGTGAGACGCGGCGAATACGGGGTATGCGAGCGATATCGTCGCGACTGCTTCGCGATTCCGACCCGATCGGCCGATCGACCCCGGTGCTGGCGCGCCGGGCCGTGGGGACCGCGAGGGGGGAACCGTCGTGACCAGTTCAGACATCAGCTCCAGCACGGAACGGGCCGCCCCGGACGCACGCCTCGCCGCGAGCGCTCCGGGACGCAGGTACGCGCACCGGCCGGTGCCGGTTCCCCTGCTGGTGACGCTCGCCTATCTGACCCTGTCGTGCTGGATCTTCCGCGCCGGCTGGCGCCATCCTGGCGAGATCACCTACGGCGGTAACGACGCCTACCTCTTCTCCTGGTTCCTGCGCTGGACCCCGCACGCGCTCGCGGACGGCCTCGACCCGTTCGTCACCCACCGCATCAACGCCCCCGACGGGGCGAACGCGCTGTGGAGCACGCCGGTACCGCTGCTCGGCCTGATCGCCGCGCCGATCACGGCCCTCGGTGGTCCGGTGACGACCCTGACGGTGCTGCTCACCCTCGCGCCGGTCGCGAGCGGCCTAGCCCTGTTCCTCGTGCTGCGGCGCTGGGTTCGCGACGCGCCGGCCGCGCTCGCCGGGCTGCTCTACGGCTTCGGCCCCTACCTGGTCGGCGCCTCCTACGGGCACCTGCACCTGGCGTTCGTCCCGTTCCCGCCGATCCTGCTCCTGCTGCTCGACGATCTGGTGGTCCGCGGGCGGCCGCCCCGGCGCACCGGTGTGCTGCTGGGGCTGGCCGTCGCCGGGCAGGCGCTCATCGGCGAGGAGGTCCTCGCCACCTCGGCCCTGGCCGCGGGCATCGGGCTCGCCGTTCTGGCCATCCGTCACCGCGACGAGGTCCGCGCCAGGGTCGGCCCCGCGCTGCGGGGCCTCGCGACGGCGGCGCTGGTCGCGCTGGTGCTGCTGGCCTGGCCCCTGTGCGCGCAGTTCCTCGGCGACCAGCGGGTGCACGGTTCGATCCAGCCCTCCGGCGTCGCCGTGAGTGACCTGTGGACCTTTCTCACACCGACCCCGCTGCAGCGGCTCGCGCCGGACGCGGCGCTGCGGCACAGCCTGCGGTTCACCGGCAACGCGGTCGAGGTCAGCGGGTACCTTGGCCTGCCGCTGGTGCTGCTGGCGCTCGCGGGGGCGATCGGCGCGCGCCGCCACCCCCTCGTCCGCGTGCTCGCCCCGCTGGGTCTGGCGATGGCGGTGCTGTCCCTGGGCGATCACCTGCACGTCGGCGGACGGGCCACCGGGATTCCCCTGCCGTGGCTGGCGGTCGAGCAGGTGCCCATCCTGCGTAACGCCCTGCCGTCCCGGCTCGCCCTGTACGTGATGCTGTGCACCGCCGCCATCACCGCCATCGCCCTGAACGGCCTGGCCACCCGCCTGGCCGCCTGGCGCACCGATCGACCAGCGGGGCGGACCGCGGCGGGGCGGGCCAGGGCCGGCGCGTTGCTGCTCACAGCGGGCCTGCTGACGGCGGGTGCGCTGGCCACGCTCGTCCCGGCGCCGCTGCTGACCACACCGGCCCGCACTCCCGGCTTCTTCACCGGCGACGGCGTCCGGCAGATCCCCGCGGGAGCGCTCGCCCTCGTCGTCCCCTACCCGCGCCCGCAACGGGCGGAGGCGATGCTGTGGCAGGCGCAGGCGGACTTCCGGTTCGCGATGCCCGGGTGCTACTGCACCGTGCCGGGGCCGGACGGGCGGGCGGTGTTCCACGGGCCGGGTGACGCCCTCACCACCGCACTGATCGAGGTCGACGAGGGGGCGACGACCGCGGCCGCCGCGTCCGGCTCGACGCGGGTGCGGCAGGCCTTCACACGACTGAGCCCGGACGCGGTGGTGCTGGGACCCTCGCATCGGTCCGACGAGCTGCGGACGCTGCTCGTCGCCCTCGTCGGCTGCCCGCCCCGGCGCGTCGACGGTGTCGACCTGTGGCTACCCGACCGCTGCCGTTGACGGGAACCCGTTGACGAGATGTCGTTGAGCGGACATCCGCCGCTGGTCGAGGAAGCCCTTCCGCATCGGGCAGCCGCGAGAAGCTGGCGACGACGACCTCGACGATTCCGGCACTGATTTCCGGAATTGCGTGACCGCGGTCGTCTCCGGCTACCCAGGGGCGGGGAGGACGCACGGTGTCGACGCAGCGACCGGCCGGGCGCCACGTGCACGGGCTGACCCGACGGCAGCGGGTGACGGTCGGCGTCGTCGTGCTGCTCGCGGTCGCGGTCGCCGCGGGCCTCGGCGTCACGGCGGACCGTGCGAGCGCCGCCTGGCCGCCCGCCGGCCACTCCGACTGCCGGTCGGTGCAGATCTTCACCGGCAGCGTCGGCTCGCCGTACAACCAGTTCGCGAACGTCCTGCGCGAGCGGCTGCAGGCCGGGCCCGAGCACTTCGACGTCGACGTGACGCAGACGGCCGGCTCCACCGCGAACCTCTACGATCTTGAGTCCGCCGATCCGCCGCGCTGCAGCCTCGCCATCGCGCAGCTCAACACCACCGTGGACGCCGCCGAGGGAGTCAACCAGTTCGACCCGTCGCGGGATGGGCACCGGGTCTCGGGCCTGCGCACCCTCGGGCCGGTGCACCGGGACCTGCTGCACGTGATCGTCCGTGACCGGCCGCGCAGGCCCGGCGGCCGGCCCGTCACCCGGCTCGCGGATCTGTGCCACGCCAGCATCGCCGCCGGCGAGAAGAACTCGGGGACCCGCCAGATCACCGAGGTCCTGCTGCGCGTCGGCCTGCCCGGCTGCCAGCCCGTCCTGGAGCCGGCGAACCTCGACGACGGGCTGCGGCTGCTCGGCGCCGGCGGGGTCGACGCGGTCGTCTGGGCCGGTGGCCCCGCCACCCGGCAGATCCGCGCAAGGATCAGCGGCGGAGCCCGGCTGCAGCTACTTGACCTGTCGGACCAGCTGGCCGGATTCACCCGCGACTGGAACACCTTCTACGGCGGCCGGAAGGACTTCTTCCCCGGCGCGGTCTTCGGTGACGGCGAGCTGGGACCGGCAGACTATCCCGGAATCCGGCCGATCCACACGATCACGATTCCCAACGGCCTGATCGCCCGAGATGACACGGACCCGGTCCTCGTGCGGCGGGCAACGGCCGTCCTCTTCCAGCATCCGGAGGACTTCGCCACCGCACTCTGGCAGACGAATCCGGCACATCATACCATTCCGGACGCACTCTCGGTGTACGAAGGGCCGCTCTTCTGCTCCATACCGCTTCATCCGGCCGCGGCCGAGTACTACCTTCAACAATTCCGGCGGGTTCCGGCCTGCGGCGGGAGGTGACCGGACACGCGATGCTGCGACCACTGATCGACACCGATCCCCGGGAGATGGGGCCGTACCGCCTGCACCAGCGGATCGGCGCCGGCGGCATGGGGGTCGTCTACCTCGGCCATGGTCCCGGCGACCGGCCGGTCGCGGTCAAGGTGCCGCACGAGCACCTCGCGGCCGATCCCGCTTTCCGGGCCCGGTTCCGGGCCGAGGTCGCCGCCGCCCGGCACGTCCGGGCGTCCTCCGTGGCCGCCGTGATCGACGCGGAGGTGGACTGTGCCCGACCGTGGCTCGCCACCGAATACGTGCCCGGCCCGACCCTGCACGCCGCCGTGCTGGACACCGGGCCGCTGACAGGCCGCCAGCTCGACGGTGTCGCCCTCGGTCTGGCCGAGGCACTGACGGCGATCCACGAGGCCCAGGTGGTGCACCGCGATCTCAAGCCGGCGAACGTCATCCTGGCCTGGGACGGACCGAAGATCATCGACTTCGGCGTCGCCCGTTCGGCTGACTACAGCGGCTACACCCAGGCCGGCGAGCTCATCGGGACGATCGCCTGGATGTCGCCCGAGCAGCTCGACGGCCAGGCCGCGGGCGCCGCCTCGGACGTGTTCGCCTGGGCCTGCTGCCTCGTGTTCGCCGCCACCGGCCGCCGGCCCTTCTCCGGCGAGTCGCAGGAGATCGTCGCGTTGCGGATCACCTCGGCCGAGCCCGACCTGACCGGTGTTCCCGACCGGCTGCTGACCGTCGTCCGCCATTGCCTGGCAAAGCAGCCGGAGCGTCGGCCGAGCGCCGCCGGCCTGCACGACATCCTCTCCGCCGCCCTCGCACCCCCCACCCCGCTGCCCGGCGAGCCCGACCCACCCTCGCGCCGCCACCCGGGCAGTCAGGTCGATCAGAACGACCAGGACGAGACGCGACGGACGAGCGGCCCGACGCCCCTGCCTCCGCCCTCGACGCTCCCCGCGCCTGCGGCACCATCCTCGTCCGCCGCCGGACCCGGCGGCTCCCGGCCCGCCCGCACGAGGCCGCCCCTGGGCGTGTCGCTCACCGTGGGGCTGCTGCTGTTCGGTGGCCTGTTCGGCGCGGTCGGTGTGTGGGCCGCGGGCACCGGGCGCCTTCATCCGGACGCCGTCGGGGTGGCGGGGGCCACTCTGGTCGGCGTGGTGTGCGCACAGGTACTGTTCCCGAGCAACCGGGTCACCGGCGTGGTTGTCACCCTGTTGGCCGCGTTCACCGGTTCGGGGGGTGGTGTCCTGGTGGCGCGGGCCACGGGCGTCGGGCAGCCGGGCCGCGTCCTGCTCGCCGTCGCCGGAGCCCTCGTCATCGCGTCCGGTTCGGGCTTCGCCATGGCGGAGGGAGTGCACCGACCCGCAGAGGTCACCGAGCCCGCGGAGGTGGCCCACCCTCCAGAGATCCTTGATCGCAGGTCATGACATTTCGGCTCAGCCGCAAAGCTGGCCTGCGACAATGATGAAGCCAAGGGGGTGTTCGTGGCTGCCGTTCCGGTAGGCGACCGCATCGTGGCGGGCCGATACCGTCTCGTCGCGCGGCTGGGCGCCGGCGCGATGGGGACGGTCTGGCGTGCCTTCGACTCGGTCCTGGAGACCGAGGCGGCGCTGAAGGAGATCGAGTTCGCCGGCGGGGTCGCCGACGCCGAGCGGGCCGACCGGGTCGAGCGGGCGCTGCGCGAGGCGCGCCACGCCGCCAAGCTGCGCGGCCACCCACACGTCGTCACGATCCTGGATGTCGTCCTCGACGACGGCCTGCCCTGGATCGTCATGGAGCTGGTGCCGTCACGGTCCCTGTACGAGGTCGTGCGGGACGACGGGCCGCTGCCTCCCGCGGAGGTGGCCCGGGTCGGTGTGGCGATGATCGACGCTCTGGTCGCCGCCCGCGACCACGGGATCGTCCACCGGGACGTCAAGCCGTCCAACGTGCTGATCGGTGCGAACGGGCGGGTCGTGCTCACCGACTTCGGCATCGCCACCGGGGACGGCGATCCCACCCTGACGGTGACCGGCGTGCTCGGGACCCCCCTCTACATGGCCCCGGAGCGACTCAACAACCAGCCGGCGACCTTCGAGGCCGACCTGTTCAGCCTGGGCGGGACCCTCTACTTCGCCGTCGAGGGCCGGCCGCCGTTCGAGCGGGACAGCTTCGGCGCGATGCTCGCCGCGATCGTGCTGCACCCGCCCGCGCCGGCCCCGCACGCCGGCTCGCTGGGCCCGGTGCTCGACGGTCTGCTGGAGAAGGATCCCGCGCTCCGGATGACCCCGGCCCGGGCTCGTGGCCTGCTCGAACAGGTCGTCAACGAACGGCCGCGGGCCGCCGTGAGCCGGGTCGGCGGCATGTCCTGGCACCTGCGCTTCCCCGACCCGAACGGAGCCGACAACGGAGCCGACCCGAGCGACCCGGATGAGGCGACCCGGCTCGCCCCCCGCCCCGATCACGATCTTCCCCCGGCCGCGTCCCCCGTCGCCCCCCTGACCGCCGGTCCGTCCCGGTCCGGGATCACCACCCCATCGGCCGACCTCTCCCTACCCACACGGGGCGAGCCGGCTCCCGGGCGGCCGGCGGCACCGGCGGAGATCACGGCGACGCTCCAGGACGGGGCGGTGCTGCTGCGCTGGACGCCGTCGGTGACGCCCGGCGTCTCCTACCGGGTCTGCCGCGTCCTGGCCGACCCGGAGGCGCCGGACGGCCGCCGCGAGCGCGGCCTCGGCATCACCATGGCCACCGAGCTGTTCGACGCGGGCGCCCCCCGCGGCGTCCCGCACTGGCACGAGGTGGTCGCGATCCTGTCCAAGGGGTCCGAGCGGCTGCGCTCGGCGCCGGCACGCACCGGCCCCAGAACGCTCGCCCCCATCGTGACGGCGCTGCGGGCGAGCATGGCGGGCGACGCGGTCGAACTGTCCTGGCGACCGATGGCGGGTTTCGACGAGGTGCTGATCGAGCGGACGTTCGCCGAGACGTCCCCGCTGTCCGGCGCCAAGCGCCGGTTCCGCGGCGAGCACGGCCACTTCCTCGACGACGATGCCGCCCCCGGCGCGGTCTACCGCTACCGGGTATGGGTGCCCGAGCCGGACGCGCACGGCGGGCGAGGCCGCCCTGGATGCCTGGGCGGAGCGGGAGGCTCGGACCGCCTGGGAGGCGGCGACGGCGCGGGCGAGACCGTCGGGACGGGCTGGGTGGACCGCTCGGACGCGTTGGCCCCCGTCGGCGCCGCGGAGATCTTGGTCCGGGTCGTCGCCCGGCCGCGCCCGGTGCTGGACCTGGAGGCCCGCGCCACCCTCGGCGGCACGGTGCTGCGCTGGACGACCGTGCCGGGCGCCGTCGTCCGCATCTACGCCACGTCGGCCCCGAGCCAGGCGGGGCTCGCCGGCACCGGCCCGTTCGGCCCCGCGGACCACGAGGTCAGCGCGGGTTCCCTGCAGGGCCGGGCGCGGCTGGTGGGCGAGAGCCGCCGCGGCCGGCTGATCGACCGGGAACCGGAGCCCGCCGTCGTCTACACCCCGATCACCGTCGCCGACGATCGGGCGGTGATCGGCGCCGCCGTCAGCCATTCGGCGGGGTGAACCAGCCCGCCCGTCACGGTCCGGGCGGGGGATGCAAACATCCCAGACCGTGACCGACAACGTGACGGGCAAGGGCAGTGAGACGGGCGAGGATGCCGCGCTGCCCCCCGCCTACGGCTACCTCGACATCGACGCCGACACCGCCCGGGACGCCAGCCGACGCTACTGGGATGACGCGGCCGCCGACTACCAGGCCGAGCACGGCGAGTTCCTGGGGGACAGCGACTTCTGCTGGAGTCCGGAGGGCCTGCGCGAGTCCGATCTGCGCCTGCTCGGCGACGTGGCGGGGCGCACGGTGCTGGAGGTCGGCTGCGGCGGTGCCCAGTGCGCGCGCTGGCTGCACGGCCAGGGCGCGCGGGTGGTGGCGTTCGACCTGTCCAGCGGGCAACTGGCCCAGGCCCGCGCCTACGCGGCGAGCACCGGGATCGACGTGCCGCTGGTCCAGGCCGACGCCATGGCGCTGCCGTTCGCCGACGCCTGCGTCGACGTGGCGTGCTCCGCGTTCGGCGCGGTGCCGTTCGTCGCCGACAGCGGCGCGGTGATGCGGGAGGTCGCGCGGGTGCTGCGCCCGGGCGGGCGCTGGGTGTTCTCGACCACCCATCCGTTCGTCTGGTGCCTGCCCGACGATCCGGACGACACGGGCCTACGGATCTACCACAGCTACTTCGACCGGCGCGCCTACACCGAGCACGACGAGCAGGGCCACGCCATCTACACCGAGACGCACCGGACCATCGGCGACCGGGTCCGCGAGATCGTCGCGGCCGGGCTCGTCCTGCACGACATCATCGAGCCGGAGTGGCCGAAGGACCAGGACCGCACCTGGGGACAGTGGGGGCCGCGGCGCGGTGAGTACGTGCCGTCCACCTCGATCTTCGTCACCAGCCGCCCGCCAGCCGGCTGACCTGGGCCACCGCGCGACGCCCGGGGAACAGCGCGCTCAACGGGTCACGAGCGTGTCCCACTATGCACACAACGCCCCCGGGTGCGCGGAAGTGCGACGAACGCCCCCGTTATGGTGGGCCCCGCATTCGCCGTTGGGGGCAGACCGTGGATCACGCTCACTCCACACCCGGAGATGCCACGTCGAGGCGCGGCAACCCGGGAACTTGTGCGTGCGCGAGTGTGGCGCTCGTGGTGGCCTTCGGGCTCGCCGCCGGCTGCTCCTCGGGCAGCGCCGGAAGCTCGTTCACCGCGGCGCCGCGCGCGACCCGCGCCGCGCCACAGATCAAGGCCGACCCGCTGCCGCCGCTCAGCAAGTTCATCGTCCAGGCAGACGGCACCCGGGTGTCGACGGTCAGCGCCGACTACCTCTTCGACTCGAACAGCAGCACCCTGCTCCCGGGCGCCGTCAGCGCACTCTCACAGATCGTTCCGGCGATCCGCGAACATCCCGGCCGCATCTCCGTCGTCGGCTTCACCGACGGGGTCGGCCGTCCCGAGGACAACCAGAAGCTGTCGCTGGACCGCGCGAAGGCCGTCGAGACGTGGCTTTCGACGCAGAACATTCCCAGCTCCGTGCTCGATGTCGAGGGCCGGGGCGAACAGGGCGCGCGGGACGGCGTCGCCGACGCGAGCCGACGCCGAGTGGAGATCGTTCTTAGATGACGTGCGACGTTGAGGCCGCCCGGACCGGCCGCCCCTGGGTCGGCCGCGCCCGGACCGCGCTGACCCGCGCCCGGACCAGCACCGCGGTCCGGACCAGCACCGCAGTCCGGACCAGCACCGCAGTCCGGACCAGCACCGCAGTCCGGACCAGCACCGTGAGGCGTGGCCAGGTTGCCCGGGTTGCCGGGGTGGTGGCCGCGGGCATACTCGCGACGACGGCGCTCGCGGGCTGCGACGGTGGGCTGTTCGGGACGGCGAAGGCGTCCGGCCCGCTGGACTGCGGCCAGTACCAGGAGAAGACGCCCGAGGCCGGTGCGCCGCTGCTGCTGGTGCTGCTGGACGTGAGTGACAACGGCCCGGCCGCCGCCCAGCGGGTCGAGGACCGGCTGCAGCCCTACCTCGACGCGGCGCTGAAGGACGGCTCGTTCATCCGCGTCGTCGCCAGCGGCGGCGGGCCGATGACGTACTCGGACTGCTTCCACGGCGACAAGATGTTCCAGGTCAAGCGGAACAACAGCCGCCGCGAGGAGAAGGACCGCACCGCGGCGGCAAAGGCGTTGGGCACCGAGGTCAACCACATCGTCCAGGCCGAGAAGGTCACGCCGACCGGCAGCGTCACCGGGCTGCTCGGCGGCGCGGGGGACGAGATCAACTCCGTGCGTTCCACGCCGGGCGTGAAGGTCACCGACGTGACCGTGCTCGCCTGGACCGACCTGCTCGGCACGGGCGAGAACTCCGACTGCCTCAACACGTCGGGCAGGACGGCGTCGCCCTCGATCGCCGAGGCACTGGTCAAACGCTGTTTCGAAACCAACCAGATCTCCTCGGTCGCGCCGGCCAAGGTCCGTTTCCTCGGCGTCAACGAGGGCACGGCGGACCGTCCCCAGCAGGAGCTCGCCCGCTACCTGCGCGCCGAACTATGCCGACGGATCAGCAGTGACTGCAGCTAGCGCTGTACCCGGACCGACGCCGCCCGTCGCCCTGGCACCCACCTTGACGCCCGTCCCCGCCGATTCGTCCGAACCGCTGCCGACCACGGCCCCGGTGCAACCCAAGCCGAGGAGGCGACCGATGGGCATCCTGCACGAACCCGAAGACCGGCACTTCAGCCCGGCGCTGATGCGCTCCACCGTGGTCATCCTCACCTGTCTGGTGCTGCTGGCGGTGCTGGAGATCTGGGTGTGGCTGACCCTGTCCTCACCGTTCGCGCGGGTCTCGGTCACCGGATCCATGATCGTGACGGCGGTCAGCTTCTTCATCGCCGGCAACACGTTCCGGCTGCGCGACATCCGCCGCCGGGTCGGCAACCAGGCCCGCGCCGGGCGGATCGCCCCCATCGACGCGCTGTCCCAGCTGCCCCCGCGGGAGACCATCCAGCGGCGCTTCCTGCTCGGCGCGGTCGGCGCGATCGTCGGCGTCGGCACCCTGGTGCTGACCATGGTCTTCTCCGGTGACGAGCAGCAGGGCGCGCGCGAGGCGATGGTCGCCTCGGTGCTCGGCATCGTCTGCGCGATGCTCTGCTTCGTCGGCGGCACCTTCGCGCGCCCGATCGACTAGTCGCGTGCGATCGACCAGCCCGTCCGTTCGACGAGGAGCCTGACAAGGTGCTGCGCAGGGGAAACGCGCCAGGGCGTCTGGCCAAGCAGCTCATCCGCCGGGTGGGGGACGCCGACATCGCGCTGGCCGGGGCGGAGACGCGCCCGAAGGTGCTCAAGAGCCTGGAGGACGCGGAGGTCCAGGAGGTCCGGGCGTCCGTGCGGGCCGACGGCCGGACGCTCGAGGAACTGATCGCCGAGCTCCGCATGGAGATCGACTCCCGGGCCGAGCGCCGGGAGCGCCGGACCGAGCTGATCAAGAACAAGGTCGAGCAGGGCCGGCTGTGGCGCAGTGTCGGGGTGCAGGAGCGCATCCCGCAGATGGCGCTGGCCGGGCCGGCCCGGGGTGCTGTGCTGACGGTGCTCGCGGCGCTGGACTTCTACGTGTTCGCCCAGTCCTACGCGGTACTCGCGGACGTCGGCGGCTACGGGCCGGAGTGGTGGCTCGGCGGCCTGCTCGGCGTCGCCGTCTTCATCGCCGGGGTGGCACTCGCGCACGGGATCAAGGCGTCCATCCTCGCCCGGGCGCAGAAGCAGATGCTGGTGGACGCCGACGCCGGCCGGCTGCGCATCGACCAGGACATCCGCGAACAGCTCGTCGAGTCCCGCTCGTCGCCGCTGGCCCTGGGTCTGACCACCGCGATCTTCCTGCTGCTCTCGATCGCCGGCGTGCTCGTGCGCAGCCAGGGCTCGGCCGGCACCACCACCGGCGGGGCGGTGATCCTCTTCCAGGCGCTGATCCCGCTGGTCGCCGTCGCCGTCGAGCTGTACCTGCACGACCCGACGGAACGGGACGAGCCACTGCCCAACCTGTTCGACCGCCGTCTCGAACGGCGCCTGGCCAAGGCCGAGCGGCGTCTGCGCATCGTCGCGGCGCAGGTCGAGGCCAAGGTCTCCCAGATCGAGAAGCTGTACCGGGTCGAGGAGGCGATCCTCGACGTCGAGCAGAAGGACATGGGTCTGCGGCACACCACGGACCTGGTCCTCGGCGGCGGGCACATCCCGACCGTGCCGACGAACGGCCGCGTCGCCGAGGTGGACCGCGACCAGCTCGAGAAGACCATCAAGATGGCCCGCCGCTCCTGATTCCCGCAGGCTCGGCGTCCGCCTCGGCACGGCGGGCGTCGATCCAGGCGTTCAGGACCGCCCAGTGCATCGTCAGCCACTGCCGACGGCCCGCGTCACCCGGCGGGATCTCACTCACCGGAGCCCACCACCAGCGCATCGTCAACGGCACGGTGAACGGCACCGCCCGCCAGACCTCGCCGGGCTCGTCGAGCTCGTCGAGGCCGGCATGGGCGACGATCATCGCCGCGGCGATCGTGCCCGCCGCCAGCGCCGCCAGCACCCCGGCCGGCCGCGGCGGCAGCACCGCGTCGAGATCCTCGGCGACGGCCGCCCGCTCCCACTGGCCGCGCGCCCGCAACCGGGCGATCAGCCGGCGCCGGCGTGACGGGGTGAAGTTCGCGCCCTCCGGAAAGATGACCAGCGCCTCGCCCGGCCCGAGGCGCCGCGCGAGCGCCCCGATGCGCTCGGCGGCCTGCTCGTCTCCCCCGTCGTTGCGCACGAAGCAGGCGTCGAGCCGGCCCAGCAGGATGTCGATCGCGGGGTCAAGCTGGAGTCGGCCGAGCAGCACCACCCGCGGCACCAGACGGTAGCGGCTGAGCAGCAGATGCACCAGGACGAACGAGTCCCCGGGCCCGGCGTGTCGGCTGAGCACGAGGACGGGCGGTGTTCCCCCGTCGGCCCCCGGGCCCCCGACCGGTGGCTCGGAGATGTCAAGGCGCAGCCCGGTCAGCCTCCGGGCCGCCACGATCAGCACTCCGAGCGCGCAGCGCAACACCCACACGTGCGCGTTCTCGTACGGCTGCCGCTGCCGCTGCTTCTGCCGCCGCTTCTGTCGCCCCAGGACCGGGCGGGCAAGCCACAGCTCGAACGCCGCAACGATCACCACCGCCTCGGTGCCAAGGTAGACCGCGGCAAGCATCGCCGCCCGCGACACCCGCAGCCGGCGGTCCAGCGGGACCCCGAGCAGGCCGACCACCGCGACGACCAGCCCCACGCACACGCCCACCACCGCGACCGGCACGAACAGTGGGTCAACCACGAACCGGCGCACCGCCCACGGCGGAACCCCCCGGCGACCGCCGCCGCCCGCCGTTCCCTCAGCCGACATCGACCGACCGCGTCCGGCCATCGGAGGCGGCCTCGAGGTAGGCGGCGGTGGCTGTGCGGGCCATCCCGATGCGCCGGCGCAGGCCGCCGGTAGAGCGGTAACGGAGAGGAACCAGTGGCGCACCTCGGTCGCCTACGGGCAGCACATGCACGTTGACCCCCGCGGGCAGCCGGGCCATCGCCTCGGTGAACCCGCGCCGCCGCGCGATCTCGAACGCGACCAGACCCGCCTCCCACGGCCAGCGCGGCGGCCGCAGCGGCCGCTCGATCCGACCCACATGCAGCACGTACACCGTCCGCGCGCCGAGCTCGACCGCCCGTCCCACCGGATTGGAGTCGACGATCCCGCCGTCGATGAAATGCTCGTCCCCGATGCGGACCGGCGGCAGCAGCGCCGGCACCGCGCACGACGCCAGCACCGCCTCCGCCAGCGGTCCATGATCGAACCAGTGCGCCGCGGCCCGCTCGATGCTCGCCGCCACGCACTGGAAGCGCACCGGCAGATCCTCGATCGGGACGTCGGGCAGGTGGGTGGCCAGTAGTGCTCGCAGCGGCGCGTTGGAATGCAGGTGCCCGTGCTGGACAACCGACGCCAGCCGCCGCGCCGGCCCGCCCCCGAACACGTCGGACACGCCCAACTGCGACCACAGCTCGGTCAGCCGGTCGATCGTCGCGGGCGAGGGCTCCGCCGCCACCGCAGCCCCGTTGATCGCCCCGACGGACGTGCCGACCACCAGATCCGGCAGGATCCCGGCGTCGAACAGCGCCGCGAGCATCCCGACCTCGCTCGCCCCGAGAATCCCCCCACCGCCCAGCACGAACGCCACCCCCGCCGCCCGCTCGTCGGCGATCCCGTCCGCCATCCACGCCTCCCGCCCCCACCTGACCGATCACCTCCTTCCCCGGTTCCCCACCGCCAACGCCTTACCTGCCCGATCCGTCGCCTGCCGGGAGGTCGCCGCTGGTGGCCCGCGGCCGTCGTCCACCGCAGGGCTCGCGGGCCGTCTCCGCACCCTGCCTTCCGGCCATCGAGGTGACGTCGGCGCGCCCCCGCTCACACCAGCACCGTCCGCGCGGCCAGAATGGCTCGCATGCTTACCGAGGACGACGTGGACGAGATCGCATTCCGGGCCGCGGGCAACGGCGACCACCGAGGCGCCGCAGCCACCCTGGAGGCGCTCGCCGAGCGGCCCGACGCCCATGGCGAGACGGTGACCCGCGCGTCTCTCCTGGTCGACGCCGGCAGCCAGTTCGGGCTCGCGCGGGACTGGGACGAGGCGGTGCGCTGCTACCGGGCCGCCGTGGCGGACGGCAGCGACTGTCCGGTAGACCCCCGGGTCTGGCTGCACGACGGACTGCTGCGCCTCGGCGCGGCACAGGAGAACGCGGCACAGGAGGACGCGGCGGAGCACCGCGCGGCGAGCGAAGGGCCGACGAGCGAAGGGCCGACGGACGAGGCCGCGGCGCTGCGGGCCGAGTTGAAGGCGGCCCGGCTCACCGACCCGGCGGTCTACGAGGCGGTCGCGGAAAGCCTCGAGGCCGTCGAGATGTTCCAGGAGGCCCACGTCTGGTTCACCATGGGCTACCACCGCTGCGAGAACGCGCCGGTCCCCGACTTCCTGCTCGACCTTCTGCTCGTCGGCCGCCGTCGGGTACGCCTGGCCCTCGGTTACCCAGCCGACGCGCTTGACGAGGTCGCCGAGGACTACATGGAGACCGTCGGCGGCTGAAGCGAGGGATCACCGCCGGTCCCGTAGCACCCCGGTGCGTCCGGGAAGAGACGCCGTCAACGAGGTGTTGCCCGCTGTCGTGAGTCCGAGTCGCAGCGTCCCCGTCCCCCTGTCCGTACTTGACCTGGTGCCTGTCGGCACTGGCGTGACCGCCGCCCAGGCGCTGCGCGGATCGCTGGACCTGGCACGGGGCGTGGAGCACCTCGGCTACACCCGCTACTGGCTGGCCGAGCACCATGGCATGCCGGGCATCGCTAGCTCCGCCACGGCGCTGCTCATCGGCCAGATCGCCGCCGCCACCAGCACCATCCGGGTCGGATCCGGCGGGGTGATGCTGCCCAACCACGCCCCGCTCGCCGTCGCCGAGCAGTTCGGCACCCTCGGCACCCTGTTCCCCGGCCGGATTGATCTCGGCATCGGCCGCGCCCCCGGAACGGACCCCGCCACCGCGCGAGCACTGCGCCGAGGTGCAAGCGCGGTCGGCGCCGACGACTTTCCCCAGGCGCTGTCGGATCTCACCACGTTCCTGGCCGGCGGCGCCTTCCCCGCCGACCATCCGTTGCATGGCGTCGGCGCGTTCCCGCAGGCCCCGGCCCCGCCGATCTGGCTGCTCGGCTCCAGCGGTTACAGCGCGCAGGTCGCCGGCACGCTCGGCCTGCCGTTCGCCTTCGCTCACCACTTCAGCGCGGCGAACACGCTGCCCGCGCTGGACCTGTACCGGCGCTCGTTCCGTCCGTCGCCCGGGCGTGAGCGGCCGTACGCGATCGTCGCGGCCGCCGTCCTGTGCGCGGAGGACGACGAGCGGGCAGAATGGCTCGCCGCGCCGGTGCGCCTGGCGATGCTGCGGCTACGCGGCGGCCGTCCTGGCGTGTTCCCGTCTCCTGAGGAGGCGGCGGCGCACGCCTGGACCCCGCAGGAGCGGGCGGCGGCGGAGAACATCACGGGTTCGCACATCGTCGGATCCCCGGCCACGGTCCGCGCCGGCCTCGACGCCCTCCTCGACGCCACCGAGGCCGACGAGATCATGATCGTCACCAACGCCCATCGCCCCGCCGACCGCCTCCGCTCCTACGAGCTGATCGCCGACCTCACCAACCTCGCCTCCGCCGGCGCCGTCACCACCACGCCCGCCGACGCCATCCGTCCCACCGCCAACACCGCCAACACCGCCAACAGCGACGCCGACGCCACGACCGGCGCTCTCACGAGGTCGTGAAGCCGCGCGGCCCTCAGGCCGGGCACCGTGGTGCGACCAGGACCGATCGCATGGACTCTCAGGGCCGGCGCCGTGGACCCTCGCCGGCCGGAGGCGGTTCCAGCACCGGAGTGCCGGCGGACCTCCGCCATCCTGGCGCGTCGGGGTGACCCGATCGGACCGGTTGGCGCCTGGTCCGGGGGTGGATCGGGTCCGCGGTTCAGGCAGCGCGGCGTGCGCCCGGACGCAGGGCCCGGAGGCTCGTCCGTCCCCTGCCGGCGCGGCCGCCGTCGCCGCCGCCGTCGGCGCTGCGGATCGCGGCCAGGGAGCCGCGGCGCAGCACGCGCTCGGTGATCTGCGCGACGAAGCCCCGGGGCAGGAACCGGGAGGCGTTGGACGTGAGGTAGTTCAGCCGGCCGTCGATGACGTACGCCTGGCCGCGGTCGAGCGCGCGGAACGCGGCGGCGACGACCTCGTCGGTGGTGCGCAGCCGCCCGCCGGCAGACATCCGCGAGCCCATCGCCTCGAAGAAGCCGGTGTCCGTCGGCCCCGGGCACAACCCGAGCACCCGCACCCCGCGCCGCCGGTTCTCGGCCCACAACGCGATGGACAACGACAGCACGAACGCCTTCGACGCCCCGTACACCGCCATGTAGGGCACGGCCTGGAACCCCGACGTCGACGACACGTTGATCACCGTGCCGCTCCCCCTGGCCACCATCCCCGGCAGGAACAGGTGCGCCACCCGCTCGACCGCCACCACGTTCAGCATCACCTCGCGGTGATCCCGCTCCGCGGACAGCTCGTGGTACGGCCCACGCGTCCCGAACCCGGCGTTGTTGACCAGAACGTCGATCTCCACGCCGATCTCGGCGACCGCCTTGGCCAGCTGGTCCGGCCCGCTCTCCTCGGCGAGGTCGAGCGCCACCGTGTGCACCTCGACGTCATGCTCCGACCGCAACCGCTCGGCCACCTCGACCAACCGCGGTTCACCGGGTGCCACCAGCACCAGCCGGGCACCGCGCCGCGCGTACGCCTGCGCGAACGCCGCACCGATGCCCGACGACGCGCCGGTGATCAGCGCCGTGCTCATTGTCAGATCCGCTTGGGCGGCCATGGTCCTCCCTGCTCGGCCGCACGCGTGACCATGCTCGGTTCCGCGCACGGCTCGCGACGATGCCCGCGGACGACTTCCATCCGCGACATCCTGGAACATCCCGCAACGGAACGCATATCCACGCTCAGCCTACCGCCACCCCGACACAGCCCCCCAGAGGTGCCACCTACACACCGCACCCAGATTTTTACATTTTGATAGCTACTTCCACCGCCCTCCACGCCCAGCCGGTGCGCCGGATAGACCGTCACACCCAAGCCGAGTAGCCCACAGGAGCGGCTGCGCGAGCGAGGAGTGATGTGAGCACGAAGAACGCGGCGGCCGAGGGAGCCCGAAAGGCCAGGTGATCCTGACCACCTCGTCGTGGCCGATAATGGTCCAGGACGCCGCTCCACTACGGCGGCCAGGCACGTCGACTACCGCGCTAAACTGGCCGCCTAGCCCACCCGGCCCCCTCGAGGGCCGGGTTTTTTTGTATGTCCACACCGCGAGGGGCACCTTCGCCCGTCTCATACACGCCGAGGATCGCTTCCCCTCAGCGCGCCCACCCCGGCCCCCCACTTTTCCACAGGGAACGAACGTCTGTTCGACAAGTCCCGACAGTCGTCCTAGGTTCGTTCCATGGTCATGTGGTGGCAAGGTACGGCGGGCCGCGGGGATTCGTGGTCAGGGCGTGCTGTCGGCCGGGGTGGGGTGCTGGTCAGCCCGGGTGAGCAGGTGGCGCTCGCGGACGGTGGTGACGGACAGGGTGCGGTAGCCGACGCCGTCGAACAGGACGGTGATCCTGTCGTCCTCGACACGGACGACCTGGCCGTGGCCCCAGGCGACATGCCGGACCGCCGCGCCCGCCGGGAACGGCGCCTCCGCCGTCGGATCGGCTGTTTCCTCGCCCTCGCCCTCGCCCTCGGCGTCGGCGTCGGCGTCGGCGTCGGCGTCGGCGTCGGTCGGGCCGCCCCTGGCCGCGTCCGCCGACGGGTCGGTCGCATCGCTGTCGTCGCTGGCGGCTACCCGGGAGTCAGCGGGGCGGCGCTGGTCGGGGAGGCCGGCACGGCACATGTCGCAGTTGCCGCAGGGGCCGGAGGACGGCTCGCCGAAGTAGGCGAGCAGGAACGAGCGGCGGCAGTCGCGGGTCTCGGCGTAGCCCCGCATCATCTCGACCCGGGACCGTTCGATCTCGACCCGGGCCTCGGCAACGGCGAGTGCGCGGCGCGTGGCCTCGGCGGGGTCGGCCGCGCTGGCAACGGTCCCTGCGTCACCAGTGCTGTCGGGGCGGATCTCGAGGCGGCCGTCCTCGTGCACAGTCAGGACGTCGGCCGAGGTCAGCAGGTCGACGAAGCGGGTGAGGGCCGCCTCGCGGACCCCGGCCTCGTCGGCGAGCGCGCGTGGGGTGACTGGTTCGCCCGCATGGCACAGCAGGGTCGCGACCCGGCGCAGCGTGGTCTCGTCCACCCGGCCGGAGGCGAAGAACCGGCGCAGGCCGAGGTCCTCCGAGCGGTAGAAGAGGCAGGCGACGGCGGGCTGGCCGTCGCGGCCGGCGCGGCCGATCTCCTGGTAGTAGGCGTCGAGCGAGTCGGCGACCTCGGCGTGGATGACGGTGCGGACGTTGGGCTTGTCGATGCCCATCCCGAACGCGGTCGTCGCGACGACGACGTCGCAGCGATCCGCCATGAAGTCGGCCTCGACCTCGCGGCGGCGCGCGGCTCGCAGACCCGCGTGGTAGGGATGAGCGGACAGGCCAAGCTCGGCGAGCTCGGCCGCCAGCTCCTCGGTGGCGCGGCGGGTAGCCGCATACACCAGCGCCGGCTTGGTCTCCCCGGCGATCCGTTCGATCAGCGCCGTCCGTTTCCCTTCCTCGCTGGTGAACATCAGCACCGACAGGCTGATCTCCGGCCGATCGAAGCCGCGGACGACCTCGGCCACGTCGCGCATCCGCAGCCGTTCACGGATCTCCCGGCGCACCGGGGGCGCCGCGGTGGCGGTCAGCGCGACGACCGCCGGCCGGCCGAGATCCTCGATCGCCTGGCCAAGCCGCAGGTAGTCGGGGCGGAAGTCATGCCCCCAGGACGCGATGCAGTGCGCCTCGTCGACGACGAACAGGGACGGCCGCGCCTGTCGCAGCGCCGCCCGCACATCATCACGCGCGAGCTGCTCCGGCGCGAGGAACAGGAACTCGGTCCGCCCCTGCCGGACGGCGTCGAACGCCGCCTGCCGCGCGGCCTGCCCCACATCCGAGTTCGCCGCGACCGCCGCCTCGGCCGGCGCGGTGGTCGATGTCGCGGGGCCCAGCAGGGTGGTCAGCCGTTCGGACAGTCCTCGGACCTGGTCGCGCTGCAACGCGATCAGGGGGGAGACAACGACGGTCGGGCCGGTGAGCAGCAGCGCCGGCAGTTGGTAGACCGCCGACTTTCCGCCGCCGGTCGGCAGCACGCACAGCGTGTCCCGCCCCTGGAGGATGGCGCGCATGGCGTCGAGCTGGCCGTCCCGCAGCTCGGCGAAGCCAAACCCCTCCGCCGCCACCAGCCGGATGAGATCATCCGTCTCGTCTCCCTCGGGCGCCGTGTTCCGGACGTCCTCGATACCAGGGCTGGCCAGGATCGGCGCGTCCGACGGCGGGGCCGAGGGCTGGCCGGGCAGCGGTGGACCGTCGGTGGAGGGCCGCGGTGGCGCCTCGGGGGACGGGTGTCGGGGGTTGGCGCGGCGAAAGCCCCGGATCCAGGCGGTCAGCAGCCTCGCGGTCTGATCACGACGTTTCATGGTGCCGGTTGACCTACCCCATCCCAGCCAGGGGCCACCCTCAGGGGACCACCAACGGGACAACCGTTACCCCACCGAGCCGAACCGCGCCGGTGGCGAGACGTATGGGCAACTCACCCACCCAGGTAGGACTCCGAAAAGTATTCGATCGATTACAGTCATGCCCGTTCTGGATGGTCGCCGCGAGAGGAATGTGTCCATGCGTAGCCGGAGGTTCCGACATCTCGCGGCACCCCTCATCGCACTGTTGGCCGTGACCGCCGTCGCCGCCGCCCTCGTCGCCCACGGCGCCGGGAGCCACTCGCCAGAACAGCGCGGCCCGAGCGCCTTCTCCGGCGACAGCGCACCGCGCCGGCCGCTGACCGATCCGCTCCGGCCGGTGCCGGCGACCCCCGCCGGGAAACTGCGCTTCGGGCTCGGGCCCGGCCTGGACAGCGCGAAGGCCTCACCGCTGGCACCCGACCTCGACTTCCTCAGCACCTGGTTCAACGGTCCGAACGACCTGGGGTTCCTGCGCCTGTGGAAGAACGACCTGATCCCGCACGTGTACCAGTCGGGCCACGGCATCCACCTGATCGTCTGGCTGGACGGAACCGGTGATGTAGGCACGGTCCAGACCCCCCATGGCCCGGCCTGCGGCCGCGAGTACCCGTTGTCCAGCGCGTTCCTGGACAACGCCCGTGAACTCGCCTCGATCTTCGCCGGTTCCGCGAACGGTCCCGCCCTGTACGTGACGTTGTTCACCGAGTTCCAGACGTACCCGTGCCACCCGAACGCCTGGGCCGCCACCCCCGACACGACCAGCTATTACCAGACGCTGCAGGACCAGTACCTGGCCGCGATGCGGATATTCCATGACGGCGCGCCCAATGCGCGTGTCTCCCTCGGCTGGGGCGGCTGGCAGGATCGCTGGGACGACCCCGTCGCCGGCGGCGGGCGGTCGATGGTTCCGCACTTCGCCGACGTGATGCGGGCCTCGGACTTCGTGAGCTTCCAGGCGATGGGCGACGACCCGAGCGCCATGGACGTGATCAACATGACCCGCGATCTCGGGCAGTACGCCCCGGTCATGCTGGCCCATTTCAAGTCGGGGTCACAGTCCACCTGGGAGTCCGACATGCGGACGCTGCTGACCGGCGACGAACCGCACCAGCTCAGCCTGGCCGGCCTGTTCGCGTTCAGCTTCATGGACGCAGACAACATCAACGCCTCCCCCGTGGCGCTCTCCATCGCCCGCGGCGCCGTCCAGAGCCACGGCGTCCACTCGACCGTGTAGAGGCCTCCCACGCACCCCCCCCCCGACGTGACCCGCCTACGTTCGGGGCCTGCACATCGATCAGCCGGTCGCGGAACGGGTGGCGAGCAGCGCGCGCAGGGCCCGGCGGTCGATCTTCAGCGTGCTGGTGACGGGGAGTGACTCGACGAGATGCACCTCGCGCGGATACCGCAGCGGCCCGAGGCGGGCCCGGCTCCACCGGACGAGCTCGTCCGCGCCGGCCGTCCCCCCGGGCGAGCGCTGCACGAACGCGACGACCTCCTCACCGTGCCGGGGACACGGCCGCCCGACCACCCCGCAGGCCGCGACGTCCGGATGGCCGAGCAGACCGTCCTCGACATCCCGCGGATAGACGTTGACCCCGCCTCGGATGATCAGATCCTTCATCCGGTCGATGACGTACAGGTAGCCGTCCCGGTCGAGACGTCCCACGTCACCGGTGTGCAGCCAGCCGCCCCGCAGCGCATGCTCGCTCCCGGCCTGGTCGTGCCAGTAGCCGGTCATCAGCATCGGGCCACGCACACAGATCTCGCCGTCCTGGCCCGGATGGGCGGGTGCACCGTCGGGCAACTCGACACGCACCTCGACCCCGCCTGCCGCCTGACCGACGCTGCCCAACGGCGCGCCGCTCGGCGGGGATGCGGCGATCACGCCCGCACTCTCTGTGCAGCCATACCCCTCCACCAGCTCGACACCCGGCAGCCGCCGGCCCCACTCCAACGCCGTCTCCCGCGGCAGTGGCGCTCCCCCGCTGATCAGCCGCCGCAACGAGGACGTGTCATGCAGGTGCAGCGGCTCCGCGAGCAGCTGCGCGATCATCGACGGGACGAGCGCGCTCACGTTCACCCGATGCTCGGTCACCAGCGCCAGCCACGCCCGCGGGTCGAACCAGCGCATCAGCACCGCGGGCCCCGGCTTACGCACGTGCAGCGTCATCACACTGATCGTGAGCCCGTAGACGTGCGACAACGGCAACGGCAACAGCCCGACGAGTCCCTCGTCCTCCGCACCGGACAACGCCGCGTAGCCGCCGGCGGACATCGCGTCATGGGACAGGACGACACCGCGCGCCCGCCCCGTCGCCCCGCCGGTGTAGAGAAGCGCCGCCATGTCCTGCGGCCCAACCGACGCCAGCGTGCCCTCCTCACCCCCCGCCAGCTCGTCGAACCGCAGCACCACCGGCCCGCCCGCTGCCACGTCGTCGGCTGCCATGTGACCCGCTGCCACCTTGTCGGCCGCCAGGCCGTCGGCTGCCAGGCCGTCGGCCAAGCCGTCGGCGGTCAAGCCGTCGGCCAGCCGCGCGTCTGCATGATCCGTGACCGTCACGCGATCCGGAAGAGCCGGATGGTCCGGAGGGCCCTCGTCGGAGGTGACGATCACCGCGCGGAGGTCGGGGCAGGCGTGGGCGGCGGCGCAGGTCCTGGCCAGCAGGTCGGGCGTGGTAACGACGAACCGGGCGCCACTGTCGACTATCACCTGGCGTAGCTCCGCCTCGGCGAGCAGGAACAGCACCGGGGTGACGACCCCGCCGGCGCGCCACACTCCGTGATAGGCGCTCTCGACCTCCGGGCAGTTCGCCATGTGTACGACCACCCGATCGCCACCGCGCAGCCCAGCCGCCCGGATTCCCGCGCTGAACCGCCGCGCCCGCGCGTACCGCACCGTCGCCGACTCGACGCGCCCTTCGAAGACCAGCTCCTCGGCCCCACCGGTCCGCTCCTCGGCGATCTCCGCGAGACGCCCCAGACTGATCCCGCCCTGCCAGGGTCCGACCGCGCTCACCACCGTCTGCCACCTCCCGCCCGGACCGCGCCCCCGCCTGCGCGACTCGTTTCGCGGCGCTGACGGCACCCATCCGCGGGCGCCCGAAGAGCATGACACCTTGGCACCTGATCGTCACCCGTGGACGTTCGCGGCGCGGCATCTTCAGGCTGTTCGGTGCCGCCTGGGGGCCAGCCGGCCCCGCACAGTCACCGCGCGTCCTTCGCGCTCGTGATCATGTGTGAAATCGGGGTCCTGGCAGCTTTGTGGCAGCGTAGGTCGCGACCCTATACACCCCTGGTGGGGGTATCGGACGGAACGGCGACGTCCTCGCCGAGGTAGGCCTGCCGGACCCGGTCGTCGGTGAGCAGGCCGGCGGCGGTGTCGGCGAGGACGACCTGGCCGGTCTCCAGCACGTAGCCGCGACCGGCGATGCGCAGCGCCGAGGTCGCGTTCTGCTCGACGAGCAGCACGGCGACGCCGTCCCGGTTGATCTCGGCGATCACCTCGAAAATCGTCTTCACGACCATCGGCGCGAGGCCCATCGACGGCTCGTCGAGCAGGACGAGACGCGGGCGGCTCATCAACGCCCGCCCGATGGCCAGCATCTGCTGCTCGCCGCCGGACAGCGTCCCGCCCGCCTGGCCGATCCGCTCCCCCAACCGCGGGAAGAGGGCGAGGACCCGCTCAAGATCCGCGCCCGCGCGCCGGCGGTCCCGGTAGGCGCCCATCATCAGGTTCTCCCGGACGGTCATGCTGGGGAACACCCGCCGGCCTTCGGGCACGTGGCTGACCCCACGGGCGACCAGGTCGTGCGCGGGGATGGTCGACAGCGGCTGGCCGTCGAGGCGCACCTCGCCGGCTCGCGGCCGCAGCAGGCCGGTGATCGTGCGCAGAGTGGTCGTCTTGCCGGCGCCGTTCGCACCGAGCAACGTGACGATCTCGCCCTCCGCCACCTCGAGGGTGACCCCGCGCAGGGCGGTCACCGCGCCGTAGGCGACCTCGACGTCCGTCAGCGTCAGCAGCATCAGCGCAGGTCCTTCCCCAGGTCGCCGACGTCGGCATCGGCATCGGCATCGCTGACGCCGAGGTAGGCCTCGATGACGGCCGGATCCCGCTGGACCGCCGCCGGGGTGCCACAGGCGATCACGCGACCGAAGTTGAGCACGACCACGGAGGTCGCCAGCGACATCACCAGACCCATGTCGTGCTCGATGAGCAGCACCGAGACGCCCGTCGCGGCGACGGCGCCGATCAGCCCGGCGAGGTCGCGCTTCTCCGCCGGGTTGGTTCCCGCCGCGGGCTCGTCGAGCAGCAGCAGGCTCGGGCCGGTGCCGAGCGCGCGGGCTATCTCCAGCCGGCGCTGCTCGCCATAGGGCAGCGAGGCGGCGAGTTCGTGCGTGCGGTGCCGTAGGCCGACCAGATCCAGCAGATCCAGGGCCCGGCGCACTCCCTCCTGTTCGGCCCGACGCGCACCGGGCAGCCCGAAGACCGCGGACACCGGCCCGTACCGTTGCCGAACCTCGGTGCCGACCTGCACGTTCTCCAACGCCGACAGGGCGGGGAACAGCCGGATGTTCTGGAACGTACGAGCCACCCCGAGCCGGGTGATCGCATGCGGACGGCGCCCGACGAGCTGGGTCGGCCGGCCGGGTTCGGGCCAGAACGTGACCGAGCCCCGCTGCGGCCGGTAGGCCCCGGTCAGACAGTTGAACAGCGACGTCTTGCCAGCACCGTTCGGGCCGATAACGGCGAGGATCTCCCCGCGGTGTTGACGCAGCGAGACGCCGTCCAGGCTCGTCACCCCGCCGAAGCGGAGCGACAGGTCCCGAGCCTCGACGACCAGGTCACCTCCGCCGTCCTCGCCCGGCCCCGGCCGCCGAGCCCCCGGCACCATCGCGGTCCCCGCGCCCACGGACGACGATCCGCCGACGGCGGACGACGCCCCGCCCGCGGACGACACTCCAACGGTGGGCGCACCACGGGACAGCGCACCGCGGGACAGCGCACCGCGGGACAGCGCACCGCGGGACAGCGCACCGCGGGACAGGACGTCGCAGGACCGCACCGCGCGGTGCGCGCCGCCGCGGCTCACGAGCGGGGCCCGGCCGGCACAGCGGCGCCGAGGGCGTCGGCGGCACCCACCCCGGACTCGGAGAGCTCGATCTCGCGCCGCCGGCGCCGCGACGGCACCAGACCCTGCGGTCGGAAGATCATCATGACCACGATGACAGCCCCGAAGTAGATGTAACGGTCGGCGGGCTGGACCTTGTCCCGCAGGTAGAAGGCGAGCCCCTGCAGCACCACGGCTCCGACGACGACCCCGAGCCGCGATCCCATCCCGCCGAAGATGACGACCGCGACGACGAAGAACGACGCCTGCAGACTGAAGCTCTGTGGGTTGAAGAACTGTTTGGACGCGAACAGCACCCCGGCGAACCCGGACACCGACGCGCCGATCGCGAAGGCGAGCAGCTTCATCCGCAGCGTCGCCACCCCGGTGGCCTCGGCGGCGATCTCATCCTCCCGGATCGCGGCCCAGGCCCGACCGATCCGCGACCGTTCCAGCCGCCCGAAGGCGATCATCACACCGACGACGATGACCAGCAGCAGGTAGTAGTACGGCAGCGGGTCGATGCCCCACGCGTAGTCGATCCCGAGCAGGTGGATGGACAGGTGCGGCACACCGAACGCGCCGCGCGCGCCGCCCGTGATGCCGTCGGCGTTGTTCGCGACCAGATGGATGATCTCGCCGAAGCCGAGGGTGACGATGGCCAGGTAGTCGCCGCGCAGCCGCAGCGTCGGAGCGCCGAGGACGACGCCGGCCAGCGCCGCGAGGAGCACCGCGACGGGGAAGACGAAGAACGGGTTGAGCGTGAACGGCGCGTGCCACGGCATCGCCGACTGGGAGGAGAAGTAGGCGGTCGTGTAGGCGCCGATCGCGAAGAACGCGATGTAGCCCAGGTCGAGCAGGCCGGCGTAGCCGACGACGACGTTGAGACCGAGCGCGAGCAGCGCGTAGATGCCGATGTCGTTGACCATCGACTGCTGGGCCGCGGTCGAGACGACCAGTGGAGCGACGACCGCGATGGCGAGCAACGCCAGGTTGACCACGACGGGACCGCCGCGCCGACCGTAGGCGACACCGACCGGCCGGCGCACCGGCTCGGCCAGGGCGGCGGCCGGTCCGCGCAGCTGCGGACCCAGGGTCAGCACCAGCCACAGCGCGACGGCGAGGCCGAGGAACGGCACGATCCGGACGCCCGCGATCGAGTCCCAGGCGGCCCGCAGGGGCTCGTCCGAGTTGCCGGTGGGCCCGGTCACGACGGCGGCCAGCAGACCCAGCAGGATCGTCGCGCCGAGCGTGCGCAGCCGGGCAGGCGAGAACAGGGTCCTCATGCCGCGCGACCCAGACGCTCGCCGAGCAGGCCGGATGGTCGGATCATCAGGATCGCCACCAGCACGAGGAACGCGATGACGTCCTTGTAGGACGCCTGGAACAGGTAGCCGCCATAGCTCTCGACCAGGCCGAGCAGCAGGCCGCCGAGCATCGCCCCGCGAACGTTGCCGATGCCGCCGAGCACCGCGGCGGTGAACGCCTTCACCCCGGGTACGAAGCCCATGCTGTACGACGCGTTGAACGTCATCGCGTACAGGAACCCACCCGCGCCGGCGAGCAGGCCGCCGACGACGAACGTGACGATGATGATCTGTTCGACGTTGACGCCCATCAGCACGGCGGTGTCCGCGTCCTGGGCGACCGCCCGGATGCCCTGGCCGAGCCGGGTGCCGGCGACGAGCCGGTCGAGGCTGACGAGCATCGCCACCGCGACCGCGAAGATCACCAGGGACTGGGTGGAGACGGCGGCGCCGAACAGGCGGAAGGCGGTGCCGTTGTGGAACAGGTCGGGCAGGTCGACGTTCTGCCGGCCGAACTCCTTGCCGGCCAGGTTCACCGCGAACAGAGACGCCCCGATCGCGCTGATCAGGTAGGCCAGCCGGGGGGCCGAGCGCCGCCGCAGCGGCCGGTAGGCGACCCGTTCGAGGGTGAAGGCGGCCAGCCCGCCGCAGACCGCCCCGGCGCCGAGGCCGAGCGCGACCAGCCCCACCGACGCGAGGCCGCCGGGCACCGAGCCGTCCCCCGGCAGCAGCGCCCGGGCGGTGAACAGCCCGCCGAACGAGCCCAGCATGAACACCTCGCTGTGGGCGAAGTTGATGAGCTGGAGAACGCCGTAGACGAGCGTGTACCCGAGCGCGATGACCGCGTACAGCGAGCCGACCATCAGACCATCGACGGTCAGCTGCCAGAACTGGTCCAGAAAACCCATACGTACGCCTCGTCCATCACATGTCGGTCAGCACGACACAGTCGATCGTCCGCACGCGGCGGCGGCCGGACGCCGTCCCCGACCGCCGCCGCGCGGAACGTCACGACTTCAGCAGGTCCACAGTGTTTCCAAGGACACTGATAGCACCGTTCTTGACCTGGTAGACGAATACATTCGAGCCCTTCACCTCGCCCGTGGAATCGAAGGCGACGGTCTTGGTGATGCCCTGGAAGTCGACGTCGGCGAAGGCCTTGACGACCGATTCCCGGTCAGCCCCCTTACCGAGCTTCTTGAACACGTCGGCCAGGGCCATGGTGGCGTCGTAGGCCTCACCGGAGTAGGTGCCGGGCTTCGCTCCCTTGTTCACCTTCTTGAAGGACGCGACGAACGCGGCGGCCTTCGGGTCGGAGTTCGCGTCACCACAGGGGCAGGTCAGGTACGTGCCCTCGGCCGCGGACTTGCCCGCCTGGGCCACGTACTGCGGGTCGAGCGATCCGTCACCACTGGCGATCTTTCCGGTGAAGCCCTTTTCCTTCAGCGCTTTCGACAGCAGCGCGAGCTCGGCGTAGTAGCCCGAGTAGTAGAGCACGTCCGGAGCCGCCGCGATGATCTTCGTGGCCTCGGAGGTGTAGTCCTTGGTCGGGTTGATGCCGTCATGGGTGACCGCGGTGCCCCTGGCCCTCAGCTCGGCCTCCAGCGCCGCCGACAGGCCCGTGCCGTAGTCGCTCTTGTCATCCAGCGAGAAGACCTTCCTGGCCTTCAGGACATCCGAGACGTAGTCTGCGGCGGCCTTACCCTGCACGGTGTCCGGGGCGATGACCCGGTAGAACGTCCGGAAGCCGAGCTTCGTCAGCGACGGGTTGGTCGCCGACGGGCTCACCGAGAGCAGCCCGGCCTGGGTGTAGGCGGGCTCGCTGGCCTTGGTCGCGCCGGAGAACATCGGGCCGACCACCGCGAGGACCTTCGAGTTGTCGATGAGCTTCTGGGCCGCGGTCGGGCCCTGGTCCGGCGAGCCGGCGTCGTCGGATTCGACCAGTTTCAGCTCGAACGGGGAGCTTGTGTCGGCGTTCACCTCGGCGATCGCCGTGCGCATGCCGTAGAGGGCGTTCAGCCCGAGCTGCTGGTTGTCGCCCGAGAGAACCCCCTGAAAGCCGATGGTGATCGTCTCCTTTCCGGACGACGAACCACCACCCCCGCTGCTTCCACAGGCGGCGGCGGACAATGCCACCGCCGCCGCCAGGGCGACCGTTCCCAGAAAGGGGCGTCTACGCATGCATTTCCTCCTCCGTCCGCCGGGAGCGACGCCGATGTCGCAGCCCGGCCAAGCCACCCTAGGCCCCGCCGACCGGCGGTGCTCCACCGAGTTGGCGGCAACCTAGTCCTCCGAGCGGATCGCCCGGAAGCGCCCCCCTGGGGTTGTTACACCAATGACACAAAAGTGACAGTCAGGCGCGCCGCCGGTTCACACCAAAGGTGGCCCTGAGCATGCCCGAGCCTGTTCGTGATCCGCCGGAAACACCGGATTAATCAAATTGCGGCAGATATTTAACTCGCGGATCCCAGCCATACCGGTTCGCTGGTGCCGAGACGTTCCGGCGGGGCGTTGAAGCGGGGCTCGGCGCCGCCGACGGTACCGGCCGGGCGGATATATGACAGCACCCCGAAGGTGCTGGTCGCCGACGCACGATAGGGCTCGACCTCGGCCGCCGTCGGAGCCGGGCAGTCGAGCGTGTCGTGGTGACCCAGGTCCTGCAGCCACCGCCCGGTCCGGGCGAGGGAGACCCGGACATGCCAGCTCCCGCCCTCTGTCGCCCGCCGGGTCAGCGCGTCCAGCACGCCGTAGGCGGCCAGGTAGCCGGTCGCGTGGTCGAGCGCCTGGGCGGGCAGCGGCAGCGGCTCGGGCGCACCCGCCGCGTCGGCCCCGGCCAGCGCGATGCCCGACGCCGTCTGGACGAGGGTGTCGAAGCCCCGCAGCCCGCTCCACGGCCCCTGCCGGCCGTAGGCGCTGACGGTGGCGTAGACGATGCCCGGGCGCAGCCGCGCGACAGCGTCCGGCCCGAACCCGAGCCGGTCGAGCGCGCTCGGCCGGTAGGCCTGCAGGATCACGTCCGCTGCCGCGATCAGTTCCCGCAGGCGCCGCGCGTCGGCGGCCACCCGCAGGTTGAGGAACGCGTTGCGCTTGCCGAAGCCGGTGTCGACCAGCAGCGTCGGCACCTCCGGCAGGTGCGCGGCGCCGATCCGCAGCACGTCCGCGCCGTACGCGGCCAACGTCCGCCCCGCGATCGGCCCGGCGACCACCCTGGTCAGGTCCAGCACCCGCACCCCCGCCGCCGGGCCCTCCCCTGGCCGTAGCGGGCGCGGCGGCCAGGGCGAGGCATCGCCAAGACGGTTCGTCTCGACCAGCGGCAACTCGGAGAGCGCCCGGGACTGCCGGTGCACGAACCATTCGGGCTCCGAGCGCGCCATGCTCGCACACAGGCCCATGGCCTGCAGTTCCGTCTCCAGCGTCGCGGCGTCGAGCCGATGGATCACCCGGGCGACGGCCGCCCGGTCGTTCTGGGCGCCGAGCAGGTCGAGCACGCCGTTGCGGTGGTGCGGGAAGGCGCAGTGCAGCTGTATCCACCGGCCGTCGGCCGTCAGGTAGTAGCCCGAGATCGGGTCGCCCGGATCGGCCGGGGGACTCCCGTCGACGCGCAGGTGGCGCTCGCTGCGGAAGACGGCGGCGGCGTGCCGGGTGTCCAGCGCGACATCCACCGTGCCCTGACCCGTGCGTGCCGACAGCAGCCGCCCCGCCCCGACCGCCGCCGCGGCCACCGAGGCCGCGGCCAGCGTCGTCACCCGGAACAGGCTGGGCAGCACGTCTATCGGGCCGGTCACCGTCAGCCGGTCGGCGACCGACGGGTCCGCGACGACCGACGCGACCTGCTCGACGATCCCGGCTGCCTTGGCCATCTCCCCTCCCGGTCCGGGCAGCGCGCACTCCCAGCCACCCAGTGCCACGACGAATCCCACCCCGAGCGCCACAGCATTGATCATTAGTGTCGCAGGGTGCGTAGAATGCTACTTTGCGCATCGGGTTCGTGAGGAGTGCTTCCACGCTCGCTTTCGCCCGCCCCTTCGCCGTCGGGCAGGTCTTGCCGTCGGACAGGCCTCGCCGTCGGACAGGCCTCGCCGTCGGACAGGCGGAGCGCGCATCCTGGTTCTCGTGGCCTCACCCGCCCCCGGCCGACGGAGGGACACCGCATGGTTGCACATCCGTCGTTGTACGAGGTCTTGGGGGTGCCACCGGACGCCACCCCGAGGCAGATCCGCCAGGCCTACCGGCTGGCCGCGCGGCGCACCCATCCGGACGCGGGTGGCCAGGCACCGGCGTTCGCCCGGGTGGGTGTCGCCTACCGCGTCCTCGGCGACCCCGAGTCACGGCGCCGCTACGACCGGCGGCTCGCCGAACAGTCCCAGCAGCGGGCGGGTGCGCCGATGCCCACGTCCTCGTATCCCCCGAACGGGCCCTCCGCCTCCGGACCCGCCACCGCTCCCGGACCGGGCACCGCCTCCAGACCGAGCACCGCTTCCAGGTCCGCCGCCTCCTCGCATCCGCTCTCGCCGGGCGCCGACCCGGTGGTGCGCCGCCGCTACTTCATCCTGATGGGCATCGCCCTGGCGCTGTTCATCTCCGGCGGTGCCATCGTCCGCCTCTACTCCCTGCCCGCGGCGATGATCATGATGGTGGTCGCGGCGGTCATCCCACCGATCGCCGTGACCGTCGCGAGCCGTCCCCGACGGCGCCCGGACCCCACCGACCGTCCGCCTACAGGTAGGTAGGCCGGACGAGCGTCCAGGTGGATCGGCGTCAGGCGGGGAGCCGGACCCGCAGGGATCCGACCGGCCGCCCGCCGCCGAGAACCGCCGGGGCGACCAGGACGGCCAGGCGGGCGAGGTCGAGGTCCGGCCGTCCGGGGGTGTCGGAGCCGACCGCGGCGCCCATCCGACTCAGCGCGGCCAGCGCGACCGGGATGCCGGCGCGGCCGTTGCCGTCCGCGATCTTGATCGCGACGGCGTGGCCGTCCGGAGTGGCGACGACGGTGACGCCCTCGGCGCCGTTCTTGGCCACCACCCCCGGGGCGATCCGCATCAGCTCGGTGTCACTGCGCCCGCGCCCGCCGACCAGCTCGGGAAACCCCCGCATCGCCTCGACCACCCGGCGCTCGGCGCTGCCCGGCGCCGCCTGGACCATCGCCTTCAGGCCGCGGGCGAGCCCGGTGAGAGACAGCGCGAACAGCGGGGCACCACAGCCGTCGACCGTCGTGCCGACGATCTCCTCGCCGGTCAGGTCCTCGACCGTGCGCCGGATGACCTGCTGGAGGGGATGGTCCGGCTCGGTGTAGTCGTCCATCGACCAGCCCGCGGCGACGCAACAGGCGATCATGCCCGCGTGCTTGCCCGAGCAGTTCATGAACACCGACTCGGCCTGCCCCCCGGTCCGCAGGTGTGCCCGCAGCGCGTCGGGACTGCCGGGCAGGTCCGCGGGGCAGCGCAGCGTGTCGACCGGAACACCGGCCACGGAGAGGATCTCCAGAACCCGGGCGACGTGCGCCGCCTCGCCGCTGTGCGAGCTGGCCGCGATCGCCAGCAGGTCTGGCGGAATGTCCCGGCTGAGGAACACCCTGTCGAGACCGGCACGCAGCAACGCCACCGCCTGCAGGGGCTTGAGCGTGGAGCGGGGCAGGATCGGCTGCTCGGGCGCGCCGACGCGCAGCACCACCGAGCCATCTCTGGCCAGACCCACCACCGTGCCCTGATGCACGCTCTCGACGAAGGGTTCCCCTCCGCGCAGCCCCCGGACGACCTCAGCGACCACCTGCGGACCCACGGGCGGCTCCATGGGGTCAGACTACGACGTCCGGCCACGTGCCGGGAACGGTGACGGCGCCCCGTATCGGGGCATACCCTGGGACCGTGCCTGCCTACGACTATCGCTGCCGCGTCTGCGACGCCTCGTTCGAGGTCCGCCGGGGGATCACCGAATCCGCACCGTACGGCGGAGTCGTCTGCCCCGCCGGACATGACGAGACCTCGCGGATCTTCTCGGCGGTTGCCGTGTCGGTCGGGCGCGGCACGCCCGCACCCGCGATGGCCGCGCCTACCGGGGGCGGCGGCGCCTGCTGCGGGGGCGGCTGCTGCGGCTGACCGCCGCACGCCGCTGGCTCACCGCCGCGGCTCTGACCCTCAGCGGCGCCGCCGAGTCACTGGCGCCGCTGGCTCACGGGTGGGGTCGGCCCTTCACGGGGCCGCGCGCTGCCCGGCTGCGCGGGCCGACATCCACCTGCCGCTCGCGCTGACCTCCGTTGGCGGCGGTCCGCTCCTCGACCAGGCGTCGGTGCAGCAGCCGCAGCGTCTCGTCCCGCTCAGCCTGATCCAGGCCGGAGACGAGAATGCGCAGCAGGCCACCCGACGCGGGCCACAGATCGTCACTGCCGCGCCCAGATGTCGTCATACCCCAGGTCCTACCCCCGTGCACATCTGATCACCCATCGTCGCCACCCAGGGCGTGCGTCGCAGCTCCCGGTGGTCCGGGCCGAGTCGTCCGGGCGACGACTATGCAGGGCAATGAAGATCGCAACCCGAGACGCACCCTAACCATGCCGACCCGGCTGACCACTGCCCACCTGGACGGATGGCGGGGTGGTGGGGCGGCCGGCGGGCTCCGGGCCGCGGTGATCGTCCCGCCGGGAACTCAGGCGCGACCGGCTCGCGGCGACCCGACCGGCGAGATCCCTCCGCAGCGACCCACCTCGGTCAGCCGTGACACGCAGTGACGCCCGGGCGGTCTCACGCCAGGTGCGCAGCGCCTGTTCTCCGTAGACGCGCAGCACGCGGCGGTCCACGGACGGCGGACCGTACACGATGATCCAGGCAACGCCGAGGGCCCAGAGCGCTGCGAGCGCGCCGAAGGCGAGGACGCCGAACCCGCCGATCACCGCCGAGAACGCCAGCAGCACGACGCTGATCACGGCCCCCCAGCGCACAAGCTGGCCGAGGCCGACCGGCCGCCGCGCCTGCGCCCGAGGTCGCGCAGCCCGCGTCCCCGGCACCCGCTGCTGCTCGGACCCACGCACTCCAGCAGACCGCGGCTCGGCGGACCGCGCCCGATCGGCCCCCGTCCCGGCCGGTCGTGTTCCGGCCGGTCGTGGCTCGGCGGAACGCGCCCGATTGGCCCCTGTCCCGGCCGGTCGTGGCTGGCCGGGGCGTGGCTCGGCCGACCCCGGCCTGGCGGGTCGTGGCTCGGCGGAGCGCGCTTCGGCTGGTCGCGAGCCGACGGACCGCGGTGCGGAGGGCGGAACGTCGGAAGGTCGCGATGCGGAGGACGAGACCTCCGAAGGCGACGGATTCGGAGCCAAGGCGTCCGCCGGTGGGGTGTCCGCGGGCGCAGGGGCCGAGGATCGCGCGGCGGTGGGTGCCGCGGGCGGGGTGGGGCGGCCCTGCCCGGTCAGGCGAGGGCCGTTCGTGGCGGTTCCGGCTCGGGATCCGGAGCCACGCCCGGTGGCGGTGCGTGACCGTCGATCCAACACGGTGCGTCCCATGGCTGGTCTGTGCCCCGAGGGTGCGGGGGTCATGCCGTCGCTTCCATGATGCACGCCACATTCCTCGGCCATGCCCTTTTCCCGTCGTGCTAACGGTTTCCCATCAGGGCCGGGCCGCAGGGGCGTCCGCGTCGGATGGCGGACGGCGGTGTACCCCTCGCGGGGGAGGCGTCCACACCCCCCGGCTCCCAGCCACGGACGGTCAGCACGAACGTGTGATGCTGGCGCCCTCCCAACCACGAGCGAACCCGGCCGCGTGCCGGCGTGGGACCGCCCGCGGCACGTGCACCCGCCCGTGCGGTGCGTGGGGCAGCGCCGTCGACGACCCCCGCTCGGGGGCTACCGACCCGAACGGGCCATCGGTGGCGTCGCCGTCCCGCCCGAACCGGCTATGCCTGTCGAGGTGGTCAGCGCGGCTCGCCGATGGCCCGGACAATAGGCCCGTTCGAGCGATCAGCCGACGGTACGGAGCGTCGCAAATCGGACAGAGCGGGCCAACATCCCCCCTCTGGGCAGCGCACACATCCCCCGGAAGTGGTGCCACCATGCCCCCCGAGCGGGCCATCGGCGAGTAGCCCTTGCGCCGAGGAATGTCATCCCCCGTCCGGTCCATCGGCGGATGGTCGGCGGTCGAACTCTGGTCGGAACGCGTGCTATCGAGCATGATTCAGGACGCGGACCGGGCCACCAGATCCGCCGCCGATCCGGGTCCGAACGCCGCCGCCGATTCACGTCCACGAATCGTCGGCATGCTGATCTCGTACAGCGCGCAGGGCTTTCCGATCACTGGCCGGGCGACATTGCGAACCGGTACTCCGCCTGCCGTGGACCCGCGTTCCGACCCGGCATGCGCATGCCCGTGCAGAGCAAGATCCGCACCCGCGGCATCGATCGCCTCCGCGAGATGGTAGCTCCCGAGAAACGGATAGATCTCCGCGCGTTCGCCGATCAGCGTCTCCGGTATCGGGGCGTAATGGGTCAAGGCCACACGAATATCACAGTCCAGTGCTTCCAGCGCACCCCGGAGTCCGGTCGAGATCTCCTTGGTGTGCCGAACGAAAGCCTTCATCAGGGGCTCGCCGAAGTCGCTCAGGCTGGCACCGGCAAAGCCGCCGCCGAATCCCTTGACTCCGGCGACACCGAGCCGGCAGCCGCCGATGTCGAGGACCGCTCCGGACGCTTCCAGGACGGTGACACCCGCGTCCGCGAGAATTGCGGTGATCTCCGCCTCCGCATCGCCATGACAGTCGTGATTCCCCAGCACCGCGATGACCGGGAGCCGCGCGTCAGCCACCTCCGCGGCGACCACCCGGGCCTCCTCGACGACTCCCAGCCGGGTGAGGTCACCGGCGAGCAGCAGTACGTCTGCCTGCCCCGCGAGCCCCCGGACGACAGGCGCGAAGCTTCCGCTCCCGTCCTGGCCGAGGTGGATGTCGCCGACGGCGGCGATCCGCATCGTCCCTCCGGCCGACCTCGCGGGACCGGCATCCACCGCTGGCGCGGCCGAGACAACCGTCGTGGGCAGGCCCGTCATGAAATGGTCTCCACATCCAGCGCCTCGCTGCCGGCCTCGGGGGAGGCACGACGCACCAGGGTGACCTCGTTGCGGACCGGCCGGCCCGGAACCGCCTCCGTGATGACCTCGGTCACCGCAAGGCGGCGCGCATCCGTGGCGACCTCGCCGACGACGAGCACGCAACCCTCCCGCACCACCACGTCCAGGCCGAGCTCAGCGACCCGCGGATCTGCCGCGAGCAGCTCGTGCAGGTCGCCTGCCAGGTACTCGTCAGCCTCGGTGAGGTCCAGGGAGTCGTCCGAGGTGGCCTCGAACGTGGCCGTCCGGCGGGCCCCCGACGCCCCCGACGCCCCCGGCTCCCCCGACGCCCCCGGCTCCCCCGGGCCGCGGGCCGCGTGGGCACCGGAGAGCGGGCCCGCGACGGAGTACGGAGTTTTCCCCTCGGCCGGGCCGGGCGAACCTTTCTCGCCGGCTCCGGCGGATTTCCCACCGGCCGAGGCACGGCCGATGACACCCGCCGTCTCCGCGTCTGCCGGGGGAATCAGGCTGAGCCTCGTCGCGACCAGCAACGCGGCCTCAGCGAAGGGTGATGCGGCCGTGGATCGACGCACCTGATCCCAGTCGACCTGTTCGCGCATCGCCCGGATCATCGGCAACACCCGGGCCAGATCGCAGTAGCGCTCCTCCAACGCCAACAGGGTCATCTCGAACCAGTCCGTGGCCTCCATGACCGGCATCCGCACCGAGTCGACCGACATCTCGCTGGATCGTTCCAGCATCTGCGTGGTCACCGCGCGACCCACCGGATGATGGATCAGATCCACGAGCACCTCACCGTCGAACACCTTGGTGAGCCAGTCCTCCGGAGGGTCCACCGGGCGAAGGCCCGCTGCCGCGAGAACTGCCACCGCCCGTGGCACATCCTCTTCCCGAAGCATGAAATCGACGTCATGAACCGGCTCGGGACCACCGCGGGCCCAGCACGCGTAGCTTCCCCCGAGCGCGAACGGGATCTCCGCCTCCTTCAGGGTCACGGCCACCCGTTTCAGACTCTCCCGCAGACCTCTGGGCGCATCCTCCATACCGCAGCCACTACCCACATGTGCCCCGCGATGCACCTCCGGCGCCGAGCCGTGTGCCGGCGGAGTGGCACTGTCATGTGCGCGACATCCCGAATGGCTACCCCGAAGCGGTGACGAGCGTACTACTCGCGTCCCACGATGTCTGGTTATCCGTAGTTATAGTTTCACTACATGCCGCAGGAGTTACGGCTTCGCCGCCAGCTCGGAGACTGATTCTGACACCCTGGCGACAACGAGCGTCGGCATGAGCGATGATGACCTTTGCGGCGAACTCGTCGGCCGCCCACTTCGAACCGGATTGGAAGCGAACCCTGAACGCGCGCACACGATCCGACCAGTTGCCCAGGGGTGTCGGTGATGACACCAGCGCGCTGGAACATTCCGGCGAGCGCCTACCCGGGCAACGCGCCACTGGACCGGCGGCCCTGCCCGCGCAGCCGGCCGAGCCGCCCAGCACCAGCGGTGTGGTGGACATGTCCAGCCATCCCGGCCAGTTGGCCCGCAGACTGCAGCAGGTCACGTACCAGCTGTGGACGACGACCGTCTCCACCGAGACGACCCCGCCCCAGTTCGTCGTCCTCAACAGTCTGCTTGCCGATCCCGACATCGATCAGCGAACGCTTGGCGAACGGGCGTCGCTCGATCGTTCGACGGTCGCCGATGTGGTGGCGAGACTCGTCCAACGGGGTCTTATCCGGCGGGTCCGTGACCCGCGCGACGGCCGGCGCAATGTCCTGCGCCTGACCAAGCGCGGTGAGTCCACCCATGGGCAGGTCGCCGATCGCATCGAGCAGATGAACGACAAACTGCTGGCCCCCCTGTCCCAGGAGGAACAGAGCACGCTGCTGTCCATGCTGACGCGGATCGTCGACCAGGGCGTCCCGCACTAGCCCGAGCGCCACGCATCAACTACCCTCGGTAACGGAAGGTTGTCGATCCGACCCGACCCGCACCGAGGACGATGCAGCGACCCCGTCGGCACGGCACACCGCGTCGCCCCCGATCAGCGGACGCACCGGTCTCCGGCCCGTCCGCGCATCGGCGACTCGCTGTCGTCGGGCTTGTTGCTCTCGCGGTCGGCACTGTCGGCATCACCGCCTCGTCCCCGCTCCACGGGCGCGAGGCCGCCAGACCCGCCGCCTCCCCACCGGCGGGTCGTCCCGACCAGGACGGGCCCGACGGCGGCGCGCGGGCAGCCATCCTGCGTGCCCTGCCCGGCGGGGTCCCACGTGACAGCGTCACCCGCAGCACCGTCACGCACGGTGATGGCCTGACGGGCCCCTCGACGGGTGCCGCCCCGCGCGGTGCCACCACGGAGGGATCCGGCCCGCACGGTGCCGCCGCAGGCGGTGCCGGCCGGGGCGGTGCGGCGAGGGCCGGAGGAGCCACGGGCCTTGAACCCGAGGCCACCTCCGCAGTCCTGGCCGCGGCGGGTGATCTCGACCTCTCGAACGTCACCGATCCCCGGGAAGCCCTCGGACGGCTGCGGGGGTACGGCACGTCGGCCGACCTCGGCCTGTGCCGGCTGCTCGCGCCGCTGCCCAGCCACCCGCCGACTCCGGGCGGCCCGACCAGCGCCGACGCCCGCGCCGCAGGTGCCCCTGCCAATGCCCGCACCGCCGATGCCCGCACGGTTGGTGCCCGCACGGTGGATGCCCTCGCCGCGGTCGGCTTCGACCGGTGCGGCGCCAGCGCGGACGCCGGGGCCGCGGCGGCGACGGTCCACGGCATGGTCGTCACCGTTCTGAGCTATCCGGACTCGTCCACGCTGACCGGCCCGCAGGTGGACCGGGACGCCGAGCGGGCCCGCGGTGACGGTTCTGATCTTGTAGTCGTGCGGGTGGCCTGGGGTCGACCAGGCCAGACGACCGTCTCCGCGCGCCAGCGTGCGCTCGCCCGCGAGGTCCTCACCTCGCCCGCCGTGGACCTCGTCCTGGGCGCCGGCACCGGGAATCCCCTGCCCATCGAGCGGGTCGCCGGCCGCTACGTCGCGTACGACCTCGGCACGCTTGTCGGTCCCGATCCCCTGACCCACCCCGGTGACCCGCGCAACCTCGACGTCCCTTCCAACCCGACCCGATCGGAGGGCTCGAGGAGCCTGGCGGGCTCGGAGGGGTCGGCGGGCTCGGCGGATGCTGGTGGAGGCCGCGTCGGGCTGCTGCTGACGGCGCATGTGCGCCGTACCGCGCTCGGCTGGATGGTGGCCGACCTCACCTACACGCCCACCTGGACGGATCCGGCCGGCACCGGCTGCTGGCCGATCGCAGACGCCCTCGACGACCGGACCGCGCCGACGGGCATCCGGCACCAGCTGACCGCGGCCTGGCATCGGGTCATCGCGGCGGAAGGCACCCTCGGCTCGACCGACGGCGTCCGCGTCGATCGCCTGCCCCGCGACCTGGCGCCGCCGCCCTGACCCACGGACCAGGACGCACCCGTGACAGTGTCGTGGCAGCGTAAGTCCCCGGTGCGGGCGAGGCGACAATTGATCAAACTAATCACAAATAGCGTGTCTCCCTCGCCGACCCGCTACTGTCGGCGCTGCGACAGGCGCGCCGGCCGCCGTCGTCCCAGGCAGCACTGCTCGAGGAGGACACGTGACATCGCCTGACACCGCGGCTCTGGTGCTCCGAGTCATTGTTGGTCTCACCCTGGTAGCCCACGGCTACAACCACGTCCTCGGGCCCGGCGGCATCAAGGGGACCGCGGGCTGGTTCCAGAGCATGGGTCTACGGCCCGGGATCGTGCATGCCTGGGCGTCCGGCCTGATCGAGCTCGCAGCCGGCTTCGGGCTGGTCTTCGGCTTCCTCACTCCGTTCAGCGCGGGCGCGATCCTCGGCACGATGGTCGTCGCCGGCATCACGGCGCACCGTACCAACGGGTTCTTCATCTTCCGGCCCGGGCAGGGCTACGAATACGTGCTCATGATCGGCGTCGTCTGCGCGGCGATCGGCATCCTCGGGCCGGGCAGGGCGTCGCTGGACAACGCGATCGGGATCGACCTCGACGGCTGGGCCGGCGGCCTGATCACGATCATCCTCGGCATCGGCGGCTCCGCCCTGCTGCTGGCGACCTCCTGGCGGCCCGAGCGCAAGCCGGCGGAGTCGACGAAGGCCTGATCCTGGCCAGCCAGCCAGCCAGCCAGCGAGCCCTGGCCGTGACCAGGTGTGGCCTTCGTCATGGGCACTGACGATCGGCCCTGGTCACGGCCCTTGTCGGAGGCTGCCGACCATCCCCGCGCCCGGCCCGATCCCGGACGGGGCGCTTCTCGGCATCCAGTGTGCTAACACTGGCGTACGTGCCTTCTGACTCGCTCACTCCGCCCCTGCTCATCCCGGCCGAGGGGGTCTCCCTCGCCGCTGATGTCTTCGGTCAGCGGTCGGATCCCCCGGTGGTTCTGTTGCACGGCGGCGGCCAGACCCGACACTCCTGGCGGCGTACGGCACGCCGGCTCGCGGACCACGGCTGGTACGCGCTCTCGGTCGATCTGCGCGGCCATGGCGACTCCGGCTGGTCTCCCGACGGTGACTACTCCCTGGACCGGTTCGTCGCGGACGTGCCGGCGGTACGACGGATCCTCGACCAGCCGCCCGTCCTCGTCGGCGCCTCCCTCGGCGGGCTATCCGCCCTCGGCGCGCTCGGCCTGGACCCGGATGTCGGCAGCAGCCTGGTCCTGGTCGACGTCTCCCCGTTCCTGCAGCCGAAGGGCGCAGGACGGATCAACGCGTTCATGCGGGCCGCCCCGGAGGGCTTCGCCTCACTGGAGGAGGCCGCCGACGCGGTCGCGGCGTACCTGCCGCACCGCAAGCGGCCCAAGGACGTCAGCGGCCTGCGCAAGAACCTCCGGCTGACGGACGGTCGCTGGTTCTGGCACTGGGACCCGGCGCTGATCTTCCCGCCCGGGGGTCGCAAGGCCTCCCGGCGCTTCGACGAGGCCGGCGTGGCGCGGATGTCCCGGGTGGCCGCCGACCTGCGACTTCCGACGCTGCTGGTGCGCGGCGGCCAGTCGGACGTGCTCAGCCGCGAGGACGCCCTCCGCTTCCTCGAGCTGGTGCCCCATGCCGACTACTGCGACGTGGCCGGCGCGCACCACATGGTCACCGGTGACGACAACGCCGTGTTCGACGAGCGGATCCTCGACTTCCTCCAGCACCGCGTCCGGCCCCGCCTGGAGCTCGCGGCCGACCTGGCCGTGGCGCCGGCGCAGCGGCCAGCCGGGGACATCACCGCCGAGTCCGCGTAGGCCGATGGACGGGGTCCGAACCAGGACGTCTCCGCTCGCGGTGGCGGGCCTGCTGCTTGCCGCCGGCGCGGGGCGTCGGCTGGGACGGCCCAAGGCTCTGGTGGAGATCGACGGCGAGACGCTCGCCGTGCGGGGAGTGCGTCTGCTGGCCGATGCCGGCTGCCGACCGGTCGTGGTCGTCGTGGGCTCCCACGCCGACGAGGTGATCGCCGCGGTCCGCCTCGCCACCGCTCCGGGGCCCCGCAACGCGCCCGAATCGCATGCCCTTTCGGATATACATAAAGAATCTAAACAACTTAAGGTCACGACACCGGTTGGGCTGATCCGGAGCGATCGATGGGTCGAGGGCCTCGGCGCCTCCCTGCGCACCGGACTCACCGGGCTTGCCGACCCCGCCGCCCTCACCGATCCCACTGGGCTTGCCGCCCCCGCAGGGCTTGCCGACCCGGATGCCGAGGGCGCACAGCCTGATGACGGCGGGCGCCTCGACGCGGTCGTGGTCACTCTGGTCGACCAGCCGGCGCTGACATCCGCGGCGGTGCGACGGCTGGTCGCGGCCGCGTCGCCGGGCGGCGACCACGAGCACCGGCTGGCGCTGACCGCCACCTACCTCAACAAACCGGGGCATCCCGTCCTGCTGCGACGGGCGGCCTGGGCACCGGTCGCCGCACTCGCCCACGGGGACGTCGGCGCCCGGGCGTGGCTGCGCGCGAACCCCGACCACGTCGGCCGGGTCCCCTGCGACGGGCTCGGCTCCCCCGCGGACATCGACACCCCCGGCGACCTCCGCGACGCCACCGACCGGCGGCCTGGCGGCGTTACCGGGGGGGCGGCCTCGCCGAAGGCACGGTAGAGGGCCTCGCCGAAGGCACGGTAGAGGGCCTCGCCGAAGGCACGGTAGAGGGCCTCGCCGAAGGCACGGTGGACGGCCCCGCCGGCGGCATGGCAGGCGGCATGGTGGACGGCGGGAGGAGGATCGGGCCATGGACCTGACCGTCATCGACAATCCCGACCGGCATCGGTATGAGGCGCGCACCCCGGAGGGCGAGGTCGCGGGCTTCGCGCAGTACCAGCGCCGCCCCGACCGGATCATCGTCGTCCACACCGAGGTGAGCCCGGAGTTCGAGGGCAGGGGGGTTGCCGGCAGGCTGGCCTCCGGCGCTCTCGACGACATTCGCGCCCAACATCTGGCCGTCGAGCCGGTATGCCCCTACATCCGGTCATACATAGAACGCCATCCGGCCTACGCGGACCTCGTCGCCGAGGATGGCTCCACGGAGACCGCCCAGCAGACGGAGTGAGGCACGGCGAACACTCGGCCAGCGAGAACATCGCGACGACGACGCAGGAACCGGAAAAACAACACGGAGCCCCGGCACTCCAAGATGAGCTGACGCCCGGCCTCCGCTCACGCACTATCGGCGGTGCCTGAACCGACACGGGGAAGTCCGCACCAAGACGCGACGCGCCCGCGAAAGGACGTCCGAAGTGCCCGGCGCCCGTCATCGCTCCCCAGGGGGTGGCTCCCGCAGCGGCCGAAGCCGCGGTGGGACCGCGCCCACCCATGCCCGGCAGCGCGGCCCAGGCACGTGGATCACGCCGGTCGCACGGATCCTGCCCACCGCCCGGCGCCGCGGTCGTCGCGGACGGGTAGGGCGGGCCGCCGTCTCCGGCGCGGCGGTCCTCATCCTCGGTGGCCTGACGGTGACCGGCATCGGCTTCGCGGCGGCGTCCGTCCTGCACAGCGGCTCGCAGGACACCTGCGCGGATGGCACCCCCCGCACCAACCTGGCCATCACCGCCGCGCCGTCCCTCGCGACGCCGATCAACCAGCTCGCCACCGCCTTCAGCCGGGCGCACTCCGGCGCCGGCGCCTGCATTTCCCTGACGGTGACCTCGACACCGTCCGACCGTGCCCTCGACGCCCTGACGCGCGCGGGTGGTTCCGAGGCGACCGGTCCCGACGTGTGGATCCCCGAGTCCGCGGACTGGCTGGAACTCGGCCAGGAGTCGAACACGACGGACCAGCTCCTGCCGAATCGGGCCACGACGATCGCCGGTTCACCCGTAGTGATCGCCATGCCGCGGTCGATGGCCCAGGTGCTCGGCTGGCCGGAACATCACCTGACCTGGGCGGACCTGGCCTCGGCGGCGACAACGCCCGGATTCTGGGCCACGCACGGCAAGCCGGGCTGGGGCGAGTTCCACCTGGCGATGGCGAACCCGGAGAACTCCGCGGCGGCGCTGCGCACGGTGATCGGCACGGTCAGCACCGAGCGTTCCCTGGCGCCCGCCGCCATGGCCGCGGCGACGTTCGACCAGGACCGCGACGCGCAGGCCGTGGTGCTGCGCCTCGAACGCTCCGTCTCCTGGCTACCGCGCTACGACAGCCAGCTGTTCACCGCGATCCGCACCAACAGCACCACCGGCACCACCGACGAGGCCGCCACCCGCGACGGTTCCGCCGGCGCCGATGCGGCAGCCACCGCAGTGTCCTCGGATACGAACCCGGCCCCGGTGCCCTCGGCGTTCCCGGCGTTGGAGTCCGACGTCATCGCCTACAACCGTGCCCTCGCGAACGGCGTCGGCGGCGCGACGTCCGTCTCCCTGGTCGCGTCCTACCCGACGGACGGGGTGTTCACGGCGACCGTTCCCTACATCGTGCTCAACCGGACGGCCGAGCAGTCGGCGAAGAGCGCCGCCGCGGGCGCCTTCCTCGACTACGTCCGCGGCGACGCCGGCCGCCGTGCGCTGACGGCGGCCGGCCTGCGCACCCCGACCGAGCTCGACGGCCAGGATGACCCACGGGGCCTTGCGGCCAGCCTCAGCGCCGTCGACGGCGTCCGGACCACACCGCCGAAGCTGGCCAGCACGGACGCCTCGGACACCGCGCTCGGCACGGCCCGCCGGTTCTTCCGCCACGCCCACCAGCGTGCGGCGGCCCTCGTCGCCGTGGACACCTCCGGGTCGATGAACCAGCCGGTGAGCGGGGACGCCGGCCACCGGACCCGCCTGCAGGCGGCGAACGACACGCTGCGCGCCGCGCTCGGCCTGTTCGCCGACGACAACCAGGCCGAGCTCTGGCAGTTCGCGGGCGTCCTGCAGGACGGACACCGCGTCCTGGCCCCGATGGCCCGCCTCGACGCCCCGGCCGGCGGCAACGGTGACGACGAGGGCGGGGACGGCGGTGATGCCGACCGCACGCACCGCGACGACCTGCTGGCGTCCTCCGCCGCACTGCGCCCGTCGGGTGTCACGAACCTGTACGCGACGATCGTCGCGGCCGTCCGCGACCGCACCGAGCGCTACGTCGCCGGACGGCGCAACGAGGTCATCGTGCTGACGGACGGCGACCGCACCGAGGCCGACCAGCCCCCCACCGACGGCGACCGCACGGATCGGCGCCGGACGCTGGCGGCCAACGAACCAACCCTCGACCAGGCCATCTCCTCCATCCGGTCAGCGATCGACCCGCACCGCCCCGTCCAGCTCATCATCATCGCCAGCGAGCCCACCGCCGACATGACCTCACTGCAGCGCCTCGCCGACGCGGCGGACGGCCACGCCTACCGCGCCCCCGACGCGGCGGGGCTGTTCGGCCTGTACGTCGACACCCTCACCCAGACCAACGACTGACCGCCGGCGCCCCGCCGTCCACCCGGTACCCGCCGTTCTACCCGGCGACGCCCGCGGCGCGGCGGCGGCCGGCGCGGGTGCGGCGAGGGTCGGGGCTGGCCGCGTCCGGGAATCGGCGCAGGTACTCGCGTTCCAGCTCCAGCATGCGCGCCGTATGCGTTTCGAAGGCGTCCTCGCTGCCGCCGATGAAGGCGTCGTGCCGGGTGCGGTGCAGGTGCCGCAGCTCCCGGACGAGGTCAGTGTCCGTCAGGCTCGAAGCGGGGATTCCCGCGGCTCGTTGCGTCATGTCCATGGTCTACCCGGGATATGCCCCGCCTCCACGGCGATCCTCATCGTCGACCCTCACCGTCGATCCTCACAGCGGCGCAGGGGCGGGCACGGGTCCGGGCCGGGTCCGGGCCGGGTCCGGGCGGCACGGGATCGGGACCAGGTCCCGGCGGGACGGGATCCGGGCCGGGCCCCGGCGGGACGGGATCCGGGCCGGGCCCCGGCGGGACGGGATCCGGGCCGGGGCCGGGGGGAACCGGGTCGGGCACAGGCGTCGGGGGAACCGGGTCGGGCGGCGTCGGAGCAGGTCCTGGGCCCGGGGGCGGCAGCACCGCGACGGCGGGCCCGCCATGCGCCCTCCCGGTGGGAACGACGGGGTTCTCGATGGTCTCCATGTGATGGCCGTGCCCGTGTCACCCACGTCGCACACCAGACGCGACCGGATCGGTCGCGGGGGGTGGCCGAGTCGGTGATCGCTCACTACCGTTGCGAGCTATGACCGGGTTGGCCGGAACCGTGGGGCCACCCCTGGCCGTCGTCGCGCGCACCGAGCAGCGGATGGCTCGCATGATCGGGTACGCGCGGGCGGCCTGCGCGGCGTTCGTGCTCATCCCGCTGTTCGGCTGGGCCCGGCTGCGGTACCCCTGGATCGCCGCGGGGGCGGCGGCGGGAGCGATCGCGGAGGCCGCCTGGTTCGTCTGGCGGGTGTGGCCGGGTTCGGACCGGTTGTCGCGGCGGCTCGTGTTCGCGGATGTGGCGTTCTGCGTGGTGCTGATGCTTGTCGGCTCCCGCGCCGCCGAGCCGCACGCCCGCAACAAGATCATGACCGAGCTGGTGCCGTTCAGCCTGGTGTCGCCGGCCGGGGTCGGCTTCGCGCTGGGCCTCGGGTTCGCCGGGGTCGCCGCGGTGGTCGTGCTGATGGCCGCCTGGAGCCTCGCCGTGCTGCCCGACGTCACCCTCAAGCTGTGCTCGGACCTGCTCGGCTTCGCCCTGTGGTACGTCGTCGCGCTGCTCATCGCCCGCGAACTGCGGGACCTGTCCCAGCGGACGGCGCGGGCGCAGGAGGCCGCCGAGGCCGCCTCACGTCTGGCCATCGCCCAGGAACGGGAGGCCGAGCGCCTGCACCAGCGGGACTACACCCACCGGGAGATCCACGACTACCTGCTGCCGATCGTCGACCATGTGGCCGGCGGCGGTACCCCCTCGGCGGCACTCGTCCGGGAGGCCCGGCGCGGCGCGCAGCGGGCCCGCCGGCTCATCACGGACCCGCGCGCGCCGTCGGAGGGGCTCGAGGCGATGATGTCCGCGGTCGTCGACGGCTTCGTCGACGAGGGCCTGCCGCTGGTGCCGTTCCTCGCGGTCAGCGACGAGCCGCCCGAGCCGGTGCGCGAGGCGCTGGTGGCGGCCACCCGAGAGGCGCTGCGCAACGTTGTGCGCCACGCCGGGCCGGTCGCGGAGGTCAGCCTGTTCGTCGAGGGCGGCGCCGACGCGGTGCTCGTCGTGGTCCGCGACCGCGGCGTCGGCTTCGACCCGGCGACCGTGCGGGCCGGTGGCGGGCTCGCCGGCAGCTATCCGGCACTACTTCGCCACGGCGGGCGGGTTGACGTCACCGCCCGGCCGGGCGGCGGCGTCCGGGTCGCGCTGCGCTGGCCGGCCCCGCCGGAGGAGGCCTCGGCGTGACGGGGCTCGGCGTGACGGGGCTCGACGTGACGGGGCTCGGCGTGACGGCGCGATGGCAGAGTGGGAGAGGGGAGGTGTTCGGTGAGCGGTGAACGTCGGCCGATCTCGGTCGCGATCATCGACGACCATCCGATCGCGACGGAGTCGCTGGCCGCGCGGTTCGCCGGGGCCGGGTTCTCGGTGCTGGCGCCCGCTCCCCGCCTGGAGGCGTTCGACGGCGCCGCCACCCCCGACGTCGTCGTCTGCGACCTGCACCTGCCCGGCCTGTCGGGCGCCGGTGCCGTGGCCGAGCTGCGCCGGCGAGATCTGCGGGTCCTGCTGACCTCAGGCGTCGCCACACCCGACGAGGTCCTCGACGCGATCGCCGCGGACGCCCGCGGCTTCGTCGACAAGACGGCGCCCGCGCACCAGTTCGTCGCCGCTGTGACCGCCGTCGCCGCCGACGGCCACCACGTCTCCGCCCGCCTCGCGGGGTACCTCCTGCGGGATGCCCAGCGCCGGCCGCTGACCCGGGACGAGATCGACGACGATGACCGCGACCTGCTGCGCGGCCTCGCCCAGGGCGACCTGCTCGACGAGCTGTGCACCGAGCGGGGCCTGACCCCCGCGGACGTCCGCCCGCGCCTGCTCCGGATCTTCGACACCGCCCGTCGGCGGCGCCGGCTGCACCGCCCGTCGCCCCGTGAGGCGGAGGTGATGGTGCTCGTCGGCTGCCAGGGGATGTCCCACCGGGAGGCGGCGCGGGCGATGAACGTCAAGGTCACCGTCATCGCCGACTATCTGCGCACGGTGCGCGCCAAGTACCTCGCCAGCCATCCCGAGGCGCCCCCGACGATCCCGCCCAGCACCGCCGCCGCTCGCTGGGCCCGCGAACTCGGCTTCGATTAGGGTGCGTATCTGGTTGTGACCTTCGTGGCCGCTCGCGGGTCGGGTTCCCTGCCCGTCCCAGGGGGAAGCTCCACCGGATACCCCCCACTGCCCTTACCCTCCAGCCACCTTGCGGGGGCACACCGTGACCGCAGGGTGCGGTCGTGGCAGTGTTTCCGCAGCGAACGTCTCGAACCCGCCCCCTTGTTTTCGTGGGATTGCGGGTGGCGGCCAGCGCCCACACCCTCGTCGGGATGGGAACCGGCGACGCGGGCGGGGGCAGATCGCGGTCCGGCCGACTCCGCGTCGCGTTCCTGGCCTCCTTCCTGACCGCCGCGCCCCCCGCCACCCTGACGCCCACCACCCCAGCACGGACCGCCTCGACGCCGGCCACCTCGACGCCGGCCACCTCGACGCCGGCCACCTCGACGCCCACCATCCCGGCGTCGCCTACCGGGTCGGTGCCCGGGGGCGGCCTCACGTTGATTCGGCCGCCGGGTATCGACCCCCCGGGCGGTTCGACCGCCGGTGGCGCGGACCTGCATGGACGGGCTGTGTGGTTAGGGGAACCCGACGCGCCGCTGTACCGCCTGGACGACGAGCGATGGCTCCTGCCCTCTCCACGCCGGGCTGAGGAGCTCGCCCGCGACCTGCGCCGCCCCCCAGCCCGCGACCCAGCCCGCCTCCCGAGCCGCGACCCGGCTCGCGGCCGTGGCCACGAGCCGGGCGACCTCCTGGGCCGTGGCCAGGCCCTCGACCCGCACAGCCACGGCCTGGGCCATGACACACGTGCGGGGACGACCGGCTCGGAGGCCTGGGGATGGTTGTGCGTCATGCGGTCCGGAGCCGTCGTCGCGCGGGTACGGATGGTTCCCGGGGAGGGCGCGACGCTGCCCGGCGAGCTCGCGGTGCAGGTCGAACGGTTGGTCCGGGCCCGCGTCGATGACCTGGCGATCGCGGCGGCAGCGATCTCCCGGCCCTGGTGGAAGCGGTGGCAGGCGGCGTCCCGGGCGAATCCCCCTGATGAATAAGGGATGGTGCGGAGCCTGACGATCGCCCAGGATGATCCCAAGGGATCACGTTGGTGCGGACGGGCCAGGACGGCTCATTCGGGGGAAGCAGGCGTCCAGGTGCCGGTCGGGGGCGCACCGGCGTGATTCCGCGGGCCGTCGGTCATCGGGGGAGACCGGCGGCCCGGCCAGCCCCCAGCCCCCAGCCCAAGCCCCAGGCGCCAGGCCCCGGATCGGCTGGCCGGCCGGCGGCGGACTGGTTGGCGGCCTGGGTCTGCACGCTCAGTACCGGCCGCGCAACCACGGGCAGCGACCAGGTACGGACGATCCGTCCCGATGTCGGCCGATGTGACGAGGGTGCCGGCAGAGCCCCGGTCGGCGCCGCTACGATCTGCCCACCGGAAACGTGGACAGGGGGTGCCGTGGGCGAGCCGATCCTCGCGATCGACTACGGTACCTGCAGTGCCAGGGCCGCCCTGGCGGTCGACGGTCGCATCGAGCCGGTCCGCGAGCCCGCCAGCGGTTCGGCGAACTGGCCGGCGTCGGTGTTCTCCGACGGCGGCAGCCTGATCGTCGGGACGCTCGCCGAGCGGCGCAAGCGGATCTGGCCCGCCGCCTACCGCGGCGAGATCAAGCGTGACCTCACCCGCGACGGCGGCACCGTCTCCCTCGATGGCCGCGGCTATCCCACCCGCACGTTGGTCACGGCGGTGATCACCGCGTTGAAGGCCGAGGCGGAGACGCAGCTCGGCGGCGAGCGGCTGTCGCGGGCAGTGGTCACCGTGCCGGCGAGCTACGATCCGTCCGGCCCGCTGCGCCGGCTGATGATCGCCGCGGCGGAGGCCGCCGGCTTCGTCGACGTCGACCTGCTCGCCGAGCCGGTCGCGGCCGCCTGGTCGCCGCTGGAGGGCGCCGCGCCGGAGCCCGGCTCGCTGATGCTCGTCTTCGACCTGGGCGGCGGCACGTTCGAGGGTGCGCTCGTCGCCGTCGGCGCGGACGGCCGGCACGAGATGCTCACCCACGCGGGCCTGCACGACTGCGGCGGCCGCGATCTCGACCAGATCCTGTTCGACGAGATCCTCGGCCTCTACGGTCCCGGTCTGGAGCCACTGCTCAACCCGCCGCCCATCGGCGAGATGTACCAGACGACGGCCAGCCGTACCCGCCACGAGCTGCTCGACTTCGCCCGCGCGGTCAAGCACCAGCTCAGTGACATCGCGGTCGTCGAGGACGTGTTCAGCCCGGCGGGCCTGCTGGTCAGCATGCAGCGGGACCGCCTCACCCAGCTCGCCTCGCCCACCCTGGCTCGCACGATGGCCTGCTGCCAGCACCTGCTGGAGGCCGGCGGCTACGGGCCCGACAAGCTCGGCGGCGTGCTGCTTGTCGGCGGCAGCTCACGGATGCCGGTGGTCACCGAGGTGCTGGCCGGGCGGCTCGGCGTCGGCACCGACTGGCCGGCGCAGCAGATCTTCACCTCGGTCGACCCGGAGCTCGCCGTCGTGCTCGGCGCCGCCGCCTGGGCGACGTCGGTGTCGACCCGGCGGACCACCGCGGCGAGGCCGAACCCGGTCCTCCAACCCGCGCGCTGGGACATCCCGGGCGGCCGGGCGACGATGGTCCGCTGGCTGGTCGAGCCGGGCGAGCGCTTCGACGCCGGCGCCGTGCTGGCCCGCGTCCGCCTGGTCGACGGCTCCCTGTTCGACCTGGCGATGGACGCACCCGGCAGTCTTGTCCACACTCATGCCGACCCAGGCGCGCCCGTCCGCGACGCCGACTGGCTGGCGACGACGCTGCCTTCCGGCCCGGCACCCATCGGCGCGGGCGCGGGTGTGGGCGGCAGCTCGGCGGGTGGCGCCGACCTACGCGGCTTCGAGCGCAGCAGCCGGGCGTCCCTGCACGTGGAGGTCACCGGGCGGGCCGTTCTCACCGGCCACGAACGCGACGTCACCGCGGCGGCGTTCTCCCCCGACGGCAAGCTGCTCGCCACCACCAGCAAGGACGCCACCCGCCTGTGGGACGTGGCGACCGGCCGCACCGCGCTCACACTCACCGGCCGCAAGAGCCTGGTCGTGCACGACTGCGCCTTCTCCCCCGACGGCGCCCTGCTCGCGACCACCGGCAGCGACAAGACCGCCCGCCTCTGGGACGTCGGCACCGGCCGGCAGACCGTCAGCCTCACCGGCCACCGCGGCCCGGTCTACGGCTGCGCGTTCTCCCCCGACGGCACTCTGGTCGCGACCACCGGCACCGACCGCACCGTCCGGCTGTGGGGGGCGACGTCCGGGCGCAACATCGCCACCCTGCAGGGCCACCGCGGCACCGTCTACGGCTGCGCGTTCTCCCCCGACGGCCGGCTGCTCGTCTCCGCCGGCGCCGAGTCGACCCTGTTGTGGGACGTCGCCGTCGGCGAGATCATCATGAGCCTGCCCGGCCACACCAACTTCACCGGCACCTGCGCCTTCTCCCCCGACGGCGCTCTGCTCGCGACCGCCGGCAACGAGGGCACCCGCCTCACCGACGCCGCCAGCGGTACCACCGTCGCCACCCTGCCCGGCTCCGCCCAGAGCTGCGCATTCTCCCCCGACGGGCTGCTGCTCGCGACCGCCAGCACCGACGACACCGCCCTACTGTGGGACGTCGCCACCGGCTCGGCCATCGCCACCCTCACCGGCCACAGCAGCACCGTGATGAGCTGCGCCTTCGCCCCCTTCGGCCTGCTGCTCGCCACCACCAGCACCGACATGACCGCCCGCCTCTGGGACATCATCTACACCCCCTGACGCCCCTCCCGCCGGCCCACCGCCCGCCACCTCCCCGCCGGCCCGCCTCCCCGCCGGCCCCCGCCACCTCCCAACCTGCCCGAAATGCCGGTTTCCGGGGTCATGCCGAGGGATAGTCACGGTTTCTTGGGCCGCCAGCGCCACTTTCCCTCGGCACCATCGCCCACGAGCACGAAGCTCGCCGCTATGGCTACAGACCACGACCACGCCAGGCGCGGCAGCACTCCCCACGCGCCGGGCAGTGGGCACGGGGGCTCGGGGCCGGGCGCGGGGGTCGGAGGGCCGGGCGCGGCGCTTCGGGTCAGGTGCGGGGAAGAGCGCGGGCGAACAGGGCTGTGGACTTCGCGACGTGCAGCTCGGTGGCCGCCGCGTCGTAGGCGGGGTGGTCACGCATGGTGAAGCCGTGGCCGGCGTCGACGTTGTCGATCTCGTAGCGGACACCGGCGGCGTCCAGCGCGGCGACGAGCAGTTTCTGCTGTTCGGGGGTGCAGCTGGGGTCGTTCGCGGCGATGCCGAAGTAGAGCTCGGCGGTGATCGCGTCGGCGCGCCGGTGGGGGCTCGCGGGATCATCCGTCGCGATGCCGCCGCCGTGGATCGACGCGGCGGCCGCGATCCGGTCCGGGATCGCCCCGGCGAGGGTGAACGCCATGTAACCGCCGCGGCAGTACCCGATGGCACCGACCTTGTCGGTACGCAGGTCATCACGCGTGGCCAACGCGTCGAGAAGGGCCTCGGTGTCACGCACGACACCGGCCGGAGGGGCCTCGCCAATCGTCGCCATCATCCTGCTCCGCGCCTCGGGGTCACCCAGGTCCCGGGAGAGGTCGAAGGAGATCCGGCCGGACCGGTAGAAGTAGTTCACCAGCGCGACGGCGTAACCCGCTGCCGCGAACCGAGCAGCCGCCTCCTGGGCGACCGGGCGGATCCCGCCGGCGTCCGGGTACATGATCACGACTGGCAGTGGTGCCGTGGCGTCTTCCGGGGTGTGCAGGTACACGTCCATGACGCCGTCGGCCGCCTGGATCTCAAGAAGAGTGACAGGCACTCGGTTTGCCTCCCGCTGCGTGGGTGCCCCGCCCGGCACACGCGGCCGGGACGGGCCTGAACAGCAGCAGCATCCTCCATCTTCCGCGCACGTGAGATACGGGATGGCGCGTCCGGCCCAGGGAGGGCCCGCGGTGACGGCCGCGTCAGGCGGTGCGGGCCGTGCCGGTGGCGGCGGGATCCGCAGGGGCGTCCGCGTCAGGCGGCGGGCACTCGAGGTGGAAGTCGCGCAGCACGGCGCTCGGCGCCACGCCGCAGCCCAGCTCGTAGGTACCAAGCTGGACGAGCTCCCAGCCACCCGAGGACGTCCGGTGCAGCACGCCCTCGGCGCGGTCGACGTCCTCGACCGTCGGGTGCAGCTCGGTGTAGGCCCAGGTCGGGTCACTGCTCGCGAGGACCGTGCCGGTGACCTCGTACTGGTTTGCCGGGACCGCGGAGGTGTATGGGCTGGCCTTCACCGCCCGGGCGATCGCGGCGGCGTCCGCGGCCGAGGGCGTGATGGTGTCCGACGTCCGAACGGGTGTGACCACGACGACTCCGCCTCTCGGGGCCGCGGCGGACGTCGCGGAGACCGGGGCCGACGATCCGGGGCAGGCGAACGCGGTTCCCACGGTCACGACGCCCGCCGTGACGAGGGTGACTGCGGGCAGGACCACGCGACGCGCGACGCGGGTGCGGACGCGGTGACGGGGGGCCTGAGGACGACAGTGTCGAGCCATGCGGTGCACGTACCCAGTTTGGCGGGATGAACCCTCACATGGGAGGCACTTCGGCGGTCACCCTGCCGACAGATCACACCGTGCTCCCAGAAATTGCTGCCAGTGTCATCTTGGTGCCACTGGGACAAGGTCGACTCCGGCTCGGACGGGGCCCCGCCCAGTCGCGGGGTCGGCTGCCACGTCCGGTCCGACGGTCACCGACAGGTTCGTCATCGTCGGCCAGGGCAGGCCGGCCGCCCCGCGGTCGAGGGTGACACCGACGCCGCCCGAGTCCGCCGGCCGGCCCACCGCGGGCAGACCGAACCGCTCACTCCCGTCGATCCGCGCGACAGTCGACGACGGCGAGACAGTGATCGCCACGTGCACGACCCCCGGGACAAGCGGGACGGCGGCGGCGAGCGGGACTGCTGCGGCACCCAGGGCGGCCCGCCGGGTTCCGGCGATGAGCTCGGCCCGATCGGCCACGCCCCGCACGGACACCGACTCCCCCGCACCCGCCCGCCACAAGCAGGCGCGCCGAACCGCACCCAGTCGTGTCCGTCGCCGCGGGGCCGACGGGCCCATGCCACAGGCCGGGTGAACCCACCGATCGCCGCAATGATCATGTACGAGGGCCGGTCGCGTGGCGGACGAACAGAACCACCTGCCGCCGCGCCGGCGCGGCGGCCGTAGCCGGGCCGGTAAAACGGTGCGCCCAATGGGCGGGGCATAGGCGAAGCTCCACGCCGGACTTCCTGCATACGGGAAGATCACAGGGGATAGCGTCCCCGTGTCGCGAACATCCGGTTTCTTGTCCGGTTCGTTACCTTGTTCGCGACACACTGCCATAACGCTGCCGCAAACCCGGACGATCATGGTCGAGAAGAACTCGGTGTGCACAGTAGAAGTGCACGGTGAATTATCAGTGCGCTTCCGCTGGCGGCGGAAATGCTGGCTCCCCAATCGGAGGCGCCGGCCGGCGGTGTACGGGGAATTCTGGCGCCGTGGCAGGCTTGGCCCGACCGCTCAGACTGTGACCCACCTGTCGAAGGAGGTGATCCCGGGCGTCACCAGGCGCCCGATCGAAAATATCAAAGCCGACCACAGTGCGCAGCAACCCGGGCCGCTCGCAGTCTTCGATCCGCACCGGAAGGAGCTTTCGATAAAACCCATCTGGATCGGCAGCACGAGCCGCTCGCCACTCCTCTCCACCAAATACAGACCGCAGGTAAGAAACGGATAGCAAGGCGATCATTCTGCGCGCATGCGTGACACCCTGCTGCATCCCCAGCATCCAATCAAAGCCAGGAACGAAGTCCCAGGCTTGAATCAGGACCCGATAGCCTGCATCTTCCAACTGCCACGCCACCCACTCCGCCCAGGATCGATCATCCTGCGTGTAGGAAATGAAGAAGTCCCACGTGCTGTCCTGATCGCCAGGTCCGCCCCTCGGCGCAGGCGCGGCACCTTCGCGGGCTCGACGAGGATCCTCGATTTTGGGTACTTCAGCTCGAGCATTCGAGGCGACCTCCTTGGGTTCGCCAATGTCCACCGCATAGGGCCGCAGCCGGAAAACAATCGCCTGACGCTCCGCGCCGCCACCAGTGGCCGGGGCCGACTTCAGGTACCAGGGATCATCTTGATCGATTTCAAATCGACCCATATATTGAACGACACCCCTCGTGACCGACCGAAAGAGTCGAATGGCGCGACCACGGTCCCGATGGTTCAGGATTGCCAGATTCCCAGACGTCATACGCTGATCCCCGACTTGCCCCTCACCGCTATAGTGGAAGCATCCATCGTCATTCCAACGGTCGAAATAACCGTGAAGTTCACCCCTGGGCGGGTTAGTGAAAATGAGAACATTATCGCTCTGAGCCGACGGGCTTATGCCAGACTGCCGACTTCCACCATACTTTTCATGAATTTCCCGCCGAACGGTATCGACGCCTGCCCTAGTCTCCCACGCAGGTCGACCGCCAGCAGCAAACTCGGCCGACTCTGCCAACAGGGCCCGCAGCGCCGAGGTAAACCACGCGCGGTTCTGGACGTCTTGCAAAAGAGTGAACACGGGCTCAGAAAGACCGAATTCTGGGTCTTCCGAATTCAACCATCGACGCGCCTGCGAGACGCGCGTAGGGACCGAGGTCGACGCGCGAATCTCCCAGAGGGGCGAATGCCACAGGCCGATAATCGCGGACTCCGGCTCGTCCAGCCGACCGCTGACGCCGCCCACCTCTACCCGTGCAGCGACGAGACCGTTACGGACCCGCGACCATCGAGCAAGCCGAGCGCCGGACTCCACCCGCCCAACCGCCCACAGCAGCGCCATCAGATGGTGCGCCGCCACAGTCCGGCCCCCGTCAGGCGCTGGCCGCAGCCGTCCCAATGAGCGCAATGCGTCGTCTAGCTGCACTAGGCGACAATACGGTCACACCACTGCATCCGTCCGCCCGGCAGCATGGTTGCGCCGCCCATCGGGGCTCACAGGAAGTTCACAGGTGGGGCTCAGGCGGCGGCTAGGCGGGTGGGGGAGGCTGTCCGGTATGCAACCGGTGCGGGTACTCGTGGTGGACGACGAGACGACGCTGGCGGAGCTGCTGTCGATGGCGCTGCGCTACGAGGGGTGGGAGGTGCGCAGTGCGGGCGATGGGCGCACTGCGCTGCGGCTTGCGCGCGAGTTCCGGCCCGATGCGGTCGTGCTCGACATCATGCTGCCGGACATGGACGGGCTGGAGGTGCTGCGGCGTCTGCGGGCGGAGAGTCCGGACGTGCCGGTGCTGTTCCTGACCGCCCGTGACGCCGTCGAGGATCGGGTCGCGGGGCTGACGGCGGGGGGTGACGATTATGTCACCAAGCCGTTCAGTCTTGAGGAACTGGTCGCGCGGCTGCGGGGGCTCATGCGGCGGGCGGCGCGCAACGTCGAGGCGTCGAACGGGGCCCGGCTCGTCGTCGGTGACCTGACGATGGACGAGGAGAGCCGCGAGGTCGAGCGGGACGGCACCGCCATCCATCTCACGGCGACCGAGTTCGAGCTGCTCCGCTTCTTCATGCGCAACCCGCGCCGCGTCCTCAGCAAGGCCCAGATCCTCGACCGGGTGTGGAACTACGACTTCGGCGGTCAGGCGAACGTCGTCGAGCTCTACGTCTCCTATCTGCGCAAGAAGATCGACGTCGGCCGCGCGCCGATGATCCACACGAGGCGCGGCGCCGGCTACGTGCTACGGCCGGCCGAACCCGGCCAGGCCCCTGGTCCGCGCCGTGACGCCGCCTCGACCGCCTCGACCGCGTCAGCAGCGGGAGGCTGATCTCCTTGGCCGCCGCCGACCCCGTTCGTCCGACGTGGGCCGGGTCCGCCGACACGATCGGCAGTCCCGGCCTCGAGCCACGCCATGGCACCGACGACGCACGCGACGGCCGATCGGCGGGCGTCGGAACCGGAGCCGGCGACGGAATAAGCGGAGGCAGCGGGAACAGCGGAAACAGCGGGGACAGTGGCGGCGGGAGCAGTGCGGCGCGGCGCGGGCACCGGGCGGGCGGGCCGACCGGCGGGCCAGCGGGCAGACAGCTGGCGCCCTCCCGGTGGTCGCTGCGGACAAGGCTGATCGCCCTGCTCACGGTGCTGTTGGCGACGGTGTCGCTGGCGATCGTCTTCGTTACGGCGGTGGCGCTGCGTGGCGTCCTGGTCAACCAGCTTGACCGCAGGCTGGACGACGCGGGAATGCGATGGCAGCGGGTCACGCGCACGTTCGGCGACTCCCTTCCCGGCCAGGCCCCGCCCGAGACCGGCCCCGGAGCTCCTGGCACCGGCCCCGGCGGGTTCGTTCCGGGAACGGGCTACGGCTACGGCTACGGCTACGGATCAGGCGCCGGCCAGGGCTCAGGCACGAGCCGGGGATCGGGCGGCGACTCCCAATCGGGGTCAGGGTCGGGTGGCGGGGGCTCGAGCTCCTCGGGGAGCGTGCAGCCGACGTCCCGGACCGTCGCGACGCCCACAGTCTCCGGGGCCGCGGCCACAGCCTCCGTGGAGACGCTCTACGGGGTCAGCGAATCCGAGGTCGTCCAACGGTTCTTCTCGGGGCCCATGGAGCCGGGCACGCTGGCGGCCGTCATCGACGGCACGGGCACCTACGGCATGTACCTCGAATCCCTGGACAGCGCCAAGGTGCTCACCGTCGGTCAGGCCGCGACGATCGCCAGCATCCCGCGCAACGGCGCCAAGTACACCCGCAGCGTCGGCGCCGACGACTACCGCCTGGTCGCCGTCACCACGGCGAGCGGCGTCACCCTCGTCACCGGCCTGCCCATGAAGCAGGTCAACGCCACGCTGACCAAGATGGCGTTGATCGGCGCCATCGTGGCGCTGGCGGGCGTGGCCGCGGCGGCGATCGCGGGCACAGCGATCGTCCGGATCACGCTGCGTCCGCTGCGCCGGGTCGCGGCGACGGCGTCACGGGTGGCGGAGATGCCGCTGGAGCGCGGCGAGGTGGCGCTGTCCGTCCGGGTGCCGGAGGTCGACACCGACCCGCGCACCGAGGTGGGCCAGGTCGGCGCGGCCCTGAACCGCATGCTCGGCCACATCGGCAACGCCCTCGCTGTCCGGCATGCCAGCGAGATGCGGATGCGGCAGTTCCTCGCCGACGTCAGCCACGAGCTGCGCACCCCGCTCGCCGCGATCAGCGGCTACGCGGAGCTGACCCGGCGCACCCACGAACCGGTCCCCCGGGACGTCACGTACGCGATGAGCCGCGTCGAATCCGAGAGCGCACGGATGACGGCGCTGGTCTCCGACCTGCTGCTGCTCGCCCGGCTCGACTCCGGCCGGCCGCTGGAGCACGAGGACGTCGACGTGTCCCGGCTGATCGTCCACGTCGTCAGTGATGCGCACGTGGCCGCCCCCGAGCACCGCTTCGCCCTCGACCTGCCCGAGGAGCCCGTCACCGTCACCGGCGACGCGGCCCGGCTGCACCAGGTGATCGCGAACCTGCTGGCCAACGCCCGCACCCACACCCCGCCCGGCACCCAGGTCACCGCGAGCCTCTCGGTGAGCGCCGCGGAGGTCGTCATCGCCATCGTCGACGACGGCCCGGGCATCCCCCCCCACCTGCTGCCCGAGGTCTTCGAACGGTTCGCCCGCGGCGACAGCTCGCGTTCCCGCGCCGCCGGCAGCACCGGCCTGGGCCTCGCCATCGTCGCCGCGGTCGTCGAGGCGCACCGCGGACGCGTCGAGGCCACCAGCCGCCCCGGCCACACCGCCTTCACCGTCCGCCTCCCCCGCCACGCCGCCGCCACCACGGCACTCGGCGCACTCGGTGTGCCCTCGGCCGCGCAGCAGGCCCTCGGCGCGCCGCCGGCCGGCCCCCCGGCCCTCGAACCGGGCTCCGTACCCGTCGCCGACCCCGGTCAGGGCTCCGGCGTCGCACCGGTCTGGCATCCGACGACGGGCGGCCCGGGCCCCTACGGCCCGAGTGCATAGCCGCACCCACGGGTAGCTGTCGACCTTCACAGGCAGCGCACAGGTACAGCACAAGGAGAGGAAAGGTCGACAGGCGAAGGTAGCCGTCATGTCGCCCACTCTCACCGACCCAGCGCCGCGCGCCGGGGGCGGACGCGCCCACGGGCAGCGCCGCAGGATGCCGTGGACCAGGACGGGTCCCGCCCAGCCAGCCGACCACGACGGGCCCGCCGACCACGATGCGCCCACCGTGATCGGGTCGGACGCGGCCGAGGCACCGCCGGCGGCCATCGCCGTCGAGCCCCGGCCGCCCACCTATGCCCGATGGGTGCTCCCAGCGCTCGCCGTGCTGCTCATCGGGACGGCGGTGCTGTACCTGTGGGACCTGTCCGCGTCCGGATGGTCGAACGCGTTCTACGCGGCGGCGGTGCAGGCCGGCTCGGTGAGCTGGAAGGCGTTCTTCTACGGCTCCTCGGACGCCGGTAACTCGATCACCGTCGACAAGCCGCCCGCCTCCCTGTGGGTGATGGCGCTGTCGGCGCGGATCTTCGGGCTCAACTCGTGGAGCCTGCTCGTCCCCGAGGCCCTGATGGGTGTCGGCTCCGTCGCCCTGTTGTTCGCGACGGTGCGACGCGTGCTGTCCGCCCCCGCCGGCCTGATCGCCGGCCTCGTGCTGGCGCTGACCCCGGTGGCCGCGCTGATGTTCCGGTTCAGCAACCCGGACGCGCTGCTGATCCTGCTGCTCGTCGCCGGCGCCTACGCGACGCTGCGGGCCATCGAGCAGGCGAGCACGAAGTGGATGGTGCTGGCGGGCGTGTTCGTCAGCTTCGCGTTCCTGACGAAGCTGCTGCAGGCCCTGGTCGTCGTGCCGGTGTTCGCGCTGGTGTTCCTGGCATGCGCGCCGGGGACGTTCTGGCGCCGGGTGCGCCAGACCCTCGCCGGCGGGCTCGGGCTGCTGATCCCCTCCGGCCTGTTCGTGGCGATCGTCGAGCTCGTCCCGGCGTCGTCCCGGCCGTACATCGGCGGCTCGCAGCACAACAGCCTGCTGGAACTCACCCTCGGCTACAACGGCCTCGGCCGGCTTACCGGTAACGAGACGGGCAGCGTCGGCGGCGGCGGCGGGCGCGGCGGCGGCCGTGGTGGCGGCCGTGGTGGCGGCATGTGGGGTTCGACCGGCTGGACCCGGATGTTCGGCGACGAGGTCGGCGGTCAGATCGCCTGGCTGCTGCCGGCCGCGCTGATCCTGCTGGTCGCCGGGCTGTGGATCACCCGGCGGCGGCCGCGCACCGACCGGCTGCGGGCGGCGTTCGCGCTGTGGGGCGGCTGGCTGCTCGTCACCGGGATCATCTTCAGCCAGATGAAGGGCATCTTCCACGCCTACTACACGGTCGCCCTCGCACCCGCGATCGGCGCCCTGGTCGGCATGGGCGCGGTCCTGCTCTGGCGGGAGCGGCGCCACCCCGCCGCCGCCCTGGTCGGCGCGGCCACCGTCGGCGCGACGACCGCCTGGTCGTACACGCTGCTCAACCGCACGCCCGACTGGCATCCGTGGATCCGCTACACCGTGGTCGTCACCGGCATCGTCGCGGCGCTGGGCTTCCTCGCCACCGTCCGGCTGCCGCGCCGCGCCGCGCTCGGCGTCGCCGTGGTGGCGCTCGTCTCCGGCCTGCTCGGCCCCGGCGCGTACGCGGTGGCGACCGCCGGCACCCCGCACACCGGCTCGATCCCCTCGGCAGGTCCCGCGGGCGCCAGCGGCTTCGGCGGCCCCGGCGGCTTCATGCGCCGCGGCAACGGCAACGGCGGTTTCCCCGGCTTCGCGCGCGGCCAGCGGGGCAACGGCGCGGGCCAGGCACAGGCCGGTGGACGCTTCCCCGGCGGCCGCGGCGGCTTCGCGGGCGGCGGACAGTTCCCCGGCGGCCAAGGCGGCTTCGGCACCCGCGGCACACCCGGCACACGCGGCGGCGGCATAGGCGGTCTGCTCGACGCGGCGAAGCCGAGTGCGGCCATCGTCAAGCTGTTCAAGGAGAACGCGTCGTCCTACACCTGGGTGGCCGCGGCGGTCGGTTCGAACAGCGCCGCCGGCTACCAGCTCGCCACCCGCGAACCGGTGATGCCGATCGGTGGCTTCAACGGCAGCGACCCGTCGCCGACGCTCGCCCAGTTCAAGCAGTACGTCAGCGAGAAGAAGATCCACTACTTCATCGGCGGCCGTGGCTTCGGCCAGCAGAACGGTAGGAGCAACGACTCCAGCAGTATCGCGAGCTGGGTCGAGGAGAACTTCACCGCCAGGACCGTCGACGGCGTCACCCTCTACGACCTGACCACACCCGCGACGTCGGCGACCAGCACCTCCGCCGACACCACGACGCGCACCGCCTGATCCCGCGGTCGCACCCGCCGGCCGTGCCGCCCGACCTCGTCCCCTGGTCGGGCGGCACGGCCGTGATCGCCCGCGAAGGCGTCCTGGCCCCCCTATCCGGGGCGAAATGGCTGCGGGACGCGGCACCTGGCAGCCAAGGCCTGGGCGCCGCGTCCCGCGGTTGGGATTGGAATTCAGACGCGGTGGAAGTACTGCCTTGGGAAGGTGTGGGACGTCCCGGAGCTCGGGAAGTACTGCGTCTCGGTCACCGGCAGGCCGGTGTACTTCTGCGCCGGCCTGATGAACAGCTTCTCGGTCAGCCCGTTAAACCGGTACGTGACTGTCAGCGATGTGCCGACGTACCCCCATGTCACGCTGCTCGGGGTTCCCCAGTAAATCGGCTGCCGGGACTGGTTGAGGAAGCTGTGACCCACCACGTAGACCGTTGCCGTGTTGTACTTGTTGCAGTCCGCAAAGGTGATGTGGATGTTGGTGACCCGACCCTTCGGGTCGTACGCCTGCCAGGAGCCCGCGTACGGGTGGCTGGTGCCGCAGTTGACGGTGGCCGCGTGGGCGGCGGGCGCGGTGGCGGCGCCGGTGATCCCGAGCGTCAGGGCCAGCACCGCGAACAGCACGGTGAACCAGCGCAGCGGTGGCGCGAGACGGGCGGTCATGAAGCCTCCAGAGATTTCCCGCCAACGTGATCGGGCGGGGCGACGAAGCTCAGGATGCCAACAGCCCCACATTCCGCAGCGCAGTTGTCAGTCACCGTACACGGCGCCGGTCCGCTGACCGGAACACCACCGACGTCAGTCGAACACCTCAGTCGAACACCACGGAGGCGGATGGTCCGTCCAACGGACCGACGAGGTGATCACCAAGCCGCCCCGCGGCCAGCCGGAGCCGCCCGACCAGCCCGGACGGGATGCGCGGGGCCACCAGCAGGGCGGTCAGCGCGGCCACCACGACGCCCTCGCGATTACGCACCGGCGCCGACACACAGCAGATGCCGTCCACGAGGTCCTGCTGGTCGAACGCCGCGTCGTCACGCCGGATGACGGCACAGGCCCGCCGCCATTCGCGCTCGGACATCGAGGGCGGCGGCGACATCTGCGGCTGGCAGGCCAGCAACAGCTGGCCGGCGGCGGTGTCGAGCCGCAGCGCGCTCTGGCTGCCCCGCAGATCGATCCCACGGTCCGCGGCGGCGCTGGTGGCCAGCACCAGCCGCTGCTCCCGCAGGACGATCAGGGCGATCGCCGCGCCGGTAGCGGCGCTGAGCGAGACGACCGGGTCACGGGCGATCCGGGCCAGCCGGTGCACGGAGCGGTCCGGGGCGGCGAGCCGGCGCAGGCCCGAGCCGATCCGGTAGCCGCCGTCATCGGCCCGGTCGACGACCCCGATCGCGCTCATCTGTTCGATCAGCCGGTACACCGTCGTCTTGGGCAGCCCGGCGGTCCTGGCCAGTTCCGACAGGCCGACGGAATCGAACCAGGACAGTGCCTCGAGGACCTGGAAGGCGCCCTCGAGCACCCCGCGCCCCCGGGGCAGCGCCGGCCCGCGCGTGACGCCGCCCGGCGACAGCCCGCCGCCATCGGCGGGCACGGCGGGCACGGCGGAACCGTCCGGATGTGGCGAGCCAGCCGCCTCAGTCGGGTCCTGGTTCCGATCGACCGCGGACTCGTCCAGCACACGCAGCCACATCCGCGCCCCCGACCCCAGATCCGGACATTCCGCCACACACCGCTGACGCGGATGCCCTGCGTGACGAAACCCCTGCCTTCCGGCGAATTGTAGCCAGATCAACGTGGCCCCGACATGGTCAAAACCAGGCCAAGCCGGTGCATCGAAGCTGGTCAGCCGAGCTGCGGTGGGAAGCTCTTAACGGACGACGTCGAAGATCTGCTTCTGGATGCCGTTGGGGTAGGCCTCGTGCTCGACGAGCTTCAGCTTGGTCTTGTCCTTGTCGGCCGCGCTGAACAGCCGCTTCCCGGCACCGAGCAGCACGGGGAAGACGAGCAGGTGGTAGCGGTCGACCAGGCCGGCGTCGGCGAGGCTCGCGCCGAGCATCGCGCTGCCGTGCACGGCGATCGGGCCACCGTCGGTCTCCCTGAGCGCGGCGACCTCGTCGAGGGAGCGCAGGATCGTCGCCGGCCAGCGCTCGTCGTCCGAGGTGAGTGTGGTGGAGACGACGAAGCGGGGCATCGCGTTGTAGCCGGCGAACTCCGTCATCGTCGGCCAGATCGGCGCGAACGCCTCGTAGCTGGTCCGGCCGAGCAGCAGGGCGGCGGTCTCCTCCTGTTCCCGGCCCTTGATCTCGTAGGCGGCCGGGTCGAACTCGATGTCCTTGAAGGTCCAGCCGGTGTTGCGATAGTCCGCCTCGCCGCCCGGCGCCTCCATGACACCGTCGACGGACACGAAAGCTGTCACGATCAGTGTGCGCATACCGTGCTCCCTCAGCCGCGTGGACCAGCACCGTCCCCGCCATCCTCGCAGCCCGTCGGAGGGCCCTGGCCATGGTGTTCTCCCCACAACGGTGTTCTGAAATGCCCACCCGCATCTCACAGGTGGCGCACAGGATCAACATACGGATGGCACAGGTCGCCAACCGAGAGTGATGGGCATGACGACGTCGATGCCCTCGCCTGCGACCGGAACTCCCGTCCCCGCCCCCGCGCAGCGCGTTGCCGACGAGCAGCCGCGAGCAGGGGCCACGGCCATCGAGCAGCCCCAGCCGCAGGCCGTGGCCGTCGTGACCGAGGACGCACGAGCACATCCCGTCCTGGACGTCGTCATCCCCGTCTACAACGAGGAGAACGACCTCGCTCCCTGCGTGCGGCGACTACGCGGCCATCTGCGGGACAGCTTCCCCTATCCGTTTCAGATCACGATCGCCGACAACGCCAGCACGGACAGCACGCTCGGCGTCGCCATGGCGCTGGAGGGCGAGCTCGCGGGTGTGCGCGTCGTGCACCTGGACGCCAAGGGACGCGGCCGGGCGCTGCGCTCGGCGTGGGGCATGTCGTCCGCGCCGGTGCTCGCCTACATGGACGTCGACCTGTCCACCGACCTCGCCGCGCTGCTGCCGCTGGTCGCGCCGCTGATCAGCGGGCATTCGGACCTGGCGATCGGGACCCGGCTCGCGCGGGCCTCCCGGGTGGTCCGCGGGCCGCGCCGCGAGGTGATCTCCCGCTGCTACAACCTGATCCTGCGCGGGACGCTGGCCGCCCGCTTCTCCGACGCCCAGTGCGGCTTCAAGGCGATCCGGGCCGACGCGGCGTCAGCGCTGCTGCCGCTGGTCGAGGACACCGGCTGGTTCTTCGACACCGAACTGCTCGTCCTCGCGGAACGGGCGGGGATGCGCATCCACGAGGTGCCGGTCGACTGGGTCGACGACCCGGACAGTCGGGTGGATGTGGTCGCCACGGCGATGGCAGACCTCAAGGGCGTCGTCCGCCTGCTGAGGGCGTTCGGCAGCGGGGGGATCCCCATCGCCGAGCTGCGCCGCGAGTTCGGCCGCGGCCCGCTCACCGCGGCGGCGGGCAGCGCGCTGGGCGGCTCCGTCGCCCAGAATGGACCTGGCGAAGCAGGCACGGGCGCCCCAGGAGCCCCGGCGAGCGGAGGTAGCGGCGTGCAGGTTCCGGGCGTGCCGCGCGGGCTGCCGCGTCAGCTGCTGCGCTTCGCCGCCATCGGCGTCGCCAGCACCCTCGCCTACCTGCTGCTGTTCGTGCTGCTGCGGACGGCCACCGGAGCACAGGCGGCGAACCTGCTGGCGCTGCTGATCACCGCGGTGGCGAACACCGCCGCCAACCGCCGGCTCACCTTCGGCCTCACCGGCTCGCACCAGGCCGGTCGCCACCACCTTCAGGGCCTGGTCGTCTTCGCGATCGGCCTGGGCCTGACCAGCGGCTCCCTCGCCCTCCTGCACGCCGGCAGTGACCATCCCAGCCGCGGCCTGGAGGTGACGGTGCTGGTCCTCGCGAACCTCCTGTCCACCGTCATCCGCTTCCTGCTCATGCGCGCCTGGGTCTTCCGCCCCAGCCGTGCCGCCGCCGCGACCGCCGACCCCACGGGCGTGGGAGGCGCGGCGGCCCGGCACCGCTCGCACGGGTAGGTCTTCAACGCCACCGGCTGACGCGTCCGGACTACCACCCCGACGCTGCCCCGCCCGTTGTCGCAGTGCACCGAACGGCCCGCGCCGGGCCTGCACAGAGGTTCCTGAGGATGAGACCGGAGGGGCCGTAGCCAGTCGCTACGGCCCCAGGCCGGATACGGTCCGACAGCCCGCCAGCGGACGGCGCCGGTCAGGAGCGAAGGATCAGCAGAAGGTCGCCGACCTCGACGCTGTCGCCGCTGGAGCGGACCAGTTCTCCGACGGTGCCGGCTGCGGGGCTGGTGACGGCGGCCTCCATCTTCATGGCCTCGACGACGGCGAGCTTCTGGCCGGCGGTCACCGTGTCACCGGGGGCGACGACGAACGTGACGATGCCGGGCAGGCCGGCGCCGACCTGGGCCGGGTCGGATGGGTCGGCGCGGCGGGCGGCCGTCGTCGTCGCCGTGATCGAGGCGTCGCGGACCCGCACCGGCCGGGGCTGGCCGTTGACGCGCAGGTAGAGGGTGCGCATGGCGGCGTCGTCCGGGTCGGAGAGGGTCTCCAGCTCGACGATGATCTCGACGCCGGGCTCCAGCAGGACGGCGAGCGGCGCCCCGGGCCGCAGCCCGTACAGGTAGCCCTCGGTCGGGATGACCGACGAGTCACCGTAGCTCTCGACGGCCTTGAGGTAGTCCTTCCACGGGCCGGGGAACAGCAGCCGGGACAGGGCGGCACGGCGCGCCGTGCCGCCGGCGGCGAGTTCGGCGGCGTCGGCCGGGTCGAGGGCGGCGTTCGGCGGGGCCGGGTGGCGTCCGGCCAGGGCACGCTCGCGGAACGGTTCGGCGAAGCCGGCGGGCGGAGTGCCGAGCTCCCCGGCCAGGTAGCCGAGGACGCTCGCGGGCAGGTCGAAGCGCTCCGGGTGCTCGCGCAGCGCGTCGACGTCGATGGCACCTCCGACGAGGAACAGGGCGAGGTCACCGACGACCTTGCTGGTCGGCGTCACCTTGATCGGCTTGCCGAGCAGGTCGTTGGCGACGGCGTACGCCTCCTGGACGGCTGGCCACCGGTCGCCGAGGCCCAGCGCGATGGCCTGCTGGCGCAGGTTGGTGAGCTGCCCGCCGGGGATCTCGTGCCGGTAGACCGCACCCGTCGGCGCCCGAAGGCCCGCCTCGAACGGCGCGTACAGGTCACGCACCGTCTCCCAGTAGGCCTCCATCGACGACAGCGCGCCCAGCGCGATCCCGGTCGCCCGGGGGGTGTGGTCGGTCGCGGCGACCAGAGCCGACATGTTCACCTGACTCGTACCACCCGACATCGGCGCTGCCGCCGCGTCGACCGCGTCGACCCCGGCGGCGGAGGCGGCGAGCAGCGTCGCGAGCTGGCCGCCGGCGGTGTCGTGGGTGTGCAGGTGGACGGGCAGGTCGAACCGCTCCCGCAGCGCCGTGACCAGCGTCGTCGCCGCGGCCGGCCGCAGCAGCCCGGCCATGTCCTTGACCGCCAGCACATGAACGCCGGCGGAGACGAGTCGCTCGGCCAGCCGCAGGTAGTAGTCGAGGGTGTAGATCGACTCGGCCGGGTCGGACAGGTCGCCGGTGTAGCACAGGGTGCCCTCTGCGATCGCGGTCCCGGTCTCGAGGACGGCGTCGATCGCCGGGCGCATCTGGTCGAAGTCGTTGAGCGCGTCGAAGATCCGGAAGATGTCGACGCCGGTCGCGGCGGCCTCGGCGACGAACGCGCGCACCACGTCGTCCGGGTACGGGGTGTAGCCGACGGCGTTGCGGCCGCGCAGCAGCATCTGCAGGCACATGTTCGGCGCCGCCACCCGCAGCGCCGCGAGCCGCTCCCACGGGTCCTCGGCGAGGAAGCGCAGCGCCACGTCGTACGTCGCCCCGCCCCAGGACTCCAGGCTGAGCAGGGTCGGCGTCAGTGCTGCGAACGCGGGCGCGGCGGCGAGGATGTCGAAGCTGCGCAGCCGAGTCGCCAGCAGCGACTGGTGGGCGTCCCGCAGCGTGGTGTCGGTGACGGCCAGCGCCTCCTGCCCCCGCAGCCGCGCGGCCCAGCCGGCGGGGCCGAGCGCCTCCAGCAGCTGCCGCGACCCGTTTGGCACCGCCAGCCCGTTCTGCGCGGCGACGCCCTGCCCGCCCTCGGACGACGGCAGCTCGGGCAGGCGGGTGCGCGGATCGGTCAGGGCGACCCCGGCGGGCCGGCGAAAACCGTTGACGGTGCTCTCGGCGAGGCGGGCCAGCATCCGGCTCGTCCGGTCGGTGCCGCGGCCCGGCAGCAGCAGGTGGGGACGTTCGTCGATGAACGAGGTGGACACGCCGCCGGCGAGGAAGTCCGGGTCGGCGAGCACCTCGGCGAGGAAGTCGATGTTCGTCCGCACTCCTCGGATGCGGAACTCACCGAGCGCCCGGCGGGCCCGCCGCGACGCCTTCTCCAGCGACGAGCCGCGGGCGGTCACCTTCACCAGCAACGAGTCGAAGTAGGGGCTGACCTCGGCACCCGGATACGTCGCCCCGTCCAGGCGCACCCCGGGGCCACCCGGGGACTGGTAGAAGCTGATCGTCCCGGTGTCGGGCCGGAAGCCGTCCGCCGGGTCCTCCGTCGTGACCCGGCACTGGATCGCCGTGCCCCGCAGAGTGATGCCCTCCTGGTCGAGATTGAGATCGGCGAGGCTCTCCCCGTCTGCGATCCGCAGCTGCGCCGCGACCAGGTCGACGCCGGTGACCTCCTCGGTCACCGTGTGCTCCACCTGGATCCGCGGGTTCATCTCCATGAACGTGTACTGGCCGTCCGCACCCAGCAGGAACTCCACCGTCCCGGCGTTCACGTAGCCGACGTGCCGGGCGAAGCGCACCGCGTCCGCGCAGATGCTCGCCCGCACCGCCTCGTCCAGATCCGGCGCCGGCGCGATCTCCACGACCTTCTGGTGCCGGCGCTGCACCGAGCAGTCCCGCTCGTACAGGTGGATGATGTTGCCGTACGAGTCGGCGAAGACCTGCACCTCGATGTGCCGCGGCTGGGTCACCGCCTGCTCCAGGAACACCGTGCCGTCCCCGAAGGCGGCCGCCGCCTCCCGTGACGCGCTCCCCACCGCGTCCGCGAGGTCGGCCGCCCGCTCCACCCGGCGCAGCCCGCGCCCGCCGCCACCCGCCGACGCCTTCACGAACAGCGGGAAGCCGACCTGCTCCGCCGCCTCGGCCGCCCCCGCCCCGTCCGGCAGCGGCGCCGACGCCCGCAGCACCGGCAGCCCCGCCGCCAACGCCGCATTGCGCGCCGCCACCTTGTCCCCCGTCAGCCGCAGCACCGCCGGCGGCGGCCCGACGAACGTCACCCCCGCCGCCGCGCACGCCTCGGCCAGCACCGCCGACTCCGACAGGAACCCGTAGCCCGGGTGCAGCGCGTCCGCCTCCGCCTGCTTGGCGATCGTCAGCAGCGCCTCGATGTCCAGGTAGCCCCGCACCGGATGGCCGGGGCCGCCGATCTCGTACGCTTCGGAGGCCTTCGTCCGGTGCAGGGCGGACACGTCCTCCGGCGTGTAGACCGCGACGGTGCGAAGTCCCAGCTCCTGGGCGGCGCGGAAGACTCGGACGGCGATCTCACTGCGGTTTGCGACCAGGACCTTACGCACGCGCGCCTCCTTGGACGAGTGCGCATCATTGTGAGGGCGTCGCCCGCTGACGCGCCAAATTAACGTGACTGGGGTCACTTCCGCCGCCCCGACGGCACCTCTATGGATACGGAATGCCCTCACCTGATCTCACGTAGCGACAAGCCTCGCGAGCGACGAGCGGCCCGAGCCGCGAGCCGCGAGCCGCGAGCGCGTCAGTAGCGCCAGCGGGTCGCGGCGACGACGGCCTCGGGGGCCGCGTCGGCGAAGCGGCTGATCTCCGCGCGGCGGACGGTGGCGACGGTGTCGTGCAGCGCCGGGCCGAGCGCCTCGCGCAGGACGTCGTCGGCCTCGAAGGCGGTGACGGCGGACGCCAGGCTCGTCGGCAGCCGGGTGATGCCGCGGCGGTCCCGTTCGTCGGGGTCAAGCACGGCGGGGTCGACGTCGACCGGGGGTGGCAGCCGGGCGCCGGCCGAAAGCCCGGCGTGCCCCGCGGCGAGCAGGCCGGCGACAAGGAGGTAGGGGTTGGCGGCGAGGTCGAAACACTTGATCTCAAGGTTCGCCGCCCGGCCCCCGGCGGCGGGTGGGCCGGGGATCATGCGCAGCGCCGCCTCCCGGTTCTCCACGCCCCAGCAGGCGTACACGCCAGCCCACCGCGATGGCACGAGGCGCAGGTAGGAGGCCACGCTTGGGGCGCCGAGCGCCATCAGCGCGGGCAGATGGGCGAGGATTCCCGCGGCGAACGCCTCGCCGGCGGCGGTGAGCCCGGACGGCCCACCCGCGCCGCCCATCAGGTTCACCCGGCCGCCACCACCCGCGCCACCCGCACCGAACGGGCCGCCGCCCACCGGGCCGCTGAGGGCGGACAGGCCTGGTGGGGCCACGTTCGGCAGGCTCGCGGACATGGCCAGGCCGCGGCCACCACGGCCCGCCAGCACCTCCGCGTCCGCTGTGTCCGCCGCGTCGGGATCGTCCGACCAGAGGCTCAGATGCACGTGCCCGCCGTTGCCGACCCCGTCCGCGACGATCTGCGGCGCGAACCCGGCCCGTAGCGCGTGGCGGGCGCTGACGGCGCGCACCGTCTCCTTGACCAGCACACAGGTGTCCGCGGCGGCGAGCGGGTCCTGGGCGGCGACCGACACCTCGAACTGGCCGGTGGCGTACTCGGGGTGGATCTGCTCGACGACCAGACCCTCCTCGGTCAGCGCGGTGAGCACGTCGCGCAGGTAGTCGCCGAGCTCGGCGACGCGGGTCATCCCGTAGGCGGGACCGCGGGCGGCCGGGACGAAGGAGATGGTGTCCGGGTCGGCGTCGGCCGGGGAGACGACCCACTCGACCTCGATCGCGACAGCCACGCCGAGGCCCCGCTCGGCCAGCAGCGCCGTCTGCCCACGGACGAGTTCCCGGCCGTCCTGCGGATGCGGCCGGCCGAGCTGGTCTCGCCGGTCCGCAGGCGCCCAGGCCCATCCGGGCTGCGCCGCGAGCATGATCAGCCGGTTCAGGTCCGGGTGCAGGCGCAGATCACCGACCGGACCGCCGGCATAGCGGCCAGTGATGATCATGTCGTCGGCGAGGAAGGCGTCGAAGACGGGCGACGCGCCCACCCCCCAGACGACCGCCGCGTCGAGCCGGCCGACCGGCACGCCCTTGACCCTGGTGATGCCGCTGTTGTCGACGAAGGTGCAGGCCACGCAGACCACACCACGGACGACCAGGTTCGTGGCGGCATGCCGGGCCGCGGCGGCGAGCCGGTCCCGCTCCCTGCCGCCGGAACTGCCAGAACTGCCAGAACTGCCAGAACTGCCCGAGCCGCCAGAACTGCCCGAGCCGCCCGTGGGCCCCGGACCGGCTGTCGTAGCGGGATCGTTCATCCGTCGCCTCCCCGGGGTGCCCCCTCGCACCATGGTCGCGCGCGCCGGACGCCCTGTCGCCCACACCACCTGACGAGACGCCGCCCACCCCGGCGAGAACGTCACCGATGGTAGCGGGGTACCACGATGGGGCCGGGTAACAGCCACGTGCCATCCCCGACCAGCACCAGTTATCCACAGCTTTCCCCTTGCCAAGAAGAGGTGAAAACACGCCAACATCACTGATGCACGGCCCGACTGTCCCCAGGAGCACCGAAGTCATCCACAAGTTATCCACAGGTCTTGTGCACATCCGACGGCAACACAGTGCGACGAGCTCGGGTAGGCGTGACCACCCCTTCCAGGGGGGACCATGAGTCGATGGGGCGCAGCGACCTCCTCGGCCGACCACCGGCGGACCACCAGCTCGACGGCCACCCTGCCGGCGGGCATCCGCTCGGCGGGCATCCGCTAGTGGATCACCACTGTCATGGCCTGGTTCAGCGTGACCTGACCCGCGCGGAGTTCGAGAGCATGCTCACCGAGGCCGACACACCGGGACCACCGGGCACCACCCTGTTCGACAGCCAGATCGGGTTCGCGGTGCGCCGCTGGTGCGCCCCGGAGCTCGGCCTGCCGCCGCATGCCGACCCGGACACCTACCTGGCGCGGCGCGCCGAGCTCGGCCATGTGGAGGTGCACCGGCGGCTGCTCGCCGCCACCGGCATCACCACCTTCTGCGTCGACACCGGCTTCCAGCCCGAGCCGTTGACCCCGTCCGCGGACCTGGCGCGCTGCGTCGACGACGGACGGGGCTTCGACGTCGTGCGCCTGGAACGCATCGCCGAGCTCGCCGCCGTCGACCTGCTCACCGGCCAGATCGGCGTCGGCCACTTCGCCGACACCGTGCGCGCCCGCATCGCCGAGCGCGATCCCGCGACGATCGCGGTGAAGTCCGTCGCCGCCTACCGTGCCGGACTGGACCTGCCGGCGCGCCGCCCGTCAGACCGGGAGGTCGCCGCCGCCACCCGCACCTGGATCAACGAGATCCGCGACGGCGCCGCGATCCGGCTGCACGACCCGGTGCTGCACGCGTTCCTGATCTGGTGCGGCGTCGAGGCGAAACTGCCCGTGCAGATCCACGTCGGCTACGGAGACGCCGACCTCGACCTCGCCCGGGGCAACCCGCTGCTGCTCACCGGCCTGCTGCGGGCCCTCGCGCCGACCGGGGTCAGCATCATGCTGCTGCACTGCTACCCCTACCACCGTGAGGCGGCCTACCTCGCCCAGGTCTTCCCGAACGTGCACATCGACCTGGGCCTCGCCATCCACAACACCGGCCGCGGCTCGGCCGCGCCGCTCGCCGAGGCACTGGAACTCGCCCCGTTCGCCAAGATTCTGTTCTCCAGCGACGCCTACGCCCTGGCCGAGCTGTTCCTCCTCGGGGCGACGCTGTTCCGCCGCAGCCTCGCCGCCATCCTCACTGCCGGCGTCGACGACGACTCCTGGACCGCCGCGGACGCCACCCGCGTCGCCCGCCTGATCTGCACCGAGAACGCCCGCCGCGTCTACGCCCTGCCCTTGGCGCCCTCGTCGTAGAGGGCGGGCCTTAACCTCGGAGCGCTCAGGCGTCCAATGCCGGCGGGCACAGGCAGAACGGGTGCCCGGCCGGGTCGAGCATCACCCGCCAGCGGTCGCCACCGGGCTGGACGTCGGCGCTCTTCCCCCCGAGCCGCTCGGCCAGCCCGACCGCCTCGTCGAGGTCGGCGACCCGGAAGTCCAGGTGGAACTGCTGCGGTGTGTCCTGGCCGGGCCAGCTCGGTGCACGGTAGTCGTCCACCCGCTGGAACCCGATCATGATGTCCGTCCCGGGCGGCGTGAGATATGCCCAGGCACCCTCCGGGTCGGCCCCACCGACTCCCCACCCGGTGAGCTCGCCGTAGAACGCGGCGAGCTCACCGGCATGCGGACAGTCCAGCATGAGCCCGGCCCAGGTCGCTGTGCCCGCCGCCGGCGGCGGTGTGGTGCCGGTGGGGTCCGCGTCCATGCTGCTGGCGACCGCGTCTGATCCCGTCATGGTCGTCTCCTCGCGCTTCTGGTCGTTCTCCCTGGTCCTCGACGTGCGATCCCATCGTCGGCGGGATACCTGACTTCCTCTGTCAGGTATCCCGCAGGAGAATCCAGGTCATGCGCGCCAGCCGGCTGCTGTCCGTCCTGATGCTGCTGCAGACCCGCGGCAAGCTGACGGCCCGCGAGCTGGCCGACGAGCTGGAGGTGTCCGTCCGCACGGTGCACCGGGACCTCGACTCGCTCGCCGAGGCCGGCGTTCCCGTGGTCGCCGAGCGCGGCGCCGCCGGCGGCTACCGGCTGCTCGCCGGCTACCGCACCCGCCTGACCGGCCTGACCGCCGACGAGGCCGACTCCCTGTTCCTCGCCGGTCTCCCCGCCGCCGCGGACGACCTCGGCCTCGGCGCTCTGGCCGCCACCACCGAACTCAAGCTGCTGGCCGCCCTGCCGCCGTCGCTACGGGAACGCGCCGGCCGCGCCCGCGAACGCTTCCACCTCGACGCCCCCGGCTGGTTCCGCGCCACCGAGGACACCCCGTTTCTCGCCGACGTCGCCGCCGCCGTCCGGTCCCAGCGCCGCGTCCGCGTCACCTACCGCCGCTGGCGGGCCCCCCAGCAGGTCGACCGCCTCCTCGACCCCCTCGGCGTCGTCCTCAAGAGCGGCACCTGGTACCTCGTCGCCCGCGCCGCCGGCCCACCGCCGGTATCGGACGGTCCCGCAGGACCGGCACCGGCGGAGCCGCGGACCTACCGCGTCAGCAGGATCCTCGCCGTGTCGTCGACCGGGGAGTACTTCGAGCGTCCGGCGGACTTCGACCTGGCCGCCTACTGGGCCGGCTGGACCGCCCGCTACGAGGCCGAGGTCTACCGCGAGAGCGCGACGATCCGCCTGTCCCCCATCGGCGTCACAATGGCCCCCTACCGCCTCCCGCCCGCCGTCGCCCGCGCCATCCGCGACACCGCCGGCCCCGCCGATGCCGACGGCTGGGTCCAGGCCCGCATCCCCATCGAGTCCGTCCGCCACGCCACCGGCGAACTGCTCACCCTCGGCCCCGACCTTGAGGTCCTCTCCCCGCCCGCGCTGCGCGCCGCCCTCGCCGACGCCGCCCTCTCCATGGCCGCGCTCTACTCCCGCCCGAATTCCGATCACTGAGCCGGCCACGTCGGCGCAGACCAGCGTCAGGAAACGTGCCTGAGTTCCCTGTGAGGATGCGGCCAGGAGGTGGCAGGGCGACGGCGACTGCCCCGCGGGGACAGTCCTCCGATCTCGATTCACTCTCGGCGGCCATGGTTGACAGGCCTGTGATCTGGAACTGTTTGACAATGAGATCCCCCACGGACATCGAGTTGCTGCGCGAGCTGGAACCCGTCGCCGAGGAGAACGTCAACCGGCATCTCGGCCTCGCGGCCGAGTGGATGCCCCACGAGTACGTCCCCTGGGGCCAGGGGCGCGACTTCGACGAGCTGCCCTGGGAGCCGGAGCAGTCGGTGCTGCCGAAGGCCGCACGGATCGCCTTCGAGCTCAACCTGCTCACCGAGGACAACCTCCCCAGCTACCACCGGCTCATCGTCGAGGGCTTCGGCCGGGACGGCGCCTGGGGCACCTGGGTGCACCGCTGGACGGCCGAGGAGGCTCGCCACTCGATCGCGATGCGTGACTACCTGCTGCTCACTCGGGGCGCCGACCCGGTGGCGCTCGAGCGGGACCGGATGTACCAGATGTGCCAGGGCTACGACAAGGTCCAGCTCTCGGCGGTGCGGGCCATGGCCTATGTGGCGTTCCAGGAGCTCGCGACCCGCGTCAGTCACCGCAACACCGGGCGCTGCTGCGCCGAGCCCATCGCCGAGCGGCTGCTGACCCGTGTCGCCGCGGACGAGAACCTGCACATGATCTTCTACCGGAACATGGTCGCGGCCGCACTCGAGCTCGCGCCGTCCCTGCTGGTGCGGACGATCCGCGACGAGATCGTCGAGTTCCAGATGCCCGGCGTCGGCATCCGCGACTTCGGCCGCAAGGCGATCACCATCGCCAAGGCCGGCATCTACAACCTGCGCATCCACCACGACGACGTCATCACGCCGGTCCTGCGCCAGTGGCGGTTCTTCGACCTCGAGGGACTGGACGCCGAGGCCGAGCAGGCCCGCGAGGAGGTCGTCGCCTTCCTCGCCGGTCTGGACGCCGCGGCCACCCAGCAGGAGGAGAAGATCGCCAAGACCCGCGCCCGCGCCGAGCAGCGCGGCGAGGTCCTCGCCACCGCCTGAGCGATCAGCCACCGAGTGGACGGGACCTGGCCACTGCCGGACAGGAGCACTCCTGACGAGCTGTCGGGAGTGTCCGGATGTGGGCCATACGTGCTACGTTCCGGCCGTCGCGACCACCGACGGAGACGGACGGAGTCCGCGTGAGCTCGCATCGACGCAGCGGCCGGATCAGCATCCCGCAGCTCGGCCTGGGCATCGTGGCGATCGCCGCGGTGACGGTCGCGGTGTTCATCGGACGGCCCGACGCCTCCTCCCCGGCGGTCGGCACCGACGGCACCGCACCCTCGCCCACCGCGACGAGCACGTCCGCGCCCGGTGCCGCGACGAGGGACACCACCGAGGCAGCCGGCTCCGGCACCGCCGCGACGGGCGGGGTCTCCGCCACGCCGCGCTCCGCGGCCAAGGGCACCAGCGTCACCGGCACCGATGTCGCCGCGGACGGCACGGCGGCGGGCGGCACGGCGGCAGGCGGCACCGGCACCGGGCCAGCGCCCAGCCGCTCCCCCAGCGCCCAGCAGGCTGCCGCCCACCGGGCGCCGGCCCGCGGGTCCGGCAACGGCCTGCACCTGCCCGAGGTCGACCTGCCCAACTGCATCGTCGGCTGCTAGGGGGTGCCTGGGCGCTGCCACAACGCTGCCAGGAGCCGGCTCCGCTAGGCGGCGGCCAGCCAGTGGTCGATGGTGTCGACGCCGGACTCCCGGTCCACGACCAGCCACGGCGACAGCCAGTTCCGGGCAGCCAGATCCTCGTACATCGCGGCGCAGCGCGCCTGCAGGCCGTCGTCGGCCTCGAAGGCGTCGCGCGGGCGGGTCGGATCGCCATCGGCCCGGGCGCTCGCGTCGGCCTGCGCCCGGGCGACCTCGATCCGCAGCAGAACCTGCAGGTCGGGGGCAGGCAGCGCGAGTGTGCCCAGCTCCAGCTCGGCGATCCACGCCTGGAAGCCGGGCCGCTCCGGCGCCGCGAGCCGGGCCGCGCCATACGCCGCGTTCGACGCGACGTACCGGTCGAGCAGCACGATGTCGTGGGTGGCGAGCAGGACGCCGAGGTCAGGGCGGGAGGCCGCCCGGTCCAGGGCGAACATCATCGCCGTCGCCCGCGGCTCGGCCGCGACGGCCGCGAGCCCGGCGTCCCCGGTGAGCAGGCCGCGCAGCGCCGGGCCGAGCGGGCGCGCGTCGTAGCGCGGGTAGGCGAGCGTGGCGACGCTGCGGCCGGCGTCGGCGAGCCGGGCGACGAGGCGGCGGGTCAGCGTGTTCTTCCCGGCACCGTCCAGACCCTCGATCGCGATGATCATCCGACCGCCGGCTGCCGGCGAAAGTACTCGGCGACCGCGTCCGACCAGCCGAGCAGACGTCCGGCGAGCGTCGGGGTGATGTCCGCCTCGGCGGCCACGGCCTCGAGCCGGGCGAAGCGGAGCTCCGGCGGCAGCAGCGCCAGTGACCCGGCCCGGCCCTGGAACGCTCCCCACAGGACGGTCAGCACCCGCCCCTCGATCTGCGGCAGGGCCGCCGCGGCCGTCCCCAGCACCGCCCGCGACCACCAGCCCTCGCCGCGGATGACCGCCGAACCCGCCGGCTCGCCGCGCACCACGTCCAGCCCACCGATGACCAGGTTGTTCGCGTTGCGGACCGCGACGAGGGGGTGCCGGTACTCCAGCCGGTCACCCGGCTCGGCCAGGCAGGCGGCGAGATACCACAGGGACAGCAGCGTCGGCGGTGTTCCCGACACCAGCATGTCCCGAGCGTAGACCACGTCGGGGCGATCGGGGTTACCGGTGACGTGACGGGTAACGATCCGCTTCGTCAGAGTTCCGGCGATCCCGGACGCGTACGTCGGACAGGCCTGGCGACGCCGGCGCGAGACAATCATGAGGAGACACCGATGCCTGAGGATCGAGCCAGCAGCAAGCACGGTCAGGTGGTGGACGACTCGATGCGGCGCGACGTCGAGGGTTATGTCCGCGCCGGCCACGACACCCGGACCGAGGAGTGGAGGTCGCCCGAGCCCCCGGCGGAGGACGCGACGGGGCGCTCCGTGACCGATCGGCGCGGTACTCCGCCGGGCATGTCGGTCGACGACGTCGAGAAGCGTTCGGAGCTGGCGGGCTGGCTGGGGCGCGCGGTCTTCCCGGCGGACCGGCGGGCTCTCCTGGACTGGCTGCGCGGACAGCACGCTCCCGATCGGGTGCTGTCCGAGGTCGCCGCGGCGCCGGACGACATCCAGTTCGGCTCTGTCGGCGAGCTCTGGCGGGCGTTGCACGCGGGCGAACACGTGGAGGCCCGCCGCACCTGAGAAGTCCCGCGCGAGAGGCGAGCCGGTCTGGCCTGGACCATGCCGGTACGCCAGGGGCCGTAGGCCCCGTACGCCCGCCAGCGGATGTTCGTGGGCCCCGGCGCCGGTTACGGTCGCGAGGTGACGGTGGACACGGCGGCGCGACGGCTGACCGCGCGGGTGACGACGGCGGTCACCTGCCCTGGCCGGCGGGGGCTCGCGCGTGACGTCGCGGTCCTGCTCGCCGCGGCCATGGTGGTCATCGGCGCGTCGAAGGGCGCGGCTCACGACCAGATACCGCCCGCCCGGCCCCTGGACGCGCTCGCGTTCGCGCTGCTCACCCTGATCGCGCTGACCGTGACGCTGCGGCGGCGGTCCCCGCTGGCGATGCTCGCGGCCTCGAGCGTCCTGGTCGGCTGCCTGCTGGGAGCCGGCTACCCCCATGGGCCGTCGTTCCTGCCGGTGGCGGTCGCGGCGGTGTCCGTCGGCCTGCGCTACGAGCGACGTGTCGTGTGGCGAGCCGTCGCGGGCGCGGCCGCGGTGCTGCTCGCCGGATCCGTCCTCGGCGCCGCCCGGGGATACGCCTCCGGCGGATGGCAGGCGGCGTTCCTGACCGTCGGCATGGTCCTGCTGTGTGCCGTACCGGCGCTCGTCGGGGTGCTCGCGCGCAGTGGCCGGGCGGCCGCCGCCCGGGCGAAGGAGGAGGCCACCCGGCGCGGTGTCGAGCAGGAGCGGCTGCGGATGGCACGCGAGGTGCACGACGTCGTCGGGCACAGCCTGTCCGTGATCTCTTTGCGGGCCGCCGTGGCACTCCACGTTCTCGACCGGCGTCCCGAGCAGGCGCAGCTCGCCCTGGAGGCGATCCGCCGCGTCAGCGTCGACGCCCTCGACGAACTGCGCGCCACCCTCGCCCTCACCCGCTCCGACCAGCCCGATGCCCGCGCCCTCAACGCCACGGCGGAGGCGGCGGCGGAGGGTCGGAGTCCTGTGGGGGTGGAGCCGCCGCTGACGGGGCTCGGGCGGCTGCCGTCGCTGCTGCGCGAGGTGCGGATGTGTGGTCTACCCGTCCAGCTTGTCACCGACGGCGATCCCGGTCGTCTCACCAGGCTGCCGGTCGAGGTCGACCTGGCCGCGTTCCGGATCGTCCAGGAATCCCTGACGAACGTGCTCCGCCATGCCCCGCGCACGGGCACCCAGGTTCAGGTGCGCCTGGCGGTCCCGGCGGACCGCCTCACCCTCGACATCACCGACGGGCCCGAGCTGAGCGTCGCCGCCACGCCACCGGCACCCGACCCGGTCATGGGCGTCCCCCGCGGCCATGACCTCGTGGAAGACCGCGGACCGGCCAGCGGTCAGAGATCCGCGGATGACCAGGGATACGCGGATGACCCGGGCCCGGCCGGTGGCCAGGGGCTGACCGGGCTGCGGGAACGGTCGGCGGAGCTGGGCGGGACGCTGAGCGCGGGGCCGGTGGCGGGCGGCGGTTGGCGGGTGCACGCGGAGCTTCCGGTTCCGGTGGGGGCCGGCGCGTGATCCGGGTGGTCATCGCCGACGACCAGCCGCTGGTGCGCCTCGGGCTGCGGGTCCTCATCGAGACCGAGGACGACCTGGCACTCGTCGGTGAGGCCGAGGACGGTCACGCCGCGGTCGACGTCGTGCGCGCCACCCGGCCGGACGTCGTCCTGCTCGACATCCGGATGCCCGTGCTCGACGGTCTGGCCGCGCTGCGCGCGATCGTCGCCGATCAGGACCTCGCCGGCACCCGCGTCGTCATGGTGACGACCTTCGAGGTCGACGAGTACGTCTTCGAGGCGCTGCGCGGCGGCGCGTCGGGCTTCCTGCTCAAGGACACCGAGCCCACCGACCTGCTGCGCGCGATCCGGGTGGTGGCCGCCGGCGACTCCCTGCTCTCCCCCGCGGTGACCCGGCTCGTCATCGAGACGTTCGCCCGCCGCCCCAGCGTCGCCGCCCCCGACCTGCGCGGCCTCACCGACCGCGAGCGCGAGGTGATGGGCCTGGTCGGCCGCGGGATGTCCAACGACGAGATCGCCGCCCGTCTCGTCATCAGCCCGGCGACCGCCCGGACCCACGTCAGCCGGGTCATGGTGAAGCTCGCCGCCCGCGACCGCGCCCAGCTCGCCGTCCTCGCCCACCAGGCCGGCCTCGCCTGAGGTGCCGGCACCGGCGAACGACGTCTCGCGCCAACCCCGAACACGTACTGTGAGCGCCTCGACCGCGCGCTGCGTCGAACTGCGTACGGCGGTGTCGTCCGTCGGCGGACGACATGGTCCGGCGCAGCCACGACGCTCGGTGGCATGACAACCACCACCAGCCGCCCGGGCACCGGCACTGGGCCCGGCACCGGCACGGCCGCAGCCGCAGGCACGGCCGCGGGCGCGATCGACGTCCATGGGCTGACGAAGAGGTATGGACGGCGGACCGTGGTCAGCGGCCTGGACGTCACGATCCCCGAGGGCGTCGTCGCCGGCTTCGTCGGGCCCAACGGCGCGGGCAAGACGACGACGCTGCGGATGCTGCTCGGTCTCGTCCGCCCGAGCGCGGGCGAGGGCACCGTCCTCGGTGAGAAGCTGCGCGACCCGGCGTCCTATCTGCCACGGGTCGGGGCGCTGATCGAGAGTCCGGCGCTCTACCCGGCGCTGTCCGGCACCCGCAACCTCGCCGCCCTCGCCGCCCTCGCAGGCACAGGCCGGGCCGAGACACCGGCGCGGGTGGCGGCGATCCTCGACCAGGTGGGCCTCACCGGGCGCGGCGAGGACCTGGTCCGTTCCTACTCCCTGGGGATGAAGCAGCGCCTGGCCATCGGCGCCGCCCTGCTCACCGACCCGGACCTGCTCATTCTCGACGAGCCGACGAACGGCCTGGACCCGATCGGCATCCGGGAGACGCGGGAGCTCATCCGCTCCCTGACCGCGCGGGACGGGCGCACCGTGCTCGTCTCGTCGCACCTGCTCGCCGAGGTGGAGCAGATGTGCGACTGGCTGATCGTCGTCGAGGGCGGGCGGCTGGCCTACCAGGGCCCGACCGACCGGCTGATGGCCAGCCGGACCGTCGAGGTCGTCCTGCGCCCGGAACACCAGGATGACGTCGCGCCACTCGCCGACCTGCTCGCCGGGCTGTCCATCCCCGCGGTCCGCGGCCCGCGCGACGTCGTCGCGAGCCTGCCCGCCCCGGCAACGGACGACGAGGACGACCGCGACCACGCCCGCACCCTCGCCACCGTGAACCGGGCCGCGGCCTCCCGGGGCGTGACCCTCATCGAGATGGCGCCGCGCCGCCACAGCCTCGAGGACCGCTACCAGGGCCTCGTCACCCGCGCCCGGGCCGCCGCCGCCACCCCTGCCAGCCCTGCCAGCACCGATGTGGAGCCTGTCCGATGAACGTCGCACTCGCGGCCCGGCGGTCCTACCGCGCCGAACTGATCAAGCTGTGGCGGCCCAGCACAGCGGTGGCGATGGGCCTGCTCGCCGCGCTCAGTGTGCTGTCGACCGTCCTCGTCATCAGCCTCGCGGACACAGACGGCCCGGCGGGCCCGGCACCCGGTTCCGGCAACGGACCGGCCGGATTCGACGTCACGACGGGCCAGCTGGCGGCGGCGTCGGGGATCGCCCGCGGCTTCACCGGCGGGGCCACCTTCACCGGCCTGCTGATCTTCCTCGTGTGCGCGATCGCAATCACCCTGGAGTACGGGCAGGGCACGCTGCGGACACTGTTCCTGCGCGTGCCGAACCGGCGCGGCTGGCTCGCCGGGCGGCTCGCGGTGACGCTCACCCTGGTCGCGCTCGCCCTCGTCGCGGCGCTCGTGCTCAGCGTGGCAGTGGCAGTGGCGGTGGCGGGGATCCGCGGCATCGACACGTCGGCCTGGTGGGGCACCGAGGGTGTGCGGACGCTTGCGTCGGGCTACCTGAACGCGCTGCTCGCCGCGGCGTTCTTCGCCGTCCTCGGGACGGTGCTCGGGCTCGTGGTGCGCTCCACCGCGCTGACGCTCGCCATCGGGGTCGCCTGGACGTTCCCGATCGAGCACATCGTGCAGGACTCCTGGAGCGGCGCGACCAGGGTGTTCCCAGGGCTGGTGTTCGACACGATCAGCCAGGGGGGCGTCGTCGACGCGAGCTACGGGCCGGCGCTCCTGCTCGGCATCGGCTACGTCCTGGTGGCCGCGGCCGTCGGCACGGTCCTGCTGACCCGCCGGGACGTCACCGTCTGACGCCGTCACCGCGGGAGGGCACCCCTGCCCACGCACAGCAAGCGGTGCTGTACTGGACGGGTGGCATCCGACGGTGCACCGGTGGGGCGGCGGGTCGTGCTCGGCATGGTCGCCCTCGGCGCCGTGGGCATCGCCGTCGGGGCGCGGGCCGAGGCCGCGCTGGAGCGGGTCGTCGCACCGCTGCGCCGCCACGACCCGACAGGGCTGGTCGATCTGGTGCCCGCCGGCGGGTTCCGGTTCTACACCGTCGTCTCCAGCGTGCCGCGGCTCGGCGCGGCGGACTACCGGCTGCGGGTGCACGGGCTGGTCGACCGCCCGCGGACGCTGACGCTCGCCGACCTCGGCGAGCTGCGCCAGACGACCCTGGTGCGGGACTTCCAGTGCGTGACGGGCTGGCGGGTCGGTGCCGTGCACTGGTCCGGCGTGCTGCTGCGCGACCTGCTCGCCGCGGTCGGCGTCCAGCCCGCGGCGCGGGCGCTGACCTTCCGCTCGTTCGACGGCGCCTACACCGAGAGCCTCACTCTTGCCCAGGCCGACCGGCCGGATGTGCTGGTCGCGCTGCGCATGCTCGACGGGCCGGTGTCGTATGAGCACGGCGGGCCGGTCCGGCTCTACGTGGCACCGATGTACGGCTACAAGTCGATCAAATGGCTGGGCGAGATCGAGGTGGTCGACGCCGTCGCTCCGGGCTACTGGGAGGACCGCGGCTACGACGTCGACGGTTGGATCGGACGCTCGAACGGACGCGACGATGCCCCCGTCTGAATCCCCGGCCGGGTCAGGGCTGGTGCGACGCTTCGGCCTGGTGCCCCGGGCGGTGCACTGGGTGACGGCGGCGCTGATGGGCGGCTGCCTGGCCACCGGTGCCGTGCTGTACGTGCCGTCGCTGTCCCTGCTGGTCGGACGGCGTCAGCTCGTCGAGCTCGTCCACCTGTGCTGCGGGCTCGCGCTGCCGGTGCCGATCCTCGCCGCCGCAGGCAGCGCCGCCTTCCGCGGGGAGGTGCGCGCGCTCAACCGGTTCACCCCGGCGGACTGGGCGTGGCTGCGGACCAGCCTGCGGTTCGATCCCTGGCGGCGGGCCAGGGCCCGGGCGGGGGCGGGGAGGGCGGGTGGGCCCGGGAAGTTCAACGCCGGTCAGAAGCTGTACGCGGCGTTCGTCGCCGGCGGCATCCTGGTCATGCTCACCACCGGCGTGATCATGCAGTGGGGGGCGGGGCCGCTGCGCGGGCTGCCGGTCGCCGACCGCACCGGCGCGACATTCGTGCACGACCTGCTCGCCTACGGCCTGCTGTTCGGGGTCGTCGGACATGTGTGGATCGCCGCGCACGACCCGGTCGCCCTGGACGGGATGCGCACCGGGACGGTGCCCGCCGCCTGGGCGGCGCGGGAGCATCCCGCCTGGTCACCGACCCCGGTGGAGGACGAGCGGCCGGTCAGCCGTGGCGGTCCCGCACGATCGCCACAATGATCACCACGGCGACGACGTACAGCAGCATGACGACGACGAAGGCGATGACCGACACCACGCACCACCGCCGGGCCCGGTCCGACGCGTCGCGGGCACCGGCGAGGTCACCGGTCTGCAGCCGGTTCTGGGCCATCGCGGCGTACACCAGCGCGATGGCCCCCGTCGGCAGGCAGCACAGCAGCGTGGCGACCAGGGACTGCCACAGATACGTCCGGACAGGACGCTCGGCGTCCACCGCCCCGGGCGCACCCCCAGCGAACAGCCCCCCGCCCTGGACGAACTGCCGCCCGCGCGCGAAGAGGCTCCCGCCCCGGGCGAGCGGCCGGTCGTTCCCGGCCGAGGGAGCGCCGGCGCCGCGGTCGGCGCCGGGATCAGGCGGCTGGACCACGGTCAGCCGGCGAAGGAGCCCAGCGTCGAGTACGAGGAATCCGAACTCACGCTGAGCGCGCCTGCCGCCGCCAGGATGATCCCCAGCACCACTGCCACGATGCCGACCCCCAGCGACACGAAGCACCAGAGCCGGGCCTTCTTCGACGCCTCCATCGCGCCGTTCAGGTCGCCGATCTGGCGCCGGCCGTCCACCTTCGTCGCATAGACGATGGCCACCACGCCCGCGGGCAGGCAGCACAGCACCGTCACGACGATCGACTGCCACAGGTAGTTGGGGATGGGCTGCCCGTAGGGCGGCGGAGGGCCGAAGCCGCCCGGCGCGCCATACCCCTGCGGGGCACCGTAGCCCTGAGGCGCCCCGTAGCCGCCCGGCGGTGGGCCGTAGGCGGGCGGGCTGCCGTAGCCGCCCTGCTCGTAGCCGCCCTGGCCGTAACCCTGGCCCTGGCCCTGGTCGCCATAGCCGTAGCCACCCTGGCCGTAGCCACCCTGCTCCTGGCCGTAGCCACCCTGGCCATAGCCCTGGCCCTGCTCCTGGCCGCCCTGGCCGTGGCCGCCCGAGGGGTAGCCGCCCTGGGGATATCCGCCCGGCGGGTACTCCGGAGGCTGGGACATGGGGCGCACTCCCGCGTGGTGGTGGTGTCTGGGTCGCGTCGCGGCGGACGGCGCGAGCGGTGGAGCGGTGGAGCGGTGCTGATTGTGGCATAGGCGGCCCCGGCCAACACGGGTCCACCTCACGTCGATCCGATCGCGCACCCGACACCCATCGCGGGGGGCGCGCGGGAGTCCGGTCGAGGGCACCCGGGTTACCCGTGAACATCGAAACACACCGACAGAACAAGGCCCACACGCGGTTCACAGAGCATCGAGCCAGACAAATCGCCTATATCGTTCGAGCTGGGACACCAACGGGAAATTCGTGCGTGTAATGTCTGGCTGTATCTGACCAGGCAGGACGCTGGGACACCGAGGGGGTAACCCGGCATCCACCCATACCTCACATCTCTGGCCGCTGCGCGACATGGAGGGCACCAGCTTCGATCTCGAAGCGAAGACCCGGGGGGGTCTGACGCCGACACGCCACGCACGGAGGGATACCGCGGTGAAGCACCGAACGGAGGGCACCCCCAGGCCGAGCCCGCCCAGAGCCCGTGCGGGCTCGCGTCGCGGGCGCCGCCGCCGTCCACACCACCCCGCCTGGATCGCCTCGCTGGGCGTCCTGGCTCTGCTGGCCGCCGCCCTCGGCTGGAACCTCGCCCCCGGAGGCGGGGGTGACGGTGACGGTGGCTCGGCCACCGTCGAGGCCGCCGCGGTCCGGCTGGGCTCCCACCAGCACCCCAGGACCTACCCCACCGCCCGCCCGAGCACCCGCGGGTACAACGCCACCTGGCCGACTCTGGGCGCTGCTCCGGCTGGCGGGTCCGGCGGAGCCGGTACCACCCCGAAGGCCACGCCCCCGGCGACCGTGACCACCCAGGCGCCGGCCTCCTCCAAGCCCACCACGGCCCCCGTCAGGCCGGCGGCCACCACACCACCGCCCGCGGCGCCGGTCGTGCCCGCCGGTGGTGGCGGCGGCTCGGTGCCCGGTGGGATGAGCGGTCTCGCGGCCGGCTCCCTGACGCAGGTGCGGGCCTGGGAGGCCTTCCGCGGCTCGCCCGTGAACGTCGTGAACACCTTCACCGACCGTTCGAGCTGGCAGACGATCACCAACCCGTGGCTCGGCAGCGGCCCGGAGAAGTTCTCGACCTTCAACGGCACCTGGGTGATCTCGCAGCCGTTCTTCCCGAACGGCGGCGGCGACATGAACTCCTGCGCCAACGGCGCCTACTCCAGCCAGTGGGCCAGCTTCGGCCGCTGGCTGGTCGGCAAGGGCCGCCCGGCGAGCATCATCCGACTCGCCTGGGAGTTCAACGGCGACTGGTTCCCCTGGTCGGTGTCGAAGACGAACACGACCACCTGGATCACCTGCTTCCGCCAGGTCGTGAGCGCGATCCGCTCGACCGACCCGCAGGCGCGCATCGACTGGGCCCTCAACGCCCACAGCCCCGGTGGCTTCACCGCCTACCCGGGCGACGCCTACGTCGACATCATCGGCATCGACAGCTACGACCAGTGGCCGGCGAGCACCAGCGACGCGGCCTTCGCCCAGCAGTGCGCGGCCGCGACCGGGCTGTGCTCGGTGATCGCGTTCGCCCGGGCGCACGGCAAGCAGTTCTCGGTGCCGGAGTGGGGGCTGGTGTCGAAGTCGGACACCGGCGCCGGCCGGGCCGGGGCCGCCGGCGGCGACAACCCCGTCTACATCCGCAACATGTACAACACGTTCAAGGCGAACAAGGACGTGCTGGCCTACGAGTCGTACTTCAACAATTCGGAGGCGGGCAACGTCCACTCCTCGCTGGTCAACCCGAACGAGAACCCGCAGGGCGCGGCCACCTACGCGTCCCTCTGGTAGTCGTTCGACCACCGGCCACCCAGCCCGGACCGTGACCCGCCGCGGTCACAGGCGGCGCGGGGTGGCCGGTGGGCCTGACCGCAGCCAGTCGGCGACGAGGCGGACCAGGCCCGTCGGGTACACCTTCTCCGTCGTCGCCCGCAGGTCCGGAACGCTCCACCAGGCCCAGCCGAGCATCGAGCGCTGCTCGATCGGCGTCCAGGACGACGGGTCGAGAACGAGCCGGCACGCCACCCGGGCGATGTAGAACGTCTCGTGCTGCCGGTAGTCCTCGCCGAGGTAGGTGAACGACGCGCGGCGGAGGGCGACCGGCGGCCCGGGATCATCGAGCCGGTAGCCGACCTCCTCGAAGATCTCCCGGACGGCGGCCTGCTCCGGCGTCTCACCGGGGTCGAGGCCGCCCCCGGGCACATGCCACCAGCGCGGCGACGCGTCGAGCGTCGGATCGTGCGAGCGGATCAGCAGGATCGTGTCGGCGGGGTCGATGAGGACGACCCGCGCGGCCAGGCGGGTTCGCGGCGGCACACTACAGGTCTACAGGCCGACGGGGGCCTCGCGCAGGCGTTCGACCTCGGCGCCGTCGCCGCGCAGCTCGACCTGGGCGACGGCCCGGCGGCCGAACGCGTAGAGCACGATCTCCTCCGGCAGGCCGACGATCTCAACTGCGGGCGAGCCTGCGCGCAGGGTGCGCCGCCCGGGCCGGTCCACCCGCTCGGCGACCACCCCGACGCCGGCCCGGCGGAAGCCGGCGAGCCCGACGAGGCGCAGCGCCGCCCACATCCCGTCCCGGGTAGCCGCGTCGAGCTCCCGCGGCACCTCGTCGACGCCGGCACGGCGGATGTCCTCGGCGTGGACGAAGAACTCGATCAGGTTCGTCGCGTCGTCGATCGGCCCGAACCGGGTCGGCTGCCACCAGGGCGGGCCCGCGCGGAAGATCTCCACCAGCTCGGGATAGCTGTGGGCGCGCATCGTGGCCCGCTCGGCCCGCTCGGTCAGCCCGTGCAGACGGCTGATCACCAGGCCCGGCGCGGCCCACGGCACCCGCTCCCGGGTGACCAGATGGGCGGCCAGATCGTGGTTCGTCCAGCCCGCGCACAGGGTGGGGTGGCCCGGGCCACGCTCGTCGAGCAGCTCGGCCAGTGCCTGGCGCGCCGCGCGGGCGGGGCGGGCAGCGGGAAGCGGTCCGGTGGCCATGTCCGCACTCTAGGCGACGAACGGCCCCCGGACGATGTGCGGTGGGCGGACGACGGCGCGGTGAGCGGACGACCTCGGGCTACTGCCCGGGCAGGCGGGCGACCGTGACGAAGAAGTCGTCGATGTGGCGGACCACGGCGACGAACCGCTCGAAGTCGACGGGCTTCGTGATGTACGCGTTGGCGTGCAGGTCGTAGCTGCGCAGAACGTCCTCCTCCGCCTCGGAGGTGGTGAGCACGACCACCGGGATCCGCCGCAGCCGCTCATCGTTCTTGACCTCGCGCAGCACCTCGCGGCCATCCCGGCGCGGGAGGTTGAGGTCGAGCAGGATCAGGTCGGGACGGGTCGCCCCCACATACCGGCCCTCACCGCGCAGGTACTCCAGCGCCTCCTCGCCGTCGCTGACCACGTTGAGGTGGTTGCGCAGCCTGTGCTCCTCGAACGCCTCCCGGGTCATCAGCACGTCGCCGGGGTCGTCCTCGACGAGCAGTACCTCGACCGGGACGATCGGATCAGTCACGTGGTTCCTCCGGATGGGCTGACAGCGCTCGTGAGGGCGACAGGCTCGGCCATGGGGACGAGAACCGAGTGGCGGGGCAGGGTGAACCGGAAGGTGGTGCCGGGCCGCGCGTCGGCGTCAAGCCAGATGCGCCCGCCGTGAAACTCGACGATCTTCCGGCAGAGGGCCAGGCCGATGCCGGTGCCCTCGTAGACCTCCCGGCCATGCAGCCGCTGGAAGATGACGAAGATCTTCTCAGCGTACTCGGGATCGATGCCGATCCCGTTGTCCGCGCAGGAGATCTCCCACTCGTCCGGCCCTTCCTTCGCACCGACACGCACCGTGGGTGGCTCGTCGCCGCGGAACTTCAGGGCGTTGCCGATCAGGTTGACCAGCAGCTGGGTGAGCAGCACCGGATCGCCGTGCACGGTCGGCAGGTTGTCGGCCGCCGTGACCTCGGCCTGCAGGCTCTCGATCGTCAGGGACAGCGTCTGGGTAGCCTGGCCGAACAGCTCCCCGAGGGACACCTCGACGAAGCTGTCGGTGGTGCGGCCGACCCGGGAGAAGGCAAGCAGATCGTTGATGAGCTGCTGCATCCGCTTGGCACCGTCGACGGCGAAGGCGATGTACTGGGCGCCACGCTCGTCGAGCTTGTCGCCGTAGCGGCGCTCCAGCAGCTGGCAGAAGCTCGCCACCTTGCGCAGCGGCTCCTGCAGGTCATGGGAGGCGACGTAGGCGAACTGTTCCAGGTCACGGTTGGACCGGCGCAGCACCTCGGCCTGCGCCTCCACCTCGCCGCGGGCCGAGCGCGCGACCCCGAGCTCGCCGATGAGCTGCTGGCGCATCGACTCGACGTCGGCCGCGAGCGCCACGATGTCCGGCGGCCCGGTCGGTTCGACGACGTGGTCGAGATGGCCCGAGGCGACCGTGCGCGCGTCGGCGCCCACCTGCTCGAGCGGCCGGGTGACCCAGCCGCGCAGCGCCCAGGCGATCATCCCGAACAGGCTGACCAGCACGGCGGTGGCGATCGCCAGCGCCACGACAAGGAAGCGCAGGGCGTTCTGGACCTCGTGGCGGGCCACCAAGGCCCGCGCCCCCAGCGCCGACTCGAGGTCGGTGGCGGCGGCGCGCACCGCGTCGAAACGGGTCTTGCCGAGCTCCAGCGGGACGGAGCGGGCCGCAGCCGGGCCGCGGCTGCGCACCGCGGTGATCGCGGGATCGGCGTAGTCGACGTGCCAGGCCCGGATGCGCGCCTGCAGGGTGGCGACCCTGGCCAGCAGGTCGGGCTCGTCGGCGAGTCGCTGGCGCAGCTCGCCCATGTGCTGGCCCTCCTCCGCCCGGCCGGTCGTGAACGGCTCGAGGAAGTCCTCGCTGCCCTGCAGCAGGTAGCCGCGCATCCCGGTCTCCTGGTCGACCAGGCTGCCGACGAGCTGGGTGGAGCTCAGCAACGCGGGGGCCAGCACATCGCTACGGGTGTGGATGGCGTCGTCGAGGCGCACCAGCGACCAGGACACCAGCCCCACGAGGATGAGGAGCACCGTGGCGGCGACGCCGTAGGTCACCCCGAGACGCCGCCGCAGCGGCCACCCACGGACCGCCACCGGCTGCGGCTCGGCCTGCGGCTGCGGCTCGGCCTGCGGCTGCGGCTCGGCCTGCGGCTGCGGCTCGGCCTGCGGTTCCGGCTCGGCCTGCGGTTCCGGCGGCATCAGTCGGCTCCCCAGAGCAGCAGGATGAGGGCGACGTCGTCGGTGAGCGGGCCGCCGTTGCGGGCCTCGACCCGGTCGATCAGGTCGTCGAGCAGGCCCTCAGGCCCCGCCGCCGGCCACAGGCGGGCGATCTCGGGCAGCACCCCCTCCCAGCCGAGCGGCTCGCCACCGGGGCCCTCACGGCCCTCCAGCAGGCCGTCGGTGGCCAGCAGCAGGGCCCAGCGCGGCCCGAGCTCGACGTGCACCTCCTCGGTCAGGTCCTCGTCGAGGATGCCCAGCGCCGGGCCGACGACCCCGCCGGGCAGCGCGGCCAGGTGCGGGTGCAGCAGCGCCGGCGGCGGATGGCCGGCCAGGCGCATCCGGGCCGACGCCCGGTCGGGCGCGATCGACAGGGCGCAGACGGTCGCGAAGATCTCGTCGTGTTCCCGCTCGCTGACCAGCACCCGCTGGAGATACCCCAGCCGGTCGGCCTCCGTCACCCCGGCGAGGACGAGGGTGCGCCACGCGATACGCAGGCTCACCCCGAGGGCCGCCTCGTCCGGGCCGTGGCCGCAGACGTCGCCGAGCAGGACGTGCACGGTCCCGTCCGGCGTCGAGACCATGTCGTAGAAGTCGCCGCCGAGCAGGGACTGCCGCCGGCCGGGCCGGTAGCGGGCAGCCAGGCGCAGCCGGTCGTCGTCGTACAGCGGGCGGGGCAGCAGGCCGCGCTCGAGGCGCGCCCGCTCGTGGGCACGCAGCTCGGACTCGCGCAGCGCCTGGGCCGCGGTGTCGGCCCGCTTGCGCTCGATCGCGTAGCGCACCGCCCGCACCAGGTCACGCCCGTCGACCTGACCCTTGACGAGGTAGTCCTGGGCGCCGGCGGCCACCGCCTGCGCGCCGCGGTACTCGTCGACCAGGCCGGTCAGCACCACGACGGGCGCGCCGGACTCCACCTCCAGCAACCGCTCGAGCGCGGACAGGCCCTCGCTGTCGGGCAGGCCCAGGTCCAGCAGGACGCAGGCCGCGCCGGCGCTGCCCCGCACCGCCTCGGCCACGGTACGCACCCGGGTCACCTCGACCGGGGCCGCGGCCTCGTCCAGCAGCTCGGACACCAGGTAGGCGTCCCCGTCATCGTCCTCGACGAGGAGGATCGGCCAGATCACGTCGGCCGGCCCGGTCTCGGGCGCACGCGGCGCGGGGGTCTCGGTCTGCGACACATCTCCTCGGCAGTGCACGACGTGCGGGCCCATACCGGCCCAACCTGGATCCGAAGCATGGCACGGCGAAGGGCGGACGCGCGCAGGGAACACCGAACGGGGTGCCCGGCCGCGCGGTTACCCGGCGAGGGTCAGCAACATTTCACCATCAGGTCAGCCCGCTCGTCCCCCGGATCGCGTGGGTGGCGAGGAAGAGGGAGAGGACGCGGCGGCGGGCGCGGGCGAGGCCGCCGCACCCTCGGGCCACTCGGGAGCAGGTGACGTCGGGCGGCCCAGCAGGTACCAGCCCCACAGGCCGGCGGGGGCGGGCGCGCGCACCGGGGCCCCGGCGACCTCGCGGGAGTCCATCACGTCGAGCAGGTGATCGGCGGTGCCGAGCATGCGGATGGCGAGCCGGCCGCCGAAGATGCCGCCGTGCCCGAGATGCGGGTGCGGTCGGGTCGGCGCGTGCCGCATGGCATCCGCGAACCCCTGCAGCAACCGGACGCGCTCGGCCGGGACCAGCACGTCATCGAGCTCGCGTAGCAGGTCCCCCTCGGCGCGCGCATGCTCGGCGAGCAGCGCCGCGAGGTCCCGGCGCAGGCCGGCGACGCTCTCGGCCGGGTGGTTGAGGTCGCCCTGCACGTACTGTTCGATGCCGCGCATCACCGACGAGCAGCGCCGGGCCAGCCGACCGAGCTCCGCGACCCGCGCCCGGCCGCCAGGTACCCGCCGGGCCATCTCCGGATAGACGACGGCCTCCATCGCGCTCAGGTGGGCCGAGACCGCGGCGACGGCGGCATCGCTGGCCCGCAGTGCCTGCCGCGGATCGGTCGGCGGGCCGTCCGGCGCCCCTGCCGCGTCGCCGTGCCCGCGGGACAGTTCCACGAGGTGCAGCGCGTCCTTGTGGGCCGCGTCCACCAGGGTGGTCAATGCCTCGACCATGATCATCTCACCCCAACGACACCGAAACTCCACGGAGGGTCGCCAACACGATGAACGTACGCCCTCTCCACCGAGATCGCACCCCGAGATTCGTTACGTAAAGCAACCGATATCTCGCCCAAGGCATAACCCATCCCCCGCGATGCCTACCGTACGAGAGGAGTCGACTACGATTAACCCCATGGTTGCCAGTAATGTCCCCATGGCCCGGGACCAGGCAGTGTTCGCCGCCCGCTCGCGCCTCGCCGAGGCCCGCCGGCGCTTCCTCGGCCACGACCTGCCGCCGCTGGGTTACCTGATCGTCCGCCACCAGGTGCCGGTGCCGGACGGCGCCGAATGGCCGTGGGCCCGGGTGTCGACCTGGCCGCATCCGGCCCTGCTGCTCGGGCGCAGCCTCAATGACGGCGCCCACCCGTCGCTGGCCCACATCCGGATGGGTCTGCCCCTGCGCATCCACCGCGACGACCTCGTCGACTGGGCGATCATCGACGCCCGGGGCGAGATCGTGACCGGAGCGTGGACCCGCCGACTACACGCTCCCGCCCCGACCCCCTCGGCCGCGAGTCGCGGGCTGACGTGACGATACGGAGTCACGTCAGCGCGGATCGCGTCTGTCGCGGCGACCTCCGGGAGGGCGCCGAGAGCTAGAGACGGTTCGAGCCCCCGAAACCGTCTCCAGCCCTCGGCACGCACGACGGCCTGCCCGACAAGTCGGGATATCGGACGTGCGCGAGCCGCCGCGCCCGGACGGATCAGTCGCGGACCGAGTGTCGTGAGCCGCCGGACGGAGCCGGCAGCCGGCAGGGTGACAAGCGGCGGGCGTCAGCCGGCCAGGAACTCGCTCAGGTCGTCGATGACGAGGCGCTCCTCCTCGACGACGAGGCCGCCGACGTCGGCGAAGCCCTCGGGGCCGGGTGCGGCCAGCACGATGGAGCCGGCGCCGTGGCGCACGGTGATCCGCCGCCCGAGCGCCACGGCGAGCAGCATCGTCGCCGAGCCACAGGCCTCGTCCTCGACGACGCCATGGCGCTCGCCAAAGGCCCGGGCGCGCACGATCCCGGCCGGCTCATCCAGCCACGCCCAGACCTGCTCGAGGTCGGCACCGGCCGGGCGGGGCAGGGTGAGGGCATCGACCTCGGCCGCGTCCGCGACCTGGCGATGAGTCCACGCCGGAACCCCTGCCAACGGCACCCTGGCCCACACCCGGCCCTGATCCTGCCAGCTTGCCGCGTCCCCACCGGGCGGCCGCAGCACCGCCGGGTGACCACCGAGGATGCGCCCGAGCTTCCAGGCCGCGCCGACCAGGGCGTCCCCGGCGGTCGGCAGCTCCCCGCCCGGCGTGTGGACCGTGACCTCGGCCTGCTCGGCGTCGTCGACGAACACCGTGGCCGGCACCCCCAGCCGGCGCGCGAGCACCAGCCGCTCGTCAGCGTCGGGAAACTGCTTGGCTGCGTCGAGGACCACCGCAAGCAGGCTGCCCCCGGCGCCGGTCTCGTCGGCGAACACCCGCAGCCTGCGAACCTCGATCTCGGTCATCCTCAGCCTCCCGTCGGCGGTTCCCCACCAACGCTGGCACAGTCCGCCGACATCCGGGTACATGGCGAGCTGTGGATCACGGCCGGCGGCTTGTCACCATAGAGACAGGTCGGGTCAGGTCGGCTGTTCGGGCCCGGCGGCCGGTATCGGGAAACTGCACAGGAGCGGAGAAAGAGGCGACGGTGCGAGACGACGAGACGACGCACACGCACACGACGCGGACGGAGCCGAACCGCGCGGCAGACACCGGACGGGCTACGGGCGCGGGACGGGCCACGGGCGCGGGACGAGCGGCAGACAGCGGACGGGCAGCGGACAGCGGACGGGCAGCGGACACAGCGCGAGCAGCGCCGGAACACCCCGTTCTGGACGCCCTGGAGCACGCGTCCGCGAACGCCCACCGGCTCGCCGGCGCGCTGAGCCGGCCGGCGGTGTCACTGGTGCGGGTCGGCCGCAAGCGCCGGCGGCCGCGGCGTGTCGAGATGCCCGCGACACCGGACGGGCGGGTGATGGCCTGCGGCGTCTACAGCCACGGCCGGCGGGTGACGATGGATGTCGACCACTGCGACGCGCTGCGCCTGGCGCGGATGGAGCGCGACGGATTTGCCTGGCTCGGCCTGTTCGAACCGACCTACGAGCAGCTGTCAGCCGTCGCCGAGGAATACGGTCTGGATCTGCTCGCCGTGGAGGACGCGGTCACCGGTGGCCAGCGGCCCAAGCTGGAGCACTATGAAAACCACCTTTTCATGGTGCTCAAGACCGCCTCCTACGTGGCACACACCGAGGTCACCGGCACCTCCGAGGTGGTCACCACCGGCGAGATCATGATCTTTCTGGGTGAGGACTTCGTCGTGACGGTGCGCCACGGCCAGCACGGCGAGATGACGAAGCTGCGGGGCCTGCTGGAGGCCGCCCCGGACATGCTGCGACACGGCCCCACCGCCGTCCTGCACGCGATCTGCGACAGCATCGTCGACGACTACGTCGACACCGTCGAGAAGATCCAGGTCGACGTCGACCAGATCGAGGCCGGCGTGTTCCGTCGCGACCGCACGCCGTCCACGGAGAGCGCCTATCAGATGAAGCGCGAACTGCTCGAGCTCAAGCACGCCGTCCAGCCACTGGCTGGGCCGCTGCGCATCCTGACCTCGGACAGCCCCCGCCTGATCGACATCGGCATGCGGCGCTACTTCCGGGACGTCGCCGACCACCTCGAGCAGGTGAGCGAGCGCATCGCGCACTTCGACGAGCTGCTCTCCTCCGTCCTCCAGGCCACCCTGACCCAGCTGACCATCGCGCAGAACGAGGACATGCGCCGGATCAGCGCCTGGGTGGCCATCGCCGCGGTGCCCACCGCGCTGGCCGGTATCTACGGCATGAACTTCGAGCACATGCCGGAACTGCGCCAGACCTGGGGTTATCCGGCAGTTCTTTCGGTGATGGCCGTCGCCTGCCTCTTTCTCTACCGAGCCTTCAAACGCAACGGCTGGCTGTAGGGTCACCGCCGCCCTCAGCCGCGAATCGCGCGACCCGACGTCACACTAAGCATTCATACGGCCACCGGAAGCATCTGCCACCATCGCGCCGAGCCTGGTGCCGAGGGAAAACAACGGTCTCAGGCCCGAAAGCGTCTCTTTCCCTCGGCACCCTCACTATCGGACGAGCAGGCCGCCACGACGACGAGCAGGTCGCCACGACGGACGAGCGAGCCCCACGGCGGACATGCGAGCCCCACGGCGGACGGGCGAGCCGCGGTGGACCGACGGCTCACCCCGGACGGACGGGCTCGGCTGGGGCCGAAGGAAGATCGCGGGCAGTGAGCAGTGCCGCGGGCGCGGGCGCGGCCGACCCCTGAATCAGATCCGGCAAAGTGTCACGTAAAGTCACCTGATTAGCTGACGGTCGGGGTGAGGCGCGGTCGCCGCACCCAGCTCCATGCGAGCCTGTCGAGGCGTGGCACGTCCAGGATCGGGCAAAAGTTCACAGAAACAACATGTCGGGAGCTATGGCCCCTGGAATCTCTGACACGAGTAGCCAGTCCATAGCTCTTTATTGCCATGAGTTGACAGTCCTGACGTATCCGTACGATGGGTTACACCCGGCCACCTTCGTCAGCTACCGTAACCAACCGTGTCGGAGCAGCAGGGACGCGTGCCCGCCGCTCGGTGCGGTCACCCCCGATCCCCCCACCCGCCAGGGGAGTACATGCCCTCGTCTGACCCCAAGCGGCGAGAGACCGCCACCCTCCCCGACCGAGGCGACCTCATCGCCGAGCTCGCATCCCGCCTTGAGGACCTCGACGGGCTGCTCAGCCGGCTGGAGGATGCCGAGCAGCAGGCCAAGGACGCCGGCGAGCACCTGCTGCGGACCCGGCGCTGGCAGGAGGACACCGTCCGCACGATCCAGGAGGAGCGGGCGCGTATGCGCCAGCGCCAGCACGCGCTCGACGAGCTCGCCGACCGGGCCCGGGCCGCCGTCACCGCCCTCAGGCAGCACCGCTCGCTGCCCCGGGAGGTCCAGGAGCTCGCCATCGAGCTTCAGGTGCTCGACGCCGCCGGATTCCTCTCCCGGCGTACGGGGGGGCGCTGAGCCGCGCCTCGGCTACCCCGGGCGCCGGCCCGGCCGTCCTCGAGCCCAGCCTCGCCCCGGCCAGCCACGGCGCCGACCGATGACCCGCGCCGAGCGGTTGCCAACGAATACTCTCCGCTTTCATATCGACTCGACGCGGCGCCGCAAGGCCGGGGTGGCACCCTCGTTCACCCCCCTTCTCCGTACCCCGGCCGGACTCGTGGAGACGCGGTCAAATCGCAGGGCACAATGGGTTTTCGCCGCTTCGTGGCCGGCCGGGGACGGCGGCGGCCAAGCCACCGCCTCCTTTCGCGCACCGGGCACAATGGTGCACACTGGCTGTAGTTGGGAAGGACTAGTGTTTACCCGCCCCCTCCGAGTGGACTAGTCTCGCCCCCGACGTCACGACAACACCGGGCCGAACGCCGAATCCTGCCCCCGGCCCCGGTGTCCCCTCCGAGTCGTCACATGGGGCAGGAGCGGGGGACCCACCTCCACCGGCTGGCACCGATCCGCGGTGCCGGTCTCGGGGTGAAGTCCGAAGCGCGTGAAGGTCACGCCTCGGACCGGGCAGCCCAGCCCGAACCCGACAGCTCACTTCGCAGGCGTACGGGAAGGAATACACCGTTGTCCGCGCAAAGCGTGCAGCTCGACGAAGATTCGCGAGTCGCCGGTCGCGGCCGTCACCGCGCCCCGTCCACCGCGCCGGTCGCCCGTAGCAGGGCCCGCGCTCGCGCCTTCGCCGCGATGACCACCGGTACCGTTGCGGTCTCCGGGGTGGCCCTGGCTGGCTGCGCCACCGACGTGCGCTCCGCCGCCCCCTCGGACGAGTCGACGAACACGGCGCCGGTCACCCTGGCCGCGCAGATCGGTTCGCGCGCCGCCCTCGGCGGCAGCGTCGCCGCGGCGGCCGTCAGCAGCCAGGGCGGCTCCAGCACCATCCTTGACACGACGAGCGGCCTCGATGCGCCGCCGCTGTCCGGTAAGATTCAGGTGGGCCTGCGGACGACCACCCCGCAGCAGACCGTCGACGCGAACGAGCCGGTCGACATCGGGTTCTCGCTGTACAACCAGGCGACGAACGAGCCCCTTGCGAACCAGCTCGTCAAGGTTCAGGTGAAGCTCCCCACCGGGTGGGCCACCTTCAAGCACCTGCAGACGGACTCGCGCGGCTACGCCTCCTACACGGCCCGCGTGCTCACCACGACCAGCGTCACCGCCGTCTTCGACGGCACCGACGCCCTGCAGTCGGCGCACTCGTCGAACGACGCCACGCTGACAGTAGCGCCGCAGCCGACCGAGTCGGTCTCGCGGAGCTCCGGCAGCGTGCGGATCGACACCCCCGACGTCAACGTCTCGGTGCCGGTGCCGACCAGCTCCATCGGCGAGAAGGCCGTCTACCTGGCCTCACTGCAGGCGGGCAAGCCGTACGTCTACGGTGCCGAGGGGCCGAGCTCCTTCGACTGCTCGGGCCTGGTGCAGTACATCTACAAGCAGCTCGGCAAGACGCTGCCCCGGACGACGGACGCCCAGTTCGCCGCCACCACCCGGGTCTCGATGTACAATAAGCAGCCCGGTGACCTGATCTTCCTCGGCACCCCCGGCAGCATCTACCACGTCGGCATCTACGCCGGCGACGGCAAGATGTGGGTGGCGCCGCACACGGGTGCTGTCGTCAAGCTTCAGACGATCTACACCACGTCCTACTACGTGGGCCGAGTCCTCTAGGAGCCGGTTCCCGGCGTCCCAGCTCCGCGCCCGCGGCCATCCCCCTCCGGCCGTGTGCTCCTGGAGACGGTGCCGCCGGCCCGGTACCTCGTCGCTCGTCGCCGCGCTGCCACACGGCGCCCCGTCTCGTTGCGGGCGTCAGCCGTCTGCCGTCCCGGTCACCATCGCCGCTGCCCCGGACGAGTACCGCCCAGGACGACCATCCGCCGGGCCCTGACACCGCCCGCCTGGTCCTGGTCTCCTCCCTGCCATGGGTGCGGAGTCGCCCGGTGCTGCCTGGCGCCGAGCGTCGCCCGCTCCTGCCCGCCTGCTCTCTCCGGCCGCTGTCGAGTTTCCTTCCGGCCGGACGGACGTCAGATCTCCCCCCCATCTGACGTCCGTCCGGCCGGAAGGCCCCCGACCCCCGCCGGCCTTCCCTCGGATCCCCCCCCCCATCCGCAGCGGGAGGCCGGCGGGCCCACTCGGGAGCCCACGGCCGCGGGTCCGTCGATGCCGCTACCCCCCTCCCGGCGGCATCGGCGGACCCCATCCAGCAGGAGTCAGCCCGTCCGGCTCCGACCGGAGCCGGACGGCAGGGATCAGGCAGCGGGCAGGCGGCGCGGGGACGATGCCTTCCACAGGGTCTCGCTGACCTTGCGGTTCCATTTCGTCTCGGCCACCCGGTCCTGCGGCGCACGCCCGGGGCACGGGGACTGCGGCTCCTGGGTGAACTGCCCGACAACCCCGACCTCGGCGAAGATCGGCTTACCGCCGCCGCAGACGACCGTCTGCGCGAGCCGCGCACCCTCACCGACGCCCCAGATGTACACCCGATTCGGATCGATCTTGCTCTTCTTGTCGGCGACGAAGGCGATGACGTCCCGGATGTACTGGGCGTCCGGACTGTCCGGTCCACCGATCCGCCAGAGCCCGCCGACGGCCTCCGGGTAGGCGATCGCGAAGTCCTCGTCGTTCGCCACGGAACCGGCGCGGCTGTCATGGTCGAGGCTCTTCGCCGTCACGTTGTCGTCGTGCAGGATCAGGACGAGCGGAATCGGCTTCTTCGGATGGCCGGGGGCGTGCACGAGAAGCTCACGGCCGGCCGAGCCATAGTCCTTCGGCATGGTGACCCGCTTGGTCTTCGTGCCGCCATTGGTGCCAATGAACACCCATAGCACGATGATGACCGCCGCGACGATGTACACGGTTCGCTTGTTCTTGCCCCACCAGCCGGCAAGGGGATTCGACGCCACGAACCAACCGAATCACACCGCCCGCCGGGAAACGCCGCAAACGGGTGATCAGATGACGCCCTGGCCAGGGCAGGGCGGGCTCAGGGCGTGGTGAGCGCCCGGCGCCGGGCCTCCCGCAGGGCGACCGTCTCGGGCGGGCCGTCCAGGGGCGGCAGCGGGCCGTGCACCCAGCCCAGCAGCAGGTCCGCGAGCGCCGGGTTCTGCGCCAGCACGGGTCCGTGCAGGTAGGTGCCGAGCACCCGACCGTCGACGATGCCGTCCGTACCGGGACTACCCTCGCCACCACCGTGACCAGGTTCACCGCCACCGGCGGCGCCGTCGCCGATGCCGCGGCGCACCGTGCCGAGCGGGAAGCCGCCGGCGTCCGGCAGCCGGCGGGTGCGACCGCCGTGGTTCTCGTACCCGTAGAGGGTAGGCAGGCCGAGCCGCGGATCCGGCTCGACGACGATGTCGCCGACCGCCCTCGGGGGTGGCGCGGCCTCGGGTGGCCCGAACGAGCGGCGGGTCTCGATGCCGACCAGGCCCAGGCCCTCGTGGATCTGGCCACCGGACGGGTAGGTCACGCCGATCACCTGGTAGCCGGCGCAGACCGCCAGCACGACCGCCCCCGAACCGACCGCGCGCAGGATCGCCCGGTTCTGCCGGATGCCGTCGGCCGCGAGCACCTGCGGGGCGTCCTCACCGCCGCCGAGCAGGTAGATGTCACAGCCCTCGGGGACCGGGGAGCCGGCGGGGACCTGCACCACCTCGGCCGGCAGCCCCCGCCAGCGCAGCCGCCGGGCCAGCACGATCGCGTTGCCGCCGTCGCCGTAGGTGCCGAGCAGCTCCGGGTAGATGAGCGCGATCCTGGTCGTCGACGCGCCCCTCATCGAGAGCACCGCACGAGCAGGTCGCGGAAGGCCGTGTAATTGGCGACCACGTCGACCACCTTCTCGTTCGCCGCGAGCGCCGCCACCTCCGCGCTGGGCTGCACGCTGTGCGGCACCTCCGCGTACGCGAGCCGCACGCTCATGTCCTCCTTGCGCTCCCCGGTGACGAGTACCTGACGGCCACCGAGCCGCTCGAAGGGGACGTCCCAGATCCAGGACGGATCACGGCCGTCCGCGGTCTGCGAGTTGAAGTCGATGATGACCGGCCGGGGCGGCGCGTCGGCGAGCAGCTCCATCATCTCCACCCAGCCGGCGGGGTTCTTCGCCAGCAGCAGCCGACCGCGACGCCCCTGCTCGCCGAGGACGACCTCCTGGTAGCGGCCCTGGACGTCACCGAGACCGGTCATCGCCCCGAGCGAGGCCTCGACCTCGACACCGAACTCGCGCGCCGCCGCGGCGGCCATGGCCGCGTTGCCGAGGTTGACCCGGCCGGGCAGGTCGATGCGGGCGGGGATGGTCCGGCCGTACCAGCGCAGCTCCCGCGGCCCGGTGACGGCGACGATCGGCTCCGGGCGGGCCAGGCCGCACTCCGACCACCAACCGGTGTCGTTGCGGTGCAGCAGCTTGGCGCACTGCGGGCAGACCATCGCGTCCGCCGTCCAGTTCTGGCCGGCCGACACCCACACCTGGCGATGCCAGCCGGCGGCCGCCCAGGCGACCAGCGGATCGTCGACGTTGGCGACGACCGTCGTCTCCGGCAGCTCGGCGCCGAGCTCCCGCCACATCGCGGCGATACGGCGCGTCTCGTTCGAGCGGTCGAGCTGGTCACGGCTGATGTTGAGCAGCAGGACGACCCGCGGCCCGATCTCCCGGGCGACCTTCGGCAGCCAGATCTCGTCGACCTCGAGGGCCGCGGCGGCGTCGAACGGCGGGCGGGACAGCGCCGCGAGCACCCCGGGGGCCATGTTCGCCCCGCCACTGTTGCTCTTGACCGGGCCGAGGGTGCCCAGCGCCCGGGCAAGCAGCCGGGTCGTCGTCGTCTTGCCGTTCGTGCCGGACACACAGGCGCTGAGGCGGTGGGAACCGACCTCGGCGAGGGCCCCCGGCGAGACCCGTAGGGCGAGCTTGCCGCCGATCATCTCCCCGGAGCCGCGGCCAAGACGGCGCGACGCCTCGGCAGCCAGGCGTTCGACGGCGAGCGCGGCCTGGGTCCTGGCGGTGAACCGGCGCGGGAGTGAGGTCGTCATCGTGCTTTCTACAGTGCCACGAGGGTGTTGGGGGACGGAGGCCACCCCCGCATCCGTGGACATACCTCACGGTCATCGCATGGTTGTCGCCGTTTGCCCGTCATCCCTCCCCGGTGTCGGACCCGAGCCCGGACGCCCGTTTCGCCCGTCACCATCACCGCAGGTGAGAGGGGGTCACCGTCCGTCCCAGGGCGCGGGAACCGATAGTCACCCCACGATGCCGCACGGGGGTGTCAACCCGACCTCGATGGGGGAATCGATGCGGTGGCACGGTAGAACTCACCCGACGGGGTGAACCGAAATTCCCAGGACCGGCGCACGGGGCCAGAATCACAGGCGGATCGGTCACAGGCGGAACCGGTCACGGCCGGTTCGGCGGGGGGCGCGCCGCCCGCCAGGGGTCCGCGCGCGACGCGCGCCGGCAACCTCGTCGGACCGGGCACGCGGGCACGGAGAGGACGTGAGGGCGCACAGTGACCACGAAGGCAGTCGCGATCGCGCGGGAGCACGGCCGCTGGTCCGTGCACGAACTCGACCCGGCGGACGCCGAGGACCTGGACGCCCTCACCGATACGATGCGCGACCTCGGCGAGGAGACCATCGTCGCATTCCTGGAGGAGGACGACGAGTACCTCGCCGTCGTCCGCCTCGGCGCCGACGATCCCGACCCCAAGGTCTTCCTCTCCGACCGCCGGGTCCTCGTGACCTCCGACCTCGCCGAGCGCCTGTTCGCCGACGCGCTCCCGTCGATGGCCGGCTACACCGGGGACGACGAGGATGACGACTCCTCCGCCCTGACCCAGGCCTCCCCCGTCGGCGACCTGGACCTGCTCACCGACCTCGGCACGTCCGCCGAGGCTCTGCTGGAGCTGATCAGCGAGGAGGGCATGCTCCCCGCCGACCTGATCAGCGCCCTGAGCGAGCGCGCCGGCGCCGGGGAGATCCTCGACGACGCCCGTGGCTGACCCCCCTCGTCCGGGCACCGCCCAGGCGACCCCGCCGGCCACGCCCTACCTGGGCGCTCCCCCTTCGGGCGCTGCCGGTTCGGGTGCGGGCAGAGCGTCGCGGGAGCCGGTGCGCCCGGTGCGGGATCGCCACAACGCGGCGATGGGCCTGGCGCTGGCCGAGGCGCGGCTGGCGCTGGAGCATGGAGACGTACCAGTCGGGGCCGTCGTCGTAGCAGGTGACGGGACCGTGCTCGGCGCCGGGCACAACACCCGCGAACGTGACGGCGACCCGACCGGCCACGCGGAGGTCATCGCGCTGCGGGCGGCGGCCCACTCGCTCGGCACGTGGCGGCTGGCCGGCGCCACCCTCGTCGTCACCCTCGAACCGTGCACGATGTGCGCCGGCGCCCTGGTCCTCGCGCGGGTCGACCGGCTCGTCTTCGGCGCGTTCGACGACAAGGCCGGCGCCGTCGGCTCGCTCTGGGACGTCGTCCGCGACCGCCGCCTCAACCACCGCCCCGAGGTCCTGGCCGGCGTCCGCGCCGACGAATGCGGCGCTCTGCTCGCCACCTTCTTCGCCGGCCACCGTCGACCGCCCTCCCCCGACCACCATCCCTGACCGTCGCAGCCGCGTGACACCACCGGCGCGTGCACCACGCGCCGACCAACCACGCGCCGACCAACCACGGGATGGGCGACCCGGGGGCGGCGAACCGGATGCCCCGGGCGTCCGGTAAGCTCACCCGTGGTGGAGTCGCCTAGTGGCCGAGGGCGCACGCCTCGAAAGCGTGTGAGGGGGCAACCCCTCCGTGGGTTCAAATCCCACCTCCACCGCCCAGTACCAGGCCGAACGCCGGGCCAGCGATCACCTCGCAGCCCGGCGTCTCCCGTCTCGGTCCCACTTCTGGTCCCGCTGGACGCCACGGCGATCGGACCGGCCTGTCCGATCGCCGTGGTCAGTAACGGACCGTCAGCGCCGCCGTCCGGCTGCCTCTCCTCACCTGACGGCTGAACGAAACGGACTCCCCACCCTGGCCCGCGCCTCGCACGGCCTCCCCGCCCAACGCGGGACCTGACCGCCGGCCGCCACATGTCCGGACCCGCCCGGGCCGGGCCCCACCCACCTCGGGTCGCGCCCCACCCGGCCAGGGCGAGGGGCCTCCCCCGAATCCGACGTCGACTTGCAGCGACTACGCAGCGTGAAATAGTCAGCCCGGGCAGTAATCAATTGCTGACCACGGTCCGGCGAACGCATGTCGGATCAGGCAGTCGTCACGACTGTCCACCAGTCGCACGACCGATGAGTCGGAGGCAATGGCATGGCGAGGATTGTCATTTTTGGTGCCGCAGGTCAGATCGGGCGCCGCATCACCGACGAAGCGATTCGGCGGGGTCACGAGGTCACGGCCGTCGAGGTGGACGCCGCCCGCGTGAAGAAGCTCCCCCGCAAGGCGAACGGCGTCGAGGGTGACGTCACGTCGCGGGACTCGGTCCAGCGGCTGGCGCAGGACGCTGACGCCGTCGTCGTCGCCGTGGGTGGTGTCGACCGTCCGGTGCACGCGAACGCGGCGCGTAACCTCGTCGATGTTCTGCCCCGCATCGGCGACCAGGCTCCCGCGATCGTTCACGTTTCCAGCGGCGGAACGCTGGAGGACGAGAACGGCCAGCGGCTCGTGGACGGCCCTGACTTCCCGGCTGCCGAGCGCAAGGACGCGCTCGACCAGGCGGACGCCCTCGACATCTACCGCGGAGCCCGCAACGTGCGCTGGGCCGCCATCGCCCCGCCGCCGCGCAACCTCGGTCAGGGCCAGCGCCGTGGCGCCTACCGCACCGGCACCGACCGTCCCGTGGTCGACGCCCAGGGGCAGATCGGCATCTCCCACGAGGACTTCGCGATCGCCGTCGTCGACGAGGTCGAGCGGCCGCGTAACCGCAACCGGCGTTTCACGGTCGGCAACTGACCGCCGATTCGGTGAATGCCGACCCGCGCGCAATGACGCCCGTGGGTGAGACGGCGCGCCGGTGGCCCCGTCGACGAGGCCGGATTCGCTGACCGGTGTGCCGGCCCGGGCGGAGCGGATGGACGGGCAACGCCCAATCCCCGCCCGCCCGGGCATCACCGCGCCGGCACCCGCGCCGTCGTGGCGCGCCTACTGCATTGTCGTGAGGATGGCCTCGATGTCGCCGGGGGTGGTTCGCGGATTGACGATGGCGAACCGGGCGACAGTCTCGCTGCCATGGCGGGTTGGCGGGACGAAGGCGAATCCGGCGCGCAGCAGGTTGTCGCCCCAGCGATGGTAGTCGGCGTCGTTCCAGCCGCGGCGGCGGAAGACCACCACCGAGAGCTGCGGGGGGCGCACGAGTTCCAGTTCGGGGCGGGCGGTGATCTGGGCCGCCGCGGACCGGGCGGTGGCGAGCGTCCTTTCCAGGGCGTCGGCGTAGGCCTGGGTGCCGTGCGCGGCGAGGGAGAACCAGAACGGCAGTCCGCGGGCCCGTCGTGACAGTCCGATCGCGTAGTCGGACGGATTCCAGTTCGCCGCGGAGTCGAGCACGTCGAGATAACCGGCCTGTTGGGGGCCGTGGGCCGCGCGCGCGATCGCCGGGTCGCGGTAGACGAGCGCGCACGCGTCGAACGGCGCGAACAGCCACTTGTGCGGGTCGACGATGAACGAGTCCACGTCCGCGATGCCGTCGAAGTGGGGACGCGCTGACGGCGCGGCGAGCGCGGCCAGACCGTAGGCGCCGTCCGCGTGCACCCACAGTCCGCGCGCCCGGGCGACGTCGACGATGCCCCGCAGGTCGTCGACGATGCCGAACTGGGTCGTCCCGGCGGTCGCCACCACGGCGAACACCCCATCGGCCCCGACCGTCCCAGCAGAACCCGCAGCACCGCCCAGGCCCGCCGAACCAGCGCGGGCCGAACCGGCGCCGGCGGAACCGGCCCGGGCGGCGAGCTCGTCGAGGGCGGCGGCGAGGCGTGGGCCGGTCAGGCGGCCATCCTCGCCGGCGGGCACGGCGACGAGCTCGACGTCGAGTACGGACGCCGCCTGGTAAAGCGAGGAGTGAGCCTCCTCACCACAGACGAAACGCCACCGCGGCGGCTCCGGCAGCCCGGCGACCGCCAGCCGCTCGCGGGCCGCGTGCCGGGCGGCGGCCAGCGCGGAGAGGTTTCCGACGGTCCCTCCGGGGACGAACACGCCCCCGGCCTCGGCGGGCAGGCCGGCGAGGTCAGCGAGCCAGCGCAGCGCCTCGTTCTCGGCGTGGACGGCGCCGGCGCCCTCCATCCAGCTCCCGCCGTAGATGGACGACGCGCCGACCAGCAGGTCGAACAGCACCGCCGAACGGGTCGGGGCGGCCGGAATGAAGGCGAGGTTGCGCGGATGGTCGGCGGAGATGCAGGCCCGGGCCAGCACCTCATCGAAGATCTCCAGCGCGCGGCGGCCACCGATGCCGTCGGGGGTGATCGTCTGCCCGGCGCGCGCGGTCAGCTCCGCCGGCGACGCGGGACCGTCCAGAGGAACCGGATCGAAGCCGAGCCGAAGCCTCGTGACGTCGAAGACCGCCCGCAGCAGATCAGCCGTCTCCGCGTCGAATCGATGCACGTCGGCGGGATTCTGACCGACCGGGGCGGAAGCCCGGTACTACGCCTCCGACCGGCTGCGCTGGCGCCGGAGGAGGAAGCCGCCACCCACGAGCACAACCAGCAGGACGATCGCACCGACACGCTTCACAACGAACCTCCACGATGAGGACTTCCCTGACGCGGACGACGGGTCCAGGTCGATCCGCCAGACGGCCGACGCCCGCCGTGAGCCCCAGCCCCGGCCAGCCAGGCGCCGGAAACTGTGACTCCGACGGCACGCCTCGTGCCGTTCTGAATCCGAGCATGCCACGAAGGCCGGCCAGGTGTGCGGCGGGGCCACCGGAGAATCGGTTGCGTTCCGCGCGCCGACGTGGACAGGTGTCGTATCCCCGGACAAAAACTGCGCGGAATCTGTCGGGTCCGCGACGATCTCATGTGCTGCGCGGTCATGAGTGGGCCGTCGGTGTGCGTCTGACAGCGGGACCATGCCGGGATGTCGTGACATCAGCACCGGACCACCGAAAGCCGACGCACAGTCAAACGACATGCCCGGGGAGGCGCCCGCCGCGGCCGCCGCCGGCGCCGCACCACACCCACTCTGACCGCGAACCCGATACAGGGCTCAGGGCGTGCCCGAACCAGGAGCCGTCGCCGTCGCGGAGAGTTCACCGACATGGCCCCGATGCGCACACCTGTGGACATCGACCGTTCACCATTCATGGAGAGGCCGGACGACACGGGCCCGGCTTCCGGGCATTCCGGCGCCGTCCCGGCGACACCTTCGGGGGAGAAACCGTATTCCGATGAGCGGGCCGGGACGGCCATGTGATACCGATGGAGTACCGCGATATCCGGGCACGTGTCCAGAGCTCACCGGGGATGTGGAGTGGCGCGCGTCTTTGTCAGTCATGCCAGTTCGGACGGGGCCTTCGCGGACCGGATCCACCGTCGACTCTCCGATCTCGGGCATCAGGTGTTTCTCGCCCGTGACATCCGGGTGGGAATTCGCGCGGGTGATGTCTGGAAGGAACGTTTGCACCAGGAGCTACGCGCCGCCGACGCGGTGGTCTGTGTGCTCACCGACGCGTACAACGCCTCCCCGTGGTGCGCCTACGAGATCGGTATCGCGCACGAGGTCGGCAGCCTGCTGCTGCCGCTGCGGTCCCAGCCCGGCGTGGCCTCCCCCCTGCTGGACGACCGTCAACATGTGGTCGCCGTCAACGGCCGGGACGGCCGGAACGACCAGGACGACGAGGACGACGAGGACGAGGACTGGGTCGGGGCGCTCGATGTCGCGCTGCGCCGCGTGGACGCCTCCGGTGGTCGGGGCTGGGCGTGGGAGCGCTCGCCGTTTCCCGGTCTGCGCCCGTTCACCCGGGAGATGGCCCGAGTCTTCTACGGACGTGACGATGAGCTGCGCCGGCTGACCCATCGGCTGCGGGCGCTCAGCGACCGGCGCCTGCTGCTCGTCGTCGGCGGCTCGGGCTGCGGCAAGTCCTCGCTGGTGGGCGCGGGTCTCGCGGCCCGGCTCGGGGGTGAGGACGGCTGGCTGGTCACCGAGCCGTTCGTGCCGGGGCGCGATCCGATCCGTAAGCTGGCGCTCGCGCTGGCCAAGGCGGCGCAGACGGTGAACGCGCGGTGGGACGCCGAGGGCGCGCTGCGGCGGCTGCGCGAGGAGCCGGCCGCCCTCGCCACGCTCAGCGAGGAGCTGCTGGCCGCGTCGCCGGGCCCGCGGCGCGACCGTCTGCTCCTGGTCGTAGACCAGGGCGAGGAGCTGTTCACCCGCACGCCGGCGGACGAGCGGTCCCGGTTCGCCGCGGTGCTCTCGCGCGGCCTGGACGGACCGATCCGCGTCGTTATCGCCGTCCGCTCGGAGTTCCAGGACCAGCTGTTCGCCGTGCCCGAACTGCGCGACGCCCACCTGCACGCCTTCCCGCTGCGCCCGCTCGGCCGCGACATGCTCCGGGTCGTGATCACCGAACCGGCCCGCGTCGCCGGCCTGTCGGTGGACCCGGAACTGGTCAGCCGGATGGTCGAGGAGACCGCCGGCGGGGAGGCGCTGCCGCTGCTCGCCTTCACCCTGCACGAGCTCGCGCTGAACCAGACCCGCGGGGGATGGTTGTCAGCCGTCCGCTATGAGGAACTCGGCGGGGTGCGCGGCGCCCTGGCCCGCCGGGCGGACGCGGTCCTCGACGAAGCGGTCGCCGCCGCCCGGCTGTCCCGCGAGGAGATCCTGGCGGGCATGGCGGAGCTCGCCACGCTGGATGAGGCCGGCCGCCGCACGCGCCGCCGCATCGACTTCGACGAGCTGTCCTCGGCGGGCCTGCGTACCGCGTTCCAGATCTTCGTCGACGAGCGGCTGCTGTCCACGCCGAGCGACAGGCTCGGTGGTACGGCCGTCGGCGTCGTCCACGAGGCGCTGCTGACCGCCTGGCTGCCCCTGGACGCGGCGATCCGGGAACGGGAGGTGGCGCTGCTCGCCGAGGGCCAGGTCGAACGGGCCGCCGCATCCTGGGCACGGGGTTCGGACGGCTCCGCCGGCAGCGCGGCAGGCGGCACGGCGGGCGGCATGCGCGGCGGGCCCACGGGTGGTGGCCAGGACGATCTGCTGTGGGGCTCCGACCGGCTCACCGCCGCGACGACGATCCTCTGGGGCTCCTACGACCGGTTTCGCGCGGGGGGCGAGCCGGTGGTGAACCTCAACCGACTCGGCCGGCAGTTCCTCGCCGCCTGCAACCAGCGGGCCGAGACGATCGCCCGCCGCGAGCGGGCTCGGCGCCGCCGCACCACCAGCGTGCTGTCGCTGCTGCTCGCCCTGGCCATCACCGGCGCCGCCACGACCTACTGGCAGGGCGACCGGGCCCGGTCCGCGCAGCAGCAGGCCGAGGACGCGCAACGCTCCGCTGTCGCCCGGGTGCTGTTGACGTCCGCGGACGGCGCCCGGCGCACGGACCAGACGCTGGCGCTGCGCCTCGCCATCGCCGCCGGGGCGATCTATTCCGATCCGGCGAGCCAGGCAAGCCTGCTCCAGACCCTCGTCGAGGACCCCGGCGGGGCCGCCAACCGCGGCGATCCGGTCACCGCGGTCGCCTTCTCGTCAACCTCGGCGCTGCTGGCCTCCGGTGGTGCGGACGCGTCGGTCCAGCTCTACTCGGTCACAGGCGGGCCTGCCCCGGTAGAGGGGGACCGGACCAGCCCGCTGGGCCCGGCGCTGACCGGGCTGCGCGGCCCCGTCGTCTCGGTGGGGTTCGCCGACCACGACCGGCGGGTGACGGCGACCGACACCCTCAGCAACAGTCTGACCTGGGACATCAACGTTCCCACGCGTCCCCGTGTGGTGGCGGCGACCATCGCGGGCGCGCGTCCGCCCGATCAGCGGGTGGCACACGCCGGCCAGGCGGGGTCACCGTCGTCGATCGAGGCGGACGGCCGGGACCTACAGGCGGGCAGGGCGCAGGAGAACGGCCAGTCCGGCGTCATCGACGTGACCACCATCGTCGGGGGCGACGGGGAACGCCAGCGGCTCGCCCGGATCCATACCGACACCGGATCGGTGCGAGCACTGGCGTTCTCCCCCGACGGCAGCCTGCTGGCCAGCGCCGACTCCGGGGACGGCGTCCGCCTGTGGCACCCGGATCCCTCCCGGCGCACGTGCCCCGGCGTGTGCCCCGTCGGCGAGCCGCTGCAGGGCAACACCCGTTCCGTGCTGTCCCTGGCGTTCGCACCGGACGGCGGGCTGCTGGCCTCCGGCGGGTACGACGGGACCGTTCGGCTGTGGAAGCTCGACCCGGCGCGGGATTTCCTCGCCGGCCGGATCGTGACGCGCGCCTGTCACGACGCCGGCGGGAGTCTCGACACATCATCGTGGCAGTTCTATGTGCGTGGCCTGCGCTTCCGCCAGACGTGCCCGGCGATGCCCGGATGAACCTTGCGTGTGGTCCTTCCCGACAGGCCGTCCTGGGCGGACCATTGTTTACATGACGTTGACATACGGTGTTCCGGCACACTTCGAGATACCGACGGTCATCACCCCCCGGTTGCTTCTGCGCGGATGGCGCCCCGACGATCTGCCCCCCTACGCGGAGATGAACGCCGATCCGGCGACGATGCGCTATCTCGGCGGCCCCTTTGGCACGGCCGCGACGGAACGCCTGGTCACGCATCTCATCGGTATGTGGACGCTACGCGGCCACGGCATGTGGGCGGTCGAGGAACGGGCCAGCGGGGAGTTTCTCGGCCGGGCCGGCTCCTATGTCGGTGACGGCTGGCCGGGGGTCGAGGTGGCCGTCTCGATCCGCCGCGATCACTGGGGGCGGGGCCTCGGCACCGAGGCGATCCGCGCGTCCCTGGACTTCGGCTTCGAGCGGCTGCCCGTCACCGAGCTCATCACCGCAACACACCGGGACAACGCCGGAATGAACGCGATCGCCCGCCGGCTGGGCATGACCTTCCGCGGCGTCGCGGACGTCGGGCCCTGGCGGGCGAGCAACGTCTACGTCATCAGCCGCGCCGACTGGTGCGGCCTCCCGGACCTGCCCTACCCCGACTTATCCGACGCCACGGCACTGCCCGCCCCGCCCGCCCGGGCCAGACCCGACGCCCGGGCGGGTGGCCTGTCCCACCGCCAGGCCCGGCGGCTCTCCGAGCGCTGATCACCGCCCCGCCGGCTCCCATCTCTCCGGTTGCCGCGCACGCGGGCGGGATGAGTGGTTACGTAGTACCCGTGGTGGCCGGAATCAGCGCATGACCGGGTACGAGGACAACGAGTTCGCCCTGCTGCGGGAGAACGCCGACGAGGTCGGCCTCCCCTGGACGGGCCCGCCCGCCGTGCGCCGGGTGTCGACGGAGGTCGGCGGCGGCCAGCGGGTCAGCGCGCTGCTCTGGGGGGAGGAGCCGCCCCGGGTGGTGTTCCTGCACGGCGGCGCGCAGAACGCCCACACCTGGGACACGGTCGTGCTCGCCCTGGGGCTGCCGGCGCTCGCCATCGACCTGCCCGGCCATGGCCACTCCGACTGGCGGCCCGACCACGACTACGGAGCCCGCCGGTCCGCGGAGGCGATCGTCGCCGTGCTGCGCGCGTGGGCGCCCGCGGCCGACGCGGTGGTGGGCATGTCGCTCGGCGGCCTGACGACGATCCGGCTGGCGGCGATCGCCCCCGACCTGGTCCGCCGGGCAGTGATCATCGACGTCACGCCGTCGGTGCTGCTGCGCCGGCCATCGATGAGCCGCGCCGAGCGGGGCACGACCACCCTGACCGAGAGCGCCCTGACCTTCGCGACCTTCGACGAGATTGTCGAGCTCACCGCCGCCGCGGCGCCGCACCGACCGCTGTCGAACATCCGTCGGGGCGTGCGGCACAACACTCGCCGTCGTCCGGACGGTCGCTGGGAGTGGCGTTACGACCGGCAGCTCGACAGCGGTGAATCCGCCCCCCTGTGGGATGACGTCGCTGCCGCGGCGGCGCCGCTCACCCTGATCCGGGGCGGCGCGTCCGCCTTCGTCGCGGACGAGGACGCCGAGGAGTTCCTCCGGCGCAGCCCGTCCGCCCGGGTCCACGTGGTGCCCGGCTCCGGCCACTCCGTCCAGAGCGACGCCCCCCTCGCCCTCACCGCCCTCCTGCGCGACGCCCTGCCGCGCGACTGACAGCGGTTCGCCCGGGCCAGGTCAGGGTGTGGCCGGTTCAGGGTGTGGCCGGTTCAGGGTGTGGTGTCGGCGGCGTTGATGACGGGGAGCTGGTCGACGGCGCGGCACCGCACAGCCGCCGCGAGCTGCTGCCACACGGACTCGGGCAGCCGTTCCTCCACCTGGTTGCGCGGGCCGTGGCGCAGGTGCACGTGGCCGTCGCGCAGCATCGCGAGGCCCTGACCAGCGGCCGGCGCCCAGGGTGTCCACTCGGCGGGCGGCTGGCTGAGATGCCCGCGACGGATCGCGTCCGCCAGGTCCCGCCAGACGGCGAGCGGTAGTCGGATGTCGTTCTCCGTACCGGCGAACTCGTAGCGGACCAGCACGTCACCGGCCTGCCTGCCGAACGCGAGGGCGGGGGCGACGGGGGTGGTCCGCCAGGGCACGGCCGTACCTCCCAGAGGTCGGATGGAGCGAAGGGTTCGGTGGAACGCGGCCGCCGGCCGCGGTGACCAGGCGCGGCCCGCGGGGCAGGCCGGTCGAAGAACGGACGACACCGTGTCCTCCACCAATGAATCCATTTGCGTCGCGGTCCGGTTACCTTTCCGATGAGCAGAAGTCTGCGCACACGACCGGGAGAACGCCAGACGTGCCGGTGATCTGTGCTGTGCCGTGCTCTGTGCCGCACCGTGCCGATCCCGCCGGGCACTCCCCGCGAACCGGGAAGGAGCAGTGAAGTGGGCGATGATGAGGACGACGCAGCCAGGCTGGGCCGACGTATCCGTCAGCTTCGCGGACGGATGAGTCAGGACACACTCAGTCAGCGGATTGGCTACCACCGGACGCGGATTTCAAAGGCCGAGAACGGGGACCTTCCGTCTACGGACCTGTGTGGCGCGCTCGACGAGTTCTGGCAGACCGGCGGCGAACTCAGGGCCCGCCAGGCTCGGCTCGGCGACCGCCCGAACGAAAAGGAGACGGCGACGAACAGGCGACAGATGTTCGAACTTTCCGCGGCTGGTCTGATCGCGGCGGAAACCTTTCGGCGACGCACCCGAATCGGGCCGGACGCGCTCACGCTGGCCGAGCTCGACGACGCGATCGACCGGCACGCGGCCGTGTTCACCACGACCCCGCACGACGTGCTCGCGCCGCGGGTGTACCGGACGTGGACCTCGGCGGAGGCGCTGCTCGACTCGGGCGCCAAGGCGCGGACGCAGGCGAAGCTGACGGCGATCGCGGGCTACTCGGCGTACATGCTGTCCCGGCTGGCGTTCAACCTGGGCGACCACGCGACGTCGCGGCGCTTCGTCACCCAGGCCGGCGACCACGCCGACCAGGTCGACGATCCGGTGCTCGCCGCGTCCGTCGCGGCGATGTCGGCGACGCTCGCGTTCTACGGCGGCCAGCACACCGCGGCCGTCGACGCCGCCCGCCGCGCCCCGGACCATCCGTACACCCGGGCACGGATCGCCGCCTACGAGGCCCGGGCACTGGCCGCGCTCGGGGATATGGACGGCACCCGCGCGGCACTGGACCGGATGCGGCGGGCCACCGCCGAGACGTCGCCGCGTCCCGGCAGCTCGCCGTTCGGCGCGGCGAACGCGGAGTGGTTCAGCGCCGGCCTGCTCGCCCGCTTCGGCCAGGGGCGCACGGTCGAGCCGATCGCACGGGCGGCCGTCGACGCCTTCGACAGTGGCCGGGCCGTCGGCTTCGAGGACCACGGGCATGCGCTGCTCGTCCTCGCGAGCACTCTGTTGCACCGTGAGCAGCCAGAACCCGCCGAGGCGGCGGTGCTCGGCGGGCGGGCGCTGGCGATCCTCGCCGCGAGTCCCACCCACAGTGTGGTCGGCCGGGTCGCGAGTCTCGCCGCCGATCTCGCGGCCTACCGATCCCTTCCCGAGGTGACCGACTTTCACGAACAGCTCACGATGGCGAGCAGGCCAGCTTTGATGGAACCGTGACCCTCGACATAGGCGAGCCGGTTCCCGTGGCCGCCGTGCCCGTCGTGCGCACGAAACGGCTGGTCCTGCGCGGCTGGGAGGCCGGCGACATTCCCGCGTACACCCAGATGGCCCTGCGGCCGGAGATGAGTCGGTATACGGGTTCTCCCAGGAGCGAGTCAGCGGTGTGGGGCATGTTCGCCCACCAGATCGGCCACTGGGCGCTCAACGGCTTCGGTATGTGGCTCGCCCATGACCGGGTGACCGGCGAGTTCGTCGGCCGGGCCGGGCTGTACCGGGAACATGGCTGGCCCGGGCTGGAGGCAGCCTGGACGATACGCCCCGAACGATGGGGCGAGGGACTGGCGACGGAAGCCGGCGCCGTCGCCGTCGAATACGCCTTCACCTACCTCGATGCCGACCGTGTCATCTCCATCATCCACCCGGAGAACGCGGCCTCGATCCGGGTCGCCGAGAAACTCGGCCTCTCGTTCGCCGAGGCGACCGAACGCGGCGGCGACCCGCGCCACATCTACGCCCTGCGCCGGGCCGACTGGACACGGGAGGCCAGTTGACCCGCGCGTGCTCACCGGAGCCGTGGACCGGCGCCCGCCGGCGGTCCACGGCTACCGGTTGCGCCAGCGGGGCGCGCGCTTCTCGACGAACGCCCTGGTTCCCTCGACGAGATCCGCGGTCACCCACAGGTCGTCGAGAGCCGCCGGCCGGTGGAGCACCGCCTCGGCGGTGTCGGCGATCCCCCGCGTCTCGTTGATGATCTCCAGGCAGGTCCGGACCGCGGTCGGGGAGCTGGCCAGGATCTCCGCGGCCAGCTCGCGGGCGCCCGCGAGCGCCGTGCCGGCGGGCACGACCCTGTTCACCAGCCCGCGCTCGTGCGCCTCGCGGGCGCCCATCCGGCGTCCGGTCAGGACCATCTCGGTGGCGATCGCCATCGGCAGCACCCGCGGCAGCCGGACCAGGCCCCCCGCGCCCGGGACGAGACCGACCCTGGTCTCCGTCAGCCCGAAGCTCGCGGTCTCGTCAGCGACGACGAGATGGCAGGCCAGCACGATCTCGGTGCCGCCGCCCAGCGCGAAGCCGTTGACCGCGGCGATGACCGGTTTCGTCATGGCCGGCCGGCTCGTGAGGCCCGCGAACCCGGTGGTCGGCGACGCTGTCGGCTGACCGGGCCCGGGCCGGAAACGCAGGTCGGCTCCGGCGCTGAACGCCTCCTCGCCGGCGCCGGTCAGGATGGCGACCCAGAGGTCGTCCGCGGCGGTGTAGGCGTCGAAGATGCTGGTCAGCTCGTGGCTGGCCGGGGGGTGCAGGGCGTTGCGCCGCTCCGGCCGGTTGATCGTGACCTCGAGGACATGGCCGTCCCGGCGGACGAGGATGTGCTCGTAGCGCTCCCGCAGGGTCGCCATGGTGGCGGGCAGCAGCCGCGCGGCGTCGACGCTCGACCGGGTGACCCGGTTGCCCAGGTCGGTGGAGGTGGCGTGGACGCGGGTGCCGACCGGATCCGCACCTTCGAGCAGCGCGATCAGGTCGTCGTCGCCGTCCACCGTGGTGGCCAGGAAGCGGCGGCCGTCCCTGTCGAGCCGCCCGACGACGATCCCGGTCGGGACGCCGGCGCCGTCGCGGGTGACCGTCCAGCTCTCGATCGTCGCCGGGCCGTCGGCCAGCAGCGCCGTCGCCACCGGCGGCGCCGCCCCCAGAGTGGCCTGGAGCCGGGCGCTCGCGTCCGGGCGCCAGTCGGTGGGTGCGGTCGAGTAGACGCCGACCGAGTGTGTCTTCAGCACGCCGCCACCGGCCGCGACCAGGCCGAAGGTCCCCGGCGCGGCCCGCAGACGCGCCACCGTCGCGGCGATCGCGTGCAGGGCGCGATGGTTGCCGCCACCGAAGAAGGCCCCGCCGGTCAGGGTGAGGCCACGGGGGTCGTCCGGCGTGAGGTCGAGGCCGTCCAGGACGGCGAGCACCGCGACCGGGAACGGGCCGTCGATGTCGATCGTGCGCACGCGCGCCAGGTCGATCCCGGCGATCTCCAGGGCATGCGTGACGGCGAGGGTCGCCGCGGGGGCGGTGGCGAGGTCCTCCCGGTCGAGCAGGGGCCGATCGGCGAGGTCGGCGTGGCCGTGCAGGAAGACCCACCGCCGGGTGGGAACGCCGAGCTCGAGGGCGGCGGCCAACGAGCACAGCAGGACGGCGGCACCCTGGTTGCCATCCTCCGGCGCCGTCAGTGCCCGCGGGTAGGGGGTCGCGACCAGCGGATTGCGTGCCTCGGAGGGCGTGACCAGGTCCGCCGCGTCCAGGGGTGCGCCGGCGGCACCGTGCGGGTCGGCCGCCGCCACCTCATGCTGACGCGCGAGGAACCGACCCATGGCCGTTCGGTAGGCGGCCGCAGTCAGCCCGGTGCGCGCGCGGCGGGCGTTCTCCAGCACGGCGCACTGGGCGGCGACCCCGCGCAGCCCGTGCTGGGTCGCGTAGCGGGTGACCTGCCCGCCCAGCCCGTAGCCGCGATCGTCGAGCTGGCCGCCGACGGTGCGGTGGAAGTCGGGGCGGTCCGGCGCGTCGGCCAGCGCCCGGGTCGTCGCGACGGCGTCGCCGCCCACGATCAGCACGACCCGCGCGCGGCCCGCGGCGATCTCGGCGGCGAACTCGTTGACGAGGCGCTGCGGCGACTGGCCGCCGGCCACGTCGAGCACGGCCCGGGCCGGGTCGGCCCCGATCTCGGCCGCGATCGCCCGCGGGGTGTTGTCGGCCCGGCCGAGCGGCGCGCGCCGCCCCGGCGCGGAGGTCTCCAGCTGGCGCACGCCGGCGATCGTGTCGACGGCCGATGCCGGGACGCCCGCGTCCGCCAGGGCGAGCCGTGCCGCGGTGGCCGCGAGGGCGACGGCCGAGCGGCGGGCGTAGCCGGCCTCGCCGACCCGCTCGCTGACCCGGCCGACACCCACCAGCACCGGGGTCGCGGGGTCGACATCGGATGCCAAGGCGCCTCCCATTTACCTCATTCAACCAGGTCGAGCGCGGCACTTCGTCCGGGGTCGCGCGTGAGAACGGCCGTGTTGTTGACTGCCTGAGAGCTTTCTGATCGCATGGGGAAGGGAGGATCCGCGACGTGCACGACAACGACCGGATGACCGAGACAGACCATCCGCTCGCGGCCGACGAGGTCGGACTGCTCGCCGGCCTGACCTCGACGCGGGCCATCCGCCGGTACACCGACGAGCCGGTGCCCGAGGCCGCCCTGCGGGACATGTTCTTCGCCGCGACCCGGGCACCCAGCGGCTCGAACCGCCAGCCGTTCCGGTTCGTCGTCCTCACCGACTCGCCCGTCGCGGCTCAGGCCAAACGCCTCGTCGCCGCCAGTGCCCGCCGCATCTGGGACGCCAAGGCCCAGGGCGACGGCTACCTTCGGGGCAGCGGCGCGGTCGAGGGCAGCCCCAAGGCCCGGATGCGACGGACCATGACGGACTACGTGGCGTCCCTGGAGACGGTGCCGGTCCTGGTCTTCCCGCTGCTGGTGCGGTACCGCGAGCCCAGTCTCATCGAGGGCGCGCACGTGTACCCGGCCTGTCAGAACCTGCTGCTGGCCGCGCGCGCTCTCGGGTATGGCGGTGTCTTCACCGGCTTCCACCACCACGCCGAGCCGGCGCTGCGCACGCTGCTGGCCCTTCCCGACGAGGTCCAGATCGCCGGGACGATCACGATCGGCCGGCCGGCCGGCCGTCATGGGCCCGTCCGCCGCCGTCCACTCGGGGAGCTGGTGTACTCCAACGGCTGGGAGCAGCCCGCGCCCTGGGCCGTCGACCCGCCCGGCACCCGGCACACCGCCGCGGGCCCGCCCGTCAGGCCGTCAGGAATGCCGTCGGAAACGCCGCCAGGAACGTCGTCAGCCCGTCAGGAAGGCCGCCATGACCGCGCGCAGGCGGGTGACGTTGCCGAGCAGGAGGTGACCGCCGTGCGGCAGGACGAGCAGCTCGCATAGCCCGAGACACGGCCGCAGCGGGGCGAGGACCCTAGAACGTCCAGCCTGGTGAGCGGCCCGACCCGCCACGTCTGCCGAAACTCCATACCTCAGGCCTGCGACCTCATACCGCGTCAGGTGCAGGCCCGGTGGTCGGTCAGGTCTGAAGGAAGCGGGTGCCGGTCGCGTCGAGGAGGAAGCCTCGGCCGCGGCCTGGGCCGCTCGGCGGGTAGGCGAAGTAGCGGCCGCTGACGGGGTCGGATTCGCCGGGTTCCGGTTCGAGCACCAGCCGGATCGGTGCGGCCTTGAGCCGGCTCGCCGTCCAGGTGTAGTCGGCGGTGCGGAGCTCGCCGAGCCGGGCGGCCGCGACCAGGCGCACCCGGGGGTGCTGGTCCTGCAGGAAGTCGTTGAGGCTGGTGCCGAGCCGGGTCACGTCGTCGATGAGCAGCAGGGTGGGCCGGCCCTCGGCGGCGGCCCGCTCGGCGAGGGTCGTCGCCGCGTCGAGGTCGCGCACCCGGTCCGCGGCCAGGCAGGCGGCGAGCGGGGAGTCGGCGGGGGTCGCCGCGTAGATGGCCACCGCGTCGCCGAGACCGGCTCGGGTGAGCTCGGCGAGCCGGCGCAGCAGCGTGCTCTTACCGCAGCGGGGCGGGCCGTACACCAGCGCCGGGCTGGCCTCCGCCAGATCGAGGCGCGCCTGCACGACCTCGCCATCGCGGACGGTGAGTCCGACCGGGATGGACAGCACATCGTCGTCCAGGCGGGCGTCACCGTCGCCGTCGCTGATGAGGTCCGCCGGTTCGATCATCGTCGGCAGGGCCCGGACGCGTCGCGGCAGGGACCCGGCGCCGGCGGCATCCGCCCAGGTCGTCGATGGTGACGGCAGCCGGATGGGGCCCGGTTCGGCGACCTGGACCTCCATCAGCAGGTCGTTGCCGGTTGTCCACAGGCCCCGTCCCGGCTCACCGCGGGGGATCGCGCGTCGTTCGATGGTGAGGTCGCCGTAGGCGTTGCGGTCCGGCAGGCGCAGCACGAGCCGCTGCGGCGCGCGGGCGGCGATCTCGTTGCGTACCCGGGTGCCGGTGATGGAGGCGGCGACGGCCACCTTGGCCGCGGGGGCCGCGCCGATGACGGCGGCGAAGTCCTCCAGCAGCGCGAGTCCCTGCTTGGAGCTGACGGCCTCGTGCGTGTTCAGGAAGCCGCCCAGATTGTCGATCAGCAGGATCGACTGGGCCTCGGCGGCTCGGGCCGAGGCGTCCAGCGCCCCCAGCCGGGCGATCCGGGCCCGGAGCGCGGCCAGCAGGTTCGTCTGCCGCTCCAGCTCGTCTCCGAGGATGACGTTGCCCGCGCAGTGCGGCAGTGCGGCGAGCGCCCGCAGGTCGCCGCCGGCGAAGTCCAGCACGTAAAGGTGCAGCTCGGTCGGCGGCAGCGACGCGGTAAGGCTGGTGGCGAGCACGGTCAGCGCGGTGCTGGCACCGGCGCCCGGAGCACCGAAGACCAGCAGGTTGCCTGCGTCGAGGTGCCAGGCGACCGCGGGTTGACGGGCATGCTCGGACTCGTCGGGACGGTCGCCGCGGGCGAAGTAGGCCGCGAGCCCTGGCGGGCGTCCGGGGATCACCTCACCCGCTCGGACCTGGGCCGTGACCTCCTCCAGGGTCAGCGACGCGGGCAGCGCCGGCGGCCAGACGTCCGCGACCGGCCGCACCTGGCCGTGTCCGCGCGCCGACCGGTAGGCCTGCCCGATGCCGGCGATCAACGCGCTCAGCTCGGTCCACTCCCCAGCCGCTCCCGCGTCGCCACCCCCGATACCCGCGCCGTGGCCGACGCCGACCGGGTCGGTGGCCGTCGTCCGGCCGTCCACCTCCCACCAGGGCTCGTCCAGGGCAGCGACCTCGCCGAACGAGGAGGTCCGCCGTTCGGCGGCCGAGGCGGTCTCCGGCGCGTCGTCGTCGGTGGTGGGGTGGGGAAGCAGCGTGAACGGGGTGAGGCGGACCGCGTCGTCGTCGGTGACCTCGACCGGGCCGGACGGGTAGCCGGCCTGGAAGGCGAGCACCCGGGTGTCGATCCGGGCCAGTCCGCGGCCGGAGGCGGTGAACCGGGCGGCGTCCGGCAGGTCGATGAGGCGGATCGAGTCCTCGACGTCGAGAAGTTTGAGGGTCATCCGCAGGTGGGTGTTGCGCTTGATCTCGTCGTAGTTGCGCACCGAGGTGGGGCTCTGCGTCGCGAAGAGCAGGTGGACGCCGAGCGAGCGGCCGCGCTTGGTCAGGTCGATGACGGTCTGCAGCTCGTCGGGGAGCTCGTCGGCGAGGATCTGGAACTCGTCGATGATCACGATCAGCCTGGGGAGCTCGTCGGCGATCTGCTCGATCTTCTGCGCGCCGCGGGCGAACAGCAGCCGTTCGCGGCGCAGCAACTCGGTGCGCAGGTAGCGCAGTGCCCGCTCGGCCTCGTGGAGGTCGGTGTCGCTGACCAGGCCGACGCAGTGGGGCAGCGCGGTGAGCTCCTGCAGGGAGGTGCCGCCCTTGAAGTCGAACAGGCCGATGATCACCTCGTCGGGTGAGTACCGGGCGGCGAGCTCGGCCACGATCATCTTCAGGAGCTCGCTCTTGCCGGATCCGGTCGCGCCGCCGAGTAGCCCGTGCGGGCCATGACGGACGATGTCGAGCTCGAACGGCCCGTCCTCGCCGATGCCGACCGGTATCGCGAGGCTGCCCGGGTCGCGCCGCGCCGCCGCCCAGTGCGCGCGGATCGCGTCGGCGAGCTGGTCGGACGGCTGGGCCAGGTCGAACGGGACGAGGTCGGACAGCCGGACTCTGGTGGGCAGCGGCGCGTCCCGCTCGGCCACGAGCGGATCGTCGAGGCGCGCCAGCATCCGGGCGCAGCGCTCGGCGTCGTCGGCGTCCAGCGGCGCCGGGCTCGCGCCGCGCGTGGCCCGACCGGTCCTGGCGTCGACCTGCGCGACCGCGCCGTCGGGACCGATCTCGATCAGGGTGGTGGTCAGATTGGGGGGTGGGCCGTCCACGATGATCGCCGACGCGTCGGCCGCGAGGGCGCGACGGAAGGCGAGGCTGGAACCGGGCCGCAGCCTCGGGCCGTCGACGATCAGCAGGGTGCGGACCGCGTGGATCCGCTCGGGGGACTCGGCGTTCGGCAGGCTGAGCGCCGGCCCGCCGCCTCCGCCGCCGAGGTTGGCGGTAGTGGTGGCGGCCCTCCCGCCACGGCCGGCGTCACGGCGCGCTCCGGCCGCACCCGCACCCTCACCTGCGCCCGCCCCCGCGCCGGCCAGCCAGGCAGCGGCCTCGTCGACGGCGCGCTGCGGGTCGGCGGCGGCGTCGATGTGTCGCACCCGGAGCTCGCCGCTCGTCTCGTCCCGGATGTGCGGGAGCCACTTGAGCCACTCCCAGTCGTCGGTGTCCTCGACGAGCAGGCCGATCCGCAGGTGGGCGGGCCCCTGCGCGCAGCAGGCCTGGCAGATCGCGGCGCGGACCAGGCCGAGCGCATCCGGCCGTGGCCCGTGCAGGGTTACAAGCTCGCCGCGATCCAGGCTGAAGGTCAGCGGCACAGGCGTGAGACCCCCCGAACGGGCCACCCGCTCCCTGACGTCGGCTCCGGCCTGAGTTGATGCTTTTTCGACAGCCGGGCGCCAGTCCAGAGCCCCGACGGCGACGAAGACGTCCAGGAAGTCGCTGTCGGTGGGCCCGCGTTCCCAGAGGCTGGAGCCGATCTGGTCGGCGGCACGCACCCAGTCGGCGGCCGTCGGCGTGATGTCCCATCGCCGCCGCAGCTCCAGCCGCCTGGCCTCGGCCAACCTGCCCTCGAACGCCGCGAGCTCCGCCGCCCGTTCGGCAGTGCTGCGCCGCACCTCCCGACGGCGACGCAGCCGGCTCTCCACGAACGAGAACACCACGATGATCGCGCCCAGGGCCGAAAGCAGCGCATACGTGACCTGCCTGGTCACCCCGAACAGGACGCCGGCCAGAACCAGCGGCGCGCCAAGGGACGCCCAGTTGAACGGACTCGCCTGCCCCGGCTCCCGCGGCAGTGGCGGCAGCGCGACCACCCCCGGCCCCGACGGCGGCACCGGACGGGCGGTCCGATGGAAGGGCACGGTCGGGCGATGCTCGGTCGGCACGCCGAGGGCCTGCCCCGGTCGGGCCTGACCTCCACCCGCGCGGGCCAGGCGCATGCTGCTTCTTCCGACGGTGAGCACCGCGCCGGGGCGCAACACCTGATCGCCCTCGGGCTCATCCCCGTCGACGGTCACCTCGTCCGCGGCCCACCGGCAGGTCACCGTGTCGTCGACCACCGCGAACTCGACCACCGCCTCCTCGGCACTGCCGGCCCTGACCAACGGCCCGTCAAACGGATCGACGACCAGCGAGACCCTCGTCCCACCCGTCACGGCCAGCCGCCGCCCCGCCCCCAGGCCGGCCACGACCACCAACTCCCACCCACCAGCAGGCACACCCGCCGACGCCGACGACCAGAGCAGCGACTCCGACGTCTGCGCGTTGGCTGGCAGCGCCGGGGCCGGCGTCCACCAGTCCACCTCTGCCGCGACCGCATCACTGACCCCGGAATCCGACCCGCCCGCGGGTTCCCACCAGACATCGCCGGCAACCGGATCCGACGCGGTAGGCGCGCCGCCGTACCCCAAGCGGTGCCCGTCATCCGAGACGATCGGGGCCACCTCGACCCCATCGACGATGCCGCACACAGCCACCGGCATCTCGGGCCCGAACGACTCCCCGTCCACCACCAGCCCGAACTCGCCGGACGCCCCGAACAGCTCGAGCCCCAACTCCCCCACGGTCGTGTCCGCCCCCACCTCCACCAACCAGTCCCGCGCACCACCGAACCCGGCAACCATCCGCACTCTGACGATCACCGTGCGATCGACTCAGTCAATTGCCGCTCCTTCGCATCCAGGCGAACAGCAATACGGGCAGGAGGTGATTCATCATCGCATCGGATCGGCAGAGGTGGAGCCGAGCTATGGCTCCACCTCAGGCGGCGGCCCCCACGGGCAGGGAAGCAGGCCTTGCCGTTGCAGGCGGCGACTTTCTGAACTGTTGTGATACTCGAGCGGGATCTCGGACAGCGGCACCTCACGCCCAGCCGACGATCGCCTCGCCGCAACGATGCCAACATAGCGTCGCGCCCCCCGGCCCACCAGTATCCAGGAGTCCAGAGACACCTCCAGGTTGCCCCAGGGGTGGGCGAGGGTGACCAGGACGTCCGAGTACTCATCGGCAGACAGCGTCATCACCGAGATGTCGGCCCGGATACCGCCTTGACAGTGCCCACGCCTCGATCAATCTCCAACCGGACATTGCCACCGCGGCAATTGGCGTTAGTCCATACTTCCCAGTCCCCGAAGTCGCGACCAACCATTACCGGCTCCTCCCACGGGAGGCCCCGGTTAGCACACTCGGCCCGCGCAACCTCTCTGACATCAGCCCTATCAATTCTACCTTTCGACAGAAATAGAAAGCGAGTGATTCTACTTATCCACACTATCTATAATACCGATCAAAGCGCCGGTTCAGAGCTTTTCGGGGGACACCTCCAGGTCCACACAACGCACGGACATCGGCAGTCCGTTCGTCCGCGTCGGGGCCACACCCGCGGTATCGATCTGGATAGGGCTGTTGAGCACCGAAAGGATCAGAACATCATCGTAGGTGACCTCGAGACAACGGCCCACCACGATGCAGCTACCCTCCCCGGGATCACCCGGATAAATACCCTGTGCCATCCCATCTTGCACGACCTGAATGTCAGCCCCCCACTGACAGTCGTCCAGAACATCGAGCTCGACATAAATCGGACCCAGCGAGGGAGCCTCGTCGCCGCGCCACCGTCCAACCACCGGCCCGGCTCCATACCTGAAAGCGACCAGGCCGGTGGACGAGTCAAAGCCCACCACATCGATCTGCATCATTTCCCTCTCAGCGGGACGCGTCGAACAACGTTATCGTAGGTCCACTGATGCTTGTCCGGATCGTAGGTCCAGGTCTCTTCGTGGTAGTGAAATTTGGATGGCTTGGACGGATACATTTCATGATCCCCGAAACGGATGCTACGGAGACCATCGGCCGACGTGATCTTATCCGGGTCCGGCACCCCGGTGACCGGATGCTGATTGGTGTATGGCCCATCACCAAGAAACCGATGCCATTCATCGACGGCCTGGTCGGGCTTGAGCGGCCGCGGATGAATGACCTCAGGATTTCTGATCACTGGTGCCGTGGAAGGGTCAGGAGGCGTCCTAGGCGCCGATCCTGCGGATGGGCTGCGCAGGCCGCCTCGGAAACGGCCACCTACGCCCCCGAGACCGCCGGTCGCTGCACTGAATGCGATCTCGCCGGCATCAAGATGGCCCGGATGGCTCAGCTCCTGCTGGACGACGTCTCCAGCCGTACCGGACAGCGCTCCGGATGCGCCGGCCGCGAGGTAGGACGACGAGGTCGCCATCGCCTTCATAGTCACTGATCCCACGCCGCCACCGACCGCCCCGGCGATACCGCCCACAATGACCGAACGTGGATTGAAGTTCCCGGTGACGAGACCGATGCCGCCGGAGGTAGCGGCGCCGATGAGGATGCCGGCGCCGACCGCCTGGCCGCCCGGGACGAACATCAGGCCGACCCCGGCGGTGATGACCGCGGCGGCGCCCAGGCTTCCCCAGGGATCTTTCGCGATGTTGTGCCAGGCCTTGCCGAAGGTGTTCCTGCGGGACTGCGACCGATACTCGTCGTACTGGTCGTCGCTCATGGGGCGAAGCCCGCTCGGGTCGAGCATGTCGACCGGGTTGTTCCACGCCTCGTGATAAGGGTTCGCCGCGCCTGGCATACCGGGAACGTGCTCGAGCGGATCCGGAGACAGGAAGGAGCGCGTCTGCGGGTCGAGGACGCGGGCGCGCTGCCAGAGCAGGCCGTCGACGGCAAGTTCTCCGCGGTAACCGAGACCGACCGCGGCCTCGGGCGACCAGGAGGGCTCCGAAGCCCCGACAGCGCCTGACGCTCCCGGCGAGCCCGACGACCCGCGAGCTGCCCGCACGGCACCGCCCGTGGGGAACGGCTGCCCCCACGGGTCGTGGTCACCGAACGAGCCCTGCCAGTCCGTGTCATACCAGCGCCCGGGGCCGGGTTCGGATCCGGCCCCTGGCCGCTCCGTCCGGGTACCCGGCGTCGCCGAGCCGACCACGCCGATCGTTGACTCGGCGCGGACGTAGGTGGTGTCGCCGACACTCTGGACCTGCCCCGGCCAGCTCACCGGGTCCCAGCGGACCGGGGCGCCGTCGATCCGCAGTAGCTCGCCGAGGGCATCGGTGATCAGGCGGGTCGCCCGTTCCTGAGGCGCGCTGCCGACAGCGCCGGATGGGGTACGGCGGACCTCGGCGAGTCCGCCCAGGTCATCCCAGCCGTAGCGGATCGCACCCGACGGTCCGTCCGCTGCCACCCGCCGGCCGCCCGCGTCATACCGGTAGCGGGTCACCCCGGCCGCCTCAGCCGTTCCAGCCGCCTCAGCCGTTCCAGCCGCCTCAGCCGCCACGCCGAGGCGACGTTCGACGAGCTGGCCGGCGGTGTCGTAGGTGAACCGCATGGTGCCCGCCGGCTCGCCGCGGTCCTCGGCGACGAGCCGTCCGCCCAGGTCCCAGGTCAGGGCCTGGGTACCCCACGGTCCCTCGGCGGTGACCAGCTGGCCGGCCGCGTCGTAGCCGAAGCGCATCTCGCGGCCGCCGTTGACGACCCGCGTGATCCGACCGGCGGCGTCCCGTTCCACGGTTCGGCCCGGGACGCTGATCCGCCCGTCGGCGTCGCGGACGATCTGCCGTATGCCGAGCGCCGGATGCTCGACGGAACGCAGGTAGCCGTCGTCGTCGTAGGCGTGGCGGATCCGTGGCGCACCGGCCTGGCCCAGCCGGACGCACTGGTCGTCCGCGTCGTACTCCCATTCGAGGCGGCCGGCCGCGGTGGTGCGGGCGAGCAACCGACCGGCCGCGTCGTAGTTCAGGGACACGGTGCGGTCGGGTCCCGTCGCGCCAGCGGGCGCCGTGGCCCTGACCAGGCGGCCGGCGGCGTCATGCTCGAAGCGGATCCGGGGCTCGGCATCGTCGAGCAGGCCTTCGCCCACCAGGCGGCCGGCGGCGTCCCACCACCATCGTCGGCCGTGGCCGTCCGCCTCGCGCACGCTCCTGATCGCACCGCCGCTTGCCCGCGTGACGGTCGTGGTCCGCCCGAGTGGGTCAACGCTGGCGATCTGGCGGCCGACCTCGTCGTGGCGGAGTTCGTGGCGGCCGCCGAGGGGGTCGGTCCAGGCGGTGAGGTGGCCGCGGGCGTCGTGTTCGTAGCGGGTGGTGGCGCCGAGGGGGTCGGTGGCGCTGGTCAGGGCGCCGCGGGCGTCGTAGGTGTAGTGGCGGGAGGCCCCGGTGCCGTCGGTGACTTTTACGGGGAGGCCGAGGGGGTTGTGCTCGATCGTGGTGCGCCGTTCGCCGGGGCGGGTCACGGCGACGACGCGGCCGTGGGCGTCGTACTCCCAGGTCGTCTCGCGGCCGGCGGGGGTGACGAGCGCGGTCAGCCGGCCGGCGGCGTCACGGCGGTAGTGGGTGCGCGCCCCGGACGGCGAGGTGGTCAGCACCCAGCGGCCGGCGCGGTCGTAGCCGTAGGTCTCGCGGCGGCCGAGTGGGGTGGTGAGGGCGGCAAGGCGCCCGCCGGGGGTCCATGCGAGGGTGCGCCGGCCGCCCAGCGGGTCGGTGACAGCCACCACCCGCCCGCGCGGGTCATGCTCGTACCGGGTGACGGCGCCGGCGGGGTCCGTTTCGGCGATGACGGCGCCAGCCGGGTCGTACTCGCGCTGCCAGACCCGCCCGTCGGGGCTGCTCCGGCGCACCCCCCGGCCGGCCTCGTCGTACTCGACCCGCCACTCGTGGCCCTCGGCGTCGGTCTCGACAGTCGGCCGGCCGTCCGGATCGTAGCCGCGGCGGAACGTCGCGCCGGCGGGGTCGCTCAACGCGACCAGTCGGCCGAGGCCATCGTGGTCGAAGTGGAACTTCTGGCGGTCGGGGGCGACGATCAGCGCGGTGTTGCCGAACAGGTCGTACTCGAAGCCGAGCGTGGAGCCCAGCGGGTCAGTGACCTGATCGACCCGCCCGTGCGAGCCATACGTCGATCCCCACCGCCCGCCGGCGGGGTCGACGTAGCCGTCGGGACGGCCCGCGGCGGTGTACGAGTACGCACTACCTGCCCCGTCCGGGCCATGCTCTCGGGTCACCCGGCCGGCGTCGTCGGTCTCCCATTCCCGGGTCTGGCCCGCCAGCCCGGTGATCGCGGCGAGCCTGCCGGCCGCGTCGTAGCGCAGCCTGGTCCGCCCGCCGCCGGCGACCCGCACGTCGACGAGCTGGGCGTCGTCGTCCCAGCGGAACCTGGTGGTGACGCCGTCCGGGTCGACGACGCAGGTCGGAAGGTCGTCGTCGTTGACGGTGATCCGGGTCAGCGCGCCGGCCGCGTCGACGATCTCCACCGGGGTACGAGCGGTGCCGGCGTAGACCCAGCGGGTCAGGTGGCCGCGCGGGTCGGTGTAGCCGGTCAGGCGGCCGAGGGCGTCCCAGGACCAGCGCTCGGTGATGCCGCACGGGCCGGCGCGGTGCACGAGATTGCCCTCGTCGTCGTAGTCCATCGTCCAGCGCGCGCCGGAGCGTTCCTCGATGCCCCGCAGCCGCCCGTCGTCGTCGAACGTCCGGCGGAAGAGGCGGTCCGCGTCGTCCACCAGGCAGATCACCCGGCCGGCGGCGTCGTGGCGGTACTCGTTGACGGCCCCGCCCGCCACGTCGCTGACCAGGGTGCGGTGGCCCTCGCGGTAGGCGAACTGGACGAGGCGGCCCTCGGGGGTGAGCTGGGTCAGCACCCGGCCGGCCTCGTCGTAGGTGTTACGGACCAGCGTCACGCCGTCGGCGTCGACGACCTTGGTGAGTGGGCCACCGACCTCGGTGAGCGGGCCACCGACCTCGGTGAGTGGGCCGGCGGCCTCGGCCGTGTGGTGGTAGCGGCGGGCGCCCTGCGGTCCGCCGTCGACGGCGACCAGGTGGGCGTGCTCGTCGTAGGTGTAGCGCACCTGCCGGCCGTCGCTGGCCCGCACCGCCGTGATCAGATCGGCCGTCTCGTCCCAGGTGAGCTCGAGGAAACGGTCCGAGCGGGGATACGACAGCCGGACCAGCCGAGCCCCGGACCAGGTGAGGTGCAGCTCCGAGCGGTCGCCGCGCACCCGCACCGGCTGGCCCGCCGCGTCGTACCACCAGGTCTCCGCGGGCCCTCGGGTGAAGCGGAAGCCGGCGCCGTCGGCGTGCAGCGTGGCGCCCAGCAGCGGCAGGTCGGTCGGCTGGTCCGCGGTGGGCCGCACCAGCAGGGAGCGGGCGCCGTCGGGGCCGCGCCACTCGACCTGGGCGTCGCCGAGGTCGAGCGCGGTGTCGGCCCAGCTCGACCAGCCTCGTCCATGCGCGCCGAGCCGGCCGTGGGCGCGGGAGTTGTAGGTTCGCCGCCAGCCGGCCGGCGCGGCCCGGCCGGGGAGCGGAAGGTCAAGCTCCTGCTCGACGAAGTTGCCGTTGGCGGTGCACACCGGGTCGTTCGCGAAGCCGCTGTCCGGCGCGCGGGCCAGCAGTTCCGGGTCATCGACGGTGAGGGAGGCCGACGCCAGCGGACCGATGCCGGCGGCCGTGAGCCTGGCGGCGATGCGGCTGTCGTCGACCGTGACGGTGCCGGCGGCCGTGCCCGCCGAACCCCGGTCGGCGGCGAGGAACGCGTCCTTCACCGTGCCGACGAAACGGTCCCGCTCCTCGGCGTCGCTCAGATGCGTACTTAGTTTTGCCCACAGGTCTGGATGGGAAAGGCTGTACTGCGACCCGAAGCGGGGAACCACCTCGTTGTAGTAGGCCTGCACACCGGCCGCCGCTGTGGACAGCGTCGTGCGGGCCGCGGTGGCATCCGTGACATAGGTGCCCAGGTCCTCGGGGTCCGCGGAGCTGGTAGCCACGATGCTCTTCCCTTCTCCCCAGCCGCTGCCGAACCGGACCTGCTCCCGCCGGTGGCCGGGCCCCGTGCCGAATATTGTTCGACGATCGTCCGGGCCCATCACGTTACCGGAAGCCCTACAATGCTCCGGACGGTCCGTAGATTCCCGGGGAAGGCACAGTATGGGTGTGCACGGCGGCCAGCATGTGGTATTCGACTTCGAGGGTGCCCTTGAGCTGGCCAGACGGCTGTGGAACCTGGCCGACGGAGTGGACACCTTCCGCGGAAAGCGCGACGCGGCCGCCACCACAGCCCTGCGTGTCTGGCAGGGTCGCTATGCCACGGAGTTCCGCGGCAGCGTCACCGCAGAACAGGGAAGTGACACGAATCTCAGTACTGCGATGCGGGACGACGCTCGGACGCTGGCCGCCCTGTGGAGCCAGGCGATGGCGGAGGAGGCGAAGGTCCGCTACGCCGACCACGTCACCACGGAAAAGAAGCACCGTAGCCTCCTCCACCGCGCCGAGGACGCGCTCTTCGGTTCCCACGAGGACTACGGTCCCGAACCCGGCCCGTTCTCCGTGCCACAGCCGCCCGCCTTCACCGCAACGGGCAGCCTCCCGGTCTACGAGTAGCCGCCGCGGCCAGGCGCGTCGCTCAGCTGCCACCCGCATTCATGATGTCGGTGTTGATCTGGCTGACCTTCTGCTGCAGCAGACCGAGCTGGGTGACAGCGTTGTCGAGCGCCGTCTTCGTCTGCGGCCAGATATCGGTGCGGAACTGTATGGCGAGGCCGCCGTCCCAGTTGTTCGGGTCGCTCAGCAGCTGGCCCTCGTGCTCCAGATTCCTGATCTCCTGGGCGAGCCCGGAGTTGATGATCTGCTGCATACGCCCGATCGCGTCACGCGCGGTGTCAGTGGAAACAACCCGAGCCATCGAACCTGATCCCCCTGGGAGTCGATTCTGCCGCCGACGCCATCATAGCCACACCTTCCGGTGGAGTGGCAGGCCGACGCCTGGCCGTCCGCAGCGGGGCTCATCCACGAACGAACGGTGGACGCACTCACCGGGACTCCACTACAGTTCTCTGCAATGGGACTGATCTCTCCCGTGCTCGACTGCTACAAACCAGCTCCGACCTGCGCGGATGTATGGGCACGCAGGCCTCCACTGGCCGGCCAACTCTCGGCCGAGATGCCCTGTGGGGTTTTTCCTGAGTTCGCCGGTCGCAGCCAATCCCGCGTTCTCCCCCGTTCAGGTGATGCCGGCGCCTGCTGTTCCGCCGGAGATAGTGGTGAGTGGTGTGCGTATCTGGCCGGATGACGGGCAGTTCGAGGCGGCGGTCGCCCGTGGCTCATACCAGCATCCGCGCCTGACCGGGATCGTCTTCGATCGTGAGAGCGCTGTCGTCTCCGGCCAGCCAGGCCTTGACCAGGCCGGATCCGGGCCGCTGCTGCACGCTCTCGGCGCCTCGGCGGTCGTCTTCTTCGGTCGCCGCGGCTCGCAGGGCGTCGCGGTGCGCTGCCCGACCCGAGATCTGGGCACGGCAGCTGCCCGTCGCTACGAGCACCTGGCCGCCCATCGAGCCGCTTCCCCGCCCCTGGCTGCCGCGTTCGCCGAAGCGGAGTGGATCGACGCGGGCGTCGAGATCGGCGGCATCTGGTGGCCGGTGATCGTGATGGAGCGCGTGGAGGGCCGGTCACTGGCCGGCGAGGTGGAACATGTGCTGGGCAAGAACCCGGCCGCGCTGCGCGGGCTGGCCTGGGACTGGGCCGGGTTCGTGGCCGTGCTCGGGGCGGCCGGCGTGGCGCATGGCGACCTGCAGCAGAACAACATCTTCGTCACTGGGGACGGGCGGCTGAAGGCCGTGGACCTGGACGACGTCTGGCTACCGGCCGTCGCCCACCTCGTCCCGGACGAGACCGGTCACCGGCACTACCAGCATCCTCGGCGGCAGCGTGACGACTGGGGCCGGACGGTCGACACGTTCTCCGCACTGGTCATCTACCTCTCCCTGTGCGCGTTGGCGGTCGAGCCAGACCTGTGGGAGCGGTACCACAACGGCGAGAATCTGATTTTCACCGACAACGACTTCGCGCACCCGGACCAGACGGCGTTGTGGGACCGGCTCAACAGCAGCCCTGACCAGGGTGTCCGTCGGCTCGTGCCGCTGCTGCGGGAGCTCTGCCATGGCCCGGCCGACGTCGGCTGGGACCTGGCCGGCCTGCTGGACCGGCATCATCACGACCAGACGGCGGGGCTCGTGCGGCCGGCCTCGCTCACCCAGCTCGCCCGGACCGCCCCGCCGGACGACGACAACCGCTGGTGGGACGAGCCCGAGACACCCGGCCCCGATCCCGGGGCCGCCTGGTTCACGACAGTCGAGACGGACGGCCCCACCCACCTGGACGAGTACGGCGAAGACGCAGCGGTCACGGGCCCCGGCGACGCCTCGTCGGGCAGGACGCGCGCGCGGGTCCTCGCTGCCGTCGCTCTCGTCGCGGTCCTCGCCGGGATCGGCGTCGGGCTGTTCCTGACGGCGCTGGTCCGGTGAGCCGCTCCGATGACCCCGCGCGACCTGGAGGACAGACCCATGCGCCCCTCGCTGCCTCCGGAGCCCCTCTCACCACGCTGGTCCGTGCTCGCCGAGCGGATGCGCCCGCACCAGGCACTCGCCCCGGTCGTCGCCGGGATGGGCCTGGTGGTAGCGGTGACCGGACTGGTGACCGACGGCATCCACTTCGCGCTCAGCTGGGTCGCGCTGTATGTCCTGGGCGTCGCCCTGGTCCCGCTCACCCGCCTGATCCGCTCCACCGCCCGAGCCGGCCTGGCATCGGATCAGAAAGATCAGAAAGATCTGGAAGGTCAGGTAGACCAGGAAGACCAGCCTGACCCGGCCGGCAACCCGGGCAACGCGCATGCCCATGCCGACTCCGGCTCCGACGCCGACGCCGACGCCGACGCCGACGCCGACGCCTGGATACCGCAGTGCGGCGACGAGCCGGCCGGTGAACCACCCCGCCCGTCCAGCCCGGTCGACCGTGGCTGGCGGCTGCTGGACGACCCGATCTGCCCACGCTGCAGCACCGACCACGCCATTCTCGCGGACTACTACTGCGACCACTGCGACCACGAGTGGACGATCGAGCCGGGCGGTCCCTGGCCGGATCTCGTGATCGATCCGACCGCGCACGTCCCGGCGCCCGCCCGAGGGGCCGACCACCGGCCACCCACCAGGCCGCCGAGGCGGTCCTGACCCGCGTCATCTGTTCGACCCGCTTCGCCTCCCTCCGTCACCAGCCATGTCCCACCGCCAGGAGCCGGTCCATGCCCTACTCCCAGTCGATCGACCGCGCCACCCCGGGTTGCGTGATCTTCCTGTTGGACCAATCCGACTCGATGAACCTGCCGGTCGGAGGCCGTCCCCAGGTGTCGCGGGCCGAACTGCTGGCCGACATCGTCAACGACACCGTCGCCATGATCATGAGGAGGTGCCGGAAGGTCCATACTGAACCGATTCCGCGGGCCTACTACGACCTGGCCGTCCTCGGCTACTCCGGGAAGGAGGTGCGCTCGCTGCTGGGCGGTCCGCTGACCGGCCAGTGGCTGGTGTCGATCCCCGAGCTGTTCGGCTCGGTGCTGCGGCACGAGGAGCGGGACGGACGGTCCAGGCCCGTCTGGGTCGAACCCTTCGCCTCCGGTCACACCCCGATGTGCCAGGCCCTCAACCACGCCGGCCGGCTGGCCGGTGGCTGGGCCGCGGGCCACCAGCGATCCCACCCGCCGATCATCATCAACATCTCGGACGGGATGGCGACCGACGGCGACAGCGACGAGGTGCGCACCTGGGCCGATCGGCTGCGCTCGCTGCGCACCCGGGACGGGAACCTGCTCCTGTTCAACGTGATCCTCTCCGACGGGCTGTCGGCCCCGGTGCGCTTCCCGGCCAGCCCCGCGGCGCTGCCCGCGGACGACGGGTTCGCCCACCTGCTGTTCGACACCTCCAGTGAGATCCCGGCGGAGATGCGCACCAGGGCGGAACACAACACCCACATCAGTCTGGCCGACGGGTCCCGCGGGTTCGTGGCGAACGCGGCGCCCGACGACCTCGTCCTGGCGCTGCGGGTGGGTACCAGCCTGACCGACGACCGCCGGTGACCTCCAGCCGCCCGGCTACCGTCCGCGCACCGGCGCCGCTACGGTGCAGCGCCCGCATCCTGCAGCTGCCGAAGAACACGATCGACCCGATCGAGGACGGCGCGGCCCTGAGCGAGCGCACCGGCCGCTTCGCCGTCGCCGACGGCGCCTCCGCTGGGCGTGACGTGCACCTGTGGGCCCAGGCACTGGTCCGCGCCTACATCCGCCAGCCGCCGCCGAACCAGGCCAGCGACGCCGACGCCGACGCCGACCTGCGAGCCTGGTTCCTCGCCGTGGCCAGGCAGCACGCGGCCACCCTGCCCAGGGCCGTGGGCCCCAGCTGGCTCGACGAGGGCCCCGGTGCGGTGACCAGCGCCTACGCCGCCTTTCTCGGACTTCGTCTGGTGGTCGACGAGCAGGGCGGTCCGAGCTGGGAGGCAATCTCCGTCGGTGACTGCTGCCTGCTGCATGTCACGTCCGCCGGTGAGGTCACGGCCTTCCCACTGACCGACCCGAACCAGTTCTCCGACACCCCGTGCCTGGTGCCCGGCGGTCCCGACCTGATCGCGGCCGGGACAACCTCCGTCGTCGTGGAGCGTGGCACGGGACCGGTGGCGGCGGGGGACACGCTGCTGCTCGCCACCGACGCCGTCGCCCGCTGGCTGCTGACCCTCGCCCGCGACGACCCCGCGGCACTCCGTCAGGTCATCCGCAGCCCCCGGGACGACCTGCGCGACCACCTCGCCGCCCAGCGTGCCATCGGCGCGCTGGACAAGGACGATCTCACCCTCCTCACCGTCCGACTGCGCCGGTCGACCGTGGTTGATCTGGCGGACCGGGGTGCGCATCCATGACTCGGCCAGGTCGGTCCGCCGCCCAGGACTCGGATCGACCCATGCGGCCGCGCTCTGGCCGGCGGCTCCTCACCGACGATTGAGTCCTGGCGGAATCAATCAGTCATGGCGACACATGACTTGCCAGCAGATCGTTGAACACTTCAACCGGCTTACGCCAGCCCAACGTCTGTCGCGGCCTCCCATTTAGCTCTGCGGCCACACTATCAAGGTCCGCCTGGGAATGCAACGACAGGTCGGTGCCCTTCGGGAAATACTGCC
>Ga0207710_10000054_pt1 | contig 180103 bp, 167 predicted proteins | sample KBSS24metaG_FD_184400 | JGI IMG/M metagenome (GOLD analysis project Ga0207710, IMG submission 184400) | Switchgrass rhizosphere microbial communities from Kellogg Biological Station, Michigan, USA - KBS S2-4 metaG (SPAdes) (version 2) | ecosystem: Host-associated > Plants > Roots >...
GGCTCGCCCTGGGAAAGGGCCGACGCTCCCGTAGTCCAGGTCGTGGACGTGACGATGACGGGAATGCCAGTAGAAGCGGCGCGGGCGTTTCTCCGGTGGCTGCGCGCAAGGCCGGAAAACAGTACGGAAGACGGTCCGGAAAACCGGTGACGGAATCCTCACGCTGGTAGAATGGGAAATGTCGGACAGGATACGCGGCCGGCATTCCGACGGTCACCACCGGGGCGTCCGTGAGGGCACCGGAGGTGTGAGGGTAGGCGGCTGGCCGTGTCCAGGGTGAAAGGGATGTGGCCATGACCAACGCTGACCAACCCCACGCGCTGATCTACCTGCGGGGAAAGCGGGAGGATGAGCGGGCGGCGCAGGAAACCGCGCTCCGGCGCCTGGCCTCTGACCGCGGTTACACGGTGGCAGGGGTGTTCGCCGATGACGGCGGGGCCGGACGGGTCGTCGTCCGCCCGGGTCTGGACGGGCTGCGCGCCGCGGTCGCGTCCGGGCGGGGCACAGTGGTCCTGGTCTACGACCTGGCCCGGTTCGGCCGGGTCGGCACGGTAGTCGCGGATCTGTTCCGGGAGTGGGACGGGGCCGGGGTCGTGGTGGAAACCCCGCGCGGGTCGCTGTCCGGCGGTCCTGGCAAGGTCGCGCGTGAGCTGGCGTCCGGCCCGGCCGGCGGGCTGATCGCGCGGCGGCGTCAGGGTGACGGACCGGTCCGGGCGGTGATCTACGTCCGGGTGTCGACCGACGGTCAGGTTGACGGTACGTCGCTGGATGAACAGATCCGGGTGTGCCGGGCCTTTTGTGAGGCCAAGGGCTGGAACGTCGTCGCGGTGTTCCGTGAGGAAGGCGCGAGCGGGGCGAAAGCGTCCCGGCCCGAACTCGATCGGCTGATGCTGGCGGTCCGGGCCGGGGAGGTGGACGCGGTTGTCGTCGCCAAGCTCGACCGGTTCGGCCGCTCCGTCCGGCATTTGGCTCCGACGCTGGGTGAGTTCGACGATGCCGGGGTGATCTTCGCGTCCGTGGCGGAGTCGTTGGACTCGTCCACCATGTCCGGCCGACTGCTGCGCAACATCCTGGGCAGCATCGCGGAGTTCGAACGGGACACGATCGCGCAACGGATGCGCTCCGGCCGTCAGACGAAGATCGCGGCGGGGAACTGGTCCGGGGGCATCCCTCCCTATGGCTACCGGGGCGTGAAAGACGCCGGGCGGCTGCGTCTGGAGATCAACGAGGATGAAGCGCGGGTCATTCGGGAAATGGTCCGGCTCATCGTCGAGGAAACCCACGCGAACGGGGAGCATCTGGGCGCCGGGGAGGTCGCCCGGCGGCTCAACGCGCAGGGGCTCTACCCGCGCACGCTGGCGGCCTGGCACGCGGGGGCGGTGCGTCTGCGGGTGCGAAAAGCCGTGTGGGACGGTACGTGGACGTGGGCCCGGCCCGGCAAGGCGAAGGTGCACGAACCGATCACGCACACCATTCCGGCGATCATCCCGGCGGATCGGCTGGAACTCGCGCGGGTCCTGCTGCTGGCCAACAGGAAGCGGCCCGCCACGAGCGGACAGGCCACCGTGGCGCATCTGCTCTCCGGCGGCCGGCTGCGCTGCCCGTGCTGCGGTGAGGGCATGGCCGGTCGCGCTCGGCAGGGAAAGGCCAGGGTGGACCGGTACACATGCCAACGGGCCAGGCCCTACCCGGGCCGGGAACAGTGCCAGGGCCATTCGGTGCTCGCAGGCCCTCTCGACAACGGGGTGTGGTCGGCTGTGTCCGGCCTGCTCAGCGACCCGGACCGGCTACGCGCTATCTGGGACGCCGCCGCTCCGCTACCGGGAGACGCGGAGGTGGACTCGGCGGAACTTGATCGGCTCGACGGTCAGATCGCGACTCTGACGCACGCGATCACAACCACCGTGGTCCGGCTCGGCGCGGCCGGGCTCGACGCGGACGCGGTCCAAGCCGCGACCGTCGCGCTCCAGGACCAACTCACCGCGGCCAAACGGCAACGGGCCATGCTCGGCAACCGTCAGCACGCAGAACACGCGGCGGCGAACCGAGCCGAAGCACTCGCGTCGCTGGCCACCCTGGCCCGTACCCGGCTTGCCAACGCCACCCCCCAGGACAAGATCAAAATCATGGAGATGTTCCGGGTCCGGGTTCAGGTCGTCGAGAACCCCGCGAACACCTGGCGGCACCGGGCACCCGTAAAGATCAGGATCAGTGGTGCCCTCGACCATGCCGAACTGCCCCGGCCGGTGGGAATCACACAAAAAGTGGGACTTAGGAGGCGGAGGAGATACCTAGGGCGAGCAGGCAGATCAGCGCGAGGGACGAGAGGACGCCCTGCCAGGACGCGCGCAGGCCGAACGGGAGCGCGACGAGCACCAGTACCGTGCTCTGAACGGCGAGCGTCACCATGTCGGACAGCGTGCGTCCGAGGATGAGCGAGGTCCGGCTGGCCGGAGTGACTCGCTGGCGTTCGATGACTCCTTCCCGCAGCTCCTGGATGATCCCGAAGCCGGAGAATCCGGCAGTGAAGATCGCGAGCTGGAGCAGCAGGCCCGGGACGAAAACCCGCCAGGCATTCGGCCCCCCGAGCCCACCGCCGCTCACGTTCTTCAGCAGCGGTCCGAACAGGACCAGGTAGAGGATCGGCTGGGTCAGGCCGAAGAACACCCAGACCGGGTTACGGAGCCTGATGCGTGTCTGGCGTTGAAAGATCAGAAACGTGTCGGTGCGCATCAGGCCGCCGCCTCCTCGTCCCGCAGGGTCCGGCCGGTCAGAGTGAGGAACACGTCGTCGAGGGTTGGCCGACTGACCGTGATCGACGTCGGGCTGAGACCGGCCGCGTCCAGCGCCCGGAGCAGGGGGGCCACCGCGAGTGCGCCCTCGTCGACTGTGACCAGGAGCGCGCCGTCGGTGTTGACGACGTCGCGAACACTGATCGCCTCCCGGACAACCGCCTCGGCCTGACGGCGAGCTCCCGGCTCGGGCAGCCCGAGGGTCACGACATCGCCGGAGATCCGGGCCTTCAGAGCGTCCGGCGTGTCGTCGGCGACGATCTGGCCCCCGTCCATGACCAGCACCCGGTCGGCCAGCGCGTCGGCCTCCTCCAGATAGTGGGTGGTGAGGACGATGGTCATGCCGGAGTCCCGCAGCGCGCGGACGTGCGTCCAGAGATTCGCCCGGCTCTGCGGGTCGAGTCCGGTCGTCGGTTCATCCAGGAACAACAGGGCTGGTGAGTGCATCAGGCCGAGCGCCACGTCGAACCGTCGCCGTTGCCCACCTGAGAGCTCGAGCAGTGCCCGGCCCTCCAGGCCGCCGAGATCAAGCGCGGGGGCAAGTTCGGCCAGGCGTTCCCGCGCCTGGGTCCTGCTCAGGCCCTGGAGGCGAGCCTGGGTGACCAGCTCCGAACCGACCAACGTGCCCGGGCTCGGCGCCGAGCCGACCTGAGCTACATAGCCGATGCGGCGCCGAACCTCCCTGGGTTGGCGGATCAGGTCATGCCCGGCCACCGTCGCCGTACCGGCTGACGGTCTCAGCAGCGTGGTCAGCATCCGAAGGGTTGTGGTCTTGCCGGCGCCGTTGGGCCCCAGCAGGCCCACGATCTCGCCCCGTGTCACCACGAGATCGATTCCCTTGACGGCCTCGACGGGACCGGTCTTCGTCCGGAAGGCACGGGTCAGGCCGCGTGCTTCGATGAGATCATCCGCCATACTGTCGATGATGGCACACAGGTTCGAAAACAGTCAAGCTTGAATATGTCGTTTAGTGGATCTGCTTGGGTTGCTCTTCGGTCGCGGGCGGTAGCGCTGGATCTGGCTGCCGGAGTGGAGGGGGGGCCGGCCGCTCGGTGTGTGACGGCACGCTGACGACCCCGGCGTCAACTTCCGGCGCGGGGAAGCCCTCCTCGCCCACGAAGTGGTAGGCCCCCTCGCTCAGGCGCCGGCTGAGCGTCTTCGCCCACTCGATCTCGGCGCGGTCCCGGGCCGAGGCGAAGTCGAGGATCTCGCGTACGTGTTCGGGGATCTCGCCGTGGAGGCCGGTTCCGCCGTCAGGGATCGTGGCGCGCGCGAACGCGGTCCTCTCCAGCGACGCTTCGAGGTGGGTCACCCTGGCCCGTAAAGCCCGCGCCAGTTCCTCGCGGGGGAGGAAGATCATCATGCTCAGAGCCGGGACCAGTGGGTCAGCGCCCCGTCGGACGGTCCACCAGGCCTCGCGCAGCATGGCCTGGAACTCCTTCTCGCCCTCCCGGGTGAGCACGTAGGTCGTCCGCTCGGGCCGGCTGTTCTCGCTTGCCCGGGAGTGGACGGCGAGACAGCCTTCGCGAGCCAGAGTGCCGATGGCCCCGTAGATGGAGCCGGGCTTGACGTTGGTCAGGTCCTCCAGCCGCCAGGACAGGAGTTCCCGGCGGACGTCATAGCCGTGCACGGGCTGCATGAAGCGGATGGCCCCGAGGATCAACAGGCGAGTCGAGGAGAGCATCGCCTGATAATACTCAGGCTTGACTGTTCCTGGACGGCGTGCCTAAGCTCATATTCGTACACATGGTCGACCGTCTGCCCGGGGTGAGGCGGGGGCTCAGGCGGACATGCGGGCAGCGCCGCCGCTGTCGCCGATCTTGGCTCGCCAGGCCTTCTCCCGCTCGATCGCCCCGGCGAAGCCGAGCGCGATGGCCGGGTCGAAGTTCTCGTCCGCGTAGCTGCGTACGCAGCCGAGCACGGTGTCGATCTCGTCGCCGTTGATCGCGCTGAACGGCAGCTGCCCGGTCAGGAAGATGTCGCCGACGCGGTCGACGGAGAAGTGCACGCCGTAGGTCCGCGCGTTGCGGCCCAGCAGGAAGGCGTACGTCCCGGCCACGTTCTCGGCGGGACGACGCATGAAGAACGCTTCGATGGTAAGGGTGTGATCGCCGATGATGAGCCAGGTCATCGTCCTGAGCTTGTGCTCGCCCGCGAGGGTCACGAGGAACGATTTGTCGTCGATTCGCTCGAACGGCACGTCAACGTCCTCCAGGGCCGCCTGGATGACCGTCGCGAGACGGGTGCGTTCGTCGGCTCCGGCCGGTCTGCCGGTGGTCGCTTCGGTGCTGGTCACGCTGGTCGATCCTCCATCCCGGACGCGTCATCGCGTCGGCTCGGGCTCCGTCGTACCCGGTTCAGGCTCCCGCGAGCGCGGCCCGATAGCTGTTCAGCACCCCCTGGGCCGTCGAGTCCCACCCGAAGCCGCGCGCATGCGCGACGGCCCCGATGCCGAGGCGTTCGCGCAGATCGGGAGAGGCGAGCAGGTCAGCCAGCACAGTCGCGTACGCGCGTGGGTCGTGGCCGTTGACGAGCAGCCCCGAGTACCCGTGCCGGACGGCCGTCGTGAGGCCACCGACCCGGGCGGCGACCACAGGCGTACCGCACGCCTGCGCCTCCAGCGCCACCAGTCCGAAGCTCTCGCTGTGGCTCGGTACGACGACGACACTGGAGGCCCGGTACCAGTCGGCCAGATCCCGTTGAGCCAGCGGTGGGCGGAACGTCACGACGTCGGAGATCCCGAGTTCCGCGGCCAGCTTGACCAGGGCGTCCGGCCGGTCCAACCCATTGCCGCTCGGTCCGCCGACTACGGCCACGACGAGTCGGTCGCGCCGGGACTCCTCGGCCTCGAGCAGGTGCGCGGCCGCCCGCAGCAACAGGTCCGGTGCCTTGAGCGGCTGAATCCGGCCCACGAACAGCAGGACGTCGGCGTCGAGGGGGAGTCCGAGGCGGTGGCGGGCCGAGGCCGCTTCGCCCGGTTGGAAGACCGTGAGGTCGACCCCCGGCGCGACGACGTCGACCGCCTCGGGATCGGCGGCGTAGAGCCGACGGAGATGGTTGGCCTCGTCAGCGGTCGAGGCAATCAGCCGCTGCGCGCCGACGACGACATCGCGTTCGCCCGAGATGCGCAAGGTCGGTTCCGGACGGTCCCCGGCGGCCAGCGCCCTGTTCTTGACCTTGGCCAGGGTGTGGGCGGTATGGACGAGGGGGACGCCCCACCGTCGGGCCACCGACAGGCCGACCTGTCCGGACAGCCAGTAGTGGGAGTGAATCAGGTCGAACCAGCCAGGCTCGTGAGCGGCATCGGCGCGCAGCACATCGGTGAGGAAGGCGCACTGCCAGACCGGCATGTCGTCCCGGCTGAGATCCTCGAAAGGTCCGGCCGCCACATGTCGGACGGTCACGCCAGGTGCGGGAAAGGCCAGGTCAGGAAGGTCGCTGCTGGTCGTCCGGGTGAAGATCTCAACGTCGATACCGAGGAGGGCGAGCTGGCGGGACAGCTCCAGCACGTACACGTTCATGCCGCCCGCGTCACCGGTGCCCGGCTGGTCCAACGGGGACGTGTGCATCGACAGCATTGCCACCCGTCGCACAGACCACCTCCGATGAACCCTTTGCTCCCAACACCGACGGCCCGACGTCCTATGCCCGGTGGCGAGGGGCTCTCACACCGATCGTCAATCCTGCCAGCGCCCGTCGCGATCTCCGCGTCCTGGTTGCATTACGAAGGATTCCGGGTGCCAACCACTCCACCTGGGATACACACGGCAGGATGGGACGGTTCGCGCGGGTCTTGGCCGAGGGGGGTGTGGCTGACGGTGACCGTCCGCGCCCGCCCTCCTCGACCGCCTCGGCTGGCGGCTGGTCGAGCCCGAGCGCTCGGGGTTCCGACGCGGGGGACGACCGCGCCGAACCGGCTGCGTCGGACGGACCGCTGGCTGATTGGTACCCAGGCGGGGCGGCTGCGCGCGGCGGATGATCCGTTGGTTGTCGATCTAGGTTATGGCTCGTCACCGGTGACGACAGTCGAGCTGCGACGCCGCCTGGTTCGGGCTGGCTTGGCCGGCGTCCGGGTAGTCGGGCTTGAGCGCGACGCGGAGCGGGTCACCGCGGCCGCCGAGGCGATCGAGCCGGGCCTGTGTTTCAAGCAGGGCGGCTTCTCCCTGGATGGTCACGAGCCGGTCGTGGTCCGAGCGATGAATGTGCTGCGTCAGTACCGCGAGGAGGAGGTGGGAAGCGCATGGTCAACGATGATCGACCGGCTCCGGCCCGGCGGTCTGCTCATCGAGGGCACCTGTGACGAGATCGGTCGGCTGGCCTGCTGGTTCAGCATCGAGCGGTCGCGACCAGACGGGGCTGGGGCGGCTGTGAGCTCGGCTCCAGCCTCGGCGATCACGATCGGAGGGGTCACCCTCAGCGGTGTGCCGGTCGCGGCGGTGACCCTGACGCTGGCCGCTCATCTGCCCAGCCTGCGCGAGCCGGCCCAGCTCGCCGAACGGTTACCGAAGGCGCTCATCGAGCGCAACGTGCCTGGAGAGCCGATCCACGCGCTGTTGGCTGAATTCGACGCGGCCTGGGCCAGGGCCGCGCCGCGAGCTGTCTTCGGGCCTCGCCAGCGCTGGATCGCGGCGGTGGAGGACTGGATCGGGCGCGGGGCGCCGGTCGTCGGAGATCGCCGTCGGTGGCGGCTCGGTGAGGTCACGCTGCGCTGGACAGAGAGCCCGACCGGGCGGTCGCGTTAGCGGTCGGGCGGTCGTGATGGCCAGGTTGCGCCGGGGCGCCACACCGGCCCGCCAACCCGGCCGACGGCGTCACGAGGCCAGCGCGGCGGTGAACGCGGCCAGCGCGGTCTGGTCGAACAGGACGAAACAAACGAGGTCCACCGATGTGTCGGATGACCGGACGGCCTCGATCGCGATGCGTGCGGCGCTCTCCAGGGGCCAGCCGAAGACGCCGGTGCTGACAGCGGGGAACGCGACGCTGTGGGCACCGACCTCGTCGGCCACTTGCAGCGATGCCCGATAGCAGGAGGCGAGAACGCCTGATCGATCTTCCACCGTCGAGTAGACGGGGCCGACTGTGTGGATCACCCACCGTGCCGCCAGCCGGCCGGCCCCCGTCGCTACTGCCTGCCCGGCGGGCAGGCCTGTCGGAAGGCGGTTGGCCCGCAGTTGGCGGCACTCGGCGAGGATCGCGGGGCCGCCGCGGCGGTGGATGGCACCGTCCACCCCACCGCCACCGAGAAGCTCGGAGTTCGCCGCGTTCACCACGGCGTCGAGCGTGCTGTCGGTGATGTCGCCGAGTCGGACCTCGATGGTGGTCATCCCCTCATCTTCCCGGCTTCGGGTCGGCGGATGACCACAACGCACTCCGGGTACCGGATAAATTACACCCAGTGATATTAGGGGGCTAGTGATGACGGAACTCGTGGTGCTCGGCTTCAACAGCCGGCGTCAGGCCGAGGAGGTCTGGGAGGTCGCCCGCCAGCTGTCCAAGGAAGAACTGATCGACTTTCAGGACGCCGCGATGGCCTGGCGGGACGACACCGGCGAGATCAAGATCCAGCAGGCGGTGAACGCGGCGAAGGCCGGGGAGGTCGGTGGCGCGCTGTGGGGAACGCTGATCGGCGCCATCTTCCTGGTGCCTGTGATCGGTCTGGCGGCCGGCGCGGCCGGCGGGGCGCTTGCCGGAAAGATGGCCGATGTCGGCGTGGACGAGGCAATGGTGAAACGGATCGCGGCTCAGCTCGAGCCGGGCCGGGCGGCCATCTTCGCCCTGATCCGTCGCTCCACGCCGGACAAGGTTGTCGATGCGCTACGGCCCTACCACCCGACCGTCCTACGGACGTCCCTGAGCAAGGAGCGGGAGGAGGATCTGGTCGAGGCCTTGGGCGTCCCCGTGGCGGTGTAGACGCTGCCGGCTACTGGGGGCGCCTACTGGGGGGCGCCTACCGCGGCGGCGGGGCCGGATGCCGGGCCGGGGCGATCTTGTCGAGGACAGCGAGGTCGTCCGCGCCGGGCCGCCACTCGCCGGCGGCGGCGTTCGCCCGGATCTGCTCCGGGGTGTTCGCGCCGGCGATGACGGAGGCCACCGCCGGTTGGGCGGCCAGGCCGCCGATGGCGACGTCCAGCAGCGAGCGGCCGCGTTCGCGCGCGAAGTCCTCCAGCGCGTCCAGCCGGTCGAAGTCGACGTCGGTGAACTCGTCGCGCCGGCCGGCCAGGCGGGAGCCAGGCGGCGGGATGTCGTCCCGGTCGTAGCGGCCGGCGAGAAGGCCGCGCGCCAGCGGGAAGTACGGGATGATTCCGATGCCGTAGCGGCGCGCCGCCGGGACGATGTCGGCTTCGATGCCCCGTTCCAGCAGGCTGTACCGGTTCTGCGCCGAGACGAAGCGGGTGGTGTGGTTCGCGCGGGCGGTCCAGTCCGCGTCGGCGATCTCCCAGGCGCCGAGGTTGCTGGAGCCGATGTAGCGGATCTTGCCCTCACGGACGAGTTCGGTCAGCGCCTCCAGCGTCTCCTGAATCGGGGTGAACGGGTCGGCCGCGTGAAGCTGATAAAGATCGATGTAGTCGGTTCGCAGCCGCCGCAGCGAGCCCTCGACCGCCCGGCGGATGTAGTGACGCGAGGCGCGGGCGCCGTGGTCGCGACCGTAGGTCTCGCCCATGTCCTTGCCGAACTTGGTGGCGATCACGACATCGTCTCGCCGGGACCGCAGGACGTGGCCGAGCAGCGTCTCCGACCCGCCCGCGCCGCCGTACTGGTCAGCCGTGTCGAACAAGGTGACGCCGACGTCGAGCGCCGCCTCGACCAGCGCTCGGGTGCCGTCGAGCCCCACTCGGGTCCCGATGTTGTGGCAACCGAGCCCGACGACCGACACCCGAAGACCGGACGAACCCACTGAGCGGTAGCGCATGGCCGCTAATAGACCACACCGGCCGGCCCGCGCGCAGCAGCTCGGACCGGCCGGTCCGGACAGGTTTTCCGGGCACCGATCGGCCGGTCGCGACGCCGACCGGACGGTCACTGTCCGGACCGGCACGGTGCGGACAGGCCGGCCGTGCACGGGCTTCGATCACCGATAGGTGCCAGTTGGCCACCTGCCCGAAGCGACCGGGAGAATGGGCGGAGCCCCCGGTCGCGGAGGGCGGCAGGTTGGCCACTCGCCCGAAGCGACCGGGAGAATGGGCGGAGCCCCCGGTCGCGGAGGGCGGCAGGTTGGCCACTCGCCCGAAGCGACCGGGAGAATGGGCGGAGCCCCCGGTCGCGGAGGGCGGCAGGTTGGCCACTCGCCCGAAGCGACCGGGAGAATGGGCGGAGCCCCCGGTCGCGGAGGGCGGCAGGTTGGCACCGGGCGAGCGTCAGCGGCTGGGCGCGGCGTCCTCGACGGCCTTGCCGACGGCACTCGCGGCCTTGCGGGTCGACGTGCGGGCGGCCTTCGTCCGGCTTACCGCGTTCTTCGTCGCCTCGACGGCCTCTTCCGTCGACTCGCTGGCGCGAATGCTGTTCACCCGCTTCTCGCCCCGGCTGGCGAACTCGTCGTAGAGCGCGTTCGCCCGGTCGGCCACTCCAGCCAGCTGGGAGGTCACCGCCGTCGGCAGGGCCCGCACGACCGTCGCCGCGTTGACCGGCAGCTTCTGCGCCTGGTCGGCGAGGTCGTTGACGGCGGTGGTGATCCGGCGGATCTCGCTGGTGTAGGTCGACGGCAGCGCCAGCAGCTTCTCGACGGCCAGGTCGGCCGCGCCGAGCGACGCATACAGCGGCTTGCGCGCGTCCGGGATCGGGATCTTCGTCTCGGTGTCGATCTCCACCGTGTCGGCCTGCTTGCGGGCGCGGGCGGTGGAGGTGGTGCTACGGGTGGAGGAGGTGGTTCGGGTCGTCGCCATGGGATTCCCTTCCGGCGGCCGGCCGCGGTGCCCGATGTGGGCTGGCCGGCCGCGTGGCAGTCGGATCTGGTGGGCCTGCTCGTGGCGGGGCCGGATCAGGGACGCCCGGCAGGAGCCCCGGGTCAGGGCAGCCGATCAGGGCGGTGCGGAGCAGAGCGGCCAGGTCAGAGCGGTATAGGTGGGAGCGGTATAGGTCAGAGCCGTGCAGGTTAATAGCCGTGCAGGTTCAGAGCGGTACGGGTTCAGAGCGGTGACGGTCAGGTTGGCGGAGCTCGGGCGCTGAGGTCAGGAGGTCTCGGGCGCGTTCGGGTTCGTGTTCAGGTCGCTGGACGCAGCCGCGGGTCCAGCCGACGCCGCACCGTCGGACGTCCCCGCGATCTGGTCGGGCACCGGCGTCGCGCTGGGGCCGGACGCGCCGCGGTCGGATAAGCCGTTGTCCGACGGGCCGCCCTCGGCCGGCCGCGCCGTGGCTCGCGAGGCGCGCGCCCGGCTTGTCCCGCTCCGGGTCGAGCCGGCCCGGCGGGTCGGGCCGCCCGCCGACCGGCGTCCGCTGCCCGTCGGGGTGGCGTCGGCCGAGGACGCGGCCGTCGTGGAGCCGACTGAGGAGCTGGCTGCGGCGGAACCGCTCTTCCCCGCGGTGCTTCGCACCCGGCGGCTCGTCGTCGAGCCCGCGTCGGCGCCGGTCGCGGCCGCCTTGGTCCCGCGGGTACGACCAGCCGTCGAGGCGCGCCTGGCGGTCGGACGCTTCCTGGTCACGGGCGGCGGTTCGGTCTCGTCCGCGGCCAGCGACGGTTCGTCCAGCGGCCCTTCGGCCGCCGCCGCGGCGCCGGTGGAGCCCGGCGCCTCCCCCGCGGCGTTCTCCCGGCGGAAGGCCTCATAGATCTCGAGGAGGACCTGCTTCTGTCGCTCGGTCAGCGTCGTCTCAGCCAGCACGGCGGCGCTGACCTCGCTGTCGCTGACCCGCTCGTCCAGGATGCCGGCCTGGACGTAGAGTACCTCGGCCGAGATGCGCAGCGCCTTCGCGATCTGCTGCAGGATCTCGGCCGACGGCTTGCGCAGTCCACGTTCGATCTGGCTCAGGTACGGGTTGCTGACGCCGGCCTGCGCGGCCAGCTGCCGCAGCGAGATCTGTGCTGTGCGCCGCTGGTCGCGGATGAAGTCGCCGAGGTCGCGCACGTTGAGCTGGGGCACGGATGCACCTCCGATCTCCGGGCGTCCGGTCTCCGGGCGTCGTGGGCGGGATCCGTCACAACGGATCACCAACACGTTCCAGCCTACGTCGTGCCGCTAACTATCGCAAGCACGCAGCTAGCGCGCTGGGCGGCCAGACAGCCCGGGACCAGGGACGGCGCGGCCGTGGCGCGCGTCCGAGGCGACCCGGGTGCTATGCCGAAGCGAGGCGGGTCAGGTGGCCTGCTTGAGCCACTCACGCTGGGTGGCCAACGTCTCCTCCGTCCGCTTCGCGTCGGCCTCACGCCCGGCGGCACGCTCGCGGGCGAGCTTCGCCTCCAGCTTGGCCACCGACTCGCGCAGCGACGTCACGAACGGCGAGTCCTGGACCTCCTGCCGACGCCAGCGGGCGTTGTTGGCCTCGCGGACGCGGTCGCTGACGGCGGCCAGCCGGCGCTCCAGCCCGGCGGAGGTGTCCCGCGGGGCCCGCCCGACGGCGTCCCAGCGCTCGGAGATCGCCCGCAGCTGGCGCGCCGCCTGCTCCGGCTTGGACGTGTCGATCGCCTCCGCCTCGACCAGGAGCTTCTCCTTCTCCTCCTGGTTGACCCGCAGCGCTGCGTCCCGCTCGGCGTTCACCGCGTTGCGGCGGGCGAAGAACGCGTCCTGGGCGGCGCGGAAGCGCGCCCACAGCTCGTCGTCGACGTCACGGGAGGCCCGGCCGGCCGACTTCCACTGGGTCATCAGGGTCCGGTAGCGGTTGCTGGTCGGGCCCCAGTCGCTGGACGCCGACAGCGCTTCCGCCTCCGCGATGATCGCCTCCTTGCGCTCCCGGGAGACGGCCCGCTGGGCGTCGAGCGCCGCGAAGTGCGCGGTCCGTCGCCGGTTGAACTCCTCGCGAGCCGCGGCGATCTTCTTCCAGAGGTCGGCCTCGGTGCGGCGGTCGAGACCGGTGATGGCCCGGAACTCCTCACCGATGGTCCGGAACCGCTCGCTGGTCGTCTTCCAGTCCGAGCCCTTGGCGATGGTCTCGGCCTCGGCCAACAGGGCCTGCTTGGCCTCGAGCGCCTGGGCCGACCGCTCGGCCCGGGCCGCGCTGGCCCGCGCCTTGGCCGCCTCGGTCGCGGTCAGCAGCGCGTCGAGGCGGGTCTCGACGGCGCCGAGGTCGCCGACGACGGCGGCCTCGCCGAGCGAGTCGCGCAGCCGGCGGGCGCTGGCGGCGACCCCGGTCGGATCGGCCGAGGGCACGCCGAGGCGCCGCTCCAGCAGCTCCACCTCGGCCACCAGATCGGCGTAGCGCCGGCCGAAGTGGGCCAGGCCCTCCTCCGGGCTCCCGGCGCGCCAGGACCCCACTGCTCGTTCGCCCTGCGCCGTCCGGACGAAGACCGTGCCGTCGTCCGCGACGCGCCCCCACTCGGCGGCGGTACCGTCACTCATCGTAGTCCCGAAGATTGTCGTCGGCGAAGATCGACACTGCTAAGCCGCCATTCTTGCAGGGTTCGCCCGCCGCCGGCACTCCCCGGGCGACTGTCGGCATTCAGACTTTCATGTCGTGGACAGACCCCCGTGTTCGCGGCTACGTCCGACTGTGGACGAAGATGCGTGACGGAACGGAACGCCGCGCGCGCTCGCGCGTGGCCGACCGGGCCTGGAGGGGGCGTGGCGTGGAGGGGACGACGCGGGCGCCGGGCTGGCGCCCGCTGCCGCTGCTGGTGCCGGCCCTGCTGTGGCTGACGGTGTTCACCGTCGGGCCGGCGGTGGTGTCGGCCATCGCGGCCGGGACGGACAAGACCCTGATCAGCCCGGACTTCCACTGGGTCGGCCTGGACAACGCGGACACGGCCGTGCATGACCCGAGCCTGAGCCACGCCGTGCGCAACACGCTGCTGTACTGCGTGATCACCGTCATCCCGGCCGTGGTCATCGGCCTGGGCCTGGCGCTGGCGGCGAGCCGCCTGTCGCGCGGCCGGACGGCGATCGCGTTCGCCCTGTTCCTGCCGGCCAGCGCCAACCTGGTCGCGATGTCCGTCGTGTTCGCCTACATGTTCAACGACCAGCCGGGCAGCCTGGCCAACACGGTGATCGGATGGTTCGGTGCCGCCCCGAAGGACTGGCTGGGCGACACCTCGACCGCGCTGCCGGTCGTCGCCCTGGTCGGGCTGTGGCGGCTGACCAGCTTCATCTTCGTCGTCTATCTGGCCGGGCTGACGTCGATCCCGACGTCGGTCTACGAGGCGGCGGCGGTCGACGGGGTACGCGGCTGGGCCCGGGTGCGCCGGATCACGCTGCCGCTGCTCACGCCGAGCACCGTGTTCGTCGTCGTGTTCAGCACGATCCTCACGCTGCAGACGTTCGAGACGGTCTCCGTCCTCACGCAGGGTGGACCGCTCGACTCGAGTACGACGCTCGTCTACTACATGTACCAGGTCGGATTCACCGGATCGTTCCGGATTGGTTACGCTTCTATGCTCGCGCTGCTGATGTTCGTGGTGATCGCGCTGCTCGGGATGGGGGGCGCCCTGCTGGGCCGGCGGGCCCGAAGGCGGCTGAGTCCGGACGAGACGGTGAGTGACGTCGACCCGATGCGCCTCGAGCGGGCGGTGACGGCGTGAGCGCCCGTTCGCTCGGGCGGGCGCCCGGGGTGGGCGGGCGCTGGCTGCTGTTGGCCGTCGGCGTCGTCGTGGCGCTGCTGCCCTTCCTGTGGATGCTGCGCACGGCCCTCGGGCCGGCCCAGTCGATCCTCGGCCTGTCAGCCAACCCGCTGCCCTCGAGCGTGTCCTTCCACGCCTTCTCCGTGGTGAACAGCGCCGGCGGCTTCACCCGGGCGATGATCACGGGAATCGTGGTCAGCCTGGTCATCGTCGCGCTTCAGCTGCTGACCTCGATCCCGGCCGCCTACGCCTTCTCCTGGCTGACGTTCCGGGGCCGGGACGCATTGTTCGGTGTCGTACTGGCGACGTTGCTCATCCCGCCGCAGGTGGTTGCCGTCCCGAACTATGTGACGGTCTCCGCGCTCGGTTTCGCCAACACGCGGGTCGGCCTGGCCCTGCCGTTCGCGGCCAGCGCGGTGGCGATTTTCCTGCTGCGCCAGTACATGCGCACGATCCCGCCGGCGGTGCTGGAGGCGGCCCGCCTCGACGGCCTGGGCACCTGGCGCACGATCCGCAAGGTCGTCGTCCCCCTGACGATGCCCGCAATCGCCACCGTCGCGACATTCAGTTTTCTCATGTCGTTCAACGAGTACCTCTGGCCGCTGCTGGAGGCCCGCTCGCCGGACATCGCGACCCCGCCGCTTGCCTTGGCCAGGCTGAACAACGCCAGCGGCGGCGTTCCTGACTTCGCTGTCCTGTCGGCGGCAGCTCTCATAATAAGCCTGCCGACGCTGATAGTTTTCGCGCTGGCCCAACGCCGGCTTGTCGCGGGAATCAGCGGCAGTGGCGTTGATGCCTGACTCTCGTGAGCCACAGCGAGCCGCCGCCCGCCGGTCGCCGAAGGGAAACATCGAGCCGATGACCAGACACCGCTCCCCATCCCGCCGCCGCGCCCCAGGTGCTCCGGGCACGCTTGGCGCTCCGGCCACGCTGGGTGCTCCGGGCACGGGCACGCCGGGCGCTCCCGGGACGCCGGGCGCCTCGGGCGCTCTCGCCGGCCGCGGTCCCCGGACGGTGCTCACGGCCACGGCGCTCGCCGCCACGATGGCGACCGTGATCGCCGGCTGCGGCGGCGGCAGCGGCACCCCGGGCGCGGCGAACACCGCGAGCCTGCGCCCGACGGCTCGCACCGCCACCGTCAGCGTCGACGACGTCAACGGGGCGACGGCCTCGCCAGCCTGCGCGGCCAAGGTGAAGACGCTGCGGATGACCGGGGTGACCGCGCTGAACGACGTGGCCAAGTCGGCCGCGGCGTTCATGGAGAAGGCCCACCCGGGCCTGAAGGTCGAGATATCCGCGACCGCTGGCAGCTACGGGCAGGTCAAGCAGCAGGTCGCGGCGGACAACGCCGCCGGCCGGCCGACCGACGTGGCCGTCGCCGGCTTCGACGACCTGCGGACGTTCGTCACACTGGGGGCTCAGGAGATCCCGGCCCGGCTGCTGCGCGCGTCCTACGACCAGCGCTATCTGCCGATGGGCCAGGTCGACGGCAAGCAGTACGCCATCCCGCAGCAGGTCTCCATCCCGGTGATCGCCTACAACGCCGACCTGTTGACCCAGGCCGGCGTCGACCCGGCGTCGCTGAGCACGACGGCCGGGCTGATCGCGGCCGGGCAGAAGCTGAAGACGAAGTTCCCCTCGATCAAGCCGATCGACTTCCCGACCAGCGGGTTCGGGCAGTGGTTCCTCAACACGTTCGCCCACTCGGCCGGGGGCGGGATCCAGGGGGCCGGCGGTGCGCCGACGCTGACCACGGCCCAGGTCCAGAGCGCGGCCCAGGTGCTGGCCGCGGTGGGCAAGCTCGGTCCGCAGACGGCCGACTCCGTCCAGGCCCTGCTGCCCTTCGCCGCCGGCAAGACCGCGATCATCGGCGCGTCGATCGCCTCGGTCGCGGGCGGCCTGGCCGCGATCGCGAACGGCAGCATCGCCAAGCCGTTCGCCGTCCACGTGCTGCCGCTGCCGACCCTGCCGGGCGGCACGCAGCGGCCGGTGGCCGGCGGGAACGGGCTGGTCGTGCTGTCCAAGGACGAGTGCCAGAAGGAGATGGCCGACGAGTTCGTCGTCGCGCTGCTCTCGCCGGACGCGATCGCCGCCGCCGGCCTGTCGGTGAGCTTCCTACCGGTTGACACGGCCGCCGCGGCCAAGCTTGCGCCGCTCTACGCCAAGTACCCGGACCTGGGCGCGCTCAACAAGCTTGTGCCGTCGCTGGTCGGACCGCCGTCGTGGCCAGGGGCCCGGGGCGCGGACGTCCCCGACACGATCTCCGAGGCCGTCGTGCGGATCGAGAAGGGCCAGGACGTCACCAAGACCCTGACCGCGACCCAGAAGACGGTCGAGAGCTATACGAAGTGATCCGAACTGCCTGAAGCTCGTCGAGTGCTGACGTGCCTGAGGTGCCTGAAGTGCCTGAAGTGCCTTGTTGCCTGAACCACCTGAAGTACCTGAAGTGTTGAAGTACCTGAAGTGCCAGAGGTGAGAGTGCGGTGAGCGTGGACACGCCGACTGACGCGAAGGCCGGTCCTCCGGCTGGGCCGGCGGCATTGGCCGGGACAGCGGCGGGGGACGGGGCCGCCGCCCCGGTCCGCCCGGGCGGGGTTCGGATCGAGTTCGACCACGTCTCCCGGACCTTCGGGAAGAAGGTGCGGGCGCTCGACAACGTCAGCCTGGCCGTCGAGCCCGGAGAGATCGTCGCCCTGCTCGGCCCGTCCGGGTCGGGCAAGTCCACGCTGCTGCGGATCTGCGCCGGGCTGGAGACGCCCAGCTCGGGGGACCTCCGGTTCGACGGCGTCAGCCAGCTCGGGGTCGAGCCCCACCGGCGGCGGGTGTCGATGGTGTTCCAGAACTTCGCGCTCTACCCGCACCTGACCGCGCTGGAGAACCTCGTCCTGCCGCTGCGCAACGGCCAGGGCCTGTCGCGGTCGGACGCCCGGGCCCGCGCGCTGGCCACGTTACGGTCGCTGCGCATCGACGACCTGGCCGACCGGCGCCCGGCCCAGATGTCGGGCGGCCAGAAGCAGCGGGTGGCGATCGGGCGAGCGCTGGCCACCGAGGCCCGGGTCGTCCTGCTCGACGAGCCGATGTCCGGGCTGGACGCCAAGCTGCGGGTCGAACTGCGGGTCGACATCGTGGCCCGGCTGCGCGAGCTCGGCTCGACCGCGCTGTTCGTCACCCACGACCAGGCCGAGGCGATGGCGGTCGGGGACCGGATCGCGGTCGTGCGGGCCGGCGGCATCGACCAGGTTGGCACCCCGGACGAGATCTACGACCGGCCGGCGACCCGGTTCGTCGCCTCCTTCGTGGGCGGGCCGCCGATGAACATCCGGCCCGGCACCTGGCGGGGCGGGCAGCTGCGGGGCGTCGACGGGGACGACTTCACCGTGCCGGCCCCGCGCGGCGCGGCCGCCGTCGGGGTGCGGCCCGAGCACCTGACGGTGCACCAGGGAACCGGCCTGACCTGGGGGGCGCTGCGGGCGGCCGCGCGGGACAGCGGCGCCCCGGCTGGCGGCCCGGCTGGCGAAGGGGCTCCGGGCGCGCCGGGCCAGCCAGGCACCGCGGGCGGTGGGGAGGAACCGACCGGCCGCCGCTCGACGCTCGCCCGGCTGCGCCGGGCCGTCGAGGCGGTGGGGGCGACCGACCTCCGCCTGAGCGGCCAGGTCACGGTGACCGAACGTATCGGGGCCGACCGGGCCCTGTTTGTCCGGGTGCCCTCCGGCGAGGTCGTCGCCGTGCGCCGGCCAGCCGACGAGCCCGCGCCGACCGGCGCCGTCACGCTGACCGCGCCCACCTCCGTGCTGACCTTCTTCGACGCCGACGGCAGGGCCATCCGCTCGCGCTGAGCCGAGCTGCGCTGAGCTGAGCCGAGCTGCGCTGAGCCGACTGAGCTGCGCTGAGCTGAGCCGAGCTGCGCTGAGCCGACTGAGCTGCGCTGAGCTGAGCCGAGCTGCGCTGAGCCGACTGAGCTGGGCTGCGCTGAGCTGAGCCGACCTGTCACGCGCCGCTGACGACGCCGGGAACGGCGGCGCCGTCGGAGACCCGAGGGCATCCTGGTCGAGCCCGCGCGGACCCGGGCACCGCGGCCTGGGCGTGCGATCCGTCGCGCGAGTGCACTCCAGACGGCCGATCCGCGCCGCCCGATCAGGCCAGAGTGGCCTTGCCAGCCTGGCCTCGTTCGGCGTGGCGCCGCTCGGATGTCCGGTCCGGATGATCCGGGTGCCATTTGCGTGCCCGACGAAGGTCAACATTCCGGGCCAACCCGGCATCGGTTGGGCTATCTCCTCGCGTTCATGTGCAATCGCGAGCGGTTTGTTACCTGAACGTGGTCCTTGCGCACGGACCGCACCTAACTCTTCACTAGTTGGTGATGATCCGACAACGTAGCGTTGCAGCCGTCCGCCAGGCGCGCCCCGAGGAGAGGACCGATGTTGACCAACATCTCGACCGCCTGCACCCACCCTCTCGCCTTCGTCCGCGCTCAGCGGGGGTGGTCCTACCAGCGGTTGGCCCGGGTGGTCGCCAAACGGGCCCGTGACCTCGGGGTGGCGAACATGGCCGCGGAACGCCAGAAGGTCTGGCGCTGGGAGCACCGGGGCGTCGTCCCCGACCGGGTCTCCCAGCTCGCCCTGGCGGCCGAGCTCGGCGTGCCCACTGAGAAGATCGACTCCCATCCGTGGCCGGCCTGGCTGCCGACCGGTGACGCCGTGCGCACCGAGTACCCGTGGGACGGCGCCGGCGCCACCTCCGCCCTGACCGACGTCGTCGGGGACGGCCTGTCCGACCGGCGCGGCTTCCTGACCCTGACCGGCGACAGCGTCACCGCGCTGGCCCTGGACTGGCTACGGCTGGAACCCGGCCAGGCCGTCGGCGCACTGGCCGGCAACGGCGGCGTCGACGCGGCCGTCGTGAACCGCATCGAGTACAACATCCCCGGCCTGCGGGTGATGGACAACGCGCTCGGCGGCGAGAGCGTCCGCCGGGTCGCCGACGCCGAACTGCACCTGGTCACCGGCCTGCTGGAACGGGGCGCGCACACCGAGGCGATCCGGGCCCGGCTCTACGGCGTCGCGGCCGAGCTCGCCCGCATCGCCGGCTGGGCCTCGTTCGACGCCGGCTTCCAGACGGCGGCCCAGCGGTACTGGATCACCGCGCTGCACGCGGCCCAGGCCGGCGGCGACCGGATCGTCGGGGCGAACGTCTTCAAGAGCATGTCGCTCCAGTGCGTCGACAACGACCGGCCGGTCGAGGCCGTCCAGCTGGCCCAGGCCTGCGTCGCGACCGCCCGGGGAGTCGGCGGGCGAACCGGGGCGATGTTCTCCTCCCGGCTGGCCCGGGCCTACGCCTCGATGGGCGACCCGGTCGAGTGCGCCCGGGCGATCGCCCGCTGCGAGAAGGAGCTGAGCGAGGCGTCCTCCACCGAGCCGGCCTGGTCGGCCTACTTCGACGAGAGCGAGTTCGCCGCCCAGGTCGGCTCCTGCTACATCGACCTGGGCCGGCTGATCGAGGCCGACCGCTGGCTGGCCCGGGCGCTCGACACCCTGGCCGAGGGCCGGGCCCGGGACCGGGCCACCTACCTGCTGCGCCGGGCCGGCGCCCAGATGGACCTGGGCAACCTCGACCTGGGCATCGACCTGGTCCGGGAGGCGCTGCCGGTCATCGAGTCGACCAACTCCACCCGCAACCGGAGCTCGGCCGAAGGGCTGCGCCGCCGCCTGCGCCGGCACGCGAGCCATCCGCAGGCTCGGGAACTGGAGGCGATGCTGGCCCAGTCGTCCTGAGCCGCCGGGCCCCGGTCACGGGCCCGGCCTGGGACCGGCCGCGGCTCCGGCTCCGGCTCCGGCCGCCGTGACGCAGAACTCGACCAGGCTCCGATGGAACGCCTCGCCGCTGTCCCCGGCGCTGGCGTCGGCCGTTCGGCGGCTCGGCTCACCGAGGGTGTGGTGGGCGAGCACCGCGCCCAGGAATGCCTCCATGGCCAGGCCCGGATCAAGATCGGGCCGGGCCTCGCCGCGGGCGACCGCGTCGTGGAAGGCGTCCTGGATGGCGGCCAGGCAGCGGTCGATCGACTCCCGCCTGAACTCGGCGTAGATGGCGGGATACTGAGCGACCTCGGCCAGGCAACGGGTCAGGATGGTCAGCCGGGGCTCGCTGAACACCGCGGCCACCCGCGGAGCCAGTGTCTCCAGGTCGCCGCGCAGCGAGCCGGTCCGCGGCGGAACCAGGTTTGCCGCCAGCGTCGACATCGCCGCCAGGACCAGGTCGTCCCGCGCTGGCCAGCGGCTGTAGATGCCCCGCTTGGCTACGCCGGCCCGGGACGCCACGCTGTTCACGCTGAAGCCGTTGACGCCCCGCTCGCCCAGCTCCTCCACCGCCGCCGCCAGGACCCGCTGGTCGATGGTGGCGTCGCGCGGCCGCCCGCGTCGAGCCGGGGCGTCCTGCTCCCGGGTGTCCGGCTCGGCGCCATCCGCCAGCGGGCTGTCCGTCATAGCCCGGCGAGCTGCTTGGTGATCGTCTCGACGGTCTGGTAGGTCACGCCCACCAGTCCGACGTGCTTCCAGCGCAGCACACCCTCGGCGTCAACGACGAAGACCGAGCGGCGCAGGCCCAGGCCGGGCAGCTTGATCCCGTAGTCGGCGATCGACGTGCCGGTCGTGTCGGCCAGCAGCGGGAAGGTCAGCTTCTGCTTACGGGCGAAGCCCTCGTGGCTCTCGACGCTCTGCGGGCTGATGCCCCAGACGACGGCGCCCAGCGCGTTGAACTGCTCGAGCCCGGCCGCGTACGAGCACAGCTGCCGGGTGCAGACGGCGGTGTTGTCACCCGGGTAGAACGCCAGCACCACCGGGTGCCCGCGCTGCTCGGAGAGGGTGAACGTGTCCCGGGTCGCAGTATCGCCGTCGACGACGACACCGGGCAGCGACAGCTCGGGCGCGGGGCTCCCGACCGACGGGGTGGTGGCCACAGCGGCCTCCTCTGGTCTCGGAGCGCCGGCGGGCACCGGCACTCGTTCACCCGCCATTATGTCACCAGCACGGTGCCGTAAATCGAGCCGCCGCCCCAGGGAGGCCGAGCTCGGTCCCCCGGCCGAGCCAGCGCCTTCGCGTCTACTGCCGCCGGGGTGGTGTCGATCGCGACCCGCCGTCCCTGCTTCACGCACTCGGTCGCCGTGGCGACAAGAACTACCACCTCGAGTCATGAATCAAGAGGTGGAAGCTCGGCGTCGGGTATTTCTACGCCACGCCGCCGCAGAGACCCAATCAGATCCGAGCGGGATGCGCCGAGCACCTGGAGAACCAGCGGAAACCCCATTCCAGCGGGCGAGTAGACCATAGCGAGAATCCATTCCTCGGCTCGAGGTTGGATCAGGCCGCGAGCGATTGCAATGCCCTGGGCGCGCCCATGGACCTCACTCGCATCGGGGCTCAGTCCACCACCGGCGGCTCGTGCGCCCACGTCGCGAACACGAAGAATGTCCTGACAGAAGAATTCCGCCACTCGATCATAGGTGACGTCTTGTTCCGCAAGCGCGTCGGTGACGATGGAGGTCTCCGTCAAAAGTGCCATCAGTAGCCGGCCCGGTGGCCAGCGAGGCCAGCAGGCGCTCGGCGTCGTCGGTGGTGGTGACGGTCATCTCGCCGGTCCGGTCGTCCGCCGCCAGCAGTTCGGCGGTGATGACCCGCCGGTCCGCCTCGCCGGCGGCTGTCGGCTCGGTCCCGGCGACGGCGGCCAGGTGCGCGGGGACGTCGACGATGGTGTCGACGAACCGGTCGTAGGTCACGATGCGCACGTCCGGGCTCGGCGCCGGTTCGCTGTCATGGTCGTCGACGACGATGAACCGGCTCAGTTTCGGCAGCCGGGTCTGGAGCAGCTCACCGCCGGTCTCGGCCATGACGTGGTTGAGCTCGGCGACGCTACGGCTGATGATCAGCTCCACGTAGGAGACCCGCGGCCCGGCCTGGTGCACGAACAGCTGGTAGACGGTGCTGTCGGACAGCTCGAACCGCTTTTCCACCAGATAGCCCAACGCCGAGTACAGGCCGGCGAGGAACGCGGCTTTGGCCTCGACGACGGGCGTGAGGGTCGGCGCCTCCCCGGTCACCACGCCGGGCACGCCACCGTCCCACCCTGCACCGATCCTGGCTGTGCGCGCAAGGAGCTTTACTCATCCGACACGAGCGCGGCGGGGGTTGAGGCCCTCGACGTGTCGGTTGACCTGCTCAAACGTCGGTCCGCCGGTCGCGAAGCGCCGGGTGTGCCGACGCACCTGGACGTGCGCGCTCACGGATGCTCGGCGCGACCAATACCGGCTTGTGCTTCTCTTCGCTCGGGCGAAGGGAATCCGGGCCGGCTACCTGCCGCAACTGGCGCCCGACAGGAAAGCCTCAGTCGGCCGGGTCGATGCGGGCGGCGACGGGGCCGGACTCCGGGTCGTCGACGACGAGGGTCGCGTCGTCCGGGACGGTGCGCTTGACCATGACCAGCGCGATCGGCCCCAGCTCGTGGTGGACGGCACTGGCGCCGGCGAAGCCGACCGTCCGGCCGTCCAGGCTGACCGGGGAGCCCGGGGCGACGGTCGTGCCGTCCAGGTGGGCCAGCACGAGCCGGCGGGGCGGGCGGCCGAGGTTGTGGACCCGCGCCACCGTCTCCTGGCCGCGGTAGCAGCCCTTGGTCAGGTGGACGGCGACGAACAGCCAGCCCACCTCGTGCGGGATCGTCCGGTGGTCGGTGTCGAGGCCGAGGCGCGGGCGGCGGGCCGCGATGCGGGCCGCCTCGAACGCGCTGATCCCGGCCAGGGCGGTTCCGGTGGCCGCGAAGCGGTCGGCGGTCTCGCGCAGCGCGTCGCGCGGTACGAGCAGGTCAAGACCGTAGGGCATGCGCCGGGCGAGCACGTCCCGCCCGGCCCCGCCGGCGCCGGGGAGCGTGGCGACCGGGTACGGCCCCCGGGCCAGCGTGTCCTGGGCGAAGCCGCCTGGGGCGCCATCGTCGCCGGCGTCAGCCACCACCGGCTCGGCCAGCGCCGCCGGCACCGGACCGCCGAGAGCCCGCTCGGTCGCGGCCACGGCGTCCGGGCCGACGACCGACAGAACGGCCCACTCGGCGCCGGCGTCGCGCGGCTCCACCCGCAGCAGGAACCGCATCGAGTCCAGGTAGGCGAGCAGGCCGGCGGTCGTGCCCGGCTCGACGTCCAGCCAGGTCGTCGTCCCGTCCTCGGCCAGCAGCGCATGGTGCTCGACGTGGCCGTGCGGGGAGAGGACGAGCGCCTCGCCGCCCCGGCCGGCGGCCAGGCCGGACAGGTGTTGCGAGGTGATGCTGTGCAGCCAGGACAGTCGGTCCGGGCCGGTGATCGTGACGACGCCCCGGTTGCTCCGGTCCACCAGGACGGCCGAGCGCTCGGCGGCGCGCTGCTCGCGCAGCGGGTCGCCGTAGTGGGCGGCGACGCCGTGGTCGGGATCGTCCGGGCCGGCGGCGACGGCCCCCGGAAGATCCAGCAGCGGGGAACGGCCGCCGGTGGCCGAGGCCTCGGTCGTGTCGGTCGCGGTCGTGTCGGTCGCGGGGGTCATGCTTTCTCCAACCCGGAGTGGGCCGCGGATCGTCCCTGCCGCGCGCAGCCGGCGCAGCGGCCGGTCAGCGCGACGTGGTCGACGTCGACGTGGAAGCCGCGCTCGGCCCGCAGCCGGTTCACCACCTCGTCCAGCAGCGCGGGCGGAGCCTCGGTCACCTCGCCGCAGCCGCCGCAGACCAGGTGGACGTGACGCTGGCCGCCGGCGGCGTGGTACGTGGGCGCGCCGTGGTCCAGGTGGGCGTGCGAGACGAGCTCGAGTTCCTCGAGCAGCTCCAGGGTCCGGTAGACGGTGGAGATGTTGACGCCGGCCGCGACCCGGCGGACCTCGGTCACGATCGCTTCGGGGGTGGCGTGGCCGAGGCGGGCGACCGCCTCCAGGACAAGCTGGCGCTGGGGTGTGAGGCGGTAGCCGCGGGAGCGCAGCCGCGTCCGCCAGTCCTCCGACGGGGTCGCCCCGGCCGGCGGAGTCGTCGTCGGGCTGGGGGCCGCATCGACGTCCGGATGCATGGATGCGATTTTACGGACCGTCGCCGCGCGTGGCGCGCGGACGGCCGCCGAGCGGCGGGCCCTAGCCGAGCGACCCGGGCTGTGTCGCTGCCGCGCCTGGACGGAGGTCCGTGATTTGGTGACGGACGGTGAGCGCTCGAGCGTAAGTGAAGGGCGTGGCCGCCGAACGCGGGAGGCGTTATGAAGCGACCGGGACGGGCGCGGCGGGACGGGACGGCGACCGCCAGGCCCCGGAGCAGGGCTCTTCCGCTGGTCGTCGGGGCCGGGATGGTCCTGAACACCGTTCGGCTCTGGCGGCGGTTGGACGGTCTGGCCTCTGTCGCTGACAGTAGGGAACCGGTCGGGCCGGGCCATGCCTTCCTGGCCGCCTCCGGGGTCCGGCTGACCGACGACGTCCGCCGCGCGGCCAGCGCCCACGCCCGCCGGGAGACGCTCGACGTCCTCGACCTCGTCCCGGCCGGCCTGCCGGCCGAGCGGCTGCTGGACCTGGCGCGCCTCATCGACTCGACCGGCCTGCGCCGGGCCCGCTTCGCCCGGGGCGGCGGCGCGTTCCACGCCCTGCTCGTCGACCGGGCCCGGCTGGCCGCCGCCGGGATCAAGGAGCGGGAGGACTACACCCCCCTCGAGCTGGTCGAGGTGACCCGCACGCTGAAGAAGTACGCGCCGGCGACCACCGACGTGGCTGTGGTCGGGAAACTGGCCGCCCTGGCGCCCGCCGACCCGGGGGAGCGGCGCCGCCTGCGGGTGGCCGCCCGGCGAAACCAGCCGGTCCAGGCCTACGCGCCCGAGGCGCGGGCGGTGCTGGTGGCCGCGAGCGTCGCGGTCAACCCGGCCTGGGGACTGGGGGTGGCCGCGTTCGGCGCGCTCCAGCCGCTGCTGGTGGCCGGACGGTTGCGCCGGGTCGGTGACACGCCGCGCCATCTGCGCGACCGGGCTCGGGAGGCGGCCGAGACCGTCCGGGTCGCCGGCCAGCGGGCGTTCACCCGGGCCGAGCCGGCCGGTTCCGCCGATGGCGGCGCCGAGGCGGCGGTCGCCGCCAACCAGGTTTCGTCGGCCTGGGCGGCGCGGCGGGAGATCTCGGCCCGGCTGCGGCCCCGCTACCAGGCCGAGATCGCCGCCGGCGTCGAGAAACTGATGACTCGGCGGCGCATCGACTGCCCATGGTGCGGCTCGGCCCAGATCGCCTTCCGGACCGCCGGGCGGGACACGGCGCTGCGCAAGCCGGGCTACTTCAGCTACGACCGCTGCCTGGACTGCGGCCACGTCTTCCAGAACCCCCGGATCAGCGACGAGGGCCTGGACTTCTACTACCGCGACTTCTACGACGGCCTGGGCGGCGAGTGGATGGAGGAGATCCTTTCCTTCTCCGAGGCGCCCTACCTGTCCCGGCTGGCTACCGGCCTGCGCCACACCCGGCCCCGCCGCTGGCTGGACGTCGGCTCCGCTCACGGCCACTTCTGCCTGGCGGCCAAGGGCGTCCTGCCCGGCACGACGTTCGACGCGCTCGACATGGGCGCGACGATCGAGGAGGCCCGGCGCCGGGGCTGGGTCGACCGGGTCTACCGGGGCATGCTGCCGGACCTGGCCGACGAGATCGCCGGCCGCTACGACATGATCAGCATGTTCCACTACTTCGAGCACGTCACCGACCCGCCGGCCGAGCTGGACGCGGTCGCGCGGGCGCTGCCGGTCGGCGGGCACGTCCTGATCGAGGTGCCGAACCCGGAGGGACTGGCCTTCCGGCTGCTGAACTCCTACTGGGTCGGGCTCCAGCCGTCCCAGCACCTGCAGCTGATGCCGGCGGACAACCTGGCCGCCGGGCTGACCCAGCGGGGGCTGCGGCCGGTCGAGATCTCCTACGGCCGCGCGCACACCGGCGGCGACCTGGCGGCGGCCGTGTTCTTCCTGCTCCAGCGGATCGCGCCGCTGCCTGACCTGCCCTGGCTGCCCCACGAGGCCACGCCGGCCCGGTGGGCCGCCCATGCCGCGACGCTGGCCGCGCTGAGCGGCCCGTTCCTCGCCGCGGCCGCGGTCGACGCGGCGATGCTGCCGTACTACCGCTCGGGTCGGCGGGCCAGCGCCTACCGGATCGTCGCCCGCAAGGAAGCCTGACCTGCCGCCAGGCCCGCCAGGCCCGCCAGGCCCGTCGGGCTCGCCAGGCCCGTCGGGCCCGCCAGGCCCGTCGGGCCCGCCAAGCCCGTCGGGCGGGCAGGCGTTCCGGGGCGACGCGTGCCAGGTGGCGCAACGCCGGGCGGTCCCAGGGAAAAACCGGTTGCCACCCCGCCGGGGCCGCGCGTAGCGTCATCGGTACACGGGAAGGGAGGTGGTCAGACTAGTGGAATGTGATAGTCGGACTCGTGAGGTGACTGTCCGCTAGTCGCCGGTCTCATGGTAATCACCGCCGGGTGGCCCCACGGGTCCGGCACGGCGAATACCAGGCAGACACCCGACCCCCGAGGTGCCGTCCAGTCCAGACGGCCCACCGTGCCCGCGCCGCGGGCCCGGTGGACAAAACCTCGGGGGTTGTCCATTTCCCGGGCCGGCATCGTTCCGGCCGGCATCGTTCCGGCCGGCATCGTTCCCGAGGCCACATCGTTCTCGGGCCAACATCATTGTTCTCAGGCCAACATCATTCCCCGGCCCGCGCCGCCATGCCGTGTGTGGCTTCCGCTGTCTTTCTGGCCGCATCGCCCCGGTCCTCCGCGACGGTGGCTGACCTGTACGGCAGGATCGAGGTATGCCGACGCTCGTCCTGCTCCGCCACGGCGAGAGCGCCTGGAACAAGAAGAACCTGTTCACCGGCTGGGTGGACGTTGACCTGTCCGACCAAGGCCGCGAGGAGGCCCACCGCGGTGGCGAGCTGATGCGCGACGCCGGGCTGCTGCCCGACGTGGTGCACACCTCGGTGCTGCTGCGGGCGATCCGCACCGCGTGGATCGCGCTCGACGCGGCTGACCGCGCCTGGGTGCCGGTCCGCCGCTCGTGGCGCCTCAACGAGCGTCACTACGGCGGCCTGCAGGGCCTGGACAAGGCAGAGACCCTGGCCAAGTTCGGCGAGGAGCAGTTCATGCTCTGGCGCCGTTCCTACGACACGCCGCCGCCGCCGATCGGACCCGACCAGGCCAGCGGCGTCGACGAGCGCTACGCCGACCTCGCCCCCGACCTGATCCCGGCGACGGAGTGCCTCAAGGACGTCGTCGCGCGGATGCTGCCCTACTGGTATGACGCAATCGTGCCGGACCTGCGGGCCGGGAAGACGACGCTGGTCGCCGCGCACGGCAACTCGCTGCGGGCGCTGGTCAAGCACCTGGACGGGATCAGCGACGACGCGATCGCCAAGCTGAACATCCCGACCGGCATCCCGCTGCGCTACGAGCTGGACGACGACCTGAGCGTCACCGGCTCCGGTTACCTCGACCCGGCGGCCGCCGAGTCGGCCGCCGCCGCCGTCGCGGCCCAGGGCAAGCGCTGAAAGGACGCGGTGCCGGCCGCCGCCGGCCGGCACCGCCAGGCCCGTCCACGGGGCCCGTGCTCGCGTGGCCCACGTTCGCGTGGCCCCGCCGCGGGCTCAGCCGCTCTGGTGCTGGGCTCGGTCCTCGCCGGTCACCAGGAACACGACCCGCTGAGCGACGGACACCGCGTGGTCGGCGTAACGCTCGTAGTAGCGGCCGCACAGGGTGATGTCGATGGCGGCCTCCATCCCGTGCTGCCAGTCCGTCTCGAGCAGGACGTGGAAGACCTTGCGGTGCAGGCCGTCCATCACGTCGTCGTCGGACTCCAGCTCCTTGGCCAGCGCCAGGTCGCGCCCGGCGATGACCGAGCCGGCCTTGGCCACGATCCGCTGCGCGACCTGACCCATCTCCAGGATGGTCGAGCGCAGCTCCGGCGGGACGGCCCGGCCGGGGTAGCGGCGCCGGGCCACCTTCGCCACGTGCAGCGCCAGGTCGCCCATCCGCTCCAGATCGGCGACGATCCTCAGGGTGGCCACCATCGTCCGCAGGTCCGTCGCGACCGGAGCCTGGCGCGCCATCACCTCGAGGGCGCGTTCCTCGATCTCGTTGCGCAGCAGGTCCACGGTCTCGTCCGCCGAGATCACGCTCTCGGCGAGCTGCAGGTCGGCGTCCAGCAGCGCGGTGGTGGCCCGCGCCATCGCGGACGCCACAAGGTTGGTCATCTCGACGAGCGAGGAGTTGATGGACTCCATCTCCTCCACGAATGCTTCCCGCACGCTACGCCCCTTTCGCTCGCCGGGATCGCTGGATCATAGCCAGCCGTTCCCCCCTGGTTCCAACGCCTCGTTCACCATTGTCGCGGGTCCCGGTTCGAGGGTGAACGAAAATCACTTACCGGATGAACACCTGGCGACGATCGGCACGGGAGGTGCTACGACGGGTTCTCCGGGCGCGCCCGACACCTACGATTCGGCCCGTGGGTGGCGGTGGTGGCGCGGCCGCGCGGACGGCCGGCGGAGGGGTTCCGGTGCCGCGGCGGCGTAGCGGCCCGTTCGGACGCGTCGCGCGTGACGGCGGCTCGCCGCGCACGGCGGCCGACCCCAACGATCGGCCTACTCCCGACACTGTGACCAGCCCGAACGGCGAGGCCGCGGGGGACGGGCGGCCGCCGGCGGCGCGCGTGGCGACGCCCGCCGCCGGCGGCCCGCCGGAGCGTCCCGCCGGGTCGGGCGGCGGCGCCCGGCGCCCGTCCGCCGCCCCGCCGGTGAACCCGGTGAACCCACCGAATTCAGCGAACCCGGTGACCGCCGCGAACCCGGCGCCCGACGGCGCGCACCGGGCCGCCCTGCCGGCCCGGCTCGTCCGCCGCCTGGTCGCCGGCCTGCCCTCCGGCCTGCTGGTCCTGGACGCCGCCGACGTCGTCGTGCTGGCCAATCCAGCGGCCCGCGCGCTCGGCGTGGTCGTCCACGACGAGATCGACTCCCCGGCGCTCCAGGCCATCGTCGCCCGGGCCCGCGCGGCCGGCGGCGAGGCCGACACGACGTTCGACCTGCCGCCCCGGGCCGAGGCGCCGCTCACCCGGCCCCGCCCCGACCAGGAGGCGACCGCGCTGCGGGTCCACGTCATGCCGCTCGGCGGGGACGGGCATCTGGCCGTCGTCCTGGACGACGTCACCGAGCACCGGCGGGTCGAGAAGGTCCGGCGCGACTTCGTGGCCAACGTCAGCCACGAGCTCAAGACGCCGGTCGGAGCGCTGCACGTCCTGGCCGAGGCGGTCGCCGCGGCCAGCGATGACCCCGTCGCGGTCCGCCGCTTCGCCTCCCGGATGACCCACGAGTCGTCCCGGCTGGCCCGCCTGGTCCAGGAGATCATCGACCTGTCCCGGCTGCAGGGCGCCGACCCGCTGCCCGACCCGGCGCCGGTGTCAGTGGCCGGCGTGCTGGCCGAGTCCCTGGACCGGACCCGGCTGGCCGCGCAGACCCGGGAGATCGCCGTCGCCGTGATCGGCACCGCCGAGTTAGAGGTCCTCGGCGACGAGGGGCAGTTGGCGACGGCGGTGGCGAACCTGATCGACAACGCGATCACGTACTCGCCCAAGGGCACCCGGGTCGTCGTCGGCGTGCGCCTGGTCGAGCAGACGGTGGAGATCTCCGTGGCCGACGAGGGCATCGGCATCGCCGAGAAGGACCTGGAGCGGGTGTTCGAGCGGTTCTACCGGGCCGACCCGGCGCGGTCCCGGGCGACCGGCGGAACCGGCCTGGGCCTGGCGATCGTCAAGCATGTCGCGACGAACCACGGCGGGACGGTCGGGGTGTGGAGCAAGGAGGGCTCCGGCTCCACCTTCACCGTGCGCCTGCCGGTCCACGCCCCGGCCGGCGTCCCGGCGGCCCCGGGCGCGGCGGCCACAACCAACCCCGACGCCGTGCCCCCGAACGCCGTCCCCCCGAACGCCGTCCCCCCGAACGCCGTGCCCCCGAACGCCGTGCCCCCGAACCTGGCGACACCGAACGTGGAAGAAGAAGGAGCGTGACCGGGTGACCCGGCTGCTGGTGGTCGAGGACGAAGAGTCCTTCTCGGAGGCGCTGTCGTTCATGCTCGAGCGGGAGGGCTTCGAGGTCGCGGTGGCCGCTGACGGGCCGAACGCGCTGGCGGAGTTCGAGCGACACGGCGCCGACCTCGTCCTGCTCGACCTGATGCTGCCCGGCCTGTCCGGGACCGAGGTCTGCCGGGCGCTGCGCCAGCGGTCGACCGTGCCGGTGATCATGCTGACGGCCCGGGACAGCGAGATCGACAAGGTCGTCGGCCTCGAGCTGGGCGCGGACGACTACGTCACCAAGCCCTTCTCCTCCCGGGAGCTGGTCGCCCGCATCCGGGCCGTGCTGCGCCGGCGCACCGAGACCGAGGACCCGCGCAGCACCACGCTGGAGGCCGGCCCGGTCCGGATGGACGTCGACCGGCACGTCGTGACGGTCGACGGCGGGACGGTCGCCCTGCCGCTCAAGGAGTTCGAGCTGCTGGAGATGTTCCTGCGCAACGCCGGGCGGGTGCTCACCCGGGGCCAGCTCATCGACCGGGTCTGGGGATCGGACTACGTCGGCGACACCAAGACGCTCGACGTCCACGTCAAGCGCCTCCGGATGAAGATCGAGAAAGAGCCGGGCAACCCGCGTCACCTGGTCACCGTCCGCGGGCTCGGCTACAAGTTCGAGCCCTGACCGGCGTTCTGATCGCCTGGCCCTCCCGGGCGCGAGGGTCGACAGTCCAACTATGGTCCCCGAAGGCGCCCAGGTCAGAGTTGAACGGGGGGGTGGACGTACCGTGTCACCATGCTCAAAACGATGTTTCGGCGCCCATCGCGCCCATCGCGCCCGTCGCGGTCTCCCGCCGCGCGGCCGGGCGGCACGCTCGCCCCGGCGCCGAAAGCCCTGCCCCGCCCCCGGCCGGCCGTTATCGATGCCCCGGTCGTTATCGACGGCCCGGCCGTCCTGCCCGCGCTCCCCGTCCAGCCCCCGCCCGTCCTGCTCGCGCCCGAGCCGCGGCCGGCCCCAGCTCCCGGCGTGTCGGGCGTGACCGTCCCCCCGGCGAGCCCGATGCGTCTCGGCGTCATCGACATCGGCTCCAACACCGTCCATCTGCTGGTCGTCGACGCCCACGTCGGCGGCCAGCCGATGCCGGCGGCCAGCGTCAAGGTGCCGGTCCGGCTCGTCTCGCTGCTCGACGGCGACGGAACCCTGTCCGCTGAGGGCGAGCGGGTGCTCACCGACTGCATCCTCAATCTGAGCCGGGAGGCGAGCGCCCTCGGGGTGGACGACCTGGTGGCGTTCGCCACATCCGCGCTGCGCGACGCCCCCAACGGCGACGCCGTGATCGAGCGGGTCCGGGCCACCAGCGGGATTCCGCTGGCCGTGCTGCCGGGCGAGGACGAGGCCCGGATGACCTTCCTGGCCGTCCGGCGCTGGTTCGGCTGGAGCGCCGGGCGCCTGCTGGCCCTGGACATCGGCGGCGGCTCGCTGGAGATCGCGGCCGGGATGCACGAGGACCCCGAGGTCGTCGCCTCGCTGCCGTTGGGCGCGAGCCGGCTCACCCGGGACTGGCTGGCGGGCGACCCGCCGAAGCGGTCCGAGGTTACGGCGCTGCGCCGCTACGTCCGGGCCCAGATCGCGCCGGTCGTCAGCAGCCTCTACGTCGTGGGCGAGCCGACCCGGACCGTCGCCACCTCGAAGACGTTCCGCTCACTGGCCCGCATCGCCGGTGCCGCGCCCTACAGCCGCGGCCCGTACGTCCGCCGGGTCCTGAGCCGCGAGTCGCTGCGTGAGATCACCGTGCGGCTGTGCAAGCTGCCGGCGGCTGAGCGGATCGATCTGCCCGGCGTCTCGGCCGACCGGGCCGACCAGCTGGCCGCCGGCGCGATCGTGGCCGACGAGGCGATGGACCTGCTCGGCGTGGACGAGCTGGAGATCTGCCCGTGGGCCCTGCGCGAGGGCGTCATCCTGCGCCGCTTGGACCTGCTCACCTCGGCCTGAACCGCCAGTCTGCTCGCGACCGCGATTTGCGGACTAGAGCGTCTGCGATTTGCAGACTAGGGCGCCTGTTATTTGTAGGGTAAGGAGGGTGGCCCACTACCGGCGCCGTGTCCTCGACGACACGCTGGACGCACTTGCGCCGCACCTGCGCGCTCTGTCGATCCACGGACCGAAGGCGGTCGGCAAGACCGCGACCGCGACTCGGCGAGCAGAGTCGATCATCGATCTCAGCCTTCCCGCCCAGCGTGAGATCGTAGCCGCCGATCCGACCATCCTGACACGGTTGCCAGGGCCGGTCCTGGTCGATGAGTGGCAGCGCCTCCCGGAAGTATGGGACCACGTGCGCCGCGCGGTCGACGCCGGCTCACCGGCCGGACATTTCATCATCGCGGGTAGCTCCGCGCCGCGAGGAGCGGTGGTTCACTCGGGCGCGGGCCGGATCGTGCCCCTGCGAATGCGCCCGCTGAGCCTGGCCGAGCGAGATGTCGACACGCCGACGGTGAGTCTCGCCGCGCTCCTCGACGGAAACCGCGACATCGGCGGGGCCACCACGCTCCGGCTGACGGACTACGTCGAGGAGATCACGGCATCGGGCTTCCCCGCCCTCCGGGGCCTGCCGCCGCGGGCGCGTCGAGCCGAACTGAACGCATACCTGGACAACGTCGTTCAGCGGGAGTTCCCTGAGCAGGGCTACCAGATCCGGCGACCGACGGTGCTGCGCGCCTGGCTGGCCGCCTACGCCGCCGCCACGTCGACAACGACTGCCTACTCGAAGATCCTGGATGCGGCGACTCCCGGCCTGGGCAACAAGCCATCCCGCGAGACGACGCTCGCCTATCGTGACGCCCTGACGTCGCTGTGGTTGCTCGACGCGATTCCGCCGTGGATTCCCAGCCGGAACCATCTTGAGCGGCTCGGCCGGAGTCCCAAGCACCAGCTGGCGGACCCCGCGCTGGCCGCGCGGCTGCTCGGGCTCGACGGCTCCGCGCTGCTGCGGGCCGAGCAGGGCGGCACTGTTCTGTCGGCAGGCACCATCCTAGGGGCCCTGTTCGAGCACCTCGCCGCGCTCAGTTTTCATACCTACGCCGAGGCCGCCGAGGCCCGGGTGGGCCACCTGCGTACCCAGAGCAACGACCACGAGATCGATCTGATCGTCGAGCGCTCGGACGGCCGCGTGGTCGCGGTCGAGATCAAGCTTGCGGACCGGGTCGAGGACTCCGACGTCAGGCACCTGACCTGGCTACGCGACCGCATCGGAGACGATCTGATCGATGCCCTCGTCATCTACGCGGGTGAGCACGTCTACCGACGGCGTGATGGCGTTGCCGTGGTCCCGCTGGCGCTGCTCGGCCCGTGAGGTGGCCCCCTGGGCGCCCGCGGGCGGCGGACCCGCGGGCGGCGGACCCGCGGGCGGCGGACCTGCGGCGGCGGACCCGCGGGGCGATGGCCTAGCCTGGAAGGATGCCGGAGCCGTTCCCACCGTCGCCGCGAGCGGGTGAGCGCGCGGCCGCCGACCGGGACGCGGCCGGCGGCGACCCGAGCGCCGAGCTCGTGGGCGCGCCGCTCACTCCCCGCCGGCCCGCCGCGCGCGGGCGCGGGCGCCAGCCGGGCGCGACCATCGCCCTGTCGACGGCGTCGACCTACCCGGAGTCGACCGCGGCCGCCTTCGAGATGGCCGCCCGCCTCGGCTACGACGGCATCGAGGTGATGGTCTGGACCGACCCGGTCAGCCAGAGCGCCGACGCCCTGCGCCAGCTGGTCGACTACTACGGGATCCCGATCGTTGCCGTCCACGCGCCCTGCCTGCTGCTCACCCAGCGGGTCTGGGGGAGCGAGCCGTGGGCCAAGCTGCGCCGGGCCCAGTCGGTGGCCGAGAAGCTGGGCGCGTCGACGGTCGTCGTCCACCCGCCGTTTCGCTGGCAGCGCGACTACGCCAAGGAGTTCATCACCGGCATCGAGCGGATGGCCGGCGAGACCGACGTGCGCTTCGCGGTCGAGAACATGTTCCCGCTGCGGGCCCGGGGGCGGAAGGTCTCGGCCTACGCGCCCGACTGGTCGCCGGTCGACGACGACTACGCCCAGGTCACCCTCGACCTGTCGCACACCAGCGTGTCCGGCTCGGACGCGCTGGCGATGGCCGACAAGCTCGGCGAGCGGCTCGTCCACCTGCACCTGGCCGACGGGACGGGGCTGGCCAAGGACGAGCACCTGGTCCCGGGCCGGGGCGAGCAGCCCTGCGCCGAGCTGCTGGAACGCCTGGCCGGGCGCCATTTCGCCGGCACCGTCGTCGTCGAGATCAACACTCGGCGGGCCGAGTCGCGGGCGGCCCGGGAGTTCGACCTGGCCGAGGCACTCGCGTTCGCCCGCCTGAACCTGGCCGCCGCGCCGGTCACCGCCGGCGCCTGACCGGCTGGGATGGCAGGGTTGCGGGCAGGCGCGGTGCAATCATGAGACGGTGAGCCAACGCTCGGCCTCGCCGTTCGACGCCCTGGTTGACGCCTATGACGAGGCGCGGCCCGGCTACCCGGTGCGGATGTTCGAGGACCTGGAGTTCCTGGCCGGCCGCCGCCTGACCGGAGCGGACGTGATCGAGGTCGGGGCGGGCACCGGGATCGCCACCCGGGCGATGCTGGCCCGGGGCGCGCGGGTTGTCCCGGTCGACATCGGGCCGGGCATGCTCGGCCGGCTGCGCCGGCACAGCCCGGAGCTGCCGGTGGTCATCGGCGACGGCGAGGCGCTGCCGATGCGCGCGGGGGTGGCCGACTTCGTCTGCTACGCCCAGGCGTGGCACTGGCTGCGGGTGCCCGAGGGCGCGGCCGAGGCGTCCCGGGTGCTGCGCCCGGGCGGCGCGCTGGCCGTCTGGTGGAACGACGTCGACGCGGCCGAGAGCCGCTGGTGGCAGCGCCAGCAGGAGCGGCTGGAGCGGATGAGCCCCGGCTACACGCGCGGCTACCGGTCGGAGCGGCCCTACGCGGACGAGCTGCGCTGGACCGGCCGCTTCGAGGAGGTCCTCACGGTGGCTGGCCACTGGACCCGGACCATCTCGATCGAGAAGTACCTGACCTGGCTGCGGTCGAAGTCCTACGTCGCCGCCATCGGGGAGAACGTGGGGGACTTCCTCGAGGCCGAGCGCCGCTCGATGCTGCGCGCCTTCCCCGACGGCGAGATCGTCGAGCCGTTCCATACGATCCTCGTCGTCGCGCGCACACCGCGTTGACCGCCGTTTACACAACTTGGCCGATAGGCCGACGTTGATCGACATTGACGGATGTTGACGAATCTTGATGAACGCCGACGGGATTGACCGTTTTGGGTCCTTTCCTCTAGTCTCGCAGGTCAGAGCAGCCGGGGGGCTGATTAGGGCGGCGGAGCGGCATCCGCCGGTGAAAGGGGATCTCTGAGCCCGCGCGCACCGAGCACGGCGTTTCGCTATGCCCCCGCGCTGGACGGGATGAGGATCGTCGCGATCCTGTTCATTCTGGCCGGACACATGGGCGCGATCCACGCGAGCAACGTGTTCGTCGACGTCTTCTTCGTCCTGTCCGGATTTCTCATCACGACGCTGATGATCGCGGAGCACCGGCGTAACCGGCGGATCTCCGTCGCCCGCTTCTACGTCCGCCGCGCCTTCCGGCTCATGCCTGCCCTGTGGACGTTTCTGCTGGTCGGGCTGGCCGTCATCATGGTCGGCAAGGCGGCCGACGCCGCCTACCAGCACGACTACCAGAAGAACGCGATCACCGCGTTCTTCTACGTCAACAACTGGTACCGGATCGCCACGGCGGACAACCCGCTCCCGCCCGGAGTGGAGCCCGGCGGAATCTGGCTCGGCCACATCTGGTCGCTGTCGATGGAGGAGCAGTTCTATCTGGTCTGGCCGGCGCTGCTCGTCGTGCTGCTGCGGTTCCGGGCCGCGCGGCGCAACATCCTGCCGATCCTGCTCGGCCTGATCGCGACGATCGCCCTCTGGCGCTACCTGCTGGCCGAGGAGGGCACATCGCACATGCGGATGTACTTCGGCCTGGACACGCACGCCGACTCGCTGCTGATCGGCTGCACCCTGGCCGTCTGGCGGGACCGGTCGCTGCGGCTGGCCCGCCGGCGCCTGGTCGCGGCGACCGGGGCGGAGCCGGCGGCGAGCGCGGTCACCCAGGGCTGGAGGGTCGGTCAGATCCTGGCCACGATCGCCCCGGCGGCGCTGCTCGCGCTGGTCGTGCTGGCCTTTGTCGGCCCGCGCAAGGACAGCGTCGGGCCCAACGGCGACGACTATATCGGCTACACGGTCAACGCGCTGCTGACCGCGACCATCATCGTCGGCGCCGACCTGCGCCGCTCGGCCCGCTGGGTGGGCTGGCTGGGCGCGAAACCGCTGGCCTGGGCGGGTAAGCGGACGTTCAGCATCTACCTGTGGCACTACCCGGTGATCTCGGCCGCGAACGGGGCGCTGGTGCCGCGACTGGGGCTGTGGCCGTCCGTCGTGGTGGCGGCGGTGCTGTCGGTGTTCGCCGGGTCCGTGTCGTTCAGGCTGATCGAGACGCCGGCGCAGCGACTGCGGCCGGCGTGGGCGGCGGCGCCCGGGTCGTCGCGCTCGTCCGGGTCGTCGCGCTCGTCCGGCTCGTCCGGCTCGTCGCCCTCGTCGCCCTCGCCGTCGCGGGGCTGGGACGGTGAGCAGACGCTGTGGATCCCGCGCCAGGCCTGGCCAGCCGGGGGGCCACCCGCCCGAAGCGACCCGGAGAATGGGCGGAGCCCCCGGTCGCGGAATGGGCGGAGCCCCCGGTCGCGGAGGGCGGCAGCAGGTTGGCAGGACTGGTCCGGTCCGCGCGAGGGTGAGCCGGCCCGGGCCGGGACGGCCTGGCGGCCCTGACCACACCGGCCGGACGGCGGCGGCCGACGTGCTTTGCCTGATCAACGGGTGGCGGAGCGTGTTCGGGCCGTAGCCTGAGCAGGTGTTGCGAGCCCTGGTGGTCAGCGCGTCCCGGACGTCCATCGCGCGCGGCCTGGTCGGCAGCGCTCCGGTCAGCCGGGGCATAGTCAGCCGGTTCGTCGCCGGTGAGCGCGACGATGAGGCGCTCGCCGTCGCCCGGACGCTGCTGGGCCGGGGACTGCGCGTCTCGCTCGACCGGCTCGGTGAGGACACCGGTTCCCGCGCGTCGGCCGCCGCGACCGCCGACGCGTACGTCCGTCTGCTCGACGAGCTGCGCGGGGCCGGGTTCGGCTCGGCCTGCGAGGTCTCGCTCAAGCTCTCGGCCCTGGGCCAGGGCCTCGACGCGGGCCTGGCCACCCGGCTGGCCGGGCGGGTCTGCGCGGCCGCCGCCGCGGCCGGGACGACCGTCACCCTCGACATGGAGGACCACACGACGACCACGGCGACGCTGGCCAGTGCGGCCGAACTGCGCCGCGACCACCCGGACGTCGGCGTCGCCGTGCAGGCCCAACTGCGGCGGACCGAGGACGACTGCGCGGAGCTGGCCCGCCTGCGCGCCCGGGTCCGGCTGTGCAAAGGCGCCTACGCCGCCCCGCCCGCGCTGGCCTGGCGGGGCCGGCGCGAGGTCGCCCGCGCCTACGCTCGCTGCCTGGCGATCCTGATGGCCGGGGCGGGCTACCCGATGGTGGCCACCCACGACCCGGAGCTGATCGCCCTGGCCGGTCGGCTCGCCGGCACCGGCACCGGCACCGTTACCGGCGCCGCCGGGGACGCCGGCGACGATCGCGGCCGCGGCTGCCCGTTCGAGTACCAGATGCTCTACGGCGTCGCCCCGGACGCCCAGGCCCGGCTGGCCGCGGCCGGGGCCGCCGTCCGCGTCTACGTCCCCTATGGTCAGGAGTGGTACGGCTATCTGACCCGGCGGATCGCCGAGCGCCCGGCCAACGTCAGGTTCTTCCTGCGGGCGCTGACCCAGCGCGCGGGCGCGGGCCGCTGAGAAGCGGGCGCTGAGAGGGAACGCGGAGGCGGCAGCATGACGGTGGCGGTGCTCGGGACGGGCAAGCTGGGGGAGGCTTTGCTGGCCGGACTGCTGCGGGCCGGGACTGCTCCGTCGGAGCTGGTGGTCACCGCCCGCCGGCCGGAGCGGGCGACGGCGCTGGCCGAGCGCTACGGCGTTACCGTGTTGGCGAACGCCGAGGCGGCGGCCAAGGCGTCCGTGCTGCTGCTGGCGGTCAAGCCACAGGACATGGCCGCGCTGGTGGACGAGATCGCCGAGGTGGTCACCCCGGCGCAGGTCGTGATCTCGGTCGCGGCCGGCATCACGACCGCGTTCTTCGAGCGGCGCCTCGCCCCGGGCGTCCCGGTCGTGCGGGTGATGACGAACACGCCGGTGTTGGTCGACGAGGCGATGTCGGTCATCTCGGGCGGGACTCACGCCGGGCCCGACGCCCTGGACCGGGCCGAGGCGTTGCTGGCCCCGGTCGGCCGGGTGATGCGGGTGCCCGAGTCCCAGCAGGACGCGGTGACCGCCTTGTCCGGCAGCGGCCCGGCCTACTTCTTCTTCCTGGTCGAAGCCATGATCGACGCCGGCATCCTGCTGGGCGTGCCGCGGGCCGTCGCGGCCGACCTGATGGTGCAGACGGCGATCGGCGCGGCCACCATGCTGCGTGACTCCGGCCAGCATCCGGTCCTGCTGCGCGAGGCCGTCACCTCACCCGGCGGCACGACGATCAGCGCGATCCGGGAGCTGGAGAACCATGGCGTGCGGGCCGCCCTGCTCGCCGCGATCGAGGCCGCCCGCGACCGCTCGCGCGAACTCGCGGCCGGTTGAGCGGGGGCTGAGCCGGCCCGGGCCGGCTCAGCCCCCGCTCAACCTCCGCTCAGGCTGCGTGGCGCAGGGCGGGGGCGGGCTCCGGACCGCCGGGCGGGATGTCCGGCCCCGGGCCGATCGGCGGCACCGGATCGGGGATCGGGTCCGGTGGTACCGGCATCGGGTCGGGCGGTGGTGGCGGCGGGTCCAGCGGTGGCCCCGGGGGTGGCGGGTCCGGCGGCGGCATCGGAGGGGGTGACGGCACCGGGGGAGACACCAGCCACACCGGGGCCGGCGGATGAGCAGCTCTGCCCGAACCCGGGTATACCAGGCCACCCGGGTATACCAGGCCTTTGTCGTCGGCTAATTCGGTCATTGGGCCAGTCCCGCCGCGTGCCGGGCGCCGGAGCGAGTCCGCAACGGGTCGGGGCTCACCTCGGCCGGGAAACGGCGCAGGAATTCCCGCTCGAGCGCCAGCATCCGGCGGGTGTGATTGTCGAAGGCCGACTCGCTGCCATTCAGAAATGTCTCCCGGCGAGTTTCATGGAGATGGGCGAGCTCTCGGGTCAGGTCGACGTCGCTCAGGTCGCGAGGGTCGACACCGCTGACGGGGGCGGCGGCCGCGGGACGGTCTGTCATGCGCTCCTGGTACCCCGTCCGATCGCCTCGCACGCCGCCGCCGCGGGAGCAAGCCGAGGCCCGTGGCCCCTTCGGGGGCGGCCTTCCGGGTGCCGGCTCGTGAACGCGACGCGGGCCCCGGCTGGATGCCGGGGCCCGCGTCGCGTTGTGGTGTTCTGACTGACCTGTCGGACTGTCTGTTCGACGATCGCTCTTCGAGCGAACGCGCTGGTCCGCCGGGTGCGCTCCCGACGAGCGTGGCCTGGGCCCGTCCGCCGGGGGCCCGCCTTACCGGCGGACGTAGCGCCGCGAGCCGCCCCGGGTGTTGCGACCGGACAGCGCGCGCCACGCCAGCAGCACGATGATCGCGCCGATGATCGAACCCACGATGCCGGACGGCTGGAGCGCGCCCTCGCCCGGGTCCTTGCCGAACAGCGCGTACCCGAGGAAACCGCCCACGAACGAGCCGACGATACCCACGACAATGGTGCCGAGAATGCCGATCGGGTCCGGGCCGGGAACGAGAAGCCGGGCGACGGCGCCGGCCAGGAGGCCCAGAACGATCATCACAACGATGAAGGTGACCATTTCTTTCTTCCTCCCGATTGAGGTGGTTGAGCCTCATCTACCCGGGCGACTTTGGGCCAAACACCCGGCTTCGTAAATGGGCGACTTTGCCACCGACGCCGGGCCCGGGCGACATGCTCCGCGGGCCCGGGTGCCGACGGCTGGACGCCGGTGGCCGCGTCCCGCGGCGTCCCGCGTCGGGCACCCCCCGGATGGGTCGAGGTGGCGTCTGGGCGACTTGCGTCGGCGACGTGTCGGGATGAAGTCACCTGACCGTGTGAACTCGTCGGCGACGCCTACCGTTGCCAGAGAACCACCACCGCCGACCGTGGCGACCGGGTTGGCGCCAGCTGGCGGACCGCCTCCCAGTCGACGGCGGCGGCATGAGTGCGCGGATGGAGGGCACGGGTGCGCGGATGGAGGGATGGACACTTGATGCCGATACCGGAGTTCGACGACGCCGCCGACGACTACGCGCGGGATGACGATGCCCGGGACTACGTCACCGCGGCCACCGGCTCCATCCGGGACGACCGGGCCGCGGACGAGGCCGATGGCGCATCGCTGTGCCGGGGCGCGCGGATCGGCTTCGGTCGGGGTTTTGAGCAGACCGGGCTCGGGCTCGGGTTCGAGGCCGCGCACCTGGACGAGATCGTGCCCGCCAGCGACGACTACGCGCTGCCCCGACTGGCCCGGGTCGAGGAGTTCCTCGACGACCCCTGGCGCCGCTGAGGCCTACGACGCTGAGGCCTGCGCCGCTGAGGCCTGCGCCGCTGAGGCCTGCGCCGCTGAGGCCTGCGCCGCTGAGGCCTGCGCCGGCCGCTGACACCCGCGCCGCCCGAGGAGCGGCGCCGCCTAAGTCAGCGCCGCGCCGCGAGCCCTGAGCGGGGGTCGGATCTCGGCCCCGAGCGGCGCGGTTCCCCACAGAAGCCCTGGCCGGGGCACCTGACATGAGACTGTGTCGAAGTGCCGCGCCGTATCCAGGAGATCGTCATCGACTGCGCCGAGCCCCGGCGGCTCGCCCGCTTCTGGTCGGAGATCCTCGGCCGGCCGGCCGACATCGTCGACGACGCCTGGGCCAGCATTCCGGCCGAGCCGGTCCGACTGGCCTTCCAGCGGGTGCCCGAGGGCAAGCAGTCCCCGAAGAACCGGGTGCATCTTGATGTGGAGGACGACGATCTGGAGGGCGCGGCCGAGGCCGCGGTCCGGGCCGGGGCGACCCAGTGTGGTGGTGTCGTGCGGGACGACTACGGCGCGTTCATCGTCATGGCCGACGTCGAGGGCAACGAGTTCTGCTTCGTGACCGCCCCTCTGACGCCGGTGGCCCGGCCGGCGGCGACCCGGCCGGCGGCGATCCGGCCGGCGGCGATCCGGCCGGCGCCGGTCCATCCCGAGCCGGTCCATCCCGAGCCGGTACGCGACTGAGGCTGCGGCTCGTCTCGCACGGGCCGAGTCGGGCGCTGGGTGTCGCTGGTCGCCACTTCGGTGGCGTTGCTGTGATCTCACTACTGATGGTTACCGTTGCCCAGTTCGGGTCGAGCGCCACCTGATCCGCTGGACCCAGGTCCGGCCGAGCTCCGTCGGTCGCTCTCGGTGTTCGCCTTCCGTGCCGCGGTCGCCCGGTCATCGCCTGTCGTCCTGGGCCCGGGTGCCGTGACCAGCCATCGGCCCTTTGGTGGCATTGGGCGGCCGCGACCGGGGCTGCTCGATTGCGGTAGAGCCAAAGATCGAAAAAAAACACCTGAAGCGACGCGTTAGGTGTTCAGAGTAGTGATCTAGAGCCCGTTCGGTCCAAAATTTTACAATGTTCGGTGCATCTGTCCTCGTGCACGTGCGAATGGCCGTGCGCTATCCTTTGCGGAGGGTCGTGCATGTGCACGGACTTAGCCCGCCTCGGCGGGCCGGGGCATCGAGGAGACAGACATGGTCGAGATCTGCAATGGGATGGCGGCGAGCGGCCTTCCCGCCCTGGGGTGGCGGAAAAGCCAGCGCAGTGGGGCGCGCGGCAACTGCGTGGAGATGGCCAGGATCTCGGACGACGCGATCGGAGTCCGTAACTCTCGGTTTCCGGACGGGCCGGTTCTGATCTACACCCAGGCCGAGATCGAAGCCCTGATCCTGGGGGCCAAGGACGGCGACTTCGACGGTTTCCTGGGCTGAGCCGATCGCCTGAACTGGATCGGCCTCTTGATCGGACTTCGGGGCCGGGTCGCTTTCCGAGCTGGACCGGCCCGGTCGCCACGATGTACGAGCAGGCGCCCGCGCGGGCGCGCACGGCTGTCAGAGTTTGTGGGACTGACGGCCCCGGATCTGGCCGGTGGGTCGCCGGCCGGACCACCGGGTTTTCCTGATCATGTCGCCGACGCCCACCGGGCGCGGCGGCCTGGCTACCGCGGCAGTCGCGCTCGGGGCTCGGGCCGCCGGTCAGGTTTCGTTGATGATCCGTGTCAGGAGCTTGGCGGTGGCCTCGCCTGGCGCGGTGCTGTCGACGCAGAGCCGGTTCATCGCGTCCATGTAGGTGTCTACCTCGTCGCGCTTCTCCAGCAGGGTCGAGCCGGAGAGATGCTCCAGGTAGACGACGTCGCTCAGGTCGGAGTCGGGGAACCGCAGGATGCTGAAGGCGCCGCCGTCGACCGTGTGCCCGTGGAGGCTGAACGGCATCACCTGGAGGCTTAAGGTACGGTGCTCGACCAGCTCCAGCAGGGCCTCGAGCTGCTTGCGCATCACCTTCGGGCCGCCGACCGGGCGGCGCAGCGCGGCCTCGTCGACGACCACCCACAGCCGGGGTGGATTGTCCCGGCTCAGGATCTTCTGCCGGCTCATCCGGACGCTGACCATCCGGTCGACGACATCGGACGAGGCTTGCCGGTTACCCTGCGTCATGATCGCTCGCGCGTACTCCTCGGTCTGGAGCAGCCCGGGCACGAACTGAACCTCATAGGTCCGGATCAGCGACGCGGCCTCCTCCAGGCCGATGAAGGGCTGGAACCACTGGGGCAGGACGTCCTTGTAGCTCTGCCACCAGCCCGGCTTGTTGGCCTCCTTGGCCATAGCCAGCAGTGGCTCCCGCTGCTCGGGGTCGTTCACCCCGTAGAGGGAAAGGAGGTCGGAGACGTCCCGTTCCTTGAAGCTGACCCTCCCGAGCTCCAGCCGGCTGATCTTCGATTCGGATGCCCGGATGTGGTATCCGGCAGCCTCGCGACTGATGCCGCGGGCCTCGCGTAAGAGCCTGAGCTGGGAACCGAGCACGATCCGGCGGACTGTCGGTCCGCCTCCCGGCTCATTGGTGCTCACAGTGCGCCCCTCCACGCAGCGGGTCCCGTCGGTTTCGAGTATGCCACTTGATCGATCGTCACGGGTACCAGCGGTGGCATATGCACGTGCACCCGTCCCGTGCACTCGTCACGTGCACCCGCGTCTTGCATCTGCACGCCACCCGGACCATGATGGACGAGCACGCCCACAAACGCCCCCGTTTCACCGAACCCGTGGCTCGATGTCGCGCTTCGATGGTTTCGGGGGGCCCGACGGCCGGCGACGCGGCACCCCGGCCGTCGGGGAGGGCGGGCATCGTCACGGTCCAGCCGACCCTGGTATGAGCGGAAGGTAACCGGCCTTGACTGTCAGCTTGCGTCCGAGCAACGGGTCCCCGGGGAGCCTGGCGTGAACACCGGGATGAGCGCCGGAGCGTCCATGAGCGCGGGGGCCGGGGTAAGCGCCGGCACCAGCCTGCCGGTCGACGTCCACCTGGTGATGTGGCGGTTTGACGGATCGCTCCTGCTGACCCGCTCGACCGAGCCCGACGCGCCATGGCGACTGCCCTGGGGGAGCCTCCGGACCGGCGAGACCGGGCGGGAGGCCGTCCTGCGCATCGCGGACGACACGGTGTCGGTGACGACGATGATGGCCCATGTGTGGCTGGCCCATGTGGCCCACCACCACTTTCCCGGCCAGGGCGAGCGGCTGGGACTGTTCTTCCGGCTCACGCACTGGCGGGGGCTGCCCGCCCCCGGGCGGGACGGCCGGGCCCGCCGCCTGGCATGGCACCACGTCGACAGCCTGCCGGACGCTCTCGCCCGCCTCGACCTGGAGGCCATCGAGCGCTGGAAGGTCGACGGCTTCTACTCCGAGCCGGGCTGGCAGGACGAACGGGTCGAGGCCGCGTCCTGAGCGGCTCGGCCGGTTCGTCGGGGCCGGCGGGTTTTTCGGTCTCGGGCGCGGGGGTTTAGTGGATGGCATGTTTCCGCGTTCAGGCCACCCGTCCGCGTTCAGGCCACCCGGCCTACCAGATAGGAGCTGGTCCAGATGGTCTCAAGCTTGACTACATCCCCTGACTTTGGAGCGACCCACATCTTACCGTTACCAGCGTAGATACCCATGTGGTAGATACTCCCGGGCGATCCGAAGAAGATGAGGTCACCGGGTTGCTCCTGCCCCCGGGCGACTCGCGTGGTGGCGGCGAACTGCTCGTCGGTCGTGCGCGGCAGGGTCTTGCCGAGTTGCTTGTAGACGTACTGGACAAGGCCCGAGCAGTCGAAGGCATACGGTCCCTCCGCGCCGTAGACGTAAGGCTTACCCGCCTGCAGCGAGGCGAGATAGGCGGCCTTCTCACCGAGACTTCCCGCGCCGGGCCGGGCCGGGGGCGTCGTGGTGGCGGGGGTGAGGGCTGTTCGCGACAGCGTCCGGGGCGCTTGCTCAACGATGGGCCGCGGGGGCAGCACCCGAATGATTCCCGGATCGGAGACCGCCGCGGCGTGAGCGCCGGTCCCTTCGAAGCTGACCCGAAACTGGGTCGTGGTGAGAACCCGCGCGGTGTAGCCGGTGGTGCCTGACGCGTCGGTGCGCAGCTCCTTGAAAGTCGTCCACCCGCTGGGGAAAAGCGCCTGCACTAGCAACTTCTGCCCGTCCAGCGCCCGACCGCGGGCGTCGAGAAGACGGAAGGTGATGGCGGCGGGCGCATCGGCCCGGACCGACACATCCGCCGTCACAATGGTCAGTGAGACCGGCGAGGGAGTCATGGACCGGCGGCTCGTGAGAACAGTGGAGGCGGCAAACCCGGCGGCCGGTGTCGCCTCGAGCACCGCCTGGCCGCCCCCAGCCGCCGCGTCGGTCGCGCTGGTGCCAGTAGCGCCTGTGGTGCCGGTGTTCTGGTCGTTGGTGGCGGCAAGGGCCACACCCGACATCGCGACGGTGCCAGTGGTGAGTGCCGCCACCGCGACCCGCGCGGAAGTCCGGCCCGTCAGCCGTCGCGACAACTCGGCGCGGTGTCTGCCGCGGCGCGGCGTTGAAGCGGAGTCCACGCGTGCTTGATCTATGGTCACGTCGGCCCTTCCCAGACGCCTGCGAGGTGAGCTGTCGGGTTCGGGCCGGGCGCCCGGCCGCCAGCCGAGGGGCCTCGGACATGGGCGGCTTCACCCCGAGGGTGGACACACGTGTGGGAGTGCCACCCAGAGGAACGTGGTTCCCCCGCTCCTGCCCCGGCTGCTAGTCGGAGGGGGCACCAGACCGTGGGGCAGGACTCGGCGTGCGATCCGGTGCTGTGGCCTGGCCACCCTAGCTCACTATGACAAGTAGTAGATAGCCGGAAGGGCACTTATGTCCGCATTGCCCAGGTCGCGGGATGACCCGCGAGGCTTCGGTCCGCTCCTACCGCGCCAGAGCTAGATCACGAAAGGGTGCCAGGGCTACACGTTGCTATCGCATGTAGTAGATGGGTTCCGGATGTGGGGTACGACGGCGGCCGGGGTCACGTCGCGAGAGAGCAGTGCCAGCCGATGCGAGCCAGCTCGGTGGCGGCGGGCGCGGCGAGCGGGAGCAGGAGCAGCCCGACCACGAGGAGAAGGCGAACGGTGATCGCCAGTCGGCTGAGGCCGTCACGGGGATCGAGCTGCCGCCGGATCCGCTCGGCCGTTGCCGCTCCGGTCATCCCCAACGCCGCCGGGGGCGGCGCGGCGAGCGCCAGCATCGCCTGGGCCACGGCCGCGGGCGCGGCGCGGCGAGCGGCCTGATCATCGGCGGCGAACTCGACCAGCCGGCGTAGTTCTGCCTCGGCGGCCGGGAACAGCCGCGGGTGGGGGAAGGCGCGGGCAAGGACAGCGGCCACGGCGATGGCCAGGTGATGGCGCCCGCGCAGGTGCGCACGCTCGTGCGCGATGACGGCGCGCAGCTCGGCTGGGGTGAGCGAGCGTACCGCGCCGGCAGTGATCACGATCTGCCCTCCGGCGCCGGACAGGGAGAACGCCTGAGGGCTGGGATGATCCAGCACGAGGACGTCCAGGTCGGGATGACGCCGGCCGAGTATCCGGGTGCTTCGGCGGTGATTCCGCTGATCCCGGCGCCTGGACGGCACGACGACCGCGCAACCATAGCCGAGCCGGGTGAGCACAACGACGATCCAGACGAGCCCGGCGAGATGCGGGGGCGAGGACAGCCGCGGCATCGCCGGCGGGGCAAGGGAATCGCACCCGCGGATCAGGACAGCCATCGCGTCCCCGACCGTGTGGAGCGGCACCAGGACCACCACCCCCGCGAGCAGCGCCGTCATGATCGCCGAGGAGACGGCGGCGAGCCACACCAGGATTGCGAGTCTGGGTGCGCGGGACGTCCAAGGCGCCCCCGTCAGCGTCCAGGGCACGACTGACGCGAGAACCGCCACATATCCGAACAAGATCAGAGCAATCACGGTACTACTGTCCGTCGCCGGTCCGGTGGCGGCGACCTTCGTGCCACAGGACCGCGTCGCGGAGCATCTCGTACTCCTCAGGCGGCATCGACTCGACAAAGTGCAGCAGTGCGAAACCGCGTTCCTTGGAGGCTGACAGGATGTCCTCCATCAGCGCGGCGGTGTGCTGACCGCGGCTGACCGCGGGACGGTAGCGGTACCCGCGGCCCGCGCGTTCCCTGGTCAGCCAACCCTTGTGGAACAGTCGGTCCATGACGGTCATCACCGTGGTGTATGCCCGGGGCCGGTCCGTCGCGAGCGCGTCACGGACGTCCCGCACCGTCAGCGGCTCCCGCGAGGACCACAGCCGATCCATAATCTCCGCTTCGAGCTCCCCGAGCCGGTCCAAGCTCCCCCTCCGTACGCGCGGCCGCCGCTCGTCACCTCGGCGCACCGCACTCCCGCCAAGCGGCGGCTACCGGCGGGAGCTTGGACCATCCTTGCGTAACGGGCCCTTACAGGACACGTCCCACCCAGTAGGTACTTGCGTAGATCGGCTGTAGCTTGACGACGTCACCGGTGCGCGGCGCCGCCGCCCCGGTCGGTGTGTGGTCTGCCTGCATGGAGTCGGCAGGCGAAGTGAGAGCGTCCGCCCCTCCCCAGGGCGTCCGCCCAGGACGCGCGTCACCGCCAGGCGGGGGTATGTGCCGAGCGTCCGAGGGCAGCGGGCCGAAATACCCTTACCCGGATGGGGTATAAGCGGGGACGGTACAGGTACAGGTGCAGGTGCAGGTAGCTTCCCACCTTGGGGGTACCCATGAGCGGAACCGACATCATCGTTCTCGCCGCGTCCGTGCTGGCTGTCGCCGGGTTGGGCTGGTTCTTCTTGGTCCCTCGTAAGGGCGGTACGGCGCGGCTCGACGGCGGCGTGCAGAAGATCGCGGTGACCGTGCGGGGTGGCTACAGCCCCGACCTCATCCATGTCCACCAGGGCGTCCCGTTGGAGATCGAGTTCGATCGGCGGGAGTCCGGTGAGTGCACCAACCGGGTCGTGTTCGCCGACCTCGGCGTCAGCGCCGGCCTGCCCGCCCACACCAGGACCACCGTGCGGTTGCGCCCCGAGCGGGCGGGCACGTTCGGGTTCGCCTGCGGCATGAACATGATCCACGGCACGCTCGTCGTCGACCCCGCGGGGCAGCCCACCGTCACAGGCTCCGACGGGCAGGCGACACCACCCACGCCCAGCGCCGAGGTGGGCCCGGAGGCGGCCGAGGCCGAGGCCGCCGACATGGCCGAACGCCGAGCGGAGATCGCCGACCTGACCCGGCGAGTGGCGATCGGGGCGGTCCTCACCGCGCCCGTGCTGTTCGCGGTGATGGCCCACGAGCTGTTCGGCGCCGGCTGGGTGCCGAGTCTGCTGCTCAACCACTGGCTGCAGCTGGCGCTGATCACGCCCGTGATGTTCTACACCGGCTGGCCCATCCACCGCATCGGCTGGCTCGCCCTGGCTCACCGCGCGGCGGAGATGAACTCCCTGATCACCCTGGGCACCAGCGCCTCCTACGGTTACAGCCTCCTCGTCACGCTCGCGCCAGGTCTGCTGCCGGCCGAGGTCCGCGACGTGTACTACGAGGCTGTCGGCGTCATCATCACCCTGATCCTGTTCGGCCGGCTGCTGGAAGCCAAGGCGAAGGCCGGCACCGGCGAGGCCATCCGCGCCCTGCTGGGCCTGCGGGCGCGCACCGCCCGCGTCGTGCGTGACGGCGGCGAGTCCGAGATCCCGGTCGAGGACGTCGCCGTCGGCGACGAGATCATCATCCGTCCCGGCGAGAAGGTGCCCGTCGACGCGACCGTGCTGTCCGGCGCGTCCCCGGTCGACGAGTCAATGATCACCGGCGAGCCGATCCCCGTCACCAAGAACGAGGGCGACCTCGTCATCGGGGCCACCATCAACACCACCGGCTCGCTGCGCGTGCGCGCCAGCAAGGTCGGCGCGGACACCATGCTCGCCCAGATCATCCGGATGGTGCGGCAGGCCCAGGCCTCCAAAGCCCCCATCCAGCGCCTCGCCGACGCCATCTCCGGCTACTTCGTCCCCGCGGTCATCGCCATCGCGATCGCGACCTTCGCGATCTGGTTCACCGTCGGCCCGTCACCGGCGTTCACCCTCGCGCTCGTCGCCGCGGTCGCCGTGCTCATCATCGCCTGCCCGTGCGCGCTCGGCCTCGCCACCCCGCTGTCCGTCATGGTCGCGACCGGAAAGGGCGCTCAGGCCGGCATCCTGATCCGCTCCGCCGAGGCCCTGGAGACGGCGCACCAGTTGGACACCATCGTGCTGGACAAGACCGGCACCATCACCGCGGGGACGCCAGCGCTGACCGACGTCCACCCCCTGGGCGGATTCGACGAGCCCACCGTGCTGGCTCTGGTGGCCGCGGCGGAGAAGGACAGCGAACATCCTCTCGCGGCCGCGATTGTGACGGCCGCGGCCGAACGCGGCCTCCCTGCGGAGCCGGTGGCGGGCTTCTCCTCGATCACCGGCAAGGGGGTGCGCGCCACCGTCGACGGCCGCGAGGTGCTCGTCGGCACCGCCCGTCTCCTGTCGGACGTCGGCCTGGATGTGACGGCCGCCGAACAGATCGCCGCCCGCTTCGCCGGTGAGGGCAAGACACCGATCCTCGCCGCGGTCGACGGCACGCCGGCCGGGGTCCTCGCGGTCGCCGACACCATCAAACCCGACTCCGCGGCGGCCCTGGCGGCCCTGCGACGGCTGAACCTGTCCACCGTGATGATCACCGGGGACAACGAGCGCACCGCCGCCGCGATCGCCGCCCAGGTCGGCATCCCGACGGTCCTCGCCGAGGTGCTGCCCGAACACAAGGCCAGCGAGATCCAACGCCTGCAGGCGACCGGCGCCCGGGTGGCAATGGTCGGCGACGGTATCAACGACGCCCCCGCCCTGGCTCAGGCCGACATCGGGCTGGCGATCGGCACCGGCGCCGACGTCGCGATCGAGGCCGCCGACATCACCCTGATCTCCGGCTCACTGGCCGGCGTCGCCACCGCGATCGGCCTGTCCCGGGCCACGATGCGCAACATCCGGCAGAACCTGTTCTTCGCTCTCGCCTACAACACCGTCGGCATCCCCATCGCCGCCGGCGTGTTGTATCCGTTCTTCGGCATCCGCCTCTCCCCGATCATCGCCGCCGCCGCGATGGCCCTTTCGTCGCTGTCAGTAGTCACCAACGCCAACCGGCTACGGCGCTGGCACCCGACACCGCTACCGCGCGACAAGCCGACGGCCGTGACGCCGCGCGTACGGCTGGGTGCCGCGGGCCAGGCGGATACCCGGACACGGGAGGCGCCCCTGACGGTCACCACCTCGGTCGACCCGGTCTGCGGAATGACCGTCTCCCCGGACACCGCCGCGACCAGCCGCACGGCTGAGGGCACGACGTACTACTTCTGCTCACCGCGCTGCGCGGCCAGCTTCGACGCCGATCCACACCGCTATACCGCGGCAGCGACACCGAAGTAGCCACACCACCCAGCCTCATCCAGGGACGGAACGGTCTGCGCCTGGGGCCGCGCGTTCTTTCTCGCGGCGATGGAACGAGAGTGCCGGGACCCTGGCTGGCCACCGCCCGCGTCTCCTACCCTGAGCCTGGATGCGGTGAGATCGAGGAGGCCCGTGGACGGGGTGAGCGCGCGGACGATCAGGCGTCTCGTCGCCGTCTGCTTCCTTCTCGGCGGTCTGGCGGTGATGCACGTCCTGCCCGGGATGGGTGCCTGTCCCCAGGCCATGCCGGGTGTCGCGGGGATGGGCGGGACGGGCCCGTCGGTCATGGAGCCGGCGCTTGCGGGGACCTCGATGACGCCGGCGGCCACGCATCAGGCGCCGACGGGTCCACTGGCGGCGCGGGCGGCGAAGCCGTCCGCGGTCGGGAACGCCGGCCCGGTGTGGAGCGGCGTGATGGCGATGCCCGAGCCGCTGTGCGTGGCGACACCGCCGTCGGCCGGCCTGATCGGCCTGCTCACGCTGCTGGCTGTCGGGTTCGTGGCGCTCCTCGCCGGCGCGGGGCCGACGGCGGGCACCCAGGATGTGCGTTGGCCCCGCCGACGGGGGCCACCTCGTTCCGGCGCCCTTCTCCTCTGCGATCTGTGCGTCTCCCGGACGTGACCGGCGCCCCAGCGCTGTCACACGTCCACGTCGCGCGCTCGTCAGTGCGCCCACACAGGGAGATCACGAGACCTCATGCTGTTCACACATCGCCGACCCAGCCGGGCCGCCCGGCTCGTGCTGGCCGCCGGCCTGAGCGGCGCCGCGCTGCTCACCGCCGCGGCCTGCGGCTCGTCCAGCGGTACGGCCGCCCGCGCTGACCAGCCGATGGCCGGTATGTCCCACCCCGGCGGGCATCCGGCCGCATCGGCCGCCCCGCATCCCATGAGTTCGGGCATGGGCGGGATGGGCGACATGGCCACCGGAGACGGGCTGTCCGCCACCGGGTCCGGGCTGAGCTTCGCCCCGTCCACGACCGCGCTACCGGCGGGTCAGCCGGCGGCCTTCCGCTTCCAGATCCGCGCCGCCGACGGCGCGCCGGTCACCGCGTTCGAGCCCGACCAGACCAAGCTCATGCACTTCTACCTGATCCGGTCGGACCTTACGGGCTTCCAGCACGTCCACCCGACGATGGCGGCCGACGGGACCTGGACGGCGAACCTCGCCACGGCGTCCGCCGGCTCCTACCGGGCCTATGCCTCGTTCATCACCCGGATCTCAGGCCAGGACGTCCCGCTCGTGCTCAGCCGACCGGTCACCGTTCCCGGCCCGGCGGCGCCGGCGATGCCCCTGCCCGCGCCGTCGACCGCGACCACGGTCGACGGCTACACCCTCACCGTCGCTCCCGGCACCCCGCTGATGGCCGGCATGAGCCATCCGCTCACCATCACCGTCAGCCGGAACGGCACCCCTGTCACCGATCTGGAGCCCTACCTCGACACCTACGCCCACCTGACCGCCTTCCACGAGGGCGACCTGGGCTTCGCCCACCTGCATCCCACCGGCATGGTCCACGGTAACCATGGCGGACCGGCTCTGTCGTTCGAGGCGGCTCCGCCCCGGTCGGGCCGGTGGCGGCTGTTCCTCCAGTTCCAGACGGCGGGCGTCCTCCACACCGCCGCGCTCACCCTGAACGTGAGCTGACCGCGCCGCCCGGTGGCGGTCCCGCGCACGTGAGCGGGGCCGCCACCGGTCAGCCGTTCTTGGTCAGATTGGTCGGCCCGTGCCGGCCACGCAGAACCTCCAGCCGGCGCTGGTACTCCTCGCCATCGATCTCACCGCGCGCGTAGCGCTCCGCGAGGACCTCCTCAGCCGAGGACGCGGTCGTTGATCCGTCGCGCCGCTCCGACCTGCGCCCGTCGCGCGGGCCCAACCAGCCGTCCCGGCCCGCGCGCAGGAACGCGACCAGAAGCCCGATCACGAGCGCCCAGAAAAGCACCATGCCCAGCGACATCAGAAGCCAGCCGCCCCAGCCCAAGCCAGGGCCGTCCCAACCCATCATCGCGATCACCTCCGCCAGCGAGGACCCCCGCGACCCGCTTTGCCACTACTTCCCCTCGTCCGGCCGGAGTGATGGGGGCCGTTGGTCCCGCGCCGCCCCGACCGCCGGCCGGCGGCGACCTCTCCTCCGGCCTTCCCGTGGCCCGCTCCGCGGCCCGGGCCCGCGCCCAGGCGTTCGCGAGCCGGCTCGGCCTGCGCGTCGGCGAGGTCATGAGCTTCACCGGCAACTACTCAGGTGAGCGCCAGCGGCTAAAGCGCGCCACCCGGGCTGATCAATCCGCCGGCCCCGGGTGAGCGCCTGATAGGATGCCCGAGAAAATGGGCATTGTTCGGCCGTCTCATTATCCGGGGGCGGGGCCGGACGTCGGAATAATGCTGGGACGCCTGGCGCGGCGGGTGTACCCACGCGCGGAGGGTGGCGGATGAACAGCCTGGACGGCGACGCGGACATTGACCGGCAGGTGGCCGCGCTTTCCGTCGGCTGCGCGGAGATCCTCCCCGCCGGCGGGCTGCGGGAGAAGCTGCGGATGGCGGCGGCCGCCGGTCGGGGGCTGCGGGTCAAGCTCGGGGTGGACCCGTCCGGTTCCGAACTGACGCTGGGCCACGCCGTCGTCCTACGCAAGCTGCGCCAGTTCCAGGACTTGGGGCACACGGCGGTCCTCATCGTCGGTGACTTCACCGGTCGGGTCGGTGACCCGACCGGCAAGTCCGCCACCCGCAAGGTGCTCACCCCGGCCGAGACCGCGGCCAACGCCCGCGACTACTTCGATCAGGTCATGCGGATTCTCGACCCGGACCGGGTGGAGATCCGGCATAACTCGGAATGGCTGGAGAAACTCCCGCTCCAGACATTTCTCACCGCCGCGATGTCGCTGACCGTTGCCCAGATGCTGGAGCGGGACGATTTCGCCCGCCGGTACCGGGAGAACCGCCCGATCAGCCTGATGGAGTTTCTCTACCCAGTGCTGCAGGGCTACGACTCGGTCGCGGTCCGCTCGGATATCGAGATCGGCGGCACCGACCAGACCTACAATAACCTCGTCGGCCGTGACCTTCAGCGCGACGCGGGCCAGCCCCCGCAGATCGTCGTCACGATGCCGCTGCTCGTCGGCACCGACGGCGTCGAGAAGATGGGCAAGTCGCTCGGCAACTGGATCGCCCTCCGCGAGCCGGCCGACGACCAGTTCGGCAAGCTGATGTCGATCCCGGACACCGCCGTCGAGACCTACGGAAAGCTGTGCGCCGACCTCGGCCCGGACGAACTGGCCACGCTGCGGACCCGGATGACGACCGAGCCGGCGACGGCCAAGCGTGACCTGGCCGAGCGGATCGTCGCCCTCTACCATGGGCCGGGCGAGGCTGCCGCCGCCCGCGAGCGCTTCGACAAGCTGTTCGCCCGCCGCGAGGTTCCCGACGACGTCCCCGAGTTCGCGATCGCGGCCGCCGGCTCGCTCGACATCCCCGACCTGCTCGTCGCGGCCGGCCTGGCCAAGACCAAGAGCGAGGTCCGCCGGCTGGTCGACCAGAACGGCATCAAGATCGACGGCGTGGCGCTGGCCCCGGGGGAGTACTCCGTGGCCACCGGGCTGATCGACGGGCGGGTCGTCCAGCGCGGCCGGCGGGCCGCCGTCCGCGTCCGGGTCACGCCCGACTGAGGCGCCACCCCGGCCGGGGGGCGTCGGCCGGCCGCCGTCAAGGGCCGGGCCGTGCCCCGGTCGAAGGGGCGCGGCGACGGGTCGCGGAAAACTGTCGCATGCCCGCGGATACTGGTGAATGTGACCGTTGCGCGGCGCTCCGGCGTCATCGTCCTGCTCGGTGTGGCCGCCGTCCTCTATGCGTGGGCGGCGAGCCGCACCGCGCTGGAGCCGTACTACGAGGCCGCCGTCCGAAGTATGGCGGGCAGTTGGCACGACTTCGCCTACGGCGCCCTCGACCCGGCCGGCACAGTCAGCCTGGACAAGCTGCCCGGGGCCTTCTGGCTGCAGGCGCTGGCCGTGCGAGCGTTCGGGTTCCACTCCTGGGCGATCATCCTCCCGCAGGTCGTCGAGGGCGTGCTGACCGTCGGCGTCCTCTACTGGGCGGTCCGCCGGCTGGCCGGGCCGGCGGCCGGGTTCGTCGCCGCGGCCGTGCTGGCGCTCAGCCCGGCGACGGTGGCGCTCAACCGCGGCAACATCTCCGACTCGCTGACGATCATGCTCCTGGTGCTCGCGGCGGCGGCGGTGTCGGCGGCGGTCACCAGCGGGCAATGGGTCTGGCTGATCCTGGCCGGGGTGTTCGTGGGCCTCGCGTTCCAGGCGAAGATGCTCGAGGCCTGGCTCGTCCTGCCCGCGCTGGGCGTGGCCTACCTGCTCGACGGGCCGGGGTCGCTCCGGCGGCGCGCGAGCCAACTTGCGGCGGGCGGCGCCGTCGCGGCGGCCGTCTCACTGGTCTGGATGGCCGCGATCAGCCTCGTCCCCGCCGGTCACCGCCCCTACGTGGACGGCAGCCGGCACGATTCGATCTTCGACCAGGTCTTCTCCTACAACGGCTTCGGCCGTTTCGGTGACTCCTCGCCGCTCCAGCTCCTGGCCGGGCAGCAGCTCAACATCGACCTGCCCCAGCCGTCGTCGCCCGGGCTCGGCCGGCTCTTCCACGGCGACCTGGGCCGGGACGTCGGGTGGCTGCTTCCGTTCGCGCTGGTGGCGGCCGTCTGGGCGCTGGCCAGCCGGGCCCGGGCCCGGCGCGGCGACGGCCTTCGGGCCTGCCTCGTGCTGTGGACGACGTGGCTGCTGGTCCTGGGCCTGACGTTCTCGATCACGACGGACGTGAACGCCTACTACACGGCCGCGCTGGCGCCAGCGATCGCCGCCGTGCTGGGCGCCGCTGTGGCCGTGGCCCGCGCGGGGCAAGGCGCCGCCCGGCCCAGTCCGCTCGAGGAGCCCGGTGCGGGCGCCGAGCCCGGTCCGGGCGCCGAGTCCGGCGAGTCCGGTTCGACGGTCGAGCCTGATCCGGTGACTGGGCCGCCGGCGACGGCGGCCCGGTCACGGGCCTGGTCGGTCGGGCTGGCCGTCGTCGTCGCGGCGAGCGCCGCCTGGGCGGCGTTCCTGATCCCGGCGCACGGTTCGGACCGGCCGGGCTGGCTCGTCCCGCTGGTGATAGCGGTCGGGGCGGCCGCGACGCTCGTCGCGCTGGCGGCGGCCCTGCGCGACCGGCCGGCGCTGCTGACCGGGGCGCTGGCCGGTGCCCTGGTGACCGGCCTGGTGGCGCCGACCGTCGCGTCGGTCGAGCTGACCGTCCACCACCGGAGCGCCTTCGACACCCCGTTCGAGCCGGTGTCCGAGGCAGCCGCGATCACCAGCACGTTCGTCCAGGAGCCCGCCTCCGTACGCCGGATCATCCCGGAGCTGGAGGCAGCCCAGCACGGTGCCCCCGACCTGCTCGCCGCCCAGACGGCGGTGGTGGCGTCGGTGTTCATCGTCGCGAGCGGTCGGGAGGCGTTACCGATCGGCGGCTTCACCGGGACCAGCCCGGTGCCGACGTTGGCCCAGCTCCGGGCGGACGTCCGGGCTGGGCGGTTCCACCTTGTCCTCACCGGGGCCAGCCGTGATCCCCGGATCGCCTGGATCACCAGTCACTGCCTGCCGGTGAACACGAGGCGCAGCCCGCGGGAGTACTACTGCCTGCCCGCGTCGGCCGCGGGGTCGAACGGTGCCTCCGCCGCTGGAACCCGCTGACCGTCCGCTGGGCTTGATCGGTAGCGGCGCGCGGTCTGGTTGCCGGCGTCCCCGCCCGCTGCCTGACCACGTTGACGCACCGATCTCTCGCCGTGCGTGACTTTCTGGAGTTGATTACATACCGACGGTTTCTCTGTCGGCTTGCCGGGTAGGCGTCCGGCGCTAAGCACTCAAGCCCGGTGATCGTTACGCCGTGGCTCAACGCGATGGGTAAAGCTCGTGACGCCTTCCGCTGATCGCCAGACGCCGGCCGGCCAGCCGGGCCAGCCCGAGCCCCCCCGGGGTGGCCTCACCCGGACGATCGGGGAAGCCCTCGCCCAGTTCAGACAGCTCACCGACCAGAAGCCGGAGCGTGTCTCCGGCGTACGCGCCGCGGAGCAGGGCTGGTCCGTGCTGGCCGACGTCCTGGAGCTGGAGCGGATCCCCAGCACGACCAGCGTCATGGCGACCTACCGCATTGACATCGACCGCGACGGCAACCTCCTCGGCTACGAGCGGCTGCGCCGCTTCACCCGAGGAGCGACCGACTCCTGACAGACCGAGAGGGCGGACCTATCAGCATGACCGTCGACCGCGCCTCACTCGGCTCACCCGCTGTCCGTCGGCTGAGCCAGAACCGCAACGACTCGCTGGGCGACGTGCTCGAGCGGGTGCTGGACAAGGGTGTGGTGATCGTCGGCGACGTGGTGGTGAGCGTGCTCGACGTGGAGCTGCTGACCCTGAAGCTGCGGCTGTTCATCGCCTCGGCGGACACAGCCCGGGAGCTCGGCCTCGACTGGTGGACGGCCGACCCGTTCTACAACTCGAAAGCCGCTGCCCGGCAGGAGCACCGGCAGGAGCACCGGCACGACGACAGGCACGACGGCAAGGACGAGGACGAGAACCGTGAGCTGCGGTCCCGCGTGGCGGCTCTCGAGCGCGCCCTCTCCGCTGGGCCGCCAGTGGCCACCGCCGCCGAGGCGGGCGTCGAGGCGGGCGAGCCGGCGCGCCAGCTGGCCGGGACCGGTCAGCGCGACCGCCGCCCTGATCCAGACCGCCGACCCGCCCGGGGCCGATGATGACGGGCGGGCAGGTACAGGCCGAGCTGACCAACCTGGCCCGGCGCCTCGCGCCCGGCCTGGTCGAGGCGGCGGCGCAGGAGGCGCGGGAGCGAGCTCGGCAGCTGCTGGTGGAACGGCTGGCGGCGGAGATCGTGACGGTGGCGCTCGAACAGCCCCGTCAGCCCGAACAGCCCCGTCAGCCGCAACAGTCTGACCGTCCTGATCAGCCGGAGTGGCCCGGGCGGTCAGCCAGCGCGACGCCCGAGGACGAGTCCGGGCGCGGGCTCTACGTGTACGGAGTGGTGCGGGCCGACGCCGACACCGAGGGAGTCGCCGGCCTCGACGGGCACGCTCCCGTGCTGCTCATCCGACCACCCAACCCGGCTGAGGGAGGAACCGGCGGCGAAGGCGACCGCGGGTACGGCCAGGACGCTCCGGTCGCCCTCGCCGCCTCCGAGATCGACCTCGCGCTGCTGGCCGGAGCGGAGGAGGATCTGTCGGAGTCGGGCCGGTTGGCCACCCTCGCCCGCCGCCACGACTCCGTCCTGCGCGAGCTGCTCGAGCGGTCCGACGCCGTGGTACCACTGCGGTTCGGAACTGTCCTGGCCTCCGTCGCGGATGCGCGGCGGCTGCTCTCTACCGACCAGGGGACCCTGAGCGAGGAGCTCGGCGGCGTGCGGGGGCGGCGCGAGTGGGGCCTGCGGGTGGACGCCGCCGAGGAGGAGCCCGAGACGCCGGTACCCGCCGTTGACGCGGAGGCGGAGGCGGGCGCGGGCGTGGCGGAAGGCGCCGAGGGGACGGGCCCGCTGCGCGGCACCGCCTACCTCACCGGGCGGCGGGACGACCTGCGCGCCGCGCGGCGTCGGCGGCGGGCCCGCGTCGAGGCGGCGCGGCGGGCGGACGCCCTGCTCGCCGGGCACGCGGTGGACGTCGCGCCCCGCCGGGGCGGTCCAGCCAACCGGATCTTCGACTGCGCCTACCTGGTCGCCGTCGAGGCGGAGCCCGAGTTCCTGGCGGCGGCCGCGACGGTGACCGCGGACATCGAACAGGCCGGGTGCCAGGCCGTGGTCACGGGACCGTGGCCGCCCTACTCGTTCACGCGCATCACGCTCGGAGCGGGCGGCGAGCCGAACGGCGAGCGCGGGGCGGGAGGCGGCGATGCCTGAGCCCACGCGATCGCCGGCCGCCCCCGCCCAAGGGCTGGTCGACCTCCTGGACCGCGTGATCGACGGTGGTGCCGTGATCAGCGGCGACCTGGTCATCGCGCTGGCCGGCGTCGACCTGGTCCGCCTCGATCTGCGGCTGCTGCTCATCGGCGTCCGGACGGCCCTGGAGGCCGGACCCGACGGGTATGGTCCGGCGCCGCCCGCCCGTCTCGCCGCCGAGCCGCCCGTGACGCCCGTGACGCCCGTGAGGCCCGCGACGCCCGCGACGGCGTCGAGCCGGTGGGAGGGCCCATGACGATCCCGGGCGGAGCGCGCAGACCGGCGCGGTTGAACGCCGACCCCGAAGAGGTCGGGCGTGGGCTGTCACGCCTGGTGATCGTGCTGCTCGAAATTGTGCGCGATCTCCTTGAGCGGCAGGCCATTCGGCGGCTTGAGGGCGGAGACCTCACCGCGACGGAGATCGAGCGGCTCGGCCAGACGCTCATCGCGGTCCGCGACAGCCTGGCCGAGCTGCGGAAGTCGCTGGGGGTCGACGAGGGACAGGCACGGCGGGACGCGGCCGGGGCCCGCCGCGTCTTCAACCTCGACGGCGCCCGGCCAAACCAGGGGGAGGGCCCGTGACCGTAGCGCGCACAGCCAACAGGAGCGCCCAGCCGGGCGGGCTGGCCGAGGTGCTGGAGATCGTCCTGGACAAGGGCATCGTCATCGAGGCGTTCGCCCGGGTGACCGTCGTCGGCATCGAGCTGCTGACCGTGGAGGCCCGGGTCGTGGTCGCCAGCGTGGACACGTACCTGCGTTTCGCCGAGGCCATGCAGCAACTGGAGGGCCAGAAACAGCAGCAGTCGCCCGGCCTGCCCGGTTTGATCGGCTCGATCGCGGGGGGCGGCCAAGGCGATCAGAGCGGCCAGGCCGACGGACAGGGCGCCGATCAGGTCGCCGGGCAGGAAAGCCTCTCCGGTGGGGACCAGCGGGCGATCGAAGCTCCCGGCCAGAGGCCCGACGAGATCACGGCGCTTCTGACTGGCCAGGGTGAGCAGACCGAGCAGGCGGAGCTGACCGCGCGGGGCGGCCAGGCCGACCAGGCCGACCGGGCCGACGAGACCGACCAGGCCGACGAGACCGACCAGAGCGACCCGGGCGACCCGGGCGACCAGCCGGGCGACCGGCGAGGTAGGGGAACCGCGTCACCGCGGGAGGCCCCCGCCGATCGGGGTGCTCCGGCCGGGCGGCGAGGTGGGCGGCCGGAGGGCGGCTCCGGCGGCGGAGAGGGGGGCTGAGCCATGACTCTCGCTGTGTATGGCATCGTCCGGGCCGACCATCCGATGCCCGGCCAACCGCCGCCGGGAGTCGGCGAACCCGCGGGCGAGCTGCGCCTGGTGCGCTCGGGGCCGCTGGCGGCGGCGGTCAGCGAAGTGGCGGACGTGGAGTCGCTCGGCGAACAGGACGCCGTCGCGCATCTGCGGATCCTGCTCGCGCTGCTCTCCGACGGTCCGGTCGCCTCGCTGCGGCTCGGCACGGTCGCGCCGGACGAGGAGAGCGTGCGGACCGAGGTGCTCGACCCCCTGGCCGACGAACTGCGGCCCCGCCTGGACGCCCTCGAGGGCCGGGTGGAACTGCACCTGACGGTCGAGGAGGACGAGGACGCCGCCGTCCGAGCCGTCTTCGGCGCCGAGCCTTCGCTACGCGCCAATGTGGATCCCAACGACATTGACGCCCGGGTCGAACTGGGCCAGCGCGTGGCCGAGGCGGTGATCGACCGGCGCGCCGACCTGGCCGAGGAACTGCTGGCCCGCCTCCGTCCCCTCGCCGAGGACGACGGACCCCGCGGGCACCACGGCGGGGTGGAGGATCCGGCGCTGCGCTGGGCCTTCCTGGTCGAGGAGGCGGCCGTACCCGACTTCGACCAGGCCGTCGCGGATCTCCGCGCCGACCATCCGGACCTGGCCGTCGAGTACGTCGGCCCGCTGCCTCCGGCCAGCTTCCTCACCCTTTCCCCCGCCGGGGAGGCCGCGGGGGGTGCCAACGACCAGGCGGCGCCGGCCGGGTTCGCCGGGAGCGGCCAGTGGGGATGGGACGGCGGCTCCGGGTGAGGGCGCGGGTGAGGAGAGCGACGGCGAAAGAAACGGCGGCCGCGCTGGCTGAGAAAGGACGGACTCCATGAGCGAGAACTCGAAGGTCGCGATGGCCGCGCTCGGCGGCTACGTGCTCGGTCGGACCAAGAAGGCGAAAGTCGCCCTGAGCCTGGTGCTCTGGCTGACGGGACGGAAGGTCCGCCCCAAGGATCTGGCCCGCGACCAGCTGCTGAAGCTGGCCCAGTCGGCCGAGGTCGAGCACCTGCTCGCGGACCTGCGGGGACCGGCGGCCGAGGCGGCGAAGAAGGCGGTGGCCGCCGTCTACGAACAGCAGGTCGGCCGGCTGGCCGAGGGCCTGCGGGAGCGGGCGTCCGGGCTGACCGCCACGCTCGGCGATGTGCCGTCTGGCGCCGCCGGCGTGGCGGGCGAGACCGGCGAGACAGCCGTCAGCGCCGGCAAGGCGGCCGCGGGCGGGGCCGGGAAGGCGGTCGCGGGCGCCGGCGGGACCGCGAGCGGAGCAGCGCGTTCGGTGGGCGGAAAGCTCGGCGTAGGGACGGGCAAGGGGGCGTCCGATGAGGAGCCGTCTGACGAGGAGGCGTCCGACGAGGACACGGCTGGCGAGGAGGCGACCGAGGACGAGGCGGCCGAGGACGAGGAGACGGCTGGCGAGGAAGCGCCCGAGGACGAACACGAGCAGTCCGGCGCCACCGCCGCGGCCGACGATCAGGGCAAGACGGCCGGCGCGGACGAAGCGGAGGACTCCTCCGGCGACGAGACCGCCACGGCGGACGCCGCCCGGCGGCCGTCCGGCCGGCGCCCGGCGGGACGCACGGCAGCGAGCCGCCGGCCACGTCGGCCAGCTGCCCAGGAGTCATCCTCGCCGACGGCGGGCTCGGCACGTCCCGGAAGGAGCGAGCGATGAGCGAGGCGACCAACTCGAAGGCGCCGTCCGGGCTGGCGGCGACCCTGCGCAAGAACCCGGCCACCGAGAAGCTGATGCACGAGGCGACGCACTACGCGAAGTCGCGCGGGCTCCAGCTTGCCGGCGAGCTGGGAAAGCGCGTAGCCGGCACGACCGAGAAGCTCACCGGGGTGGCCGACAGCGGCGGTCAGCTCTCCGGCTTCAAAAAGAGCGCCTCCGACCTGGCCGAGGGCAAGTCCCCCACCCGCTCCGCGCTCGGCGGCGCGGCCACCGGGCTCAAGGAGAAGGTCAAGAGCCTCTTCAAGCGGCGCGGCAAGGGCGGGAAGCCGAAGGTGACCAACATCCAGGAGACGATCGACATCGGGGTCCCGGTCGACGTCGCCTACAACCAGTGGACTCAGTTCCAGGACTTCTCCCGCTTCATGAAGGGCGTGGAGTCGGTCGAGCTGACCAGCGAGACCGAGCAGAACTGGCGGGTGAAGGTCTTCAAGTCCCGGCGTACCTGGAAGGGGCAGACGAGCGAGGCCATCCCGGACCGGCGGATCGCCTGGACCTCGGAGGGGGCGAAGGGCTCCACGCGGGGCGCGGTCACCTTCCACCCGCTGGCCGACGACCTGACCCGGATCATGCTGTCGATGGAGTACTACCCGCAGGGGTTCTTCGAGAAGACCGGGAACATCTGGCGAGCGGCTGGCCGTCGGACCCGCCTGGACCTCAAGAACTTCCGCCGCTTCATCATGATCGAGAACGAGGCGACGGGGTCCTGGCGGGGCGAGATCCGGGACGGCGAGGTCGTCCGCCAGCCGGAATCCGATGAGGAGTCGGGGGAGCAGCCGGAGGCGACCGGCGACGAGGCGACCGGCGACGAGGCGACCGGCGACGAGGCGACCGGCGACGAGGCGACCCGCGACGAAGCGACCCGCGACGAAGCGACCGAGGACGGGGCCGCCGAGGACGAGGGGGCCGAGGACGCCCAGGGCGCGCGGGACGCCGACGGTGATGATGAGGGTGAGGACGCCGGGCGGGAGGAGAAGGGCGCGCGGGCTCAGGCGAAGCAGGCCGGCCAGCGCCGCCTGGCTCGCCGCTAGGTTTGCCGCTCGCGGCGGGAAGAATGTGGGGCATGGAGGCCGACGCGCGTGGGTTCGCGGCCGCGGCGGGGGTCGGACCGTTCTTCGCGGTCGAGACGGCGGCGGGCGACGGACCGGGACCGGGGCCGGGACCGGGAGCGGGATGGCGGCGGCTGGGCGAGCTCACCGCGTCGGGTGACGGCGGGGCGAGCGCGGTCGCGGCCGGGGACCGGATCGCGACGGCTCGGCGCTCGCTGGCCGAGCGGGCCGGGGTGCCGCTCGAGCGGGTCGAGACCCGGGTGGCCGGCTCGATCGTGTTCCTCGGGCTGGCCGCGCGGCTGCTCTCGCCGCCGCTGGCTGTGCTCGTGCTGGCCGGCCGCCTCCCGCGCTGGACGGTGGACGGGCTGTGGTGGCGTCCGGTCGAGGGCGGACCCTGGCCGTTGATGGTCACCCTGAGCGACGCCGGAGCCGGCGGCAATGCCGGCAGCGGAGACGACCGGGCCGCGACCGGCGGGGCGGCTCATGCCTACGCCGAGCAGGTGGTGCGGGGTGTCGTCGAGCCAGCACTGGCGGCCTTCGCCACAGCGGCGGGCGTCTCGCGGAAGATCATGTGGGGGAACGTGGCGTCCGGGCTGGTCGGCTCGGCCGGGATGATCGCGGCGGCCCGCCCGGACCTGGCGGCGGCCGCGCGCGCCCTGGCCGCCGAACTGCTGACGATCGAGCCGCTCGCCGGGACGGGTGGGTTCGCTCCTGGCCCGGCCGGCCGGGTCAGGTTCACCCGCCGCTCGTGCTGCCTGTTCTACCGGGTGCCGGGCGGCGGGACGTGCGCGGACTGCGTGCTCACCGCCAGCAGGCGGTGAGCCCGAGCGACGGCGGTGAGCCCGAGCGACGGCGGTGAGCCGACGGCGCTCGGGCGAACCTCAGGCGGTGGCCCGGGCCGCCTCGGAACGGGTGCCCGCCGCCCGGGCGGGCGGCGCGAGCAGGCGCTCGGCCAGCGGCGCGAACACCAGCCCGATCGTCGACCACAACAGGAGCTGGGCCCCGACCGAGTACAGCCGGAACCTGAACAGCACGTCGGCCGGGAAGCCCGGGTAGACGATGCGGCCGGACGGGTCGGTCAGCGGCAGCGGGGTCTCCGTCGCCTGGTTGCCGTACTCCGCCTTGTTCGCGGCCAGGTGACCCACCGCCGGCAGCAGGCCCATCACCACCCCGATCGCCACGGCGAACGCCGCCGCCGACAGCAGGCTGGCCGTCCAGGTGCTCAGCTGGTAGTGGTTTCGCAGCCACTGCCCGAGCACGACGGCCAGGGCCAGGAACAGAATCGAGAAGAACACCATCAGGAGATAAAGGCCGCTTCGGGCCCGGATCGTCTCCTCGTGGCCGATCGCCGGCGGATTCGCCGGATACTTGATGAACGGTACGAGGTAGAAACCGAGAAACCCGCCCGCCGCGACCAGTATCGCCAGGGTGCGGGGCCGCACCGACCCGACGCGGCCCAGGCAGAGCGTGTAGGCGACCGCGAACAACGCGCCCATGGCGGCGCCGAAGGCGATCAGGCCGACCCCGATGCCGACGTCAGCCTGGATGGTCCGGCTGAAGATGTCCGGCCCGGCTGCCTCGACCGGCAGCCCGGCCGCCTTGTCGAGGGCGGCCTGGGCCGCGTCCCGGCCGCTTTCGTAGTCGATGGCCTTGGTGATGAACGGTTCGGCGAATATCCGGCCGAAGATGAATGCGAGCAGGCCACCGAAGGCGCCGGCGACCGCGCCGCGCCACAGAAGCGCTTTTTCCATCGTGTCCAGTGTCCCGGTTCTCGGCTTGCCCGGCCGGAGCTCCGGCCGCGGCGGAAAGGCGTCAGTGGCAGGGGAAGCCGATGAAGTGCCGGGCGTCGTGGACGAACTCGTGGACGTGCATGTCGGCGCCGAAAACCGACGTCGCGCCCTGGTCGACGCCGACGAAGTAGTAGACGAGCAGCGCGAGCAGGGTGGTCCCGGCCAGGTAGAGCGCGCCCCGCGACAGCGGGACGACTACCGGGGTGCTGGTGGCGTCGGTGGGGGGAGCGACAGTCGCCATGAGTGGCCTCCTTCAGGGATCGTGCGTCCCTGTTCGTCGGGGCGGCGCAACGGCGAGGTATCTGACTCGTCATCGTCGGTGACGACAACTAACAGTGGCGCGACCGTGCCGGACTTACACCGGCTTCCCTTACCGTTACGCGGCGCCCAACGATAAACGATCCGGCACCGATGGGTCAACGGGCGCCGGATCGTTCGATTTCCTACCGGGTTGGGGCTAGGCGCGGGGATCCGGGCGCATCGCCGGATCCCAGTTCGCCGGCGACGGGAGACCTGGTGGTCGTTCCTGCCCGTTCCCCCCGCCCGGTCCGTTCTGGCAGTCCGCGCACAGGCCCCAGAACGTCACCTCGGCCTCGTCGACGGCGAAACCCAGGTCGTCCGAGGGCGCCAGGCACGGCGCGGAGCCGATCACGCAGTCGACGTCACGCACCGTGCCGCAGGAGCGGCAGACCAGGTGGTGGTGGTTGTCGCCGACCCGTAGCTCGAACCGGGCCGGGCTGCCGGCCGGCTCGATCCGGCGGGCGATGCCGGCGGTCAGGAAGACGTCAAGGATGTCGTAGACGGCCTGTACGGACAGTGAGCCGAGCCGCTCTCGGGCGGCCCGGACGATCGCGTCGACGGGCAGGTGCGCGCCGGTGCTCAGGGCGGCCAGCACGCCGATCCGGGTCGCGGTCACCCGCAGGCCGGCCAGCCGTAGCCGCCGGGTTGCCTCGTCGCTGTCCATGGCTACAGCCTGCGCCGTTATCTGGACTCGATCAAGAATCTGGATTCAGTCAAGTCTCGATCGATCTGTTCCCTCGACCAGATCAGAGCTGTGGGTGGGGACGGGCCGGGGTGCGCCCCGCGGCACGGCGGCCGCCGGAGCGCTGGTTGCTTCGGATCCGTCGACGGTGTCCGTACCTTCTGTAGCTGGTCCGCTACCACTGGTGCCTCGAGTGGCACGGGGCAGATCGTGCGGCGGAACGGGCGAGAGGAGCGTCGCGTGAGCGGGATCGGGCGGGCTCGGCCTTGGGTGATACCGGTCGTGGTCGTGATCGTTGCCGGTGTGCTGGCCGGCGTCGTCGCCCTCGCGATGTGGGACGGCACGCGCGCGTCCCGAACCGGGCCGGCGCCCGGCGGCCGGGGCCGGGCCGGTTCCGGGGCCGGGGCCGGAGTCGGGGTCGGGGCCGGGATCGTCCGGGTCGATCCGGGCCTGACGCTGATCGCGATGCTGAGCCGGGACGTCCCCCGTTACGCCGCGCCGGGCGGGGCCCGCGCCGGCACCGTCCCGGGCAGCTGGCAGGGGGCGCCGGCGTCGCTGCCGGTGATCGACCAGCGCCCGGGCTGGCTGCGGGTCCGGTTGGCCACCCGCCCGAAGCGACCGGGAGAATGGGCGGAGCCCCCGGTCGCGGAGGGCGGCAGGTTGGCCCAGCGGCCGGGCGGCGACTCGGCCTGGATCGTCCGGTCCGACGCCGTCCTGGTCACCAGCTCCTACCGGATCGTCATCGACACCAGCCGGCACCGGCTCCAGCTCTACGACCGGGGCCAGCAGGTCATGGATGCGCCGGCCGGCGTCGGGACGGATGCGTTCCCGACCCCGACCGGCCGCTACTTCCTGGCTCTGTTCGCGGCGCCGCCGAGCCCCGACTACGGCGCGTTCGTAGTCGTCACCTCGGCCCACTCGGACACGACCACCGACTGGGAGGCCTCCGGCGACGCCATGGTCGCCATTCAGGGTCCGCTCGGCGGCGACGCCGAGATCGGGTCGTCCGGCGCCCAGGTCTCGCGCGGTTGCATCCGGCTGCACGAACCCGACCTGGAACGGCTGCGGATCGTCCCGGCCGGCTCGCCCATAGACATCGTCGCCGGCGACACCTGAGCTGGGCTCAGGGCGTCCGCTCAGGTCGGGTTGACGGCCGTCTCGCCGGCTCCGGCGCCGGCCGGCCGGCCCTCGGGGCGGGCCTTGGACGCCCGGCGGACGCGGGTCTTCTCCGCGTCGGCGTCGTGGATGGTCAGCGCGGCCAGCGCCCCCAGCAGGGCGAGGCCGGAGGAGGTCAGCAGGGCGGCGTGGTAGGCGGTCAGGTTCGCCGTGACCTGGCCGCCGACGTGGTGGTTCACGCCGACGGCGGCCAGGACGGTCGAGAGCACCGCGACGCCGACGGCCGAGCCGAGCTGGCGCTGGGCGTTGAACAGCGTCGAGGCCTGGGCGGTGTCGGCCGGGCTGGTCCGCGCAAACGCGGCCGCCTGCGTCGACACGAACACGTGCGACATCGAATACCCCAGGCCGAACATCGCCAGCCGCATCCACCACAGGTTCGTGCCCGCGCCGACCAGCGACATCAGCCCGGTCATCAGCCCGACGCCGAGCAGGCCGGCGACCATGATCCGGCGCGGGCCCAGAGCCGGGTAGAGGAAGCGGCTGCACAGCTGCGCGCCGATCATGACGCCGATCGCCTCCGGGAACGTGCTCAGGCCGGAGTTCAGCGCCGAGAGGCCCAGGCCGTCCTGGTAGAACAGCGCGACGATGTAGAGGCCGCCCAGGAACGCGGCGGTGGCCAGGAACATCAGCGCGTTGGTGGATCGGAACAGCCGGTCGCCGAACAGGCGCAGGCGCAGCAGCGGCGCGCTGATCCGGAGCTCGAGGGCGACGAGCGCGGCGATCAGCACGGCGCCGACGGCGAGCGCGGTGATGATCAGGGCCGATCCCCAGCCGTGCTCCGGCCCCTCGCTCACCCCGTACATCACCAGCGCGAAGCCGGCCCCGGACAGCAGGAACCCGGCCAGGTCGAACCGGCCGGCGCCCGCCTCCACGTGCTCGGTCAGGAACAGCCGGCCGAAGACCAGCGCGAAGACGCCGATCGGGAGGTTGACCCAGAACACCCAGCGCCAGCTCGCGTCGGTCACCAGGAGCCCGCCGAGCACCGGGCCGAGCGCGGGCGCGAACGCCACCGGCACCGTGAGGATGCTCGAGGCCCGGACCCGCTCACTGGGCGGGAAGGCCCGGAACAGCATCGCCATCCCGGTCGGGGTGAGCAGGCCGCCGCCGATGCCCTGTAAGACCCGGAACCCGACCAGCTCGCTGAAGCTCGTCGCGATCCCACACAGCCCGGAGGCCAGCGTGAACAGCGCGATCGCCGCCAGCAGCGTCCGGCGTGTCCCGAACCGGTCGCCCATCCAGCCCGAGGCCGGGATGACGACGGCCAGGCTCAGCAGGTAGCCGATCGACACCGCGCTCAGCGACGCCGGCGACACGCCGAAGTCGTGCCCGAGCGTGGGCAGCGTGACGTTGACGATCGTGATGTCCATGATCGACATGAACATCGCGGCAACGAAAACCACACTTACGGCTACTTTGGGATTCCGCGGCGAAATACTCACCGCACTACCAATGCTGATGACCATTCTGGCCTTCCCGCCGACGCGCCGCGAACCGCCGGGGACGCCCAACAGTGACGGGCGCCACGCCGACCCGGCTCGTCGGGGCGTCCCGCGCCCACCGCGAGTCACTGATCGAACCTGATTGCTTGACAACGCATATAGTTGTACGATGCAACCATCGTCCCAGCGCGGATCGGCTCAGCCGGCGCGGATCGCCACGGGCACCGCCGGTGGGGTCGGGCCGATTCGGTCAGCTGGGTCGTTCGCGCCGAGGTGGGCTCATGGGCGAGACCGCCCGCGGCCCTGTCGCGCCACACGAGGTCCAGTCCGTCCGACGCCGTCCCCCAGCCAGCCCCGCCGGTGCACCAGGCCCGGTGCGCGTTCGGGCGGGACGGCCCACGACATGTGAGGAGGTTTGGTTGAGCCTCAGCGAGGCCCGACTCGACGTACCGACCGCGCCGCTAGCCCCGGCCAGCCCGGCCGAGCGCCTGCGCCACCGCTGGCTCGACCGGTTCCTGGGCTCGGACCCGGGCCTGAACCGGTTCCGGCTGGCTCTGCACAGCATCATCACGATCGGCCTGGCCATGGGGGCCGAGTGGCTGTTCGTCCGGACGACCCACGCGCTGCAGATCCAAACCCACGGCGCGGTGCTGCCCCCGGCAAGGGCGGCCCTGGTCGCGGCGGCCAACCACCAGTACCTGGTCATCGCCATGATCATGGGCGCGTTGATCGGGATGATCTCGACGTTCGGTGTGGTGGACCCGACGGCGCGGGGCCAACTGGTGTCCATGCTGTTCCTGCCGGTCCCCATGATCCCGATGTTCGCCGTCGGCATCGCGCTCACGCACCACCGGCTGGCCTCGCTGATCGTCATCACCCTCGCGCTGGCCGTCGGCACCTACTGCCGGCGGTTCGGCCCGCGCGGGATGATCGGCGGGATGGTGCTGTTCCTCGGCGAGTTCCTCGGCTTCTTCCTGGGCCAGGCCATCAAGCTGGGCGACCTGGGCTGGCTGTGCGCCGAGATCGGCGTCGGCCTCGCCGTCGCCCTGATCGTCCGGTTCACCCTGTTCTACCCGCGGCCGGCAGCCGACCTGCGGCGGACGCAGCGCTCCTACGCCGCCCGCTCCCGCAAGGTCGCGAAGCTCACGCTGGCCCTGTTCGACGACCCCGCGGCCTCCGAGCGGACCGGGCGGCGCCTGCAGCGCCAGCTCGTCCGGCTCAACGAGGCCGCGCTCATGATCGACGCCCAGCTCGGCGATCCGGCCGCGACGCCGGACGGCTCGTCTGGCCAGCTACTGCACCAGCATCTGTTCGACCTGGAGCTGGCCCTGACGAACGTGGCCCGCTTCGCCCAGGCGATGACCCGGATCACCGTCCCGGGCGACCAGCTGGCCGAGGTGCGCGGCGCGCTGCGCGGCATCGTCGCCCGCGACTACCCGGCGGCCCGGGCTCACGCTCAGGCCCTCATCTCGCTCTCCCGCCAGGCCGAGCGGGATACCGATCCGCGCGCCGACGGGCCGGACCGGACCGTCGTGGTCGTCGTGCACCGCTTCGGCGGTTCCGTGCTGGCGCTGACCGATGCCATGACCGCCTGGCTCGAGCTGGGCTCGCGCCCGGTCCAGGACGACGGCGCGGGCGTGTTCCGGCCTCCGGTGATGCTCTTCGGCGGCTGGCTGCCCGGCTCGGCGGTCACCAGCGCCGCCGCGTCCCTCGAAGGCGGTGACCATCCGTTCGACCGCATTCGGCTCAAGCCCCATGTCCGGGTGGCGATCCAGATGGGCGTGGCCGTCGCGGGCGCGATCGCCCTCGGCGACGTGCTCTCAGGCCGGCGCTTCTACTGGGCGGTCATCGCCGCGTTCATCACCTTCATGGGGGCGAACAACTCCGGCGAGCAGGTCCGCAAGGCGCTGGCCCGGGTCGGCGGCACGCTGGTCGGCATCGTCATCGGCTCGGTCCTCGCGACGGCCGTCGGCCACAACGGCTGGCTGTCGATCCTCGTCGTCCTGGCCGCGCTGTTCTTCGCGCTCTACCTGATGCGGATCAACTACGCCTTCATGGTCATCGGCATCACGGTGATGGTCTCCCAGCTCTACGTCCAGCTCGACGAGTTCTCCAACTCGCTGCTGCGGCTGCGGCTGGAGGAGACGGCGATCGGCGCCGCTGTCGCGATCGTCACGGTGCTGCTGGTGTTCCCGCTGCGGACGCGCCAGGTCCTGCGGGTCGCGATGCGCGGCTACGTGCGTGCCGTCGCGAACCTGGTCGAGCACGCCAGCGCCCGCCTCGTCGGCGATCCGGCCGGCCGGGACGCGACGGCGCGGGCCGACGCCCGCGCCGTCGACGCCGCGTACCAGAGCGTGGTAGCCACGGCGCAGCCGCTGCGGCGCACCCTGCTCGGCGACCTCAGCGAGTCGGTCGGGGAGATGATGCGCCTGGTCACCGCGTCGCACAGCTACAGCCGCAACCTCGTCCATGACGTCGAGAAGGTCGGTCCGCTCGACCTGGACAGCCGGCGGGAGATCAAGGGGGCGAGCGCGACCCTGCACGAGTCCCTGGAGATCATCGCGGGTGCGCTCAACGGTCCCCGCGACGCGACCTACACCCGGTCGGCGGCCCTGTTCGACCGGGCCGAACGCCGCAGCGAGGCACAGGTCGGGACGGTGCACGACGGGCAGTTGGCCATCCGGGACCTGAAGCTCATCGACGGGACGATGGCCCGGCTGGCCGAGACGATGGGCCTGCGGATCGCCGACTTCGACACGGTGCCGCTGACCAACGGCTGAACGGGCGCGGCGGCCCGGCGGGGCCGCCAGGGCTGGCCACGTTGACAACATCGTCCTCCTGGCCGTACCGATGTGATGCGCGCAAGCGCTAGCCTCCTGTTCTCCGCCAGCGGAGCCTGCCGTCCCGGGAAGGTGATCGACATGTCGGGTACCGGCGGGCCCGTGGCCGCGAGCGATACGCCGGCGGCCGGCGGTTGTCCCTGCGGGGCCTGCGAGCGGCGCCGGGCCGCGGCGGCCAGCGCGCCCGCGGCGGCCGCTCCGCCCGCGGCGGCCGCTCCTCCGTCCGCGTCGACCGTCCCGACCGTCCCGACCGTCCCGGCCGCCCCGGCGGCTCCCGCCCGAGCGGAGTCCCGGGCCCGGCCGGAGCCCGCGCTCGCGCCGCGGAAGCTGGCGCCCAGCGCGGCCCGTGGCGGCCGCCCCCGCCGGCGCGCCCTCGCGTGGGAATGGGCCCGCGGCCGCGTTCCGACCGTCGCGCTCATCCTGGCGATCCTTGCCATCGGCGTCGGCGCCGTGGCGACCTTGGGCGTTCCCGGTTCCGACCCGCCGAGCCGGACCGCCGCGGCCGCCCGGCCGAGCACCGCCGGGTCCGGGTCGGGGTCCGGGCCCGCGGCCCCGGACCCGGCGCGCGCCGCCGCCGCCCAGACTGTGGCGAGCCCGGCGACCAAATTCGGCCAGGCGGTCGACGTCGGCCAGAACGGGCACCCGAGCGGGACGATGGTGGTCGACCGGCCCAGCCCGGCCGCCCAGGTCGCCGGGGTGACGCCAGCGGGCGGAAAGTACCTCAGCTTCCGGGTGACGGTGCGGGCCCAGCGGGACGGGATGGTCTACAACCCGCTGTACTTCAGCGTCATTGGCCCGGACGGCACGCGATACGCCCCCGTCGTCGGCGGCGGCCGCGAGCCTCGGCTCGACCCCGGCGTCCTACCGGCCCGCTCGCAGGTCAGCGGCTTCGTGACCTTCGAGGCGCCGGTTCGGGGCACCCTCGTCTACGCGCCCGGCCCGAGCGCGCCGACGGCCCGCTGGAGCTACGCGGGCTGACCTACCGGGGCGCCCGCGCCGCCTCGACACCGGACGGTTTGCGGAGCAGGATCCGCGGGGCCCTCCATCGTCAACGGGCCGAAGCGCTCACGGCGGCTTTCCTTGCTCCGGTCACCGTCCGTTGAAGACGTTGGCCGGTGCGGTCGGGGGGACCGGTGTCGCAGCCGGGTCGGGAACGCTCGGCGTGCGGCCGGCGGCGCGCGCGGCCCGGGCTTCGGCCAGGAACTCCCGGGTGAACAGGGCGGTCAGGACGGCGACGCCGGCCCGGTGCACGCGGATCTCGCTCCGGTTGATCTCGCCGACGAGCCGGATGCGGCGGCCGTCCGGCGTCCCCCGGCCGTAGGCGTCCTTGACCCGGCCGCGCCCGGTGACGCGCAGGTCCCACTGGTCGATCGTGGCGTCGTCCGGGATCAGCAGCTTGAGGACGGCCTTCACCAGATCGACGTGGACCTCAACGTCGCCGGGCGGGATGGAGGGGGAGCGGAGGTCGAGTACGGCGCCGCCGCGCCGGACACGGACGTCGAAGCATCGTGCCGTCGTCCAGTGGCCGAGCTTGCGGACTGTGCTGCCGAACGCCTGGACGCGGACGGGCGGGTCGGCGGTCACAGCGGTCATCGCGTTCTCCTACAGTTGGATACGGGCGTCCCGCCGAGTATCTCGGTAGGACTAACTTCTCGTCTGGACGAGATATTAGAGGAGGCGAGATAGTTTGTCGATGGACGACGAGCGGGCTCAGCGTGAAGAGGCGGTGCTCGCCTCGGTGGTCCGGATCATCGCGAGCGCGATCCTCTACAGTCACGAGGTCTCGGAGAAGATCGGGCTCGGCCCGAGTGACGCCCAGTTCCTGACCCTGCTGGAGGTACACGGCCCGCTCACCCCGGGCCGGCTCGCGGAGCTGTCCGGCCTGCGTACCGGCACCGTGACGGGTGTCCTCGACCGGCTGGAGCGGGTCGGCTACGTCCGCCGGGAGCGTTCGGCCGACGACCGGCGCAAGGTGATCGTCACCCGGGTCGAGGAGCGGATCGCGGCCGACATGGGGGCGCACTACGGGCCCAAGGCTCTCGCGCTCCAGGCGGTCCTGGACCACTATTCGGACGCCGAGCTGGCCATCGTCGCGGATTTCGCCGCCCGGCTCGCCCAGACCTGAGCCCGGCGCCCTCGGGTTAGGGTTCGCGGCGCTCAGCTCCCGACGGCGAGTCCTCCCCGTCCCCCAGTCGGCGCAGGTCGTCCGCGACAAGCCACTCGATCGTGCGCAGCACCAGCGCGATCCGCCCGACCTCGCTCAGCCCGCCCGTCCGCGCCTCGCCCGTCCGCGCGGCTTCGACCTCCTCCGCCCGCGCGACGACTTCCCGCAGCTTCTCGCCGGACGCCTTGAGCGCTTCGCGCGATGTCGAGCGCCCGGGCGAGGCGGTCGTGGGCCACAACCGCTGTGGTAGCGGACTCGCGAGTTTGAGTTCTTCGGGGTCGGTGTGACTCTCGCGGAAGTACTCGGCCGCGGCTTGGGCCACGGTTCGGGTCAGCTCGGACGCGACCGGGCGGGGAAGATGCCCTGCCGGGACATCGCGGCTGACGAAGCGGAGACGACCGCCCTGCTCCCTGACGATCAGGCTGAACGCCTTACTGTCCTTCGACAGTTTGTCAAGCATGATGATCGCAAGAAGTGGATGAATCCTGAGGGTGTCAACTACTTCCCGCAGCGACAGACCCTTGAGTTCAAAGGCCGGAATCGAGCCCGTCTTGATCCAGCGGTCGACGAGCTCCCCGCTCGCGGCCGACAGGCTCAGGAGGTCGGTGGACGCACTGGCCGCGCGTTCACTCGAGATGTCGGGTATAGCGCGGATCTGATGCGTTGCCGCCGCGAGTGTCTGCTCATTCATCGATGGCCGGCCAGTCCAATCCGAGATCCCTGCCCAGGGCCCGTTCGAAGCCAAACGCGTCGGCCTCGACGGGTTGAGTGGCGTATGTATCGTAGTCGGTTCCGTCCGCTGGCTCGTGGTAGGTCTCTATGTTCGCGGCCCAGGATCCCGCCTCTGGATGCTCGTCGAGCCGCCCTTTGGCGACCTCGTATTGATACGCGTGGCGCATCTCATGGACGAGGGTGGCCAACGTGGTCGGGAGGTCTTCTCTGTCGCTGACGTGGATGACGTGGCCGAACTTGTCGACCGAGTGGCCGCCGTACCCCGCCATCTCTGTCGGAATGACGGCGACGTGCGGCAGTCGCATCGCCTCGGCGATGTCGCCGCCAATGGCTTCGATGAGGTCGCGCCGGTCGGCCGGGCGCGCCGCGTCCCAGTCCTTCGGCCTTACCGAGTCAACGTACGATCGCACGACATCGGTCACTCGCCCGAGCAGGCGACCTTCATGAGAGGCGATCTCGATCGATTTCTGTTCGTGGATCTCGAAACCCGCGCTACCCGTAGTCGCGCCCGCGTCGGCCGATGGGTCAGGTCGATCACCCTTCGCCCGCCGCGGCGGGGGGTCGAGGAGGCTGGCCTTGGCCCACAGGGACCGTTCGGCGACGCCCCGTTCGGGCGGGGGCGGTCGACCGGCTTGGTCGGGCCGGTCGCGGATCGGCCAGGGCCGGTGGTCGGACGGCGTCACGAGGCCGTCGGGCCGGGCGTGAGCGCGAACAGCATCGTCCGAAACCCCCGTCCGCCGCGCTACTGATCGGCCACGCTCAGAATATCCGCGGACTTCGGTCAAACTTCACGAATGCGCATTTCCGCGCCGCGCTGGGTGGGGCCGGTCCGGGAACCGGGCCGCCCTACAACGCGAGCAGGACGGCCGCGGTCAGGGCCGCCGCGACGCCCGTCCGTTGCCGGGCGTCGAGGCGCTCGGCCAGCAGCGACTGCGCCAGCAGCACGACGACGATCGGGTAGAGGCTGACCAGGACCGAACTCGTCGCCAGGTCCGAGCCGCGCGCCGCGAGCAGGAACAGCAGGTTGGCCGCCATGTCGAGAAGCCCCGACACGACGATCAGCCACCAGCCGCCAGGGGCGTGCTCGCCGCGCCGGACGAACAGGGCCGGTCCGAGCAGGAGCAGTGAGCCGCAGCGCGCCCCGACGAGCGGCCAGACCCCGGACCCAGCCGGCGCGGCGTGCAGGAACACGAAGAACAGGCCGAACCCGATCCCGCTGACCAGCCCGTACAGCGGGCCGCGGGCGGTCCGCCAGCGCGGCGCGGCCCGCGAGTCCGGGCCCGGCGACGTCGCGGATCCTGAGTCCGGTGCCGCGCCGGCGTCGTCCCGGTCGGCCGTGCGCGGCGCGGTCAGGACGACGGCGAGCGCGGCGACGACGATGCCGACGATCGCGACCGGTCCGAGGGCCGTACCCGTGACCAGTCCGATCGCGACCGGGACGGCCGCGCCGACGACGGACGCGGCCGGCGCGACCACGCCCATCGGCCCGACCGCCAGCGCACGGAAGTACAGGACGAGGCCGACCGCCGCGCATGCGCCGCCGGCCGCGCCCAGCAGCATCGCCCGCCCCGAGAACTCGGTGCCGACGAGGAGGGCCACCGGCAACAACGGAATCAGTCCGACCGTCTCGGCCAACGCCGCCACCCTTGCCGCTGGCCGGGCCCGCGTGGCCAGCCCACCGGCGAAGTCCGCCACTCCGTATGACAGTGCCGCTCCGAGAGCGAACTCGACCGCCATCTCAACCCTCTATGTCAAGTAATTTGTACCTTAGGTCCAACGAAGTGGACTGTGGGCGATCATATGGATCGCCGCCCGTTCGGTGCAACCAAGTGGACTACGTAGTCCATCCAAGTGTCCGGTGGTCGACCAGCTGGGCCCGATTTGCCGTACGCTGGCCGGCATGCAGGAGCCCGGCGACGTCGCCCTGGCCATCGGGCGCAATGTCCGCGCGCTGCGCCAGAAGCGCCGGCTGTCGATCGATGCGCTGGCCGGCCAGGCCGGAGTGAGCCGGGGAACGGTCCTGCAGATCGAGGGCGGCCGGGGTAACCCCGGCATCGCCACTCTGGTTCACCTGGCCGAGGCGCTCGGGGTCGGGGTGGCCTCGCTCATCGACTCCGGTCGCGATCCCAAGATCACGATCTCCCGGCGGGAGTCGGCCGCCGCGCTGTGGAGCTCGCCCGCCGGCAGCAGCGCGGTGTTCCTGCTGGGCGTCGACCCGCCCGACTCGGTCGAGCTGTGGGACTGGACGCTCAAGCCGGGCGACTCCTTCACCGGTGAGCCGCACCCGCCCGGCACGCTGGAGCTGCTGCACGTCCTGACCGGGGTCCTGGAGGTCAGCCTCGGCCAGGGCCTGGTCGGCCCGGACAGCTCACCGGTGGTGACGGCGACGCTCGGTCCGGGCGACACCGCCCTGTTCGAGGCGCGCGCCCCGCACCGCTACGCCCACGCCGACGGCGACGTCACCCAGTTCTGCATGACCATCATCCAGCCCGGCGACACCGGGCTCATCGGGCCGCCGCGCGAGATCTCCCCGGCCGAGGGCGGCGGAACCGCCGAGGGCGGCGGAACCGCCGAGGGCGGCCCGGCCGCTCGGGGCGAACATCGGTGACTTCCTGGGGGAACGGGCGTGCTGGACGGGCCTGATCGTGCGGGTGCGCCAGTGCGACCGGTCAGGAGCCGTGCTGCCAGGAGGCGAGGTACTCCTCCTGAGCCGGGGTCAGGACGTCGATGGCCAGGTCCATCGTGGCCAGCTTGAGCCGGGCGACCTCCTTGTCGATCTCGGTCGGCACCTCGACGACGCCGGGAGCGAGAGCCTGCCAGTTTTTTGTCAGCCACTCGGCGGTGAGGGCCTGGTCGGCGAACGACATGTCCATGACGGCGGCCGGGTGGCCTTCGGCCGCGCCCAGGTTGGCCAGCCGGCCCTCGGCGATCAGCAGGAGCCGGCGGCCGTCCGGCATCAGGTACTCGTCGGTCTGGTGGCGGACGCGGCGGGGCGGGGCGACGGCCAGCTCGGCCAGGGTGGCCACGTCGATCTCGATGTCGAAGTGCCCGGAGTTGGCGAAGATGGCGCCGTCGCGGGCCAGCTCGAAGTGCTCCCACCGCAGCACGTCCCGGTTGCCGGTGACGGTGATGAACACGTCGCCCAGCGGGGCGGCCTCGATCATCGGCAGGATCCGGAAGCCGTCCATCGCGGCCTCGAGCGCCTTGGTCGGGTCGATCTCGGTGACGATCACGTTGGCGCCCAGGCCCTTGGCGCGCGAGGCCACGCCCCGCCCGCAGTAGCCGTAGCCGGCGACGACGACGGTCTTGCCGGCCAGCAGCGTGTTCGTGGCGCGGAAGATCGCGTCCAGGGTGGACTGGCCGGTGCCGAACCGGTTGTCGAACATGTGCTTGGTGTCGGTGTCGTTGACCGCGACGACCGGGAAGCGCAGTGCGTCCTCGCGGGCCATCTGGCGCAGCCGGATCACGCCGGTGGTCGTCTCCTCGCAGCCGCCGCGCACGCCGGCCAGCACGTCGGTCCGGCTGGTGTGCAGCGTGTTGACCAGGTCGCAGCCGTCGTCGAAGACCATGGCCGGGGCCGTGTCGAGGGCGGAGTTGATGTGCGCGTAGTAGCCGTCTCGGTCGACGCCGTTACGGGCGAAGGTGGACACGCCGTACTCGGCGACCAGCGCGGCGGCCGTGTCATCCTGGGTCGAGAGCGGGTTCGACGCGCACAGGGCGAGGCTCGCGCCGCCGGCGGCCAGCGTCCGCATCAGGTTCGCGGTCTCCGTCGTGACGTGCATGCAGGCCGCGATCGAGACGCCCTCGAACGGGCGCTCGCGGGCAAACCGCTCACGGATCTGGGCCAGCACCGGCATCGAGTGGTCGGCCCATTCGATGCGGGCCCTGCCGTCGGCGGCCAGGGCCAGGTCGGTGACGTCGTGCTTCGGCAACTCGGGGTGCTTCGGCAACTCGGGCATTGCGCCGTCTCCCATCGTGGAACGCGTCCGGTGGATCGCGTCGATGCGGCCACGCTCGCCGTTGCTCTGTCTGGACGTCAAACTAGCTGACATCATTTTGTCAGGACTGGGCGCCGGGATCGGCCGCCCAGCGGGCCGGAGCGGGCCGCGCTGCCTTGACATCATCGTGTCAGGGCTGGAGCCTGCTCGGGTGCGTGACGTCCTCGACGAGATCCGGGTCCGGATGCGCTCCGTGGCCGGGCGCCGGCTGCCGATCGCCCAGGCCGCCGACCGCCTCGGTACCACGCCGCGGATGCTGCGCTACCGCGAGTCGCTCGGCCTGATCACCCCGGCTCGCAGCGCCGCCGGCCACCGCGAGTACGGCGAGCGGGAACTGGTCGCCGCCGCCTACGCCGACGCGCTGGAGCACCACTATGGCGTCGGCCCGAGCGAGATCGCCTTCGCGCTGCGGGTCCTGCGGGACGCCACCGTGGCGACCGACGTGCGCACGCTCGGCCAGCTCTCGCTCCGGATCGCCCCGCCCGTTCGCGACGCCCTCGACTTCGACGCCCAGAAGGCCCGCCGCCTCCTGCGCATCCCCCGCTGACGGCGGGCCGCGGGCAGGTCCGTGGATCAGGCGTCGAAGCCGGAAAACGCCTTCGCCTCGGCAATCACGCCGGGCCATCCGGGCCGTTCTTGGTCAGCCGGTGGCGCCGGGCTGTGGCGATCCGGGGGCGGGCGCGTCCACGGTGATGTTCCTCTTGCTGGACCCCGACCGCCCCGCCTGATCGGTGACGGTCACGATAATCAGATAGTTACCTGGCGACGTGTACCTGTGTTGCACCAGCTTGGCCGGATCGGTCAGCACATCGGGATTCGAGCCGTCGTCCCATGTAATGGTGACGTCCTTGATCGGGGTGCTGCCCGGGTGAGACGCCGAGACGTTCGCTGTCAGGGTGAGCGGCGCAGTGCCCCGTATAGGGCTGAGGTTGAGGCTCGCGGTCGGTCCCGTCCCGGAGACAGGAGGGGGGGCGGTGCTGGGCGCACCACTTGGCGCCGTCGTCGGTGGTTCCGGAGGAACCGGCCCGGCGCTCGGCGCGGCCGGCTCGCTACTGAGCGGGCTGGCCGGAGATTCAGAAGCGGCCGGCGTCCTGGAGCGGCTCGTTGTCGAGGAGGAGCCAGGACCGCCCGTCGGCGCCGGGCTTGGCGCGGAGGCCGAAGGCGCCGGGTATCCCGGTGTGGTGGAGTTCGACGCCGACGGGAAGGTGCCGGGCCGGGGCGATAAGGATTGCGTCGCCGCGGCCGGGAGCAGGTAGACAACCGTGACCAGCCCCGCAACCATGATGGTGGCGCCGGTCAACACCAGATACCGGGTTCGCCGCCGGCGCGGGCGCCCCGGCGTCGGCGGTGAGTCTGGCGCGGGGGCCTGGCCCGCGGCGGGATCAATGGTCAGCTCGGAAACCATGGCAGGTGCCGGCTCGACGCCGCCCGCCCGCTGACGTGCGACCTTGCTGCTTTCTGTGGAGTCCACCCTCGGCGCAAACTGTTTGAATGTTGGGCTGTCAGGATAATCCTTGGCGGCGATCATCCGTATCTTGTTGGCGCCGCCTGCCAGTATCCCGTCGCTGAGCGCCTTGCTGACGTCGCGCCAGAATGCCAGTGGCCTGTCGAAGTTCGGCGTCTGTCCCACCGGGAAACCAGCTCTGTGCAATATCGAGGTAGCGGAACCCTGGCACCAGTACATGCTGGCTAGAGCGTTCTGCTCATCGTCCGTAAGACCGTTCAGTTTACTCGTCCTCCCCGTACGAGCGATGGGGCAGCGCCTTCGTTGTTCGCTGGCAAGCTTTGGGCGCCCCATCTTTCGGTCACCGTACCGGTACGGGTGCCCGACGCCTCGCATCCTATGGTGGTCGATCCGTGGAATGAGCAGTGGGGTCGCCCCGGGCATACTTCTGTTCACAGACCCGATGCAAACCGCCGACCTCCTCCCGAATGGCCTTGGCTCGGGTATGGTCCGGACCATGTCATTTCCAATGTCTCCGGGTTGACCGGATACCCTGGTTAGTCCGACCCGTTTGGCGCGGCGCCGCGGTGACCGTTCGGTGTTTTCGCAGGTTGCGGACAAGAGGCTGCGGGATCAGCCGTGAGTGGTGGTCGAACGCCGGACTCGGGCGGTCGCTCGGCGCGCGGGTGGACAGTGTCCCGTGGGTGGCGATAGGACATCTGCCCGGCCCGCGCGTCCACTGTCCCGCGTGGCGTGCTCACGGTCGCTGTGCTCACGATCGACGCGCTCGCTCTCGGCGGACACGCCGCGCATTCCGGGACAGGCCGCCGCATTCCGGGACAGGCCGAGGTAGGGCGGGAAACGAAAAAGGGAAGGGGAGAGGCCCCTTCCACATCTAACGTATAGCACACGGGGGGGCTTGCGGCAAGACCCCGGTCGTGCCGCACAATCGCGGACCGTAGGTGAACCCACGGAATTCGGAGTCGCGTGAACCCCCTCGCCACCAGCGTCTTTGACCTGCCCGAGCGGCTGGCCGCCAAGGCCGACCCGGCCCTGGTCGCCGCCGACGAGCGGCACTTCGCCGCGATCGCCGAGACCCTCCAGCGGTCGATCGACGAGCTGACCGCGCGCCTGGAGGCCGAGCGCCAGGCCCCCGGCGGCCTCGGCCGGGCGGCCATGGACCGGGACCTGGAGGTCTACCGGCTGTCCGCGCGCCTGCGCGCCCTGCGCCGCTTCGGCCTCGACCTGTGCCTGGGCCGGATGGTCCGCGACGGCGATCCCGAGCCGGTCTATGTCGGCCGGCTCGGCCTCACCGACAGCGACGACCGCCGGCTGCTGCTCGACTGGCGCACCCCGGCGGCCGAGCCGTTCTTCGGCGCGACCCACGCCAACCCCATGGGCCTGGCCAGCCGCCGCCGCTACCGGTGGGCCCGCGGCCGGATCAGCGACTACTGGGACGAGGTGTTCAACACCGAGGCCCTGGCCGAGGGCCGGTTGCCGAGCACCGCCGCCCTCGACGACCAGTCCGCGTTCATCGCCAGCCTGGGCGGCGCCCGCACCTCCCGGATGCGCGACGTGCTGGGCACTATCCAGGCCGACCAGGACGCCATCATCCGGGCCAGCTCGCGGGGCGCCCTCGTCGTCGACGGCGGTCCGGGCACCGGCAAGACCGTCGTCGCGCTGCACCGCGCCGCCTACCTGCTCTACGCCGATCCCAGGCTGCGCAACCGGCGCGGCGGCGTCCTCGTCGTCGGCCCGCACCAGCCCTACCTGTCCTACACGGCCGACGTCCTGCCGAGTCTGGGCGAGGACGGCGTCCAGACGTGCACGCTGCGCGACCTGGTCGCCGAGGGCGCGGCCGCGCCGGCCGAGGCCGACCCGGCCGTGGCCCGCCTGAAGGCGTCGGCCGAGCTGGTGGACGCGATCGAGACGGCCGTCCGCTTCTACGAGGAGCCGCCGAGCACGGGGATGACCGTCACGGTCGGGACAACCGAGCTCTGGCTGGGCGCCGAGGACTGGGCCGAGGCGTTCGACGCCCCCGACCCCGGCACCGCGCACAACGAGGCGCGCGCGGCGATCCTCGAGCACCTGGTCACGATCCTGGCCGACAAGTCCAGCGCCGGAGCCGGCGTCGGCCCGGACGGCGAGGAAGCGGATATCCGGCCGGTGCTGGCCGCGCTGCGGCGCAACAAACCGCTGCTGGCCGCGCTTAACCGGGCCTGGCCGCTCGTCGAGGCGACCGACCTCGTGGGCGACTTGTGGTCCGTCCCCGCCTACCTGCGGAAATGCGCTCCCTGGCTCAGCCGCGAGGACGCCGGGAAACTGCGGCGCCCGAGCGGGGCGGCCCAGGCCTGGACGACGTCCGACCTGCCGCTGCTGGACGCGGCCCGGCGGCGTCTCGGCGATCCGGAGACGGCCCGCCGGGCCCGCCGCCAGGCGGCCGCGCTGGCGGCGGAGCGCGAGCGCATGTCCCACGTCGTCGACAACATCCTGGCCGCCGACGACGACGGCGAGGGCGCGGTGCGGATGCTGCACGGCGAGGACATGCGCGAAGCCCTGATCGACCAGGACGCGGCGGAGCGCCTCGACCCGGACCTGCTGGCGGGGCCGTTCGCGCACATCGTGGTGGACGAGGCGCAGGAGCTCACCGATGCCGAGTGGCGGATGCTGCTGGCCCGCTGCCCGTCCCGCAGCTTCACCGTCGTGGGCGACCGGGCCCAGGCCCGGCACAGCTTCACCGACTCCGCGGGCCGGGCCGAGACGTGGCGCGACCGGCTGAGCCGGGTCGGCTTCCACGAGATCAACCAGGCGACCCTGAGCATCAACTACCGGACGCCGGCCGAGGTCATGGCCGAGGCCGAGCCGGTCATCCGGGCCGTGCTCCCGGACGCCAACGTCCCGACGTCCATCCGAAGTGGCGGCCAGCCCGTCCACCACGGGTCCACCGCCGAACTGAGCGCGATCGTCGACGCGTGGCTCGCCGAGCAGCCCGACGGGATTGCCTGCGTCATCGGCGACTCGACATTCCGTCCCCGCCCCCGGGTCCGCTCGCTGACTCCGGAGCTGGCCAAGGGGCTCGAGTTCGACCTGGTCGTCCTGGTCGACCCGGACGCGTTCGGGACGGGCATCGAGGGCGCCGTCGACCGGTACGTGGCGATGACCCGGGCGACCGGGCGGCTGGTCATCCTGACGAGCCCCGGCCCGGCCGGCGCTCAGGCCGAGTCCGGCCCGACCGTCCCGTAGGTCATCTCGCCCTCCAGCAGGTAGGGAGGGCACCGTCCGTGTCGGTGGGACGACATCACCCGTGCCGCGCGCCGTCTGGCGGTCGCGCTCGCCACCCGATATAACGACAGCCGCGATATCGCCCCCTGCAACCAGAGAAACACCAGGAGTGTCAATAGGAGGGCTTCTCATGTCTGCCTCCCCGCGGGGACCCCGTCTCCGGCTGGCCCGTTTCCGGCGGGCCCGCCGCCTCGGCGCCGGCGCCGCCGTCTTTGCCAGCGCGGGCCTCATCGTCGGCCTGAGCATCTCGCCGGCCGCCGCCATCGGAACCCCGGCGGCCATCTGTCCCAGCGGCCAGGTCTCCCACGTCGAGCAGCCGGACTACCCGGTCCCGCCCGGGCACCCGCGGGAGCTCAGCGCCGGCTTCTACGCCCGTTCCGGCGGCTTCGCCCCGCCGGACACCTACTTCCTCTGCCGCACCGTGGCGGGCTCGGGGCCGAGCCAGCCGCTGCTCAAGCTGTTCACCGGCACCTGTCCATTCGGCTACCTGCCCTTCGGCGTCCCCGACGAGCCGGGCACCTTCGGGCCCCCGGTCACCGTCACCTGGGGCACCTGGCTGCCGGGCGGCTGGTACGTCCTGGGCCACACCAGCGACCCGGCCTCGCGCGACGGCTGGCGGACGGTGTGCTGGACCCCGTTCAAGCCGGCCGGGGCGTCCTGACCGGTGCCAGACCCGCCGGGCCGGGCCCTGCTCTCGCCCGCCCTGGCGTCCGGTTCCGGCCGACCCGGCGTCAGCCTGACGCGGGGCCGGCCTCCGCCGCCAGCAGGACGCTCAGCGCCTCGGCCCGGCCGCCGTCGACCTCGACGATCTTCGACCGGGACGTCGTTCCAGTGACGATGCGCACCGCGCGCCGGTGGACGCCGAACGCGGCGGCCAGTGCCTCGACGACCGCCGCGTTCGCCTTCCCGTCCACCGCCGGGGCCCGGACGCGCACGACGAGCACGGGCGGCTCGTCGAGGCCATAACGGCCGCCGACCGCGTCCCGCCGGGCCCCGGGCCGCACTCGTACCGTGATGCGCACGCTATGAGCGTCCCACCGGCCGGTCGGATCAGCTGTCCGCCATGTCGGCGTAGCGGCGCGCTTCGGCCAGGTGAGCGCGCAGCTTGTCGCCGTCGGCGGGCACGGCGTCCTGGCTCGTCCAGCCGGGCGTCGCGTACACGTTGGCGTAGGCGGCGGTGTCGCGCTGGAAACGCCAGCCCTCGGCCAGCGGGCCGACGTCGACGGTGTCGTAGCCGATGTCGTTCAGGAACGCCGTGACGACCGCCTTCGCCTCGACGTCGTCGCCGGCGATCGCCAGCGACGAGCGGTCGGCGGCACCGGCCGGGCGGGCCAGCGACAGCAGGTGCTTGTAGAAGATGTTGTTGAAGACCTTCACGACCTTCGAGCCGAGCAGGTGGCGCTCGACGAGCTCGCTGGTCGTGGTCGACTCGTCGTCCAGCTCGGGGATCTGGCCGTCGCGCTCGGGGTAGTAGTTGCAGGTATCCAGGACGATCTTGCCGGTCAGGGGCGCGGCCGGGATGTCGGGCAGCGCCCCCAGCGGGACCGTCACCACCACCAGGTCGCCGGCTTCGCCGGCCTCGGCCGCCGTGCCGGCCCGCGCGCGCGGGCCGAGTGGGTCGACCAGCTCCTTCAGCGTGTCCGGGCCTCGGGAGTTGCTCAGGACCACGTCATAGCCGGCGGCCACGGCTAGCTGGGCCACGGTCGACCCGATGTTGCCGCTTCCGATCAAGCCAATCGTCGTCATGCTGGCGACAACCCGGCCGCGTCGTCGTGGATTCCGCGGCCGACCGCCGTCGGCAACCTTCCGGGCCGCGGCCAGCCAGGCCGCGGCCAGCCAGGCCGCGGCCTACCGTGCAGCGACGAGCTCCCGCTCCGAGGGTCTCGCCCGGCAGGAGGCCGCCGCGGCGCTCGACGAGGTCTCGTTGTACTGGGCGACACGGGTCGGCGCGGGCCGGCCAGCAGGATCGGAAGACGGAGCGGAGGGATCGATGCGGCGCAGCGCGGGACTACTGGTGTTCCGGACGAGCGGGGATGTCCTCTATGCGCTGGCCGGGCATATGGGCGGTCCGTTCTGGGCCCGGCGGGACGCGGGGGCCTGGTCGATCCCGAAAGGCGAGTATGGCGACGGTGAGGACCCGCGTGCCGCCGCCCGACGTGAGTTCGCCGAGGAGATGGGTTCCCCGCCGCCCGACGGCGAGTGGATCGAGCTGGGCGAGGCTCGCCAGTCGGGCGGGAAGCGGGTCATCGCCTACGCCGTGCGCGGCGAGTTCGACGCGGCCCGGGCGGTCAGCAACACGTTCGAAATGGAATGGCCGCGCGGCTCGGGCCGCGTCCAGTCGTTCCCGGAAATCGACCGGGCCGAGTGGTTCGACGAACCGACCGCGCGGGCGAAGCTCGTCCAGGGCCAGGTCGTCTTCCTCGACCGTCTGGCCGAGTATCTGCGCCGCGGCTGAGCCCAGCCCGCGCCGGCCAGCCCGGTCGGGTGTTCGGCGCGAATGCCCGGCTGGCTCAGCGCGACGCCGGTGTGGGGCTGGACTCGGCCGCGGCGGCCGTGGTCCCGGCGGCCGCCGGCGGGGTGGTGACGGCGGCCGTCGTCACCGGCGCGGTCGGGGTGGTGGCCGGCTGTGTCGTCGCCGGTCCGCTGGTCGTCGGCGGCGCGCTGGACGGGGTGGCGCGCGGCTGGGTCGCGGTGGCCGCCGGGGTGGTGTGCGAGCTGGTCGGCCGGGAGCCCGAGGACTGCTGCGTCGGGCCAGACCCGGCCGAAGCGGTCGTCCCGGTGCCCGCGCTCTGCGCGGGAGCGCTGGTCGCGGCGGGCGAGTCGCCGCCGGTGCCGCCTCCGCCGCCTCCGCCGCCACCGCGGAGGGCCGCGGCGACGCCGATCCCACCCGCGATCAGCAGGACGACGACCGCGGCGATGACCAGTAGGCGGCCCCGGCCCGACCAGGGCGATGACGCCCCGGCGCCGGCCGCGTAGTCCTCCCGCGCCGCGGGCCGGGCAGGCGGCCCGTAGCCCGTCCGTGAGCCGGTACCCGTCGGACGGTCGTAGTCCGACCTCGGGCCGTAACCGGGGCCGTAGCCGGCACCGGTCTCGTAGCCGGCGCCAGGGCGCCGGCCGGTGCCGCTGCCGGTACTGGTCTCGTAGTCCGGGCCGGCGCCGCGGCTCGTGCGCGTGTCGTAGCCCGTCCCCTGGCCCGCGCCGTAGCCCGGTTTGGCCCCGTAGCCGGCGTCAGCGCCGTAGCCGGCATCGCTGCCGTAGCCGGCCGGCGCGCTCCCGCCGCCCGGCGGCGTGGAGTCGAACGGCATCACGGCGGTCAGCCCGGCCTCGGTCGGCGACTGCGCGTCCAGGTCGGCCAGCCGGCGCTCCAGCTCGGCCGCGGTCGGGCGCTGGGCGGGGTCCTTCGCGAGCGCGGCCCGCACCAGCGGTGCCAGCGTCGCCGGTACGTCGGTCAGGTCGGGCTCGCCCCCCAGCAGCCGCCCGATCATCGTCTCGGGCCGGCCGGCGCCGAACGGCGGGCGCCCGGTCGCCGCGAACGCCACGCACGAACCCCAGGCGAAGACGTCCGCCGGCGGCCCGACCCGGGCGCCCTGCAGCTGCTCGGGCGCCATCCACTGGGGTGTGCCGATCACCATGCCGGTCCGGGTGTGGCTGACCGAGTCCATCGCGCGGGCAATGCCGAAGTCGATGACCTTCGGCCCGTCCCAGGACAGCAGGATGTTGCTCGGCTTGAGGTCCCGGTGGACGACGCCGGCGGCGTGGATCGCCACCAGCGCGTCGGCCAGGCCGACCGCGAGCCCGGACAGCACCCGCCCGGTCAGCGGCCCGCGGTCGCGGACCGCGTCCGACAGGCTGATCCCCTCGACGTACTCCGACGCCATCCACGGCCGCGGCCCGTCCGCGTCGGCGTCGACGAGGGCCGCGATGGACGGCCCGTGCACCCGCCGGGCCGCCGCGACCTCCTGGCCGAAGCGGCCCCGGAACTCCGGGTCGTGGACCAGCCCGGGGGAGGGGACCTTCACCGCGACCGGGCGGCCGTCCTCGCCGAAGCCCAGGTAGACCGTGCCCATCCCGCCCGAGCCGATCCGGTTGGCCAGGCGGTACGGCCCCATCCGCGGCGGGTCGTCCGGGCTCAGAGGCGTGAGCACGTCTCCCCCTTCGTCGCGGGCACGGGCGGCGCGGGTCCATGGCGGCCCGCGCTCTGCGTGATCCAAGGTTAACGGGCCGCCCCGCCACCCGGTCGCCCGACCGCCCCCGATCCCGCCCGCGCCCTCCCCGGCCTGTGCCGCCGCCCGAGGCTCAGGTGTGTTGACGGTGCTCCGATCGCGGACGTCGTGGCCTTGGGTGGTCTCCCGACCTTCCCTCCGGCCGGCCGTCGGGCCGGCCCCGACGGCAGTGGGCAGACGGTCAGCGGCCGGTATAGCCGCCGGTGTCGATGTCCTGGATGAGAGTCGGCCCGGTCGGCGTCCAGCCGAGCAGTTCCCGGGTTGCCGTACTGGTCGCCGAGAGGTCGCGGGCGAAGAACATACCGATCCAGCCGAAGTGGCTCTCGACGTCCGCGGGCGCGATGGACGCGACGGGCAGGTCGAGGGCGCGGCCCAGGGCCTCGGCGATCTCGCGGGCCGGGATGCCCTCCTCGGCGACGGCGTGCAGGCGGGCGCCGGCCGGTGCCTTGGCCAGGCCGAGCGCGACCAGGCGGGCGGCGTCCGAGCGATGCACGGCGGCCCAGCGGGTGGCGCCGTCGCCCGGGTAGCCGGAGACGCCCTTCGCCCGGGCGATCCCGGCGATGTGGGCGATGAACCCGTGGTCGCTGTGGCCGTGGACGGAGGGGGAGAAGCGCAGGCTGACCGTGTGCACCCCGCGCCCGACGAACTCCAGGCCGAGGTTCTCGCTGCCGCCGCGGGGCGAGCCCGGGCCGTGGAATGGCGACGGGTCGGCCTCGGTGGCCGGACGTCCGTCGGCCAGCCCGGCCACGCCGGAGGCCAGCAGGAACGGGCGGCCGGAGCCGGCGAGGGTGTCGCCGATCGTCTGGACGGCGGCCCGCTCGGCCGCCGCGGTCCCGGCCGGGTCGGACCAGTCGTGCTTGTTCGCCAGATGGATGACGGCGTCGGCCTCCTCGGACCCGGCGCGCAGGCCGGCGAGGTCGTCGAGGTCGCCCCGGCGCACCCGCGCGCCCTTCGCCTCGACGGCGGCGGCCGCGGCGTCCGACCGGACGAGCCCGGTCACCTCGTGGCCCGCGGTGAGCAGCTCGTCCACGACGGCGGATCCGATCCAGCCCGACGCCCCGGTCACGAAAACGCGCATGGCGTGTATCTCCTTCGGTCACCCTGACTGACGGCAGGGACTGACGTCAGTCGCTGCCGTAACTGTACGCTGCCACGTCAGCGGCTGTCATCACCTAGACTGGAACGCATGGCGCGCTGGGAGCCCGGGACTCCGGGGCGGCTCCAGGAGGCCGCGCTCGAGCTGTTCGCCACCCGCGGCTACGAGCAGACGACGGCCGCGGAGATCGCCCAGTCCGTCGGGCTGACCGAGCGGACCTTCTTCCGCCACTTCAGCGACAAGCGCGAGGCGCTCTTCCACGGCCAGGACCAGCTGGTGGCGGCTTTTCTCGACGGCGCGGCCGCCGCGCCGCCGGGAGCGCCCGCGCTCGACGTCGTCGCCGCCGCCCTGCGGGGAGCGACCGGCTTCTTCCCGGACGAGCGCCGGCCCCGCGCCCGCGTCCGGCAGACCGTGATCGAGGCGAACCCGGCCCTGGCCGAACGCGAGCGGCACAAGCTGGCCAGCATCGCGACGACCCTCGCGGACGCCCTGCGTGAGCGCGGTGTCGGCGACCTCGCCGCCACTCTGGCCGCCGAGTCCGGCCTGACCGTCTTCCGGATCGCCTTCGCCCAGTGGATCCGGGACGGGGAGGAGCGCTCGCTGGCCGACATCGCCGTCGGCGTCCTGCGTGAACTCGCGGCGGTGGCGGGCGAGGTTGGCGAGGCGATCACCCGCCGCGCCGACGGCTCCCCGCGGGCCGGTGCTCTCCAGGCTCGCCAGGGTCAGTAAGCCCGTCAGGCGCGGGCCACGAGATCTCGATGCCAACAGGGGGTGGCGCCTTGGCTGGGGTGCCGCCCGCTGGGTGCCGCCGCTGTGGCCTGACGCTGGTCCTTGGGCGATGAGCCATGATCGTCGATCGATGGCGGCGGTAGGGTTGTTCGACTACGGCGCCGCGATTCGCGGCATCCTCGACCGGATCCGGTCAAGCGCCGAGGACGCGCTGCCGCCAAAACCTCCAGCCCGTTCAACATCAAGCAGGACTCGTTGCGGCTCGGCGACTTCTCCCTGGACGACGTGATAGCTCTCTATGGTCAGCACACGGCGGACACCGGGCAGATTTTCGCGGACGGGGCGGTGGAACATGCCTTTGCGCTGACCGGCGGCCAGCCCTAGCTTGTGAACGCGCTGGCCCGCGAGGTGGTCGAGAAGATCGGGGTTCCGGTCGACACGGCGATTACCGTCGATCACCTGGAGGAAGCCAAGGAGCGGCTGATCCTCGCCCGGGCCACGCATCTGGACTCGCTGGCCGCCCGGCTGGCCGAACCGCGCGTCCAGCGGGTCATCGGGCCGGTCCTCGTCGGCGACCTCCTGACGATCGAGCCCTACGACGACGACGTCCGCTACGTGCGCGACCTCGGCCTCATGACACCCAGGCCGTCGCCCGGACGCGCCTGACATCGCCGAGCGCACCGCCATCACCACGGCGACCAGCCCTACCTCCGGCCGCCGGATCACCCTCCTGCGTGGCTGATCACTGTCAGTAGACATCACGCAGGTAGCGGCGATCGGCGGTGAGCCGGCGGACGTAGTCGTTACCCTCCGGTCGCCCGAGGCGCCGTAAGCGAACAGTGAAAGCGCGAGCGAAGGCCCCCGGACGAGAGCTCCGCGCTGCCGATACGCGGTTGTTCGACGAGGGCCGCCAGCCCGTAACGGCGGCGATGGATAGTTCGCCGGCCGACGAAGAAAGGCGGACCCCTTGAGCTCCAGCCCCGCGCCGCCCGCCGCCCGCGCCGCCGCCCGCGCCGCGGCCCCGCCGCCCGCGCTCGACGTCGTCCTGCCCGCGTGGGTGGACGAGGAGGTCGCCGCGGCCGGCGGCGTGCTCCCCGACGTGGAGGAGCGGATGCGCCTCGTGCACCGGCTCGCGGCGCGTAACCACCGCGAGGGCCACGGCGGGCCGTTCGCCGCCGTCGTCGCCGACCCGGCCACCGGCGAGATCCACGCCGCCGGCGTCAACCTCGTCCTGGCCACCGGCCTGTCCGTCATGCACGCCGAGGTCGTCGCGCTGTCCTTCGCCCAGACGCGCCTGGGGCGGTGGGATCTCAGCGCCGGTGGCGTCCCGCTCGAGATCGTCGTCAACTGGCGGCCGTGCGTGATGTGCTACGGCGCGGTGATGTGGTCCGGCGTCCAGCTGCTCACCATCGCGGGCGAGGGCGACGAGATCGAGGAGCTCACCGGCTTCGACGAAGGGCCCATGCGGGACGACTGGGCTGAGCAGTTCGCCCGCCGCGGCATCACCGTCCGCACCGACATCCTGCGCGACGAGGCGCTGAAGGTCTTCGCCGACTACGGCGGTCGCGACGACGTCGTCGTCTACAACGCCCGCCGCGACGCGGCTCCGAGCGGTGAAACACGTGCCTGAGCGCCCGGAAGGGTGCGTGGGCCGGCTGGCGGCTACGGTGAATTGTGGAGATCCGTGACTTTTCTACGCTCGCCCGAGCCCTCCCGGCGCGCCCCCTGCCGGCGCTGCGGGGACGAGTGAGGCGTCGGCGAGACGAGGCTGGGGCGGACCTTCTCGCCGGGAAGGTCGCCGTGGTGACCGGGGCCGCGCGGGGGCTCGGCGCGGCGCTGGCCGAGCGTCTGGCCGCCCGCGGGGCCCGGCTGGCCCTGGTCGGTCTCGAGCCCGAACGTCTGCGGGAGCTGGCGGGAGCGCTCGGGCCCGAGGCGTCGGACTGGCGGGCCAACGTCACCGACGCCGACGCCCTGGCCGAGGTCGCCGCCGCCGTCCGGGACCGCTACGGGCGGGTCGACATCGTGGTGTCCAACGCCGGGATCGCCGCCGGCGGCTTCGTCCGGTCCAGCGATCCGGACACCTACGACCGGGTGATCGAGGTCAACCTCATGGGGAGCATCCGGACCGCCCGGGCCTTCCTGCCGGCGCTCCTCGACTCGCGGGGCTACCTGCTCCAGGTCGCCTCGGTCGCCGCGCTGGCGCCGACGCCCGGGATGAGCGCGTACGGGACCAGCAAGGCGGGCGTCGAGGCGTTCGCGCACGCGCTGGGGGCCGAGGTTGCCGGGCGGGGCGTCGACGTCGGCGTGGCCTACCTGTCGTGGACCGATACGGACATGGTCCGCTCCGGGCCGGCGCCGGTCAGCCGCCCGGCCGGGCCGGGTGGGCCGGGTGGGCCGGGTGGGCCAGCCGGCCCGGGTGGGGGCGGCGCCACCGGTGGGTCCCTCGGGAAGCTGCCTGGGCCGCTCGGCCGGGTCTACCCGCTCGGCCCGGCGGCCGACCGGATCGTCGCCGGCATCGAGCGCCGGGCGCCGCACATCTACGCCCAGCCCTGGCTGCGGGCGGCCGTCGCGCTGCGGGCCGCGACACCGAGCCTGCTCCTGGCCGGAGCGCGCCGGGCCGGGGCGGAGATCAACGCCGCCGAGGACGCGATGGTGGCCTCCGGGCCGGCGTGGCGCCACCCCGTCGGGCCGGGCGGCGCGGCGGACAGCGCCGACGTCGGCCGAATGGCGACCGGCGAGGCGGAGCGGTCGTAGGGCGGCGGCCCGGCGGGTTCGCCGGGACCAGTTCGTGTCACCATCGTCGGCGTCCGGAGCGAGCTTGCCTCCGGCGATCATCGCGCTGTACCTGGCCTGGCTGGCAGCGTATGGGACCTGGGAGCGGGACGACGTCTTCGACTCCGACGCGGACGACGACCTCGAGCCGCCGATGCCGGCCGGTCTGGGCACGCTCACGGCGCCTCGGCGGGAACTGGCTGACTTCCTCCGCCTCGACGACGACCTGCTCGCCGTCGCGGCCGCGGCCAGCCTGGCACTCGGTGAGACCGCCGACGACCCAGACGGCTCACGGCCTGGGTCACCGGCCTGCCCGCCGCACCGTCGCCGAACTGCTCGGCGGAGCAGCGCGCCGGCGGGCCGAGCGACAGGGCGCACGAAGCACCACGGCGCGCTGACGTCAGGGATCAGGACGGCGCGGCGGCCGTCGGGTCGCGGTGGCCTTGCCGCGGCCACAAGCTGTCCGGGCTTCGACCTCCGGGCCGAGTAGGGGATCCCTGCCAGGTAGCATCAGAAGGGCTCGGGGCCGTTAGCTCAATTGGCAGAGCAACCGGCTTTTAACCGGTGAGTTCAGGGTTCGAGTCCCTGACGGCCCACCGATGTAGGCATTGCGCGAACCGCTCCCTTCGGGGGCGTTGTGGCTGGTAGGACGGCTGCGGCGCCCCGGTGGGGGGCGGTGGGCGTAGGGGTTCGGGTCGGGTTGGGCCGGTCTGTGGCTCCAGTCTCTACGTCGGCGGTGTCCCCGGACTCGGCGGCCATGGGGATCTTGAAGATCGGCGTGAGCCTGTCTGGTCCTTCGATTCTTACTTCGGCGATGAGGGTTTCGATGAGGGCCTTGCGTTGGAGGTCGTCGCCTGTCTTGATGATCGTCTCGATGTGTTTGACGACCGCGCGGAGGGTGGAGCGGGCCGGCATGACGGGCTCGTCGTCGATCTCTTCGGTGAGTTCGGCTTGCCGGTGGCAGAGTTGCTTCTGCCTGGTGCGCAGAATCTCGAGCCGTGTGGCGAGGACCTCCTCGTCGAGGGTACCGCGCTCGAAGGCGCCCAGGTAGCGGTCGATGGCCTGGTCGGTCTGGGTGAGTTCGGTTTCGAGGGCGGTCAGTTCGCTGGTGAGGTCGGAGCGGGCGTCGCGGTGGCGGCGTTGGGCGCGGGCGACAGCGTCGGCGATGAGCTGGTGGTGGTCGCGGTAGAAGCTGGCGAGGGCGGTCAGCACGGCGTAGTCGACGTCGTCGGCGTTGAGGCGGGGGGCGTCGCACTCTTCGCGGTTGTAGCGGTTGCGGGTGAAGCAGGTGTAGTAGCGGTAGGTGCGGGTGCGGCCGGTGGCGCGCGTGCCGAGGAGGGTCTTCCCGCACTGGGGGCAGCGCATCCGACCGGTCAGGTAGTAGTCGGAGGGGTTGGCGGCGCGGCGGTAGGTGTCTTCGCTGCGTTCGGTGAGGATCCGCTGGGCGGCGTCGAAGATGTCTTCGGTGATGATCGGGTCGTGGGTGTCGGTGACGGTGATGTCGCGGAAGGTCAGCTCGCCGAGGTAGATCCGGTGGTCGAGGACGCGCAGGATCTGGTGGCCGGACCAGGGGCCGCCGACGCTGGTCCGGTGGCCGCGGAGGTTGAGCGCTTTGGCGATCGCGCGTGTACCGAGTCGGTCGCGGATGTAGAGGTCGAAGATGAGTCTGATGATCGGGGCTTCGGTCTCGTCGATGACGAGTTTGTTGGCGGCCTTGTCGACCTGGTAGCCGAACGGGCGTTTGCCTCCCATCCAGAGGCCCTTGGCGGCTTTGCGTTCCATGCCGGCGATGACACGGTCGATGATCGTGTCGCGTTCGAACTGGGCGAACATCGCCAGCAGTTGCAGGAGCATGCGGCCCATGGGGGTGGAGGTGTCGATCGGCTCGGTGGCCGAGCGGAACACGACCTTGGCCTGGTCGAGCTCTTCGAGGAGTTGGACGGTGTCGCGCAGGCTGCGGGAGAGCCGGTCGACGCGGTACACGAGCAGGACGTCGATAAGCCCGTTGCGGGCGGCGGACAGGGCCCGCTGGAGGTCCTTGCGTTGGGTGGTGGCGCCGGAGGCGTCGTCGGCGAACCGGAGAACGATGACCCAGTTCGGCTGGGAGTCGACGTAGGAGCGCAGGCGCTCGTCCTGGGCTTCGATGGAGTAGGGCTGGTGTTCGTCGTCGGTGGAGCGGCGCAGGTAGATCCCGACCCGGACGGTCTCGAGTGGCTCGATGACAGCCTGTTGGGTTCGTTTCGAGGTGGCGCGGCGCGCGGTCGAGCGCGGCATGGCGGTGTTTCCTCCCTTGCCTGACGGCGTTGTGGCCGAGTTGACGCGGCGGTCTATTCGCGGCGTCGGCCGCGCCGGGTTTCCGGGCGGCGGGTGGGCCGGACCCGGCCGACGGCGCGGCCGGCCGGGTCTTCGATCTGTATGCCGGTGGTGTGAGCGAGGAGGAAAGCCAGGGTCCGCTCCCGCCGCGCGGCCAGAGATAGGTGGTCGACGTAGGTGCCGTGCTGCCGGAGGTAAATCATGACCGGCACCGCCTCGCCGATGGGAGCCGCCGCCTCAGCGTCCTGTGGGACTGAAAATCGATGTGACATATCAACCTCCTTTCTTTGATGATGGCGGCGGCCCGCCGGACGGGAGGGGTCGGTGCGGGTCAGGCCGCCTTTCTCGGCGCCTTCCCGGGCGCCCCTTTCCTTTCCCATTGTAGGACAAGTTCGGCCAACGCGGACACCGCTGCCGCGTATTCATCGTCGGTCATGGGAACCGTCTCGATGTGGTCAATGGACACGCTACGAGTTGTTTCTGGCCGCCCGGTGGAACGCGACGGGGAATCAGCGGCGGCGGCCGTCGGCCGGGTTTCCTCCGGGTCGGCGGGTGAGCGGGCCGTCACGATGGCACCATCTGCCAGCAGTGGTTCCGGCGAACCGGCCGGTCGTGCCGGCGGAACCGTCGATAAGAGCGGGCGAAGAATAGGGTCACGCGGTCGGCCCGCCGCTGCCGGTGCTCCGACTCGGGCGCGCGGGCGGTCCGTCGGTGAATTCCCAGGGCGGTAGTAGAGGGGTGAATATTCCGGTACCGGGAGGCGCGAGGAGTTGTGCGCGGTGGAACGTCCGCCCGTCGATGATCGGCTGGTGAGCGCCGAGACGGATGACCCATTCGTCGGGCGGCACGGGCCGGCCGGCGCGGGTGCGGCCCCAGACGGTGGCGCCGGTGTAGACGGGGTTGGCCAGGATGTGGGTGACGGCCGCTGGAGTCCAGGGTCGGGGGTCGCCGGTGTTGGGGTCCCGGAGGGTGAGGGCGGGATGGGCGAGGCCGTGCAGTCGGGTCGTGATCGAGCGGGTGGTGAGCCGGTCCTCGATCCGCCAGCGGTAGATCGCCGCGACCACGGACGCGCGCCCGGGGTTCACCGCGAGGCGGACCCGGCGGTGGCCCGCATCCTGGGTGGGCACGCGGCGCTGGAGGTAGCCGTACGGGATGGGGCCGAGGTGGTAGCCCTCGCGGACGATCGCGATCTGGGCGCGGCGGGCGCGGTCGGTCGTCCAGGCGTGGTGGGCGGCCAGCAGCTGGGCCTCGCGGGTCGTGCGGCGGTGAACCAGACGCCACCACCAGCCGGGGCGGGCGGCCGGCTCGTCGGGGGCGGGCGGTAGCGAGGGAATGGGTGACAGGTCGGACATGACGGGCTCCAGGCGGGGAAAGGCGAGCCGGCCGCGGGGCGCCGGCCGGCGGCGGGCGGTCTAGACGGCGACGCGGATGGCCGGCCCGACGGGCGAGTCGGCGGCCGGGGCCGGGCGCGAGGGGAACGGGCGCGGCGGGCGCGGGTGCCCTGCCTGCGCGTCATCCCCGAAGATGATCACGTCGCGGTGGGCGGGCCAGGCGCGGTCCGGGGCCGGCGGCCAGGTGTCCGACGGCGGGGTGTGGAATGCGGCGGTCAGCGCGACCACGCGCTGTACGGGGCGCCAACCTGCGGCCCGGCCGGCGGCGACGATCCGGCTGGCCAGGTCGAGACCGCCGTCGAGTTGGTAGGTGGCGATGACCACAAGAAGGGTTCTCGGACCGGCCAGGTCCCGGTAGCCGCCGATGCGGGTCGAGAGCCGGTCTGCCCTGGGACCGTCCACGCCGTCCCCGTCGGCGACTGGCCCGATCACGGTCAGGATCAGGTCCACCGGTCCGAGTCCGGTCCAGGTCCACCGGTCAGGCTGGCGGTCCAGGACCGTTCCGTCACCGGGCGCCCCGTGGGCTTTGGCCGCGTTGAGGGCAGCGCGGGCCGCCCGCCAGGCGTCGGGGTCGGCGGCGATGCCCACAGCGTGCCGCCGGAGGCGGACCGCCTCGACGACCACGGAACCGTTCCCGCAGTTCGGGTCGCAGACGGTGGTGCCGGGCTGGCTGTGGACGGCGATGGCATGGGCCGCGATCGCGGCCGTCTCCGTGTGGTCCCGCGGGCGGTCGCTGGGTCCGTCCGCGTGGGTGGCGTCGCGCCGGCCGGTGAGCCAGACCGTTGCCCCGCGCTCGCGGCGGCGGTCGCGGCTCATCGGCGCTCGCTTCGCAGCCCAGTGAACAGCAGCAGGTCGGAGTGCACGCGGCGGGCCGCCGCGCCTCGAGGGAGCGGCGCGGGGGTTCGGTCGAGCTGGTCGATGGGGACTTCGAGCAGGACGAAGCGGTCGAGGAGCGCGAGCCCGTGACGGCCGGTGGCGTCGGTGAGGTCGTGGGTGGGGTCGATCAGCCAGCCGGCGATACTGTCGCTGCGGGTGATCACCGCGAGGGTGCCGCCGGGGGCCAGTAGCCGGCTCCAGGGGACGTGAGCAATCCAGTCGAGCCGGGTCGGTGCGACGACCGTGACGACCAGCGCGGCCCGGTCCGCCTCCGGTCCCAGGGCGGGTCCGGATCCGGACTCGGACGCGGACGGGAGCGGGCTGGCGGGCGGGGTCCAGACCCGGGCCGGTCGGCCGAGTCGCGCGACCGCCCAGATCCAGTCGTCGGCGGGGTCGTCGTTGCCGGCGTGGCGGTGCGGGTCGGGCCCGGTCAGCGGTGGCGGGGTCAGCAGCAGGACCGGGTCACCGGGGTGGGTGTGGAGGGCGACGAGCCGTTCCATCGCGGCCTGGAGCCAGCCGGTCGGCTCCCGGTCGAGGGTGGCCGGTGGGCATGGCCAGACGGTCGCCGGCCGGCCTCCGGAATCGGGGGCGTGGTCGTCGCGGTCGAAGTCGGATGTCATCGGTTCGGGGTCCCGCCTTTCACGGTGGCGCGTTTTCGCGGTCGTGAAAGGAGACCGTCTGCTGGGCATGTTTCTGACACCCGCTCGGCACATTCAAGCAAGATTCTTTCCGCTGGGCGCGGCCTAGTTCGACCGGACTATTGATCGCTGGCGGGCCGCTGGGAAGCGCCCATGCGGGGGCCTCGAAAAAATCTCAAGATTCTTTTCGTGGATGCCCAGTGGGGGCCGCTCATCATGCCCGCTGGGATGCCCAGCGATCTTCCGGTGCTGTCACAGCGTTGCAGGTCACGGGCCCGCTGGGCAGCCCAGCGCCGTGGGCGGCGACGGCCCGGCCATCGGGTGCCCGGCTGGGCGTGAAGGAGATCGCTGGGCTTCCGCTGGGCGCACAGTGATCTCCGCTGTGCATTCACTGGGAGATCATTCTGGTTTTTCGCTGGGCATCACGTGGCTTTCTGGAAGCTGTCCGCGTTTCCCATGACAGCGAAGGACGGCGGTAATGCCCGACGGAATGTCTTCCTTTCCCGCGCGACCGGCCGGCCACGGCGCGTCCGTGTCGCCGTTGGCAAGCGTGCGTGACTGTTTCGGCCTGCTGGTCGCCGGCCCCGCGCCGCTGGCGCTGGACGGCTCGCTGCTGGCGGGTCTGCCGGCGCGGTCGGTGGCGCTGGACGAGCTGCGCGATCTGCTGCTCGCCGACTCCTGCCCACCAGCCAGCCGTGACGCGGCGTGGGCGGTGGTGATCCGCCGCTCCCGCCGCTACGGCGGTGCGTGGACGGTCGGCGCCGCCGGGATGGCCCTGCCCGCGCTGTGGGCGGTCGCGGCCCGTCTCGGCGGGCACAGCGACCTCGACCGCGCCGACGTCGAGGCCGAGGTCCTGACCGGGTTCCTCGAAGCTCTGGCCACCGTCCGGCTGGACCTGCCGCGGATCGCGGTGCGGCTGCGCTGGGCCGCCTACCGGGCCGGCCTCGCGCTTGCCACCCAACAGTGGGAGTCCCCGCGCCCCGACTCGGACCTGATCCAGACTCTCGCCACCGCCGCGTCGCCCTCCGGTCCGGGCCAGGCCGATCCCCGCCAGGTCCTGGCCGGCGCGGTCGCCGCCGGCGTCCTGACCGACGCCGAGGCCGAGCTGATCGGCGCGACCCGCCTCGAGGACGTGCCGGTCAGCGCCTGGGCCGCCCGCCGGTCGATGCCGGCGCGCCGGGCCTATCGGCTCCGTGAGCGGGCCGAGCGGCGGCTGGTCGAGCACCTCACCGGGCGGGTCGGGGCCCGCCCGGCACCGCGTCCAGACCCGCCCAGCCGGCAGCGCCCCCGGGCCGTCATCGCGTCGCCGTCCTGGCCCACGGGCGCGGCGAGGGTCGCGGGGGTGCTGGCGTGAGCCTGACCCGACGGCGGCCGGACGGCCGTGTGCCCGCTCCCCGCTACCTGTCGCTGGGCTGGCGCATCGCGCTCACCGTCGGCCTGCTCCTGCTCATCGTCCTCGGCGACCTGGTCGTTCTGCTCCTCGTCAGCGACATCGCGGCCAAGGCCGCCGCTCCGCCCCCTCCGGCGCCGCCGGTGGCACCGGATCTCAACACGGTCCTGAACAACGTCCGCAACTGGATCATGGGGATCCTGGCGCTGCTCGCGACGGTGTTCCTCTCGATCGGCGGCGCGCGCTATCTGATCTCCAACGGGGATCCCGCCGAGATCGGTAAGGCCAAGGACAGCTTCCGCAACGCGGGCTACGGCTACGGGCTAGCCGCGTTAGCCCCGGTCGTCGTGCAGATCCTCAAGCAGATCGTCGGGGGCTGAGGCATGACCGCCGCCCCCGTTCACCTCACGCGTGTGCTCCAGACGTCGCGCGGCGCCGGCCCCGCGACGCCCCGCCGGCGCCGCCGCTGGGCAGGTATAGCGCGGCTGAGCGGGGCGGCGGTGTGCGCGCTGGTGCTGCTCGTCGCCTGCCCGGCCCTGGCCCGCGCCGACGCGACCCCCGTTCCCGCGTCGACCCCGTCGTCGCAGACACCGGGCTACACGGGACCTACACCGGCTCCCGCTCCCGGGCCGGCGCCGGTCCCGCCGGGACAGTCACCGCCCACCACACCCGCGCCCTCGGGGCCCAGTACACCCGCGCCGTCGGCACCGTCAGCGCCAAGCGGCTCCGGTGGCGGTTCTGGCGGTGGGGGTGGGGACGGTACCTCTCCGGCGCCGTGCACGGGCACGCCGACGTGTACGCCCGCGCCGACGACGCCGCCGGCGCCGGCACCTCCCCAGCCGCACACCACCCCGCCAGTGCCGGATACCAGCGGGGACGGCGGCGGGCTCACCGGCTGGATCATCGACGGCATCACCGGCGCGATCAACAGCTTCTTCCGGGGTCTGGTGATCGCCGCGATCAACCCTCTTCTCGACCTGCTGGGCAAAACGCTGTTGACGACGCCGAAACCGTCGGACCTGCCGGCTATCGGGCAGCTGTGGTCGACCTCGTGGGAAATCACTCTCGCCGCCTACAGCCTCCTGATCCTGGTCGGCGGGATCACGGTCATGTCGTTCGAGTCGGTTCAGACCCGGACGAGTATCAAGGAACTCCTGCCTCGGATCCCGATCGGGTTCCTCGCCGCCGGGCTGTCGCAGTTCCTGGCCGGGAAAGCCATCGAGCTCGCGAACCCCCTGCCCGCCGTGATCATCGGGCAGGGTGTGGACCCGAAGACCGCGGCCACCCAGTTGCGCAACATTGTCCTCGGCGCGATCGCCCCGACTCCGGGCGGCGTCGACAAGACCATTTTCGTGATCTTCCTGGGATTGTTTCTCGTGGGCGCGGTCGCCGCGCTGTTGTGTACCTACATCGCCCGGGTCACGATCACCGTGGCGTTGATAGGAGCGGCGCCGCTCGCGCTCGCGGGCCACGCCCATCCCCTGACCGAGCGGATGGCCTACTGGTGGTGGAAGGCGTTCTTCGCCTGCCTCGGTATCCAGATCGTCCAGTCGTTCGTCCTCATCGCGAGCTTCCGCGTGTTCTTCACCCCGGGCGGTTTCACCGTGTTCGGTACTACCCCGGACGGGGTGGTGAACCTCCTGGCGGCCATCACTCTGATCTATTTCCTGTTCAAAATCCCGTTCTGGATGATGCCGAGGATCGGCCAGGGCCGGGGAATCCTGGGCCGGGTCGTCCGTGCCTACGTGATGGGCAAGACGTTGGGTCTGCTCGGCGGCCGGTTCGGTGGCGCCGGGCGAGCTGGGCGCGGCGTCGGCGGCCCCGGCGGCCCCGGCGGACGCGGCGGCCGGGGAGGTTTCGGCGGCGGGGGCGGTCATGGCGGGGGCGGGGGTCCCGGCGGCGGGGGCGGACGTCGTCGCGGCCCGGCCGATCCCTATGACCGGGTCGAGGCGGACGCCAACGGTCAGCTGCTTCTCCCGCTGACCCGCGTGCCCCGGGTGCGCCGGCCCGGCCCCGCCCGCGGTGTTCCCCGGCCACCTCGACCCGCAGGCCCGGGCCCGGGTCGGCCCCGGTATCGCCAGCTGCCTCTCCCGTTCGGGGCGGCCGTCGGGCCGGGCGGGCGCTACCTGCCCCGCGAGGGCGGGAGCTGGGTCGAGCGCGACGGCCAGCTGGTGCTGCCCCTCGAGGTCAACCGCACCACCCCGCCGCCGCCGCCGGCCCATCGCGGGGCCGGCGCCCGCCGTCGACCCGGGCCGGCCGGCCCGGCTCCGCCCTGCCGACGGCGGCCCGGCCGCGGGCGCGGCAGATGGAGCTGCCATTCGACCCCTACCAGGGCATCCGGCCGGATCGTCGCACCGGCCAGTACGCCCTCCCGCTGGAGGGCCTGCGCCGCGTTCCCCGCCCAGCACCTCCGCCGCCCGCCCCGCCAAGCCCCTCACCGCGGCCGGTGCTTCCGCCTTACCGGCAGCTGATGTTGCCGAACATGCCGCGCCGGTCCCGCCCCCGCCCGCCCCAGCCCGGAAAGGTGACCCGCCCGCGATGACGCAGCCCGTTCGGATTCCCGCCGATGTCGACCGTGAGGACCGGCTGATCGCGGACCTGACCGCCCGGCAGGTGCTGATCCTCGCCCTGACCGGCATCGTCCTGTACCTCGCCTGGACCCTGACCCACACGCTGGTGCCGCTGGCGGTGTTCGGCCTGCTCGCCGCGCCGGTCGCGGCCACGGCCGGCGTCCTCGTGCTTGGCCGGCGCGATGGGCTCACCCTCGACCGGCTGCTCGTCGCCGCGCTGCGCCAGCGCACCAGCCCCCGCCACCGGATCAACGCCCCCGACGGGGTGATCCCGCCGCCGTCGTGGCTGGCCGCCCGCGCCACCTCCACGGCGGGCGGCGCCCGCCACGCCCCGGACGGTCCGGCCGCTCCGCTCCGCCTGCCGGCCCGCACTGTCACCAGCACCAGCGGCGTCGGTGTGATCGACCTCGGGCCGGACGGGCTGGCCGTCGTCGCCGTGGCCAGCACGGTGAACTTCGCGCTGCGCACCCCCGACGAGCAGGACGGGCTGGTCGCCGTGTTCGCCCGCTACCTGCACAGCCTGACCGCCCCGGTGCAGATCCTCATCCGCGCGATGCCCGCCGACCTGAACGCCCAGATCGACGAGGTCGACCAGGCCGCCGAGCAGCTGCCCCACCCGGCGCTGGCCCACGCGGCCCGCGAACACGCGACCTTCCTCGCCCAGCTCGCTGACGACATGCAGCTGCTGACCCGCCAGGTCGTGCTCGTCCTGCGGGAACCACTCGTCGCGGCCGGACCGGTCGACGGGCTCGGCGGCGCCTCCCCGCTGGCCGCGCTCTCCAGCCGGCGGGCGGCGGCCCGCGACAACCGGCGGCGGGGTGAGGCCACCCGCCGCGCCGCCCACACCCGCCTCGCCCGCCGGCTGTCCGAAGCGACCGATCTGCTGGCCCCCGCCGGCATCGTGATCACCCCGCTGGACGCCGGGACGGCGACCAGCGTCCTCGCCGCCGCCTGCAACCCGGCCGGCCTGGTCCCACCGTCCGCGCTCGCCGCGCCCGACGACGTCATCACCGCCGACGTCCCCGACCCGGGGACCACCAACCCGCCGCACGACGACGAGGACTTCGAGGACTTCGGCGACGACGGCCAGGCCGCGGGCGACGGGGGCTACGACGACCCGGCTGAGGGCGCCCGCTGGTACGACCAGCCCGACACCGACGATCTCGACGGCTGGGACCGGCCGGCCACTCAGCGGCGGGCCAACCGCCCCGCCGCCGGGTCGAGGCAGCCGGCGCGCGGCCGGTCCGAGAGACGGAGGGCCCGGTGAGCCGGCGGTCCCGACGCCGGCAGGCGGCGTCCGCCGCCGTCCCGTCCGGTGTACGGGCGGACTCGGCCGCGGCGGCGTTCGTGCCGGACGCGCTCTCGATCGCGCCCCGCCATCTCGAGGTCGGCGGGGACTTCCTGGCCACGATGGCGATCACCGGCTATCCCCGCGAAGTCCACGCCGGCTGGCTCGCCCCCCTGCTGACCTACCCGGGCCGGCTCGACGTCGCCGTCCACATCGAGCCGATCGACCCGGTCACCGCCGCCAAACGGCTCCGCCGTCAGCTGTCCAAACTGGAATCGGGCCGTCGTGCCGGCGATGAACGCGGCCGGCTCCTCGACCCGCAGGTCGAAGCCGCGACCGAGGACGCCTACGACCTCTCAGCCCGGGTCGCGAGGGGCGAGGGCAAGCTCTACCGGCTCGGTCTCTACCTCACCGTCCACGCCGCCAGCGAGAGCGAGCTCGCCGACGAGGTCGCCGCCGTCCGGGCGCTGGCCGCCAGCCTGCTACTGGACGCCAAACCGACCAGCTACCGCTCCCTCCAGGGCTGGGTCACCACCCTGCCCCTCGGGCTCGACCAGGTCCGGATGCGCCGCACGTTCGACACCGCCGCCCTGGCCGCCGCGTTCCCGTTCACCTCCCCCGACCTGCCGCCAGCCGCGCCGACGTCGCTCGCGCCGACCGGCGTGCTCTACGGGCTGAACGTCGCCTCCCAAGGGCTGGTGCACTGGGACCGCTTCGGCGACATCGACAACCACAACAGCGTGATCCTCGGCCGCTCCGGCGCCGGCAAAAGCTATCTGGTCAAACTCGAACTCCTCCGCTCCCTCTACCGGGGCATCGAGGTCCACGTCGTCGACCCGGAAGACGAATACGCCCGGCTCGCCACCGCCGTCGGCGCCAACTACCTACACCTCGGCGGCGACGGCGTGCGGATCAACCCGTTCGACCTGCCGATCCAGACCACCCCGGACGGCCGGCGCACCGCGCCCCGCGACGCGCTCGTGCGCCGCGGCCTGTTCCTCCACACCGTCATCGCCGTCCTGATCGGGCAGCTGACGGCGCCGGAACGGGCCGCGCTCGACAGCGCGATCATCGCGACCTATCAGGCGGCGGGGATCACCTCCGACCCGCGCAGCTGGAGCCGCCCGGCGCCGCTGCTGACCCACCTCGCCGCCACCCTGTCCGGTTCCGACGACCCGACGGCGGTAACGCTCGGCGCCCGGCTGCATCCCTTCACCGACGGGGCGTTCTCCGGCCTGTTCGACGGCCCCACCAGCGGCCGTAGCGACGGCCATCTCGTCGTCTACTCCCTGCGCGACCTCCCCGACGAGCTGAAGCCGATCGGCACTCTGCTCGTCCTCGACGCCGTGTGGCGGCGGGTGTCCAACCCGGCCGACCGGCGGCCCCGGCTCGTCGTGGTCGACGAGGCGTGGCTACTCATGCGCGAGCGCGCCGGCGCCGACTTCCTGTTCCGGATGGCCAAAAGCTCACGGAAATACTGGGCCGGGCTGACGGTCGCCACCCAGGACACGGGTGACGTGCTGGCCACCGATCTCGGCAAGGCGATCGTCACCAACGCCGCCACCCAGATCCTGCTCCGCCAGGCACCGCAGGCGATCGACGAGATCACCGCCGTGTTCGACCTGTCCCAGGGCGAACGGCAGTTCCTGCTCTCCGCCGACCGCGGCCAAGGACTCCTCGCCGCCGGAGCCCAGCGGGTCGCCTTCCACGCCCTGGCCTCACCCGCCGAACACCGGCTGATCACCACGAATCCGGCCGAACTCGCCGCCGACCCCGACGGCGACGGCGATGACGGCTTTCTCGATCTCACCGTCCCCGACGGCCCCGCCGATCCCGACGGCCAGATCTACCTCGACCCCGCCTGACCCGCACCGCCACCACCGCCCGGAGACCGCAACCATGAACCTGCTCGCCGCGGCGACCACCCGGCCGCCATCGCCGCTCCTCCGCTACCTGACCGACCCCGCGGGATTCCTCCACCAGCTCCTCGGCCACCTGCGCGGGTGGACGCTGGTCTGGGCACCGGTCGCCGTCCCGCTCCTCGGCCTCGCCGCCGCCGGTGTGCTCGCCCTGCGCCGGCGGCTGGCCCGCCGCTACCAGCAGCGCCTGACCGCCGGGGCCCGGCTGGTCACCGTCCTCGCCCCGCCCACCGTCGACCCGGCCGGCGCGACCGCCCTGTGGTCCAACCTGCTCGGACTGCTCCGCCCCGGCTGGCGCCGCCTGCTCGGCCAACCACACCTGGTCTGGGAATACCTGTTCACCACCGACGGGGTCCGCATCCAGATCTGGGTACCCGGCGTCGTGCCCGCGGGCATGGTCGAGCGGGCCGTCGAAGCCGCCTGGCCCGGAGCCCACACCCGCACCACCCCCGCCCGCAACCCGCTCCCCACGGTGGCCCGACCGGGCCGACGGCTTCTCGCGGCCGGCGGCGAGCTGCGCCTGGGCCGGCCGGAAGCGCTCCCCATCCGGGTCGATCACCAGGCCGACCCGATCCGCGCCCTGCTCGGCGCGCCCGGCGGGCTGGCCCGCACCCAACGCGCGGTCGTGCAGATCCTCACCCGCCCCGTCACCGGACGGCGCGTCGCCCGATCCCGCCGGGCCGCCCGCCGGCTGCGCATGGGCAGCTCCCCGAACCTCCTCGGCAACCTGCTGGACCTGCTCACCCCCCACAGCGGCCGAAGCCGCCGGGGGGCGCGGAGCGCCACTTCGGTGAAGCTCGACCCGCAGACGGCGCTGGCACTGTCGGCGGAGGACCGGGCCATCGTCGCCAAAGGCCGCGGCGCCCAGTACGAGGTCCGCGTCCGCTACGCCATCGCCGCGGTCCTCGACGAGACCTGGGACCGCGACACCACGACGCGGGCGGACAGCCAGCTACGCGGCCGGGCCCACGCCATCGCCTCCGCGTTCGCCGCCTGGGGCGAGCACAACTACTACCAGCGCCTCCGCCTGCCCCGCCCGCTGCCGGTCCTCGCCGCCCGCCAGTTCGGCCGGGGCGACCTGCACTCCGTCGCTGAGGTCGCAGCGTTGGCCCACCTGCCGGTGGACGAGGCAATCCCCGGTCTGCAACGCGCGGGAGCGCGAGCGGTCGCCCCACCCCCGGGTGTCGCCGGCGCCGGTCCGGCCGGCCGCCCGATCGGCCGGGCCGACGCGGGGCAGACCCGCCCGGTCGGCCTGCGCGTCCCCGACGCCCGCCACCACCTGCATGTCCTCGGCGCGACCGGCGCCGGGAAATCCGAACTGCTCGCCCGCATGACCTTAGCCGACATCGCCGCCGGCCGCGGGGTCGTCAACGTCGACCCCAAAGGCGACCAGGTCATCGACATCCTCGCCCGCTACCCCCTCTACGCCGTCGACCGGCTCGTGCTCTTCGACGCCGAATCCTCCAGCCGACCGCCGTGCCTCAACCCGCTCGACCAGCCCGACCGGGGCCGCGCCGTCGACAACCTCGTCAGCATCTTCAGCCGCGTCTACGCCGACTCGTGGGGGCCGCGCACCGAGGACATCTTCCGCGCCGGCCTCCTCACCCTCGCCGCCCAACCCGACGTCCCCGTCCTCACCGACCTCCCCAAACTCCTCACCGACGCCGCCTACCGGGAACGAGCGCTCGGCGAGATCGACAGAAGTACCGACGACGAGATTCTGCGCGGCTTCTGGACCTGGTACGAGTCCATCTCCGACGGAGCACGCGCCAACGCCATCGCGCCGCTGATGAACAAGCTGCGCGGTTTCCTGCTCCGACCGTTCGTCCGGGCCGCGATCGCCGCCGGCCCCTCCACCGTCGACATGGACAACGTCATCAACGACGGCGGCGTCTGCCTGGTCCGCATCGCCCAGGACGCCCTCGGCGTCGAAACCGCCGCGCTCATGGGCTCGATCGTCGTCTCCGCCGTCTGGCAGGCCACCACCCGCCGCGCCCGCCTGCCCCAAAGCAAGAGACCCGACGCAAGCCTGTACCTGGACGAGGCCCACAACTTCCTCACCCTGCCCTACGCCCTGGAAGACATGCTCGCCGCCGCCCGCGGCTACCGGCTCGGGATCACCCTCGCCCACCAGAACCTCACCCAGCTACCCCGGCACCTCGAAGAAAGCATCGGCGCCAACGCCCGCTCCAAGATCTACTTCACCGTGTCGCCGGCCGACGCGAAACGCCTCGCCCGCCACACCGAACCCCGCCTCGCCGAACACGACCTGGCCAACCTCGGCGCCTTCCACGCCGCCGCCCGCCTCGTCGTCGCCGGGGAAGAAGCCCCCGCCTTCACCCTGCGCACCGAGAAACTCCCAGCCCCCGTGCCCGGCCGCGCCAGCCAGATCCGCCGGACCCTGCGCAGCCGCGCCGCCGCGCCCACCCCACCGGTGCCCACCGCGCCGAGCCCGCAGCCGACCGCCGATCCCCGTCGTCCCGCCGTCTGATCCACCCGACAACACGGGAGTCCTCATGATCGCATATCCGCAGCCACAACGCGCACGGCGCGAACCGCCCCGACCCACCGGCCGGGTCGTCGCCGACGCCGAGCATCTCGCCTTCCTCGCCCGCCATCTCTCCCCCCGCGACCGCTGGATCACCCGCCTGACCCACGAGCACCGCGTCCTGACCACCCACCAGCTCGTCGAAGCAGGCTGGCCCAGCCGGCGGGCCGCGAACCACCGGCTGCTCCAGCTCTACCGGTGGCGCGTCGTCGACCGCTTCCAACCGCTGGTCCCCATCGGCAACGGACTCCCGCCCGCGCACTACGTCTGCGACATCGCCGGCGCCGCGATCCTCGCCGCCGAGGACGGCATCGAACTCAGCGAAACCCGGTACCGCCACACCCGCGCCCTCGCCGTCGCCCACTCCCTGCGCCTGGCCCACACCGTCGCCGTCAACGGCTTCTTCACCCGCCTCATCGCCCACGCCAGCCAGCCCAACCCACCTGGCACCCTCACCGCCTGGTGGTCCGAAACCCGCTGCTTGCGCGCCTTCGGCGACGTCGTCCGCCCCGACGCCTACGGCCGGTGGACCACCAGCCGCGGCGAGATCGAGTGGTTCCTCGAACTCGACTGGGGCACCGAAACCCAGCTCAACCGCCTCGCCCTGAAAATCAGCGACTACGGCCGGCTCGCCACGACCACCCGGATCACCACACCGGTCCTGTTCTGGTTCCCAACCATCGGACGCGAGACCCACGCCCGACGGGCCCTGACCACGGCGCTGGGCCGCCTCGACCAACCCGACGCCGTCCCCGTCGCCACCACCGCCGCCACTCTCACCCCACCCGACGCCCAGCTCGATCCCACCCTCGACCGCTGGCTGCCCCTCGTCCACACCCACGCCGGACGCCTCCCCCTCGACCAACTCGCCCGAGCCTGGCCACGGCTACGACCCCCGACCCCGGTCGACGGTCGTCCTGCCGACACCCCAACCGGCCCGGGGCTGCGACCGCCCGCGCCGATGCCCCCCGTCAAATACCGGGGGTGAGCGGCCACGAAATACCTCACCGCCGCCGTCGCCGCCGTAGTCCTCCTCATCGTCATCATGGGGGCCGCTGTCGGCCAGACAGCCGCCCGCGTCCTGTGCCTCCCCATCGTGGGCTGGGTCCTCGGCTGCGACACCGGCACCAACCCCAGCAAGACCGCCCTCGACGACATCCCCGCCGACTACCTGACCCTCTACATGCAGGCCGCCACCGTCTGCCCCGGCCTGAACTGGAGCACCCTCGCCGCCATCGGAAAAATTGAGAGCGACCACGGCCGTTCCCAACTGCCCGGCGTCCATTCCGGCACCAACTCCGCCGGCGCCGCCGGCGAGATGCAGTTCGAGCTCCCCACCTTCGCTGAGGTGATCGCCCGGCACACCCTGCCGTCCGGCGGAGCGAACCCGCCCTCGCCCTACAACCCGCACGACGCCATCTACGCCGCCGCCTACTACCTCTGCGACAACCACGCCGCCACCGACCTCCACGACGCGATATACCACTACAACCATGCCGAATGGTACGTATCGGAAGTTCTCGCCCAGGCCGCCCAATACGCATCCAGCAGCAACAACGTCGGCCTCGCCGCCGTCACCTACGCCCAGGGCCAGCTCGGCATCCCCTACCTCTGGGGCGGCGACGGACTCCAAGAAGGCGGCTGGGACTGCTCCGGCCTCACCCGCGCCGCCTACCAAGCCGCCGGCATCGAACTACCCCGCACCGCCCAGGAACAATACGACGCAGGACCACACCTCGCCCCAGGTCAGCCCCTCGAAATCGGCGACCTCCTCTTCTACGGCGCCCCTGCCGCTGTTCACCATGTCTCCCTGTACAACGGCGACGGACAAGCGATCACCGCCTCCGGCCAGGGCCAAGTCGTCAAGATCGCGCCCTATCGATGGAACGGCGACGACTACCTCGGCGCAACCCGGCCGGTCAAGTGAGCATTTGTAGGTTCTCAAAAGAGATGCCAGTTTCTCAAAAGGCTTGTCGCCGATCTGTCGCTGGCTGACAGATCGACGAGAAAGCTGCTCGGCGTGGCGTCCTCGGGTCCGGTGGCGCGCCTGGTCATCGGCGACGTCAAACCAGCAACGCCTCTTCCCGCTGGTCGCCGCTGTCGTTCACCACGGCGGGGCAGGGACCACCACCGCCGCAGCACTCGCCGACACACCCCAGGTCGTCCTCGCCCAGATCTACGACCAGCACGGCTGGGGCCCAGCGCGTCCGCGACCTGCGCATCGGATCGCGCGCACCCCGGCATGCCGGCCGTGGAATCCCTGACGGCCGCTCTCCTGGATGCCCTCCACCCGATGTCGCAGCACGCGCACGGTCTATCGCCCCGGCCATCTGTATCACCGGCGCGGCGATCGCCGCCGAGAACGCGCGGACCATATTCGAATCAGCCTGACGCAACAAGGCAGCCTGACAGGTCCCGAATATCCGCAAACGGCAGAACCCGCGGGAGGCGGGCGCCGAAGCGAACGTCAGCGGACGGCCCGACCGTCCGCGACGGACGCGGGCTCCTCCAAGCGGCCCCTGGAGGCCGCCGTCTGTCCTAGCTAGGACGGCCAGCCCCGCAGAAAGCACGGGACTAGTCATCGACCTCGCAGCTAGCGCACCGGAATGATCTTACCAGTCGCGACCCGCCCAGGATCGATCCCTTTGCCGATCCCGACTTCCAGTCAGCGCTGCCGCCCGTACCTGGCGGTCGTTGCCGGAGATCACCGAAGCCCGGCCGCCGAGGCCGCCTTCGGTCTGCCTGTGCGCTGATCTGAGCGCAGGGAGATATTCGACGCCGGGCCGGCCTTAAGCAACGTTTATGTCGGAGGAGATCGAGACCCTCTTTGCTCATGAGCCGATCTCGGCGAGTGCCTCAGGCTTCGGCACCAGTCCGGCCACCCAACCGTGCTCATTCATCCGAGCGCAGAGCTCTGCAGCAAGCCGGCTCTTACCAGACCCGCCTTCCCCTGTAATCAAGCCAACACTGAAAGGGAGGCGTCCTATACACCACGCCTCCAGATCGCCGAGGAGCTCGTCTCGCCCGAGGTATGGCACGACACCAAATTGCGGCTGCAACATCCAGACTTCAGGCGCGCCAGATGGCAGCGGTCGGTACGGCGGTTCCGGAAGCCCAGGTTGGACCGTGAGCTGAGCCTCGACGAGAGCGGCGAGCGATCGTTCTACCTGCTTCACGATCTGAACGAGCTGGTCTTCAGGCAGGTCCAAGTTTGTACCTTCAGTTACCTGGCGCGCTTTCCAGTCGAGAAGCTCCTCAACCCGGTAGGTCGACTCGTGGTCGTCGACGGACTTGTGATGCTTGCGACACAACAGCAGCAGATTCTCCTCCGAGTCGACCTGCTCAAAACCGGGCCTATGCCTCGGGCCGTCAACGGATCCTGACCTGATGTGCGCGATCTCGGCGGTTACGGTAACGCATCCGCGATCGACGAAGATCAATCTTTCGTTGCACTCAGGGTACGCACATCGGTTCGCTCGGCCGAAGAGGACCTTGATCGTCTTCTCTGAGTAACTGCGGCTCACGACGAAACTCTAACCGCCTCCGACGGCCACTCCGAGATGGCACGGCCTTCCAGCCGCGACAGTCCCACCCCGCGCTCCGGGCGGCCCGTGCGATGGCAGCACTCACACCGATCAGCAGCACTGGTGAAGGCTGGCATCAATCACGGCGGGAAAGGCGGCCTGAGCCGGGAACTCACCCGGCGGCGACTCAGCGGCCGGCCGCTGAGTAAGCACCGACGCCAAGCGGACCGGCGCGAGGCCCCGTTCATCGCGCCCGCTGTGCTGATCGACCGCCGTCCCGCAGTCGAGGAGCCCGCCAGCATCAGTGACTGGTAGGGCGACCTGATCGTGGGCCGGCACAGCCGGTCGGCGATCGGCACGCTGGTCTGCCGGACCAGCCGCTACCTGCGCCTGGTCCACCTGCCGCCGATCATAGCGCGGAACGAATGCTCGCGGCGATGACGAGGCCGTAGGCAGCCGGGGTTGCCGGAGTTCGTCGAGGATGAGGACGGCGAGCAGCGGAATGGTCGTGATCACCGGGCCGCCGAACAGCATTTGCGTTGAGAAACAGGGCCGCAGCCCGGGGTGGGCGAATTTCGCCTCGTTCGACCGCCCGGTCGATCCCGACAGCGCTCGCCGCTGAAGTCATCGACCGCGACCACGCCGTAGCTTGCACTCAGTCATACGGCCGGGTTGACGCTCAGCGTCGGCGCATGTCGGCGGTCGTACCGCCGACACGATCCTGGTTGCCGGACGATCACATCTCGCGTACTCGGAGGCGGCGCCGGCTCGAAGTGACGGCCGCCTCCGCGAGGGTTTCTCCTGGTCAACGCGGGTCCAGCCGGACGAACAGCTTCTTCGTCGCGACAGGAATGACCGGCCGCCGCTGTCAGGGTGATGGTGTAACGGTCCCCCTACGCCTACCGTCAGTGAGGGCTGCTCCCGTGATGAGGATCGACAGCGCGACGTCATGTAACCGCCCCGTCGGGGCCAGCTGCGGAGCGGACGACAGACCGGGACAGTCCGCCGCGTCGGCGGCGCGGCGGGCGGCGTCCCGCTCGGCCTCGGCGGCGGTCCGGGCGGCCTGCGCGGCGGCGCGGCGGCGCCGATCGCCGAGGGGCGCCATCATCGGGGCCGGATCGTCGTCGCTGGGGCGGTCCTGATGGAGCCGGAGACGTTCACTCCGCCGGAGCCCGAGGGTCCGAACGTGGCCAGGGTCTACGACTACTTCCTCGGCGGGGCGCACAACTTCCCCGCCGATCGTGAAGCGGCGGCGCGGGTGGTCGAGACGTGGCCGCAGATCCGGGACACCACGCGGGTCAACCGTCTGTTCCTCGGCGAAGCGGTCGGCTTTCTCGCTGGCGAGGTCGGCCTTCGTCAGTTCCTCGACATCGGTTCCGGCATGCCGACGATGGGCAACGTCCACGAGGTCGCCCAACGCGTCGCGCCGGAGGCCCGCGTCGCCTACGTGGACCATGACCCTGTCGCGGTCGCGCACAGCCAGATCCTGCTCGCGTCCAACCCGAGGGCGCTGGCGGTGGACGCCGATCTGGCCCGGCCCGAGGAAATCCTGGCTCATCCGGCGATCACTGGCCTGTTGGAACTGTCCCAGCCGGTCGGGCTCCTGCTGGTGGCGATCCTGCACTTCTTCCCCGACAACACCGACCCGTACCGCCTGGTCGCCGCCTTACGCGACGCGCTGCCGGCGGGCAGCTACCTGGTCCTCACCCATGCGGCCGGGGACGGGCAGGATCGCGACGTCGCGGACGCGGCCGAGGTGTACCGGCGCACCACCGCCCCGTTCCAGCTACGCAGCCGTGAGGAGGTCGTGCGGTTCTTCGACGGCACGGACCTGGTCGAGCCCGGCGTGGTCCTGCTGCCGGGTTGGGATGAGGACCGGCGGCGCCGGGCGACGACGATCGACGGACGGCTGCCGATCTACGCCGGCGTCGGACGCATCCGATGAGCCCGCCGCCAGGCTGCCCGACCTGCTGGCCGGCGGCCGACGTACGCCGGCTGATGCGGCACGCCGAGGCGCGGATCGTCGACGCGACCGCCGGCCTGTGGCCGGACGCCGAGGCGGCGTTCGGGCCGACGGTCACCGGCGGCGGAGCGTTCCTGCGGCAGGTGCGGGTCGGCGGACAGACTCTCTGCGCGCGCATACGCCCGGCCGGCGCTGCGCTCCCGGGAGTCGTCCTCGGCGATTACGGTGATCGTGCCGCGGTGCTGGCCAGCGACGCGGACCGAGCCGACGCGACGGTCCAGGAAGCCGAGCAGCTCACTGCCCTGGCCACCTACAGCGGTCTGCGGGTCGCCGCCCCGACCGCCACAGCGAGCGGGGTCCTGTTCACCCGTTGGGTGACCGGCCCCAGCCTGGCCAGCCGCCTGCACGAGCACCCTGCCACCCTTACCGGGCTGCTGACGAGCCTCCTCGACGAGCTGGGCGAGGTGCATCGCGATCCGGCGGAGCAGCTGCGGCAGGTCGCCGCGCCGGCCGGGGTCCGGGCGCACCCCCGCATCGTCGCCCAGGCGTTGGCCCGCTCGGCGGACCACCTCCACCCGGACTCCCCGCAGTCTGCCGCGGCCGATGAGCTGCGCGCGCTCGTGGGAAGTCTGTCGCTGCGGCTGGGCCGGTTGGCCGCCCAGCTCGACCTGCTGCTGGTCGCCCGCGCCGGACTCGCCTTCGGGAGCCTCGCCCCCCGTCACATGCTGTACCCGGACTCCTCGGCGCGGCCGGTGCTGGTCTTCCCTGATCTCGGACCAGGCGGGGACATCACCGATACCGGAACACTGCTCGGTCATCTGCATCTGCTGGCCCTCGACAGCCCGCCGACAGTGCGCACGGAGCTGGTCGATGGCATCGAGGCGTGGCTCGCCGGCCGGCTGGCCACCCGCGGCGCCGACTGGCGCGATTGGCTGAACGCTGTGTTGACGATCTGGGCAGCCAGCGTCTACGACACTGTCGTCACCGCGCTGACGCTGCCCGCCGCGCTGCCCCTCGACGCGGACACCAGCCGTCTCGCGGCCCGTCCGCTGCCGGCGCTGGAGGGCCTCAAGGTCCTCACCGCGGAGCTACGCCGCCGCGGCGCCGGGGCCGCGTTGAACGCGATCGTCGCCGCGCTGGCGATCGACCCCGCCGGCCACGACGACCGGCCGCGGCTGATTTCAGCATTCCCGGACCGCACACGGAAGGCACCCGTCCATGGTCACGACGCCACACCGGCCACCGGGAAGCCGGCCACAGCCCGCCCCGCGGCTGTCCCCCAGGCCAGCTCCGACATCCGCCGACTTCGAAGGCCCTCGCCGCCGGTCGGCCGCTGACAGCCCCATGACCACCCCCAGGCGGCGAGAGGACGAGCCTCCGCCCAACGAAGGCCCCGGCCCGCTGGACCACGCCTTCGATCAGCTTGCCGTGGAGCCGTCGCTTGTCCGCCCGTACGTGGGCGACGTGCCGATCGGCGACCCGGATGGGGCGCGGGCTGCTCGGCCGCTGGGCCCGCTGAGCCCGGCCGAGCTTGCGGTGTGGCGGGTCGCCTTCCCGTTGGCGGAGGAGTGGTCGGCCGGCCGGTGGGCGGAGGGCATGCCGGCGCTGTGGCACGTGATGCGTGTGGTGGAGATCTACCGCGAGCTGGTGGCGAGGCCGGAGCCGGAGATGCTCGGCGCCCTGCTGTTGCACGAGGCGGCGCGCTGGGTTGATCAGGACACGGTGATGACGACGGTGAAGGCGTTGCTGGGCCGGCGGGCGCTGTCCTGGATCTGGATGCTGGTCGCGGATCACGAGGCGCGGCTGACCTACGCCTTCGATCCGGTCGAGGGTGAGCGGCGGCTGTCGGCGCTCGGCGACGACGCGGCGCTGGCGGGGATCGCGGCGGACGTGGTCGCCACGATCGAGGCCGCGCTGTACGGGGCCGGGCGTGCGACCAACCCGGCGTTGTTCTGGTCGCGGTTTCCGGCGATGCGGCCGGGTGGGTATTTCTCGGCGTTCGCGCGGGTCACGGCCGGGCGTCTGCCTGCCGCGCTGGCCGGGGCGCTGGGCGCGGCGGTGGAACGGGCCGCGGTCGCGAGCGCTCCCGCAGGTCCCACTGCCGGGGAACACCTCCGGCCGGTGGCGGCGGAGCGCGGCGGCGGACCTGTAGGTCTGCCGTCCGGTGGCGATCGGCCAGGCCGGGTTCAGCCTGCGTCGGAGGGCGTCGAGCGGTGTGGGTCGCCGCCGCGACGGTGGGAGCCGAGTCCGGCGGGTCGTGGTCTTCCTGGCCGGCGGGCGCCGTAGGACTTCGCTGGCCGCTGGCGGTCTGCGCGGACGGTACCTGTGGTCCGCGCGGGCTGGTCGGGGCCGGTGTGCATGGCTGGGACACCCGGGCGTTCCCGGCCGGGGCCTGGCGTCGTGAGCTCGGGCCCACGTTCCGTTGTGGGCTAGTGATCGACGTGTGGCATGCCCAGGTGTCCCAACCCCGCCCGCCGTGGGTCGCGGCGCGCAGCCGCCACCACGGCGGGCGGGGACCCCCCACTCCCTGCGCGGTAGGCGAGGACTCGCCGCCGCCGACCAGATCAACACGGAAGGACCTGCTGATGACAATGCCGAGTGGCGGGGAGGGCTCCTGCCCGGCCTGGTGCACGCTGTCACCGGATCACCGGAAGAAGCCCGATCCGGACGCCTGCTACGTGATGGTGGGCCGGGTGTTGCTGCCCCCGACCGAGGACGAGGCCGAGCCCTGCGTCCAGGTCGAAGCCTGGCAGCATGACGGCGCCCTGCCGGTGATCTGCGTCGCGGACGAACTGGGCCACGATCGCGGGCCCGCGCTACCGCCGGCGGAAGCACTGGCGATCAGCAATGCGATCGCTATAGCCGCGGCGGCGGTCCTGACCAACACGGTGCCCGTCCGCGTGCACCCGGACAACGAGGCGACCAGCGGGCCGAGGCTCCTGGCGGGCAGCGGTTCCGACCCGATGGGGAGGCTCTCGTCATGACCGTGCCTGAAGCGCGCTCCCGCGCCGGCCGCGGCGGGGACACCCCGGTGTCGCGGGGCTGGCCCACTGCGGCCGACGACGCGCCCGCCTCGGTCGATCTGCGGACGATAAGCCGCACTCGGCACGCGTGTACGACTACTTCCTCGGCGTTATCTTGAGCCCGCCGTCTCCTCAGCGCTCTGACCTGGGGCGCCGCGTCGGCGACAGTGTCGCCCGACCCGGCAGGCCCGACGGCCAGCCCGCCCCACGCCGACGGTCCGCTCCCAGCACCGCGACCGTCACCGGTCCGCGCGATGAGCACGTCGGATGAGAGGACGTCAGGTGTGCGCGCGACACTGATCGCTCCACCGCCGCCGACAGCGGTGATCGCCGATGCCCGGGTGCTCGGGTCTGCTCCCGGCCGCGCGACGCCGGTCAACGTGATTCTCCCGCTCCGGTCCTCAGCCGGCCGGTACCGCCGGGACCTACACCACGAAGGGAAGTCAGGTCATGGTTGTGGCACGAACGGCGGAGGCGGTCGTGCTGGCCGTTGTCGTCGTGGCGGCGTTGTGCCGGCCGGACCGGCGGCGCGGCGGCTGGTTCTCGGTGCCCCTGGCCGCGCTGATCGTCGCCGAGGTCGCGGTGGCGGTGACCGCGACGCTGGCGGGCCCGCGCGTCGAGGTCCCGGCGGACTGGACGCTGGCCGGGGTCACGCTCGCCGTGCTCTGGCTGACCGGAGGGCGGCTTGCGCGGTGGGCCGACGGCCCGTCGCGCCTCGCGAGGATCATCCGGGAGCTCGGCGACGGGCACGACCCGCTCGCGCAGCTCATGACTCAGCTCGACGAGACCAGCGACTGCGAGCCGACCCTCACCTTCTGGACTGACCAGTGGACCCTCGCGGTCATCGACTGTGAACACGGATCCGTGTTCGGAGACGGGTCGAGCAAGGTCAGCTTCCTCGAGGCCACACGGGCCGCCGCCGGACAGTGGCGAGCCAGCCACGGGGAGCACGCCGCCGGGCCGGACAGCCTGGCCTCCGCGCGGGGCGCGCGGTGAGCCGCGAGGCGATCGAGGTCGGGTTCGCGGCGGCGATCCGCGCCGTGGTGGGGCCCGATGTCCACGTCGCCGCGCACGTGTTCGACAAGGGCGGGCTCGGCTGCAAGCTGCGCCTTGGGGAGCGGCGGGTGGTGCTCGACGCGAGCGTGGACGGGGAGTGGGGTGTGGACGACCAGCCCGGGAGCGCCGGCTACCGTGTCATCGGACGGTCGATGACGGAGGCACTCGCCACCGCCGCCGCGATGCTCGGGCGCGCACCGGCCGGCGATGGCGCGGCCGAGCCGGCCCCGGGCGGTGAGGCGCTGGTCGCCGCCGCGCCGTGGCTGATGATCGACGGGGCGGGTGGGGTGACCAGCATCGCCTACACCGAGTATTCCGACCTGGTCGCCGTGACCGAGACGTTCCGCCGGGCGGCCCTACCGGAGACCGTTCTGCCCCTGGCCCTAGTGGATCTGCGGACCGGCCTGGTCATGGCCGTCCACACCGGCGGGGACGTGACCGTCCGCCGCTTCCAGCGGGCTCCCCTCACGGCCGCCGCCGAGGGCGCCGGCCAGGCAGCGGTGTCGAAGCAGCGGGAGGGGATGCCCGCGGCGCCGGCCGACAGCGCGGGACGGCCCGAAGGCGGGTCGCGGTGAGTCCCACGCCCGACGGGCCTGAGCACCAGACGGGCGGGCTCAGGCCGGGGGGTCTCGACGGCCTCGACCGGGAGATCATCGACCTGCTCCGCGAGGACGGCCGGATGAGCTACACCGACCTTGGCCGGCGGACCGGCCTGTCCGTGTCCGCCATGCATCAGCGTGTCCGCCGGCTCGAGGAGCGGCGGATCATCATCGGCTATACCGCCGTCCTCGGCCACGCCCTGCTTGGCTTGCCGTACAGCGCGGTGATCTGGGTGGAGGACAACGGCGCGCCCGAGGACGGCCAGGTCGAACGCTTCCGCGCCCTGGCGCAGATCGACACCTGCCACAAGGTCACCGGCCGCTACCGGTACCTCCTCCACGCCCATGTGCCCAACCCGGCAGCCCTCGAATGGTTGCTCGAGGAGATCCGAGCCGCTGCCGGCGCCCCGATCATTGCCGACATCGTGCTGGACACGGCCTGGGAGAACCGGCCACAGCCCGTGGGCCCAGGGGCGGCCGCCCGCAGCGGGGCTGACGCGACCGTCTCCGGATCACCGCGCCCGACGGTCAGGCGTGAGGCTGGCGCAAGCGCCGACGAACCCGACCCCACGACCGAGCCGCCGCGATGAGTCACCCCGCCATGCATCCAGGCCCGGATCGTCCCGCTCGCCCACGGCCCGACGAGCCGACCACGGCCCGCGGGCGCGCGCCCGCCGCCGACGAGATCCGCTCACTCGCGTGGGCGGTGAGCGCCGCCCGACTGCTTGACCTTCCCGAATTCACGACCGAGTTCGGCGGGCTCCTACCCGAGGTGCGTCGCCGCATCGTGAAGGTCGAGGTCTGGCCGACCTACCAGGAACCTGACACCGCATCCCTCCGCGCCTACATGAGCGGGAACCATGCCGTGGTCCGGGCGCTGCTCCGGACCGAGGCAGAACACGACCGCGCGGTCTACGACCAGCTTCAGCGGACCGGTACACCGTTCACTTCGAGGCGCCGCGATCGATCTACTCGACACCCATGTCCGCCACGGTCGCGTCTGCGCGGGCTGTCGGCGCGGATGGCCGTGCGATGTGGTCCTGCTCGCCGATCACAACCTGACGCTGGTCGGCGACACCGCCCCTGCTCCGATTCCTTCCGCTGGGCGGCCTCTCGCTGGCGACGTCAGCTCCGTGGACGGCCGCAGATCTCCGGGCGTCGCGCCTCCGCCCGCGGCCGTTTCTCGCCACGGTTCCCACCTTGCCGTTCCCGCGCCGGCCGAACGACGACCGCTTCCGCCCAGAACTGTGCGCCAGGAGAACCTATGACCGCCGCTCTCGCCCCCGCCCCGTCCTCAGCACCCGATCCCCCTGCCGACCGGCTGCCGCAGCACGTCCGGCACTATGCAGCCACACCGCGCTCCGCCAGCGCCGCCCGCCACGATGCGATCGTGCAGCTGCGCCATTGGGGCCTCGACACGTTGATCGACACGGTCGCCCTTGTGGTGTCGGAACTGATCACTAATGCGCTCGCGGCCAGCAACCACCCCTCTGGCGTGCCCGGGGCTGGCCAGGTGGTGTCCCGGGTCGCGATGCGCCTGACCTATAGCCACCGCGACCTGATCGTCGAGGTGTGGGACGGCGGCCCCGGTCGCCCGACCCGCCGCACCACCGACACCGACACCGACGCCGAAGACGGCCGCGGCCTGCACCTCGTCGCCGCCCTCGCCCGAGACCTCGGCTACCACCCAGTCCGCGTCCGCACCCCAGACGGATACCGAACCAAAGGCAAGATTGTCTGGGCGGCCCTGCCGCACGGGACTCCACCCACGCCGCACCTCCCCCTCAGCCCGGCCGAGCAGCTGCCACGCCGTGACCCGACGCCCCCCATAGACGAGGGCGCGCCGAATCCGGACCGTTACGACCGCGCGCTGCTGCAACGCGTCCTCGACAGACTGCGCAACCTCGACGATTGGACGCCGGCGACCACACCGACCAGCGCCGCGCACCGTCCCTCCGACCGAGAACAGCAGGCAACCCGATGAGCGCCCCTGTGAACAGCGCCTGCCCACCGTGGTGCGACCAGCCCGCCGGCCACCTCCACGTAGAAACCGCCGGCCCCGGCGACTATCACATCTCCGCATTCACCCTGATCGACCTGCCGGAGATCCCCGGAATACGCGAGGGCACCGCCCTCCAGGTCGCGATCGAACAGTACGTGACCTCCACGACCACCTACGATCCCTTGATCTCTCTCGGGATCGGGGACGACGACCCCGACAGCGAGGCCCTCACCCTCGACGAAGCCGACGCTCTCGCCGCGGCCCTGCACCGCGCCGTCACCGCGACCCGCGACGGTCAGGCACGCCAAATCCCGAACGGTGATGGCCCCACCTAACGCCGCAGGAACCGCCCCGCCCCACCCGGGACATGGCAGCCACCACCGCTACCACCTCCTGGCCGGAGAAACAATCATGACCATCAACTATCCGGATACCAACAGCCCCACCCTCGGCGGCGTCGACCTGCCAGACCAGGTCGACGAGGGCCTGCTCAGCGCGCTCGTGCACGTCCTGGCACCCCGCCAGTTCGCCATCGTCGCCACCGAACCCCCCGACCCCGCCGACATCCACGTCGTCGCCTGGGGACTCCGCTTCGACGACTACGTGGTCGTCATTGGAACCGACGGACAGATGATCGGCAGTTTCTCCACTCTGGACCGCGCCCTCTGGCTCCTCTCCTACCTCGACGCCGCCCTGCATGTCGTCTGGCACTCCCCGCCTGGGCCCACCCGCCCGCACCACCCCCGCCGACGAATCACCCGGCTGCGACGCTGACGATCAATCCCAGACACGATCTGGTCGCGAACGGCAGCGACGCATCGCCACGCCCACACCTCCGATGACAAAGCGACCGATGCGATCTCACCGACACGCCGTCCCGCCCGCGCTCCGTCCGATCGTTCTGCTCGCACGCATGCGCGACCTCCTACCACCCGGACATCTGGCGAGTCTTCTCGCCGCCTTCACGCCACCCCTCGACCCGGCAGAACCAGAGTGGACCGAGCTGTGCTCGGCCCTGGACAGCTACGACCAGGCGGCGCAACTCGGAATGAACCTCGACGAGGCTCGCGCCCGGGTCGACACCGCCGCCACGGTCCTCCACCCGCGGTACCGGCACACCAGCCCGCCGTGGGCGCTGAGGGCGGGGGACACACGCGACCGCGCTGAACAGGCGGTGGTGTCCACAGGGCCCAGCGGTCTGATTCGTGGGAACAGATAGGCCGTCCAACGCCAAAAAGATCGCATGTCCGCGCGCCGTTTCCGCAGCTCAGCCCCGCGATGACGCGACGAAGAAAATGTTCGACCAGCGGGGAATGACATACCCCACCAGGTCACGCGATCATCGTGGGTGATCTGTCCGCCAGGAGACGCGGGCAGCACTACCGACAGAGGGAGCGGCGCATGGCTTCGGGGTGCAGGTCGCAGGCGGAAGCGACAGCCGACGCATCGAACGTTCCGACGCCCAAAAGGACGGACCGACGCCGATCCGCGGGCAGGTCCGCGTCATGAGCAGGGCGAGCCGGCGGGCGGAACAGGACGAGCTGCGGGAACGGATGCGCGCGGCCGGGATGTCCCACGACGAGATCGCCGTCGAGTTCGCCCGCCGCTACGGCTACCGCCCCCGCGCCGCCCACCGCCACGCGCATGGCTGGTCCCAGGTGCAGGCCGCCGGACACATCAACGCCCATGCCGCCGGGATCGGCCTCGACCCCCGCGGCGCCGCCCCGATGGACGGCCCCCGGCTCAGCGAGCTGGAGAACTGGCCGCTGCCCAACAACCGCCGCCGTCCCACCCCCCAGCTTTTGGCCCTGCTCGCCGAGGTCTACGGCACCAGCATCCACACCCTCATCGACCTCGACGACCGCGAACACTTCACCCCCGCCGACATCCTCCTGATCAACACCATGCGCAGGAGCCGTACGACGAGTCCGGAACGTGGATCGGCACCGGGCCCTGTTCTCCCGGACGGTTCAGGCCGGCCTCGCAGGGCCGAACGGATCGTCGTGTCCGCCCTCCCAGCGGCGGAGGTCGTCGGGCTTGCAGACACTACGGGAACAGCGATGCACGAGATCAACCGGCGAGAATTCGTCACCGCGACGGTGACCGCGTTCACGTTCGGAACGACCGCTCCAAGAGATGTCGATCCGGCGCTCGTCGACTACTTCAGCCAGCAGCTGGAGGGCCACTACCGAGCGGACATGATGCTCGGTCCCCGCGAGCTGATCAGTACCGTCACCGCCCAGCACACGCTCATCAGCAACCTGGTGGCGTCCGCCCGCGGGGAGACGCGGCAGGCCCTCCTACGCGCCAGCGCGGCCTACGCCTCGCTGATCGGCTGGCTCCATCAGGACGCCGGTGACCTTCCGAGTTCATCCGTCTGGCGGGGCATCGCCCTGGAGGTCGCGCAACGCTCCCGGGACCACCAGCTCGTCGCCTACGCGCTGCTCAACCACGCATCCGTTCGCACGGATCTTGCTGACGGGCTCGGCGCGCTCGACCTGTGCGGCGCGGTCCTGGCCGACGCCGGCCGACTCAGCCCGAAGATGCGCATCCTGGCGCTCCAACAGCAAGCCCACGGCGCGTCGCTCGTCGGAGATCGTGCGACCGTCGACTCGGTCCTGGACCAGGCAGCACAGCTCGTCGAAAGCTGCGACGACGGCCTGCCATGGGGCAACGCCTGCCGTCGCACGCCGGCCTACCTGGAGGTGCAACGCGCTACCTGCTACGGACGTCTGGGGCTGGCCCAGGCCGCTGCCGATCTGTGGCAGCAGATCCTTGGCACGACACCGGCCAACGCCCGGCGGGACCGAGGCGTCTACCTCGCCCGGCAGGCCACAGCGTGCGTCCAGAACGGCGACCCCGGGCGCGCCGTCGCTGCCGGTCGACTCGCGGCGGACCTGGCGATGGAGACTGGGTCTGTCCGGATTCGCCGTGAGCTCGCCGGCCTCCGACGAGCCGCACAGCCCTGGGAGGGCACGGCCGTCGGCCGCGACCTCGACGAGATCCTCACAATGGAGAAGGAGACTTGACGTGGCGGACGTGCCCGTGCCCCTGGCCGACGACGAGATCGAGGCTCGCCTGCGTGAGCTACCCGGATGGGCCCACATCGGCCAGGAGATCACCAAGACCTTCCGCGTCCGTTACCACGGCGGGGTCGCTCTGATCGTGCACGTCGCCGACGTCGAGCGGCTCATCGGCCACCATGCGGACATCGACCTGCGCTGGGACAGCATCCGCTTCGGGATCACCACCCACGACGCCGGGCACCGGATCACCGCGGCCGACCTCGATCTCGCGCGGCGCATCGACGCCATCGCCCAGGCCCACAGCGCGGAACCGCTCTGATACTCCCGCCCGGACCGAACCTCGTGACCGGAGTTGCCGAGCCGAGGTGTTCACATTTCCATGTAGCGCCTCCAGAATTGTTCTTGATTCAGGGAGGCTACCGTAGCTACCGCTTGGGGATGCCGCCACCAGCTGAGTCAGCCGGCTATTTGCATCCTTCTCCAACGGTTTGTCTGACTACCGCGTATCTTAGCGATCTCGGCCCATAGGCCGTCGAATTGTCGTCCGGATCATCCTAATTTTGAGGCTTGCTCTTGCCGTATCGATGGCGGCGTTCGTACCTGGTAGCAGTTGCGAGAATGCGGGCTTCTACGCGGCCGTCCCGCGTTCCGTCGGCGCCGCTCGCCGTGACGTCTCCACCCGGCTGGAGCCGGCGAACAGGCCAGCAACGGCGGCGGTGTCCTTGGGCGTGCCCACGAGGCACAACTGGGTGGTCTCCGGCCGACTGGGGTGACGGTCCGATGATTGAACCATCGATGACCCGCACCGTGGTGTCCGGGTCGCCCCGCGCTCTCATTCACGTCGAATGTCGACAATCGGGCAGCAGCGCACGTACCTGGGATGCTACGGGCCGGTGAACGCGATCGTGCGGCGGATGGTCCAGCGGTAGGTGTGGCCTTCACGTCGAAGTTCGAGCAGGCTCACACTGGTAACCGGGACAGCGATCGGCGGGATCTGGCGGAGTTCTGTGAGGCGATGGATCACCTCGGCGGTCGGCGGAGTGGCGTTGCAGTACGTCACGCTGATATGCGGCTTGAACCTCGCCGGTTCGGCGGGGACCTGGTCGGCGCCAAGCTCGGTGGCGATGGCCTCGCGTAGACGCTCGCGGACGTGAACCACTGGACCCCAGGGCGCGGCGCGGAGGAACGTGCCACCGGGATAGGCGGCAACGGGGCCAACGGTCAGAGTGAAGGGCTCGATGTCGGCTGTGCGTGCGGCTGCCTGCTCGCCGATGCGGGTGGCTGTCTCGATGTCGACCTGGTCGGAGAAGCCGACCCCTTGCACGGTCATGTGGATGCCGTCCGCGGGCACCGGGTCGAGATAATCCAAGTCCGCAAGCGCCTTCTGGTGGTGGGCAACATGGTCGCGGAGGGCTTGGTCGTCGAAGACGACGTACCACGTGAGGTAGTTGCGTCCGGGGCGGTGCCCGGGGCGCCAGTACCAGTGGTCGGCCATCCTTTCCGTGCGTTGGAAGACTTCCCAATCGTCGGCGTCGACCCGGCCCTCATGGAAGTGCGGCACGCTGCCAGGCTAGAACCGGGCGCGCTCGGAGGTACTCCCGGCGCGCCATACGGCGACGGCGTCGGCTACCTCGGCAATCTCCGGGACGCTTGACCAGGGGGCGGCGCTGGTGACGAAGTCCTGCGCGCGATAGGCCACGACCTGGGATTTGAGCGTGGACCCGGCGGTGAGGGCTTCACAAACGAGGGCGCCGGCTCGGTCGGGTTCGGCGGTGGGGCCGACGAGGTAGGTCATCGAGGCGTCGACCAGGGTCAGGGCGTGGCTGGCCGCCGAGTTCGAGCGGGCGAAGATCGGGATGGCCTGGTCGGTGAACTCGCGGGCGCGGTCGACGGCGCCCAGCGCCAGATAGGCGCTGGCGGCGTTGCCGGCAAGGCGGGCGCCGGCGAACGGCTCGAAGGACAGGAAGTAGCCGACCGGGTCGACCTGGTCGGCCTGCGCGTGCGCGGCCACGGCACGGTCGACCGCGTCGTCGACCCCTCGCCGATCACCCAGCTTGCCGAGCGCGCGTGCCTCGCCGCTGACCGCCAGGCGGATGGACGCTGGACCTCCCGCGGCGTAGCGCTGACCGTCGCGGGCGTAGTCCAGGGCCTGCTTGTAGCGGCCGGCGTAGTAGGCGATGAAGCTCTGTGTGCCGCGTACCCACGCGGCAAGGTCGCGGTTGCCAGCGGCCTGGGCGAGGCTCATCGCCTCGTTGCAGTAGGCACGGGCGAGCAATTCGTTGCCCAGGTCGAACGCGAGATAACCGAGCAGCCCGGAGAGCTTTCCGGCCAGTACGTACAGGTCTGCTCGATGACGCGGATGCTGGTGGCCGCTCATGAGGTCGGCGACGCGGCGGCGCTGGCGAAGAGCTGTCGGGTAGACGCTCGGGGAGTCCGACGTTTCGTAGCGGCGGCCGATCAGCTCGACGTTCATGTCCAGTTGCTCGACCGCGGCATCGTCCATATTCGTCGCGGCAAGAAGCTGCATGCGTTGAGTGACCTCGCCCACTTCGTCGTCGGCTGCCAGCATCATGGTGGCGGCCGACACGGCGCGGATGGTCGGACGGTCCGGGCCGGGGCGCTCGGCGGCTGCGGACGGTTCGCCCGTTCTGGCGGGCACCTTTGATCCCCACGGCGACGTGGTGACGGACGCCGCGGGTGGGCCGACCGCATCTGCCGACATGCGGCGCAGGCTGTTGATCATGAGCATGTCGGCGGGCGCGAGCTGCTCCCGGTCGTCGAGGTCGAGCAGGTTGTGGATGTCGGTGCCGTAGATCGCGGCGAGCACGGCGAGGGCTTGCGGGGTGAGGCGGCGCCGGGCCGGGAGCGGCCAGTTCTCCAGCTCGGACAGCCAGGGCGCACTCATCGAGACGGCGTCACCCACGTCAGAGCTGGCGCGGGCGAGATGGGCGTTGATACGGTCGGCTGCCTGCGTCTGAGTCCAGCCATGCGCCACCCGGTGGGCGGCGCGAGGCCGCAGCCGGTAACGGCGGGCGAACTCGACAGCGATCTCGTCGTGCGCCATGCCCACCGCACGCATCCGGGCGCGCAACTCCTCCTGCTCCACACGCTGGCTGAGCTTGGCCATGCCGCAGCGCCTCCTCTCGGGAGCCTGGGTCGCCCGTTGGCTCTGGAGCTGCCGCTTCTCGACTGCCCAGCCGGATCACAGCAACCGTAGTCGTCATGTCGCGTTCAGAACAGAGCGGCGGATAGGTGCCTGGACCGCAGTACCGCCATCGCCAGCGTCCGACCCGGGGCGCGATGTCGGCTCGGCGCCAGCCCAGATCAGAAGGAGAGCCGCACGCAGGGTGCGCTGTTCCTCGCGACACAGGAGAGTGATCAAATTGAACCTCGGAAGGATGGGCCGAACGAATCGACGGCTCCGAGCCGAACAAACGTGGGTTGCAGCCACTGTTCTCGCAGGTCAGGCACCGCTGCGAAGCCGAAGGGAACGTTCGTGGTGGGAGGAATGACTTGCTGGCTGGCGTAGAGCATCGTGATGGCGCGCCGGCTACACCATCGAAGTGATCTTGCTCGTCGTGTCGGGTTCAGCGCCTGGCGAGGATCACCCATTGGCCGGTTTCCGGATCGCGAGAGCCAATGCCGCCGCATGGCGTGGCGAGAGGACCGACGAGTGATGGAGATGACCACCGATCTGGCGATGGACGACGCGGCAGCAAGGGAACTGCGCACCCGGCTTGTCGATGATCTCGTCTCGTCAGGTGCGATCCGCACGGACGCGGTCGAGTCGGCGTTGCGCGGTGTGCCGGGATTCTGCCAGCTGGCCGCTGACCAGAAAGCGGTCGAGCAGGGCGTGGTCGCGCTGTCCCGGCGCATCGGCACCCCCCGGCGCTGGTCGACGGCGACAGCCTCGCCTACCGCGCCCGGGTACGGCCCCTAGGGCGGCGAGCTCGCCGAACGGCTCGCGGAGCAGATCCGTGTCTGGGACCGGGAGCAGCGTCACGGTCCCCGTTCGCGGCTGACGGCGGTTCCCGCGGATGCCAAAGCGCCCGCGGATGCCAAAGCGGAGGACATCCCTGACGGGTTCGTCCTGACCAAACGCCACAGCAAGATCGTGATCTCTTGGGCTGGCACCGCCAGCTGAATCCGCCCACCCCCACCAGAACGGAGAGCCGCGAGCGTGCCTGGTCGCTTCCTTGCGTTGGAGGGGACAGACGGCGTCGGCAAGACCTCCCTGGCGCGCCACCTAGCCGACGCCACCTACGAGACGGCCGTCGCCCGCCTCGGGCGGTCCGCGCTGGCCTACGACGCTGAGATCGGCGAAGACCTGGTGTTCGTCTCACGTCGGCAGATATCTACGACATCGGCGTACGCGGCCGTCTTGATGGAGCACCTGTCCGCCATGCTGTGGCACAGTGGCGACGCCCCCGACCTTTCCGACGCGTTCTGGGTGTCGCTACAGGCCGCATGGTTCATCGCGCACACCGAAACCGTCGTGGGACCGCTGCTGGACGCTGGCTTCGATGTCCTCGTCGACGGCTGGCTCTACAAGTTCTTCGCGAAGCTGCTGCTCCAGGGCTATACCGAACCCCAGCTGGCGGTGATCTTCGGCCGCGTGCGCATGCCCGACGCGGTCCTGCTACTCCAAGCCGACGCGAGCGAGGTGTACGACCGCCGCCGTGACTTCCGGCCCGCCGAGTTGGGGATGCACGCCCGCTACGGGCCGATCGAGGACCTGGGCCGCGACACCTTCGTCGACTACCAGACGAGAACCGCGCGCAATCTCGAATCGTTCGCCGAGCGGCACGGCTGGCGCACCGTCCAGCTGGCACCCGGCGAGCCCGTCACCACGACCGCGCAGCGACTCGCACCGACCATCAGCGAACTGCGGGCGACACGTGACCTCGCACCGTCCTCGGCGCCGGGTCTGAACCGGGAGGAGATACCCCGATGACCATCACCAGCCCGCCCGCCGGGCACGGCGGCCAGCCAGTCCTCGACATCCCGCACCCGCACTACCGCTGGCCCGCCGTCACTGCGGAGCTGGAAGACGCGGTCCGCGCGCAGCTTTACCGGTCGCTGTCCGACAGAGACGCCTGCGGAGTGATCGGCGAGTTCGAGACCGCGTTCGCCCGGTTCGTGGGCGCACGCCACGCCGTGTCGTTCGCCTCGGGCACCTCGGCAATCCACGCCATGAGCCGCATCGCCGGGCTCCGGCCCGGCGATGCGATCATCGCGCCAGCTTACACGTTCCTCGCGACCGCCAGCCCCTTCGCCTACGACGGCATCGAGGTCCGCTTCGCCGACGCGAACGCCTACGGCAATGTCACCGCCGCGACCCTCGCGGAGCAGCTCACGCCCGCGGTCCGGGCCGTCATCGTGACGCACATGTGGGGCAACCCGTGTCCCATGACCGAGATCGTCGAATTCTGCCGCACCCACGGCCTGCTGCTGCTGGAGGACTGCTCGCACGCGCACTTCGCGTCCTGGCGCGGCCGACGGGTCGGGACGTTCGGGGACATGGCGGTGTTCTCCACCAACCAGAAAGCCATCACCACCGGCGAAGGCGGCGTCCTGGTCACGGACAACGACCGCTACCGCGAACTCGCCCTCCTCTTCGGGCACTACAACAAGCGCTGCCAAGCCGAGATCGACCGGAGCGCCGAGTACTACCCGTTCGCCTTCACCGGCATGGGACTCAAGCACCGGATCACTACACTCGGCGCGGCGATCGGTGTCCAGCAGCTCGGCCAGGCGACCGACATCGAGGACCGCCGCCGCGCGAACCTCGCGCACTTCGCGGCTGGCCTGGCAGGAAACCCGGTGATCACTCCCGCGGTCGTTTCCGAGGAGGATGGGCAGCACGGTCTCTACGTGCTCGGCCTGCGATTCACCCCCAAGAACGCCACCGTCACCCGCGACCAGTTCGTGGCGCTCTGCCGAGCAGAAGGCGCCATCGAAGTGGACGCGCCGGGCTCGACGCGTGACATCAGCGCCGAACCGCTGTTCGCCCGCCGAGACCCGTTCGGACCCTGGATCCCCAGCGCTCCGCCGACTACCGCACTTCCCGGAGTCGCACGGTTCGCGGACACCTTCCTCAAGATTCCACTATGGGGCTACGACGGAGACCAGCCCCTCGTCGCCGGCTACCTCGACGTCTTTGCCAAGGTCGCCGCCGTGGTCGCCGCATGACACCCGCAACCACCACGGACCAGCGGAAGGACGCGCACCACCCTGTCCAGGTAGCCCTCGATGGCGATTTCGCGCTCGACGACCTCCGCGCCCTGCCCAGCACCGGCCGCGCGACCAGAATCTGCGCCGCACAGGCAACTCAAGCAGCACTGTGGCGGCTCGACGCCACCGGCCACGCCGAACCGCCCGCCCCTCTCGACTCGCCCACACCGCCCACCACTCCCACGGTGGCCGACACCGCCCTCCTGCGTCACCTCGAAACAAGCGGGCTGTTCCAGCCCCCCGTGAGCGAGCAGGTCGCCGCCCTGACACCACGGTTGGCCGCCAGCTGGCTGGCGCTGGCCGCGCACTGGGCCGATCTCGCCGACGTCAGCGGCGACCTGCGGTTCCTCAACACGGCGTGTAAGCTCACCGGAGCCGTCTGGCTGCGTCACATCCACGCCGACGGTGCGTGGCACAGCACCGAGCTGACCGGCCAGCTGGGCGCGGTCGGCCGCCTGCTGGCCTCGGCCACAAGCGAGCTCCGACAGCGCCTGGACACGCGCCTTCTGCTGGCCGAGCCCGCCGCCGGCCCTCACGACCTGGCACTTGCACCGCTCAGGCCCAGCTCCCGAACGAGCCGGGCGCGGATCATCGTCCTGGCCGCCTCCGGCTCGCGCAGTGCCGGACGTCTCGTCGCCGCGGCGACCGTCGCGGCACTGCCCATCGACGCGGTGTGCTGGTACACCTCCCGGACGGCCGCGCCCCCGCCCGCGTCCAACTACTCAGCCGCCTGGTATCCGCCTGGACCGCCGACACCCGACACCGCCGTCGACCTGCCGGCCAGCGTCCCGGCCACCACGGCCGGATCGTGGGACGGCGTCGCTGCTGCGATCCGTGCCGCACACGCCGACCTTGTGCTCCTTGTCGGAATGCCGGTGGTCCCGGCGTCCGTCCTGGATGCCGCCAGGCTGGGCACGCTCAACGCCCACAATGGCGCCCTGCCAAGCCATCGCGGCATGGACGCGGTCGGTTGGGCGCTGATCAACAACCAGCCGGTCGTGTGCAGCCTGCACCTGGCCCGTGCTGCGGTCGACACCGGAGAGCTCCTCGCGGCTCGTCCCGTCCCGGCCTCCCCGACCCGCACCCTGGCCGCCAGAGTCAAGAGCACCCAGCTACGCCTCCTGCTCGCTGGCGCAACCTATGTCGCCACCACCGGCTCACTGCCCGACTCCACACCGCAGCCCGCCGGCGGCACGCAGTACTACCGCCTCCATCCCCATCTCAAAAGGCTTCTGGACGCTTCTCCGTATGCCAATGATGACCACCCGCAGTGGATGGCAAGCCTGCCATGACCAGCCCACCACACCCCCGTTTCACCGCGCTCCGACAGATCGACTGGAACGACACCAGCTCCATCCTGCACGGCTGCACACCTCTGCTCGACGCGCTCACCCATGAGCGCGCGCTGCTGTCCGGGCTTGTCGCTGAAGTTGGCCGCGACCTGCACCTGGCGGAGATGTGCGAAGGCTACGACTTTATGCGCAAGATCGTCCTCTATGACGCCGCGGACATCAACGTCCGGCTACGGCTACACCTCTACCAGGCCGGGTTCTTCGACCGGCCCCACAACCACCGCTGGAGCTTCGCGAGCCGTATTCTGCGCGGCGGCTACACCCACCGCATCTACGGCCGCGACGACCAGTTCAGCGAGGACACCGACCCGAACAGGCTCGTCCCCATCCACGAACGCGTCGAACAACCCGGCTCGACCTACGCACTACACCACACCAGTGTGCACACCGTCCAAGCCGAGGCCGACACCATCTCACTCCTTATCCGTGGCCCTTCCGCCAAGCAGCGTTTCCTCATCATCGACGCCGCCGCCGGCGGCTTCTTCTGGGTCTACGGAGAAGCCCAGGAATCATCCAAGCAGCGAGCCAGCAAACGCCTGGCGCCCGACCTGCTCGACCAGACACTTGCCCGCGTCCAGAAACTCATCGCAGACCCAGAACCGACAGCCCGAGCCACGCCCGCCGGCGAAAGGTAGAGAAAGCGTGAACGACGACGCGTTGCAAGGAATGCTCTTCGGCGCAATCTCCACCGACGACACAGCCGCCGAGACGGCCCCGGCCGGCGAGCTACGGATCTGCGCGCTCAACGTCAACAGCCCCAGCCCTGGGCGGGCGCAGCGCATCGTCGACTGGCTCCTGACCACCGGCAGCAACACGCTCGTGCTCACCGAGATGCAGCCCTCCGAAGCAGGACGCCACATGCTGGCCTACCTCGCCGCCGAGGGGTTCACCACCACCTGCACACCCGGCTGGAAGGACACCCGCTACTTCGCCACCATAGCTACCCGCGGATTCGCCGCCGCCCTGGTCCAACCTGCGGCCTTCGACCCCCGGATCGTCTGCGCAGACCTCGCCGACGGACACGGCACCGTGCGTCTCGTCGGGATCTACGGCCTCACCAACGGCATGACCCCCGAGAGCAGCCAGCGCCGCCGGGACTTCCAGCGTCGCCTCCTTGACTACCTCAAGCTCGTGAACAGCCCCGGTCTGTGCGTGGCAGGCGACCTCAACGTGGTCGAACCCGGCCACCGGCCCCACCTGCCGGCCTTCGAAGACCACGACTATGCCTGCTACACCGGGCTGCTCGACCTCGGGCTGCGCGACGCCTACCGCACACTCCACCCCTCCGGCGACGACCACAGCTGGACCAGCCCCCGCTTCGGCGGCCAGCGCCTGGACCACAGCCTCGTCGGCACAGCGGCAGGGGAAATTCGGACGTGTGCCTACGACCACGCCACCCGGCACGAGGGCTTGAGCGACCATGCCGCGCTGCTGACCACCGTCGGGCTCACCACCAGCTGGACAGCGCCGAACGGAGGACCCCTCCGATAGCCGAGATCGCTTCGAAGATCAGCCCGCAAGAGCCGAGACGCCCAGGCGGGCGAGGAGCTTGTTACGAAAACGGCCCATCTGCGGGTCGAACCGATCGGCGGACCACTCGCTCGGGTCGTCGAGGGCGAACCAACGGACTCCGCGGGCCTCCCGCGGGTCGGCCTCGATACGCAGGTCCTGGTCAGCGGTGAGCACGAACCAGAACGACACGTCGGTGTGGCTGTGCTCACCGCGCGTCCTGGTCACGGTCAGGAACAGCGGGTCGTCCCCGAACCAGGGGTGAAACTCGCCGTCGATCCGCAGTTCCTCGGCTGCCTCCCGCAGTACCGTACGGCGCGGGTCCTCGCCCTCGTCGACGTGGCCACCGGGAAACAGCCACAGGCCCGCCTTCACGTGGTCGACGAGCAGAACCGACCTCCGCACCTCGTCGAACAGCGCCGCGTAGACACACAGATGCTTGTCCGGCGTCGCCGGACGAGCAACGCGGAACAACTGGGCACCCGACCGAATCCAGCCCAACACGCCGGTCTTGTCTACGGCCTCGTGATCGTCGAGAGGGTCGACGCCTGCCACCAATTCCTCAACCACAGTGCGTGGATCACTATCGGCGACAGTCATTACTCATGCCCTCCACAACAATCACATAGAACTCGGACCGCTGTTCCTCGGTGGCGACAACCACCAAGTCCCTGGCAACGAACCGCGACCCTAGCAGCACCACCGCGCACTCCCCAGAAGGCGCTTCGGCCAGTCGTACTGAATCCGTCGTAGTCGGCGAAGCCAGGCGCCGGCCACGCATCGCTCACACCGACTGGCCCCGCCTGGATCCTCTCCTGCGGTTCTACCGACCCATCCCGCCGCTACCAGTAGGCCACGCATTTGAAGCCGACCACCGGCGGCGACCCAGCCGGACAGCTTCAACGCGGCCTACGCGCCGTCCTTGTCCACCATGTCCTCTTCCACAGAACCGGGCCGGGCTGACCACCCCCGACCTAGGGACGATCGCCCTCCTCGCCCGAGACATCGTCTTCACCGCCACGCACGGAGGTACCGACATTCCCTTGAAGATTCCCATCGCCACTATGATCAACGGGGTGACTACGATGAGTGACGATTCTGCGGTTTCGGCTGACCGGCTGCGTGAAGAACCCACCGACCGCCTGGTCCAGCACGACGTGATCCGGACCGTCGCCATCGAGGCCGCGTTCCGCGAGGTCCCGCGGCATCTGTTTCTGCCCGATGTGCCGGTGGAGCGGGCCTACGCCAACGACGCGGTCTACACCAAGCACGACGCGGCGGGGGTATCCATCAGCGCGGCGTCCGAGCCCGGGACCGTGGCCATGATGCTCCACCAACTCGATGCCCACCCTGGCGACAGGGTCCTGGAGATCGGGGCGGGCACCGGCTACGATGCGGCGCTCATCGGCGCGATCGTCGGGGTGACCGGCCAGGTCACCACCATCGACGTCGATCTCGACCTCGTCGAAGGCGCCCGCGCGCACCTCGCCGCCGCCGGCATCACCGGCGTCGAGGTCGTCCTCGGCGACGGCGCGTTCGGGCATCCGGTCGGCGGACCCTACGACCGGATCATCGCGACCGTCAGCGCCTTCGAGGCACCCACCGCCTGGCTGGACCAACTCGCCCCCGGCGGCCGGCTCATTCGCCATCATCGCGAGCGCCAACACCGGCAACTGGGCGGACGCGCAGGCACTCGTCAGCGCCACAGCCTGCACGGAGCCCTGGGAAACAGCCGTGAGTGACTGCCTCGGGGTGCTGTGCCGACATTCCGGAGATCCAGCCGCCCCGACCGTCGCCACCGCGATGCTCGACCACTGCGGCCAGCTCGACCACAGGACCATGCCGATAACATTTCGCGCCCGCGTCTGCCTCACGGCTCTCGACGCCGCCAGCAACGTCAACGACGTCGATCCGCAGCCGCTGGCCCACAAAGTGATCCACCAGGTGCTGGATGCCGAAGACGGCTACGCCGCACGAGACCTGTTACGGGCACCCTCTGCCCGCCGATACCTCGATGCACGCCAAGCCCGCGACCTCACCGAGCTCGTGAGCATCTGCGGCCTGGAGGGCGGCGCCATCCCAGCACGCCTCCACGGTGATCTGTCGACCGCGCTGGACGCGAGCGCGGCAGTGCTTGCGGACACGCTGGTCATACCGTCCGATTCGTGATGTACCGATTACCGTAGGAATTGTTCGCATCGTGGACGTCCGGAAGATCGGCCAGTCGGTTCCGGAGAGGATGTAGCGCGTCGTCATGAGCAGGTCCAGCCAGCGGATGGAACAGGACGAGCTGCGGGCGCGGATGCGCGCGGTCGGCATGTCGCATGATGAGATCGCGATCGAGTTCGCCCGCCGCTACCAGCTGCGGCCCCGTGCGGCCCACCGGGTGGCGCACGGCTGGACCCAGATGCAGGCCGCGAACCACATCAACGCTTACGCCGCGCGCGTCGGTCTCGATCCCCAGGGCGCTGCGCCGATGACCGCTCCGCGGTTGTCGGAGCTGGAGAACTGGCCGCTGCCGAACAACCGCCGCCGGCCCACTCCTCAGCTCCTCGCCCTGCTCGCCGAGGTCTACGACACCAGCGTCCACAATCTGATCGACCTCGACGACCGCGAACACCTCACCCCCGCCGACACCCTCATCATCAACCGCATCGATCGCACCGGGCCGGGCGAGAACCGCGATCTATCTCTACCCGCGGCGCTACCCAGCGTCCGGTTTCCTCAGCAGCCGAGCCTCTTGGCTGGGCGCACGGAGATGCCGGCGCATCTCGGAACGCCACGGCCGGCGATCGGGGCTGGGGCATCGGTAGTCGGCGGGGGCACGGCGACGCCGATACCCTCCTCCGTAGGCGTTGGCAGGGCGCCCGCGGCGGCGTTCGCTGGACATCTCCCAGGCGCTTCCCGTAGCAGCGATCCTGTCGGCTACCTTCGCGACCAGATTCGCGCCTGCGCGGGTGCCGACGGCGCACAAGGCCCGGCCGCCGCGCTCCCGACCATGCTGGGCACGGTCTCGGCGATCGAGGATGCCATGCAGCGAGGACCGCTCGGGCACCGCCGCGAGCTGCTCGGTCTCGGTGCACGGGCCGCGGAGTTCGTCGGCTGGCTCTACCGGGACGCCGGTCTCCTACCTGCGGCGTCCTACTGGCAGGATCGCGCCGAGCAATGGGCACAGGAGGCCGGGGACCTGCCGTTGCAGGGATACATCCTGTTGAAGAAGAGCCAGCTGGCGTGGGACGAACGCGACGGGGCGCGCATGCTGACCCTGGCCCAGGTCGTCCAGGACGGGCCGTGGACCCTGCCGGCTTCGGTACGGTCGGAAGCCGCCCAGCAGGAAGCCCGCGGCCACGCCCTGACGACCCGAGATCTCGCGGCCGTCGAACGCAAGTTGAACGAGGCACGTGACCTGCTCGCGGCCAGCGTGCGCGAGCACGGCGAGCAGGACATGTCGCAGCACTACAGCCCGGCTCTGCTGATGCTCCAGACCGCGCTGTGCTACGCGGCTGCTGGGCAGCCCGACCGGGCCTTGGCGATCTTCCAGCGGGAACTGAGACCCGCGGCGTTCTCCCTCCGGGACTATGGCTACTTCCGGGCGCTGATGGCAGGTGTTCTGGCAGACCTCGGTGAGCCGGACGAAGCCGCGAGTGTCGGTGTGCAGGCGCTGAGCATCGGTCGGATCACGGGTTCCGTGCGAACGTGGACCGAAGTCAGTCGCGCGGCGCATGCGCTCACGCCGTGGGTAGCGCGGCCGGCGGTGCGCGATCTGAAAGACGCTATGGTGACGGCCGCTCTTCCGCCCGCAGGCGCTCACAGGCCCAGTCCGCCACTCTTCGGATGACAGATGCCTGCCAGATCTGGGTCTGGGGGTCGGCGTAGGTCGGGTCGTCGTGGACGGCGATGCCGTGCTGTGCCCCGTCTACCGTGACCAGGCGGGCCTCGCCCCCGAACCGGCCGATCGCCGCCCGCGAGCTGTCCACGGGGATGAAGGTGTCCTTCGTGCCATGCACGATCAGCGCCGGCGCGGTGACAGCTCCGAGTTCGCGGTCCGGGCGCAGGTAGAAGACCTCGTTGAGCAGCGGCCGGCCGAGCCGGAACGTCGGCGAGTGCTCCAGGTACCCGTCTTCCGCCAGACGCCGCCCCGCCTCCTCGTCGATCTGGTCGTCGTGCCAGTAGGGCTTCTGGTCGATGAACCTGTTCTTGTAGTCCAGGAGAGGATTGAAAAGCACCAGGCCGCGGACCTGCTCGGGATGGCGGGCAGCGAACAGCGCGGATATCCCGCCGCCGAAACTGGCACCCACCAGCACCATCGCATCCGTACCGACCGCGCTCGCGGCATGCGAGGCAGCGGTCCGGATGTCGCCGAGTATCCCGGCGATCGTGAGGTCCTCCATCCGCCCCTGGCTCTCGCCGTGCGCCCGGAAGTCGAACCGGAGAGACGCGACGCCGGCCTCGGCCAGGCCGTGCGCGAGGCGGGTGAAGAAGCCACCCTCCTCGCGGCTCACACCCCCGCCATGCACCAGCACCGCGATCCCCAACGGGGCGCCCGACGGTCGCAGCAGGCTCCCCGCCAGCAGCAGCCCGTCAGGACTGCGGAACGTCACGGCCTGTTCAAGATCTCGGGTCACGTCACTCCTTGAGCCGCCATCCTGGCTCTGCCCCACCAGCCGCCGAACGCCTGCCCGCGCTCGACCATCATGATCCGTGGATGTCCAGGCGTCCTCCACGCGCGTCGCCGCGAGCGACACCATCACATCACGGTTGCCTGTCGCCTCGTATGGCTGTGACGAGTGGCCAGCGACGCGCGTGCCAGCCGTGAGGCGTGGGTCCCGCGCGGGCCGCACACCCTGCAACCGACAGCGTGATCGCCGTACCGGGAAGCACTACAACCTCCCACGAAGACGCGAACGGATCATCGCTGCCAAGCCGAAGATAAGGGCTCGCGGTCTTACCTTTGGGCAGGTCACCGACCACTCAGGCCCCGAATCAGATGTTCGCTCTGTAGGGAATGACCATCGTGTGGGTCGCTTGGGACGCTGGAGGTGTTCAGCGTCGGCGTGGCAGCTCGCCGTCACGAAGGGTGGCGGCCAGCTTGGCGGTCGCCGTACGCGCCTACGTCGAAAAGGACCTGATGATCACAAATTCTTCATCCGCGCCTGCGGCCGATCCCACGGCGCGGACCACCTGCGAGGAGGCGTCCCGCCGCGCAGATGAACCTGTGGTCTTCACTGACGGGCACCACTTCGATCTCGCGGCGTCCCTGGACCTGGAGGCGGTCGCCTCAGCGGCGACCGGTCCGCTGTCGGTGATCCTTCAGGTGACGAAGCGGTGCAATTTCGACTGCTCGTTCTGCTCGGAGACGTTGCAGGAGCCCGACCCGACGCTGGCCGCGTTGGAGCGGGTGCGGGACAACCTGGCCGGGGTCCCGCGGGTGTTCCTGTCCGGCGGCGAGCCGCTGCTGCGCCGGGACATCGTCGACGTCGTCGACATGTTCGCCGGCACGGTGATCGGCCTGCCGACCAACGCGACGCGCGGCCTCCAGCACGCGCGTGACTTGGCCGGCAGGGTCGCGTTCGTCAATGTCGGGCTGGAGGGACCACGGGCGACAACGAACCGGGTCCGTGGCGACTACGACAAGGTCATGGCCGGGGTGCGGGCGTTCCAGGACGCGGGGCTGGAGCTGTCGCTGTCGGCGGTCGTCTACCGCTCGACGCTGACGGCGCTGCCGTTCACCCTCCAGATCGCCGATGTGCTCGACGCCGGGAAACTCAAGCTGATTCTCCCGCTGAAGAAGGGCAACGCGCTTGATCTCGCCGACCACGAGTTCCTCACCGTCGAGGAGGCCACGGCGGCGTTCGAGCGGCTGGCCGAGCTGCGCACGGCGCACGACTGGCGGCCGGCGCTGCGGCTGACGGCCTGGACCCCGGACACCGAAGGCCACATGATCGTGGTCAGCCCGCGTGGTTTGGCGAGTGCCTGGCCGGTCTACGACGCTCCCGACCTGCTGGAACCGTTGGGCAACCTGCTCGACGAGCCGATCAGCCAGATCTGGACGCGGTACCGGTTCAGGCGCAACCACTACGCCAAGTACCTGGGTCGCTCGATCCACACGGTCAGCCGCACCGGCCGACCCCCGGCGGCCCGCCGTTCGTTGCGGATCGCGCATGCGTGAGGCGACCAACCTGAGCTGGACTGACACTCCGTTCGGCGGCGCACGGCGGCCGTTCACCGACCGCACCCCGCTCCTGGCGGCCTTCTCCCTCCAGGCGACAGGGCACTCGCCGGCCTCTGCCGCTGCCGTGTACCTCCCGCTGCCACGCACACGCTCGCTGAGAGTGACCGACACGACCGTCCGGTTCGGCTTCCATGCCCTCGCCGCCGAGCAGCCCACAGAGATTGCTGCCGTCACGGCCTCGCTTGACGCTCTGCTGGTCCAGGCCCGACGTCAGGCAGCGATCCTCGCCGGCCACCGCCTCGGCGACCAACTCGCGGCCCTGACCGCCGCCAGCGCCGGGCAGCCCACACGAGGGATCACCGCCGTCCGCGCCGCGTGGCAGAACCAGCCCTCGGAACGCGGTCTGGCTCGCCTTCACGACACCGACACCGACACCGGGCCGGGCCCGGCCGTACTGGCGGACCTCTGCACCAGCCATGACCTCGTCCTGCCCGCCGATGTCCCGCCGGCTGGTGCTGACGGGTGCTGGACGGCCACACAGATCCTTCGGCAGCTCGTCGTCTACGCGCTGGCGATCGCGCTGATCGCCGCGAGGAACGCGGATCGTTACCAGTGGAATGCTCTGCACCTTGATGCCGTCGTCGAGGCCGCCGCCTGGGATCAGCTCACCGACCTGCCACCGCGCCTCCCATGAGCGGCGCAGGCGGCAAGTCCGACCGTACCCGGCGCTTGATTCCGCGTACTGCCTCCGCCGCTCGCGGCGACCAGCTGCTGGTCGCGGAAGGAACTCGCTGATGCTACGTAACTGCCTGGTCGTCGCGGTCGAAGGCACCCACGCCTCGGGCAAGACCACGTTGACCCACGCGCTGGCCGCCTACTACCGGGAACGCGGCGTCCACGTCGCCTGCGTCCCCGAACCCGCCAGGAACTCACCGTTCATCGAGGAGATCGTCAAGCACGGTCACGGCGATTTCGACCTGGAGACCGAGGTCGACCTGTTCGCCGCCCAGCTGTCCAGCCAGCTCCGCGTCGCCCGCCAACACACGATGATCATCGCGGACAAGACCGTTGCGAACGTGCTCGCCTACGCCTGGCTCGTCCTGCCCGGCGGACCCGATGGACCCCACGCCCCCGTCCTGCACGCTATGGAAGCCTTCTGCCGGGCCTGGGCACATGTCTACGACGCGGTGTTCTACTGCTGCGACAAGTTCGACCAGCAGCAGATCGGCGACCCCTATCGCTCTAAAGTCCTCGACATCCAGCCCGCCGCTGACCGGGTCGTGCGCAGCATCTGCGCCACCGTCGGGCAGCGGATCTACGACATCCCGCCGAACATGTCTACCGGCCAGCGGGTCGGCTGGATCGCCGAGCAGCTCACCGCTCTCGGCCTCGACCCGACCACCCGCTGACCTGCGTCTCTGGGAGACTGCGCGCCATGGCGTATACCAGTGTCATCGACGTCATGATCCTGCTCGTCCGAGACGACACCGTTCTGCTAGCTTTGCGATCTGGCACTGGTTTTGCGGACAATTGGTGGAATTGCCCCTCGGGCAAGCTGGAAGCCGGCGAGGATGCCGCCGCGGCGATCTGCCGCGAGGCCCGCGAGGAGATCGGCCTTCACCTGGACCGCGCAGCCCTGTCGCTCGCCTCGACCGTGCACTTCCGCAACGATCAGGGCGAGGCCCGCCTCGGGCTGTTCTTCCACGCGCAGTCGTGGGAGGGCGAGCCGGTCAATGCCGAGCCGCACAAGTGCGCCCGCCTCGGCTGGTTCCCGCTCGACGCCCTGCCCGACAACACTTACCCCTACACGCGGATAGGTGTCGAGCTGTACCGGAAGCGGCAGAACTTCGCCGTCTCCGGATGGGCACCTGCCGACGCCTAGCATGTGACGTCGCGCGGCGCGGGCGCGGTATCTGGGCAGCGGGCAGACCTGGTGAACCGGACACCAGCCTGCTTCGTCGGCTGCCCAGGTGTTCGCCACGGCGGCCCAGAACGTCCAACCGTGCGAGCGAAGTCCACGCCGTGGCCGAAGTTCTGGGGGCTGTAGGCCCTGTCTGTGCAGGTGGTCGCCCCGCGTGGTGGGGAACAATTTGTTCGCATCGCGGGGAATGACCATCCCACTTGGTGTCGCGGAAAGTGACAGGTGCTACACGCACACCGTCGAGGCCGGTCCCATCCGGGGCCATCCGGTTGGCGGTGGGGCACCGTCCGTCCGGAAGGCATCGCCGTGGAGCATCCCCCTGAGCCCTTCGCCCGTCTGATCACCGCTGTACGCCTCGCCGGCGCCGATCCGGCTGCCGACCCACCCGATGACAGTGAGCTACTGCTGAATCCACTCGCGCTTCGCGGCTGGGTAGAGCAGCAATGCGCCGGTCAGATGAGACGCGTTCGGGTCGCGGGCGCGCTCGATCGCCGCCTGGTCTTCGTCGAGCGCAGTGCGGGCCGGTGGGTGGCGGCAGACCTGTCCGGTCAACCGCACGGTTCACGGGCCTGGCCGGCGTGGGCCCGGGACACGGTGGTGCTCGACGAGCCGGGGTCCTGGCTGTCGCTGGCCGACGTGGACGAGCCGGGCGTCGAGCGGTTGTCGCGGCCCGGGGTGCTGCTGGCCGCGCTGTATCACCCGGAGACGTTCCCGCTGCCGCGGTTCCCGCTGGGGATCAGCACGGTGGCGCGCGCGGCCCGCGAGACGCTGCTGGGCACGGTGTCCCTGGTCGACATGCAACTCGGGCTCACCCTCGACGGGCTGGCCGCCCGGGTCGAGGCGGACCGGCCGGACGTTCTCGGGTTGTCGGCGACGTTCGGCCAGTACGACCTGCTCGTCCAGCTGCTGGAATCGGTCTACGCTCAGGATGATCCGCCGCTGGTCGTCGTCGGCGGCAGCCTTACCGCACGGGTCGAACGGGTCCTGCTGGACCGGTTCCCGTCGCTGCTGGTCGCCAGGGCGAGCGGGGAGGTCACGATCAGCGCGCTGCTGGCGCACTGGCATGGCGACTGCGCCCTCGACGAGGTTCCCGGCCTGGGATATGTGGGAGCACCGCGTGGGGGTGGGCTGGCGGTCGGGCGGCGGAGGACCGCGAAGCCCGTCACCCGGGACGTGACGGCCGATGTCGTTCCCGAGCTCGACCTGCTGCCGGCAACGTTCGACCGTCACGGCGTCGCGCAGCTGGAGACCAGCCGGGGCTGCACCAGCTACTGCTCATTTTGCCCGCGCGACCACAAAGGCAGCTGGACTGGGGCTGGCACGGGCCGATTGCCGTGGCTGCTGGGCGAGCTGGCGGCGGTCTTCGACCGCCATCCGCAGGTGTCGCGGACGTTGTACCTGGTCGACGAGGAGTTCCTCGGCCGCGGCCCCGACGCCACGGGCAGGGCGTTAGAGCTGGCCGGCCTGCTGCACAGGGTGGGCTTCGGCTGGGAGTCGAGCTGCCGCGTCGACCAGGTCGTCGACCCCGACCGGAGCCATAGCTGGCACGTGGAACGCGCCGAGATGTGGCGGGCGCTGGTCGCCCGGGGCCTGCGGCGGATGCTGTACGGCGTCGAGTCCGGCGTTGACAGCATCCTGCGCCGGTTCGCGAAGGACACCACGGGCGAGCAGAACCTGCTGGCGGTGCGGACCCTGTCCGCGCTCGGCGTACCGACCCGGTTCACCTACATCACCTTCGACCCACTGATGACCCTCGACGAGCTGAAGGCCACGCACGCCTTCCAGGGCCGCACCGACCTGCTCCTGGCCCCGCAACCCGATCTCCCGGCCGTCGAGATCGTGCGCGGCGTCCGGGACACGGAGTTCGTCGTCGCGACAGGCACAAGCCAGCCGTTCTACCGGGGCATCTCCTACCTGCTGGTCAGCATGGAATGCCTCATCGGCGCGGCCTACACCCGCCAGGTCCAGCACTCCGGTCTCGCTGGGGCGGTGACACCGAGTATGGGCCGCGTCGAGGCCCGCTACGCCGACTGGCGGATCGGGATCGCCGCAAGCTGGGCGCAGCGCTGGGTCGACCGGCACTTCGCCCTCGACTACACTTTCAAATCGCTGGAGAAGGTCCTCGACGGCGACCCACGCCGCCAGGTCCGCGAGGCCCGCGGCGTTCTCAAGGACGCCAGCTATCAGCTACTCGGCGACCTAATCGCCGAGATCGACGCCCACCCGCCGCACCATGATCCGGCAGATGAGGCAGTCCTGGATGGGCGGATCTGGCAGAAGGTCGAGACGCGTCTCGCGCTGCTGCGGGGCGTCCTCGCCGCCGCTGTGCACGACCTGTTGCCCGTGCTCGGCCGCGAGCACGCAGCGCTGCTCACCGCCGAGCACCAGCGGTGGTCCGCGGTCACCGGATGGATGTTGATCAACGCGGCGGATTCCTGTGCCAGCTGACCCGCCGGCCCTCGGCCGATCAGCCGCCGGTCTTCTCCGGGATCGGAACCCAGTTGAACTCCGGGCAGAACCGGGCGTACGTGACCAGCTTCCACGCCGCGTAGTCCTCCAGCCGCCCACTCTGGCGCAGCAGGTGCTTGACCCAGGTGTTGCAGACCCGCTCGTCGTGGCTCATCGCCTCGTCGATCTGGTCGAGCATCCGGCAGGCGACCGCGAAGTCGTCCACCGTCAGCGCACTCAGGTCGATCTCGATGTCATCCACCGTGAACGCGAACACCAGCCGGGTGGTCGAGAAGCTCGTGTAGCGCTCGCCCAGGAACCGGGCACGCCCGTCAAGCGCGGCCGTCAGTGCGGCCCGACGTTCGACCTGGTAGCCGATGCCCAAGTCCAGGTCGGAGGTCTCCAGGTTCAGCCTCGTGCCGAAGGAACCGACGTCCCGCGGCCGATGCCCGGTCCAGCGCTCGATGAGCTCCGACGCCTGTGCGCGCACAGCGTGCAGGCGTTCGTCGTGGGCGCGCATCGCCGCATAGAACGCCTCGGCACGGTCGAACTCGGCGTCGGGGAAGTCGCCACGGTCGGCCCACCCCTTCGCCCTGATCGCATCCAGGTCCAGCAGAGTGGCGGGGTCCGGAGTCGTCATGCCGGTGACCCTAACGTCACAGCCAGCAGCGCCCCCGCACAGGCCCGTCGAACCGGCGGCCGGCGGACACTGAAGGGGACGAGATGACGGCAACCAACCTTCTGGCGGCCCGGCGGCTCGCCGGCGGACTGACAATCCACCCGATCGGCGTGGGCTGCTGGGCCATTGGCGGACCGGACCACAACCTCGGCCTGCCGATGGGCTGGTCCACCGCGGACGATGCTGCCTCTCGCGCAGGCTTGGAACTCGCCTACACGCTCGGCGCGAACCTGTTCGACACCGCCGACATCTACGGCCACGGCCACTCCGAACGCCTCCTCGGCCAGCTCGTCGCCCAGGTCGACCGGGACAGCGTCGTGCTGTCGTCCAAGGTCGGCTACTTCGCCGGCACCGCCGCCCACGCCTACCTGCCCGCGGCGATGCGCCGCCAACTGGAGACCAGCCTGGAGAACCTGCGGACCGACCGGCTCGACATCTACTTCTTCCATACCAGCGAATTCGGCCCCGACGACCGCTACCTCAACGGCGCAATCGAGCAGATGCGTGACTTCCAACGCCAGGGCCTGGTGCGCTGCGTCGGCATGCGCGGACCGCACCGCTACGCCCCTCACAGGCTCACCCAGCCAAAATCCAGTCGGCCGGACAAGCACGCCCGGTTCCGGACCCTGCTCGACCGCATCCGCCCGGACTTTCTTGCCGTCCGGCACAACCCGCTGAGCCCGTTGCCACCCGCCAGCGAGCCCGACATCTTCACTCTCGCCGCCGACCGCCACATCAGCATCCTGATCAACAAGCCTCTCGGTCAGGGCCTGCTCACCGGGAAATACGACCCGCGGCAGCCACCCCACTTTGGCGACGGGGACCACCGGCAACGCAAACGCTGGTACACCCCCGGGGCGCTCGCACTCGTCGACCGCCACCTCGCGCAGCTGCGCGACCGGTTCGGCCCGTCGACCCGTGACTTGGTCCGGGTGGCGCTGGCCTACAGCCTCCAGCGCGCGGACAACACGGCTGTCCTCGTCGGCTTCACCGCCCCCGACCAGATCCGTGAGAACCTCACCATCCTGGACACGCGACTGTCCGCTGACGACCTCACCTTCGTCCGGGCCACTCTCGGCCAGCTTCAGCAGGACCTCGACGCCGCGGGCGAGGTCTTCCTCGACGAAACGGCGCCGCCCGCATGAACCGGCAACAGTCCCTGTCCCTGTTCCCCAGCACGGCTAATCCGCCCCCTCCGGCGTCCACGACCGAGCTGCGGCTGGTGACGTTCAACGCCCAGCACGCCGCACCCGACCGGGCTCGCCGCCAGGCCGCCTGGCTCGGCCAGCAACCCGACGCGGACCTCGTCGTGCTCACCGAAGTCGGCCACGGCCCCGGCGGCCACGCGCTCCTCGACGCAGTCGCGCAGCACGGCTACCCCCACATCCACGCCCCGAGCCCGCACTTGCCCGACTACCGCACAGTGATCGCCTCCCGAAGTGCACCCCTTGCACCCGTGCCGACTGGCATCGACGTCCTTGGCCACCGCGCGCCCACCGTCGACGTGCAGATAGGAGAACTGCGGCTGCGCCTGGTTGGCCTCTACGTCCCGTCCCGTGGAGCAAAGGAACGCCGTAACGAGAACAAGCGCGCCTTTCAGCAGGCCGTCACCCACGCCCTGCCTGGCCTCCTCGCCGCCTTCGACGGCCCGGTCGTGGTGACCGGCGACCTGAACGTCGTCGAACCCGGCCACGTCCCGCATTACCCGGTCTTCGGCCGCTGGGAGTATGACTTCTACCGTTCCTTCCTCAACGCCGGCCTTACCGACGCTTTCCGAGCCCTGCATTCCGATACGCCAGGACACAGCTGGTACGGCCGCAGCGGCAACGGCTACCGCTTCGATTACACCTTCCTCACCGCCGACCGGCTCGACCTGACCCGTTGCGAGTATCTCCACGCCCCTCGGCACCACAACCTCAGCGACCACGCCGCCCTGCATGTCATCGCGCGGCTCTGTCCCGGCCCGGTCCCGTCGGCCGCACGAAACTCACGAGCTGCGGACGGGTGATGATCCCCGTTCCAGGGCCGGCCGGTCGAGCACGACCCCTCAGCGAGCACTGAATTTAAGACGGCGGCCGAGCGTAGTCGCCCGCCGTCGGCATCGGTGGTTCGCGGCCCGGCTGGGCGTGTGATCGGAGCGAGCGGTCCGAGTGTCCGGCTTGACCGGTCCATGACCGCAGGGGCATGGCACTACCGGTCCCTGCACGCCGCCGGCCCGACCACAGCGGTCGTCGATCCACAACGCTCGGCGGCTAGCCGCCTGGACGCGTGGCGCTACTTGTCCTGTCCGGGTGAAGTTGGCGTAGGACCAGGCTGCTGACCTGCGTTCCGTCAAGTAGATCCGGACAACTGGGTGCAGAAGTGTCCGGACCTAGTTGGCGGATTCGGTGGCGAAGAGTTGCTATGAGAGCACGATAGGTATAGTCAGCCATCGACCACGTTCGCCAGCTCGTCGCCAAGCGTCCGGCACGTGCGCGACGAGTAATGGGAGCCTTGCGGGCCGCGTCGGCGGCGTGGCGCTGCTCGGGCTGGGCGTGAGCATCAGTGTGGACGAGTTGGCCGTAGGCTTCGGTCTCCCGTGCCGGTTCTGTCACCGGAGGCGTCGTCGCCGAACGGGCAGCACCCTCGGGGAGTCAGCGGGTGGTGTGCTGGGAGTGTTCGGTCACTGCAACGGACGCGTGTGCGGCAGTGATCGAGCGGATCGCCGTCGAATTCCGACACGGAAAGCGTCAGGCGGCAAAGCGACTCAGTAGTGCCGGAGGTTGCATCTACCATGCACGTATGGCGCAGTGCACAGCACCAGTCGAAGGCCACCGCTCGTCAGCGGCAGCTGCGCGATGCCCGGCATGTCGTGGGGGGAGGTCGTATCGTTCCTACTCCTCCTACGACTCGCCACGGCCTTCTTACAGTGGCGGGTCGTCGTACAGTGGTAGCAGCGGGGGCTACGGCAGCTCGTCAGGCGGCGGAGGCTCGCGCCGCACCAGGACCGGCAGGACGGTGTCGTACACCCCTACCGAATGGCGCACCGTCGAGCCTTTCACCCAGAAGGCCAGCGAGCAGGCTCAGGCGCACCCGGAACGCCGCGACCTCTTCCTCTGCCACGCCTGGGACGACCGAGAAAGTAGCGCGAAAGAGCTGTATGGCCATCTGAAGTCGAATGGCGCCTCGGTGTGGTTTAGCGAAGAAGACCTCCCACTCGGTTCGCTCATGATCCGCGAGATTGATAAGGGGCTACGAAACTCCCGCGTCGGGATCGTGCTGGTTACGCCTGCGCTGCTCAAGAGCATCGAGTCCGAGGGCGTGGCCGAGAAGGAGCTCGCCGTGCTGCTTTCCACTCGTCGCGTCATCCCTGTCCTGCATGGGGTGGGCTTCGACGACCTCAATAACGTTAGCCCGCTGCTGGCTTCGCACGCTGGACTGAGCACCAGGGAGTCGACACTGAGCAACGTCGCAGCCAAGGTCGCCGCGGCTGCGGCTGCGCTCCCCGCTGTGTAGACCGATCAGCTACAAGAGCTCAAGGTCGGTGAGCCGAGACAATCGAGGTCCAGCTCTGGGATGCGCCGCGCCGTTGCCGTCCGACGGCGACGTGGTCAAGATCCCGTCAGCCTGATTGATCACCGCGCGGGACCGGCCCCGCCGTACGGTTTGCTGGTGTGCCGGGCCCAGTAGAAACGCGATGTCGTTGGCGCTACCGAGCACGACATCCAGATTCCGCACCGAGACATCTTCCCGGTCGGAGTGGCGTGCCACCCGCACCAGCCCCGCCAACTAACCCCGGGACTTCCGCCACCGCCCCGCCACGTACCTCCGGACCCAGCCACCTTCGCGCGGACCGGACACTACTCCTCCAAATGGGCTATCCCAGCACTCCGCTGGGATAGCCCATCGGAACTAGCAAATCTAGCTCTTCTGGACCATTTCACGCTGGGAGGCCGATACGACCGCAAAGTTAGAACGCCACGCATCGCCGCAAGCGGGGTAGTCCTAGACCTTGAGGGTCATCTGAGGTTTCCCATCCGGGTGGGTGACCGCCCGCGCGGGAGCGGCCTGCGAGGTGGAGCACGGTGGAGGTCAGGACTCGTCGGTCCGAACGGCGCCGAGAAACATGGCCACGGGCCGTGATCGCTGGTGTCCTGATCACCGTCGCGATGGCCCTCGCCGCGTGCGGCTCCGGGGGCGGTTCGCAGCCCACCCCTACGCCCACCGGCGACGGCGCCTCCACCTCCGCGCATCCACCTGTTTCCGCGACACCCACGCCGACCTCTCCGGTGGATACCGCGCGGCGAGACGCCTCAGCGGCCTACCTCGGGATGTGGCAGAAGTACGCCCAGGCGAGTCACACGTCCGATTGGCGGGCGCCCTATCTGTCGCAATATGCGTCGGGCGACGCGTTGCAGTTCCTGAGTCGTGACCTGTACGCCGACCACTACAACGGCCTGATCTCCAAAGGCGATCCGGGAAACAGCCCCCATGTGACGTCGGTGAGCCCGGAAGATGCACCCACGTCGGCGATGATCAGTGATTGTCTCGATGACCTGGCCATTCCAACTCCGTCATCGCCGGCGCCGGGCACAGCGAGGATCTTCCCACCCGCCGCGCGCGAGCCGGGGCGCTCGCTCGGACCAGCGCCAGCACCGGCACGGCCGAGGCGCGGCGAACCGCGCGGGGTTGTGGGCCCCGTAGCCATGCCGGCGGCATGAACTTCACCCGCTGCATCGCGCGGGTCGGCCGAGGCCCTGCTGACTGACGGGCCTCTCGATCATCGCCGTGGCCGCCGCGGCGATGGAGAGGAACGATCCTGGATCGGACGTCCGAGCTCGCTCCGCTCCGCCAGCCAGCCGCTTCTCGTCGATCACGTTGCTCGCTGGGGTCTTCCATCGGCGCCGCTGGTCGTCGTTTCCATTTGGGCGTGGATGTCGCTGCGTAGCTGTGCGACCAGCTTGCGTGCTGTGGGGGCGCCGACGTGCAGGTGCTTGCGGAGTGTTTCCGCGGAAATTGGGCGCTGGTTGCGCTGCCAGTGCAGGACGTCCTCGGCTCGGGCTCGATGTAGGAGGTCTTGCTCTCGCGCCCGAGCATCTGCCTGCCGCGTCTTCTTCGTAGCCGATGGCGTTTCGCTGGCTGTTGAGGGATTTGGCTGTTTGGACTGTTCCGTCGCCACATGACCATCTGCGCCGCGATTCGTCAGCGGTGCTGACGGCGCGACGCTCGTGCGGGCTGGCCGCATGGCCTGGAGCAGACCAGGTCCCACTTCGGCCCATCCGATCAACAGGAGGGGGCCGACGGCGTCGAATGTGGCCTTTCCGTACTCCCCAGCTACGAGGGGTTCCGCGACGTTGAGTGCGAGCGTTACCATGCTGGCGAAGATGAGGAGTCTCCGCGCTGAGCGCAGCACGTTCGCCGGGCCGCCGTGCACGGCGAGGTGCCGTGTGCCGAGCAAGAGCGCGACAACGGACAGGTCCACTGCGGGCGCGACCAGCGGGGCCACCCAGATCGGGACCCCGAGCCGTAGCCCGAGCGCGAGAACGTTGCCGAAGCCGAACAGGAACGTCAACGCGACGACGATCCCGACGATGACCGTCACCAGACGGGCCGGAGCCTCCGAAATTACCAGGTCTACTGAACTTGCGTTCGACTCTGGTGTCGATGTTGCCGACTGGGCGGTCACCGGGCATCATCCCTGGTCAGCGTCCGCGCGGCGACGGGACGGACGGCGATTTCGGGACCCTGAACCAAGATCATGCGGTTCTTATTGTGGTGCGTTAGGTCCACCGACGGAGCCTTGGGTAGGTGTCGCAGGCTGCCCGAGCTGGGCTTTTTGCGGTTCTTACGTCCCGATTTATCGATCTTGTTAACTGAACTGTTACGCCTGCGAGTCGCTGACCAGCGCGTTCGCTATCGCGGCGACCGCACCTGAGACGGGCCGCCCCTCGACTTGCTTGGGGTGGATGCGTTACGGCACACACGCCTGGCCGCAAGCCGAGTCCCCGTGTCCGGTGACTCACTGCCCTGCACCTGGCTTGCCCGCGTACCGGCCAGGAGCGTCGCTCGAAGATGCGGACATCCTGGCTGCCGGCTCACTGGTGTGCCAGCGACCATCTGCTGATCGTCGGCGAGTCTTCGGCCGACAAGATCCGCACCGTCCATGAGACGAATATGCCGAGGTCGACGCCTGACGGGTGAGCGATGAGTTCGGGTGGCGCATCGGCCTCGGTGTCCTCGACGGCTTCGTCACCGGGCCCGACCCCGGTTCAGACAAGGACCTGGGGATCGGGGCGAGACCGTGCACACGTGGGCGTTCTCCGAGGACCCGACGACCGCCAGATCCTGCGCGAGGCGACCACCCGCTCGGGCGCCGTCAGGTGCTGTGTGTTGGTCGGGCGCCGCGGCTGGACTCACCGGCCAGGCATGATCGAGTGGTGCATCGTCGGCGCGTGGGTCCCGTGATTGCGGCCTCGGAGTTCGCAAGATTCCGGTTCCCGCCGGAGTTGATCGTTGTGCCGTCAGGTGGTATCTGCGCTACGGCTTGTCCTACCGGGACGTCGAGGAGCTGCTCGCCGAACGGGCATCGCCGTCGATCACATCAGCGTATGCAGGTGAGTGCAGCGCGTCACTCCGTTGCTGATCGACGCCGCCTGGCTATGCCGCCATGCACCTGGTGACCGGTGGTTCGCCGATGAGACGTAGGTGAAGGTCGCCGGTCGTGGGACGTACTTGTACCGGGCGATCGACCAGTTCGGCCAGGTCATCGACGTCCTCGTTTCCGAGAGACGGGATCTGGCAGCGGCTCACAGGTTCTTCGCCCGAGCGCTGTTGCCCGGCGCCGCCCGGTCGAGGTGACCACCGACCGCGCTGCGGCCTACCTACGGCTCCTCGACGAGCAGCTTCCTGCCGCCCCCAAGTGGATGCCTGATATGCGAACAATAAGGTCGAGGCTGATCGCGGCCGGTTGAAGGCCCGGCTGAGGCCGATGCGCGGGCTTAAACGGCTGCGCTCCGCAGAGCTTATCGGCTCTGGACACACGTTCGTCCAAAACGTTCGCCGCGGCCGTTGCGACCTCGGAATCGACGCCGAGCCCCGTCTCTGACTCATAGTCGCATCCACTGGTTTCGCGCTGGCGCTCTGACCAGGCAACTAGCCCGCCCCAGCCATGCCCCGGGCCGGCCCCAATGCAACAGCACCATCGGAGGTCGTGAGCACGACGGGGATCGCCTACAGCTGTGGATCGATCTTCATCTGCGCGAGGAACTCGCGTCCGTTCACCCGGGGGAATGTTCAGGTCGAGCACGATCAGCTTAGGATGATCGTTGGTGCTGGACTCGTGCAGCTGGTCAAGAGCGTCTGCTCCGTCACGGGTTCGGCGGGTCTCGCGCGCCATCCCTGCTTTTCCAGTGCCCTCGTCGATCACGAGCGCATCCGCCGCGTCGTCGACGAGCAGTACCCGGTACGACCTTATGCGACGTCGACCCCCAGGCCCGAATTGTCGGCGCCAAAGTTACATTTCCAGGGGAAATCTGATCCCGTGGACGCCGACGGTATGTCCGCCTGGCGACGTCCTGTACCTGCCTTCTCCGCGACCCCAGAAGGTCCCGAGACACGGCTGCCGGGATGGTTACGGAACATGTGAGGTCTTGCTGGTTTTTCGCGAATCTCCCTCCGTGTCAGTCACGCTGGATCGGATTGTCGGCCTGTACGTTTCAGGCGTCGGCGACAGAAGCCTCGTCGGCGTCCGTTCCGAATGGCGGCGATACAGGGCAGGCGCGGCATGAACCTCACCAATTACCGGAAATCAGCCGGCTCGCGACCTGGCCCTCGGCCGTCCGGTACGGAGAGATTCCGACGACGGGCGGGTCGTGCGGAGCGCATCTTCGGGCGGTTCGGAGAACACCGGTCACCGGGGTCGCGGAGCACCCGGCGCCGGGGCGTGCTGGTCCGCTTGATGTGCCTGGTCCCGGTTGTGTTGGCGATGGCCACCGGGCCAGGCGTGACTGCTTCCGCGGCGCCGGTGCAGACCGCCACGATCGAGGACACGAGCATCGGCACCGGTATGAACCAGGTTTCCTACTCCGGCACCTGGACGCAATGCGGTGGCTGCTCGCCTGCCACACCCAACAACAGCTACCGTTACTCCTCCGCGGCCGGCGCTACCGCTACTATTCGGTTCACCGGCACGCAAATCAAGATCTACGGGATAGTGGAGCGTCACGGCGGGCTGGCCAACGTCACCGTCGACGGTGGGCCGCCGCTCACCATCGACACCTATGTGGCTGCTTCGCTCAATACACAGATCTATGATTCCGGCCCGCTCGCGAACGGCGTCCACACCGTGGTGCTCAGAAATCTGGGCCAGCACACCGACGGGTCCGACAGCTTCGCGGTGTCGTTCGACCGTGCCACCGTGTACACGGATACGTCGCCACCGCCTGGTCCCACCGCGACGGTCGAGGACACCAACGTCGGCACCGGCAGGAACCAGGTTTCCTACGACGGCGACTGGATCAGGTGCGGCGGGTGCGTGCCTCCCACCCCGAACAACAGCTTCCGGTACACCGCGACCGGTGGGAACGACGCGACCATCCGGTTCACCGGGACCCAGCTCAAGATCTACGGGGTCAAGGAGCACTCTGGCGGCATGGCGGCCGTCAACGTCGACTTCCAGCCGGCCTCCACCAGGGTCGACCTGTACTCGCCGACCTCGGTCAACCCGCTCATCTTCGACTCCGGCGTGCTCAGCAACACCACGCACACCGTCACTCTGACGAACATCGGTCAGAAGAACCCCGCATCCAACGGGTTCGTCGTCGCGTTCGACCGCGCCCAGGTGTACAACACCACGGTCACACCCCCACCGGGCCAGACGACCACGATCGAGGACTCCACCATCGGTGTCGGTGCCGTCGTCTACGTCGGGCCGTGGACGACATGCACCGGGTGCGCCCCCGCGACACCCAACGGCAGCTACTTCACCTCCGCGGCCGGCGGCGCCACTGCCACGATCCGGTTCGCCGGGACGCGGATCAAGGTATACGGAATCAAACAACCCACCGGCGGCGTGGCGTCCATCGCTCTCGACGGTGGCACACCCACGACCATCAACTACTACGCCGCGGCCGCGGCGGTCGCCGTGACCTACGACTCCGGTCCGATCGGTGACGGGCCACATACCGTGCTGCTCACGAACCTCGGCCGGCACAACGCGCCGTCGTCAGCCAACGTCGTCACGTTCGACCGTGCCGAGGTAACCGTCGGTACGACGACCGCGCTGCCGCCGTTGGGCCGCCGTTCCGGTCAGCCCTGGTTTTCCGGCATCAACGGCGACCCGACGATGACGCCCCAGGACACCGACGCGTTCTGCGACTGGCGCGGCGCCCCGTGCGACCTGGCGCACGTCTACGTCGCACGCGACAGCTGGGACTCGATCGTCAAGCCGAACTTCGCGTTCCAGAACTACGCCGGCTGGCCGGGCCAACTCGAGATCTCGGTACCGCCGTTCCCGGAGAACGTCGGTGCCACCCTGCAGAAGTGCGCCACCGGCGCGTACGACTCCTATTGGCGGACGTTCGGCGAGACGCTGAACTCGACGGGGCGACAGTTCTCCATCGTCCGGCTCGCCTGGGAGGGGAACGGGGACTGGTTCGACTGGTCGGCGACCGACCCCGTCGCCTACGTCGGCTGCTGGCGCAAGGTCGCGGACGCGATCAGGTCGACCGCGAACCCGAACCCCTACATCGGTTGGCCCATCAACGCCCACTACTCGCAGAACCCGCCGAGCCACAATCCGGCCGACATCTACCCCGGCGACCAGTGGGTCGACATCGTCAGCATCGACGCCTACGACCACTTCCCACCGTCACCGACGCTCGCCGCGTTCAACTCCCAGGCGAACGCGATAGGCGGCATAACCTGGCTGTACAACTTCGCCAAGGCACACGGCAAGCTGTTCGGCTCCGGTGAGTGGGGCATCGCGCCAGGCTCCTCGGACGGCGGCGGCGACAACGCCAACTACATCCAGTACATGCGGGACTGGATGGTCGCCAGGGCCGGTGAGAACTTCTACTACGAGGCATACTTCAACAACTGCGACTCCGGCAACGTCGGTTCCAACCTCTGGCGGCCACTCAGCGCGAGCTGCCACTACCTGAACACGAACGCCGGGAACCGCTACCGGCAGTTGTGGTGACCGACCGTCCAGGCGGCAACTCCAGCCACGATGCCGCACGCGGCTCCGAGGAGAGGTGAGGAGAGGTGACCCGCGCCGGGCGTTCGTCCCAGAAGTCCCGACGGTGACCACGAGTGGTCTTTGCGGCTATCGTTGGCGGCGTCAACTCCCGTGACGCCCGGAGCGCGGGTACCGGAGCCGTGTGGTGTCTTGCTTCCTGACGGGGCTGTGCCGGCAGGAGCGAGGACCGCATGGACGCATGGGTGTTTCCCGGCGGAGTCCGGGCTGACGGGCTGCCCGCGGCGCTGTCGGATCCTGGCCGGGTCGCCGCCGTGGAGGCGACCGGCCTGCTCGACACCGGCCCGGACGAAGCGCTCGATGACCTGGCCGGGCTGGCGGCCACGGTCACCGGCTGCGGGCGAGCCCTCATCACCCTCGTCGATGACCATCGCTCGTTCTGGAAGTCCTACGTCGGTGTCGACGCCAAGGAGACAACCGGCCGCCAGCAGCCGGTGGCGGAGAGTTTCTGCACTTTCCTCGTCGGCCTGGGCGAACGGTTCGTCGTCGAGGACGCGCCAACCGATCCCCGCACCCGCGACCACCCCTCGGTCCGGCCGATGAAGATCGGCGCCTGGGCCGGTTACCCGATCCTCGCGCAAGGCGGCGAGGTGCTCGGCAGCATGTGCGTGATCGACGAGAACCCGCGCGTCTGGCAGCCGGTGGAACTGTCCATGCTCTCGACCCTGGCCCGGGCGGTCAGCAACGAGGTCAATCTGCGTGAGTCCCTGGCCGCGGCGCAGGCGTCCCTGCGGACGTCCGTGGCCCTGGCCCGCAGCCTGCAAGACAGCCTGCTGCCTCCCGTCCTGCGACCCGTACCCGGCCTGGAGGCGGCTGCGTCGTACCTGCCGGCCGCGGGCGGCACCAGCGTCGTCGGCGACTTCTACGACCTTTTCCACGCCAAGGGCCCCTGGTGGTGCACCGTGATGGGCGACGTATGCGGCAAGGGTGTGGAAGCGGCCAAGGTCACCGCTCTGGCCCGCTACACCCTGCGCGCCGAGGCCACCCAGAACCTCTCGCCCGCCGCGGTCCTGCGACGCCTGAACTCGGCGCTGCTCGACCAGCGGCAGGGCGAGAGGTTCCTGACCGCCGTCTACGCCACATTCCGCAATACGCGCGCCGGCGTGGCCGGCCGGATATGCACCGCGGGCCACCCACCCGCGCTGGTCCGCCGCGCCGACGGACGCGTGCAGGAACTCGGCCAGCAGGGCACGCTGCTCGGCCTGTTCGAGGACGTCGACCTCACCGATGTCCGGTTCCGGCTGGGTCCCGGCGACGCCCTGCTGCTCTACACCGACGGCGCCACCGAGGCCCGTGCCCGCAGGACCGGCGAGTCAGGCACGCGCCACCTGTTCGGCGACGAAGCGCTGTCCGCGGCCCTGGCGGACTGCCACGGCGCGAGCGCCGTCGGCATCGTCGAGCACCTCGGCCAGGTCCTGACCCGCCACAGTGGTGACTGGGCCAGCGACGACACCGCCCTGCTGGCCCTTCGCGTGCCCCACGAAGACGCGAACCGCTAGGTCCTGCGCCACCCCGGCCACATACTCGGGCCAGGACACGTCAGGGATCATCGGCGGGGGTGGATTGCCAGCGGGTGCCCGCCGCCCGGGCTTACGGCGAGAAAGCCGAACGGCGTATGGCACGAGGGGCGCGACCAGTCCCGCAAGAAGGGGAGACTCCAGGCGGTGGCGTCGTTCCCGCAGCTCTTCGCGAGGTGCGCGGTATTCCTGTCGGGTTGGCGGCTGGCGGATGGGTGTGACGCGGTCGTGAGGTCGTCTGGGTCGGCGGTCGCGGGAGCCCGCGGTTGGGAGGCCGTTGCTTGGATGGCCTGTTGGACCAGCGCGGGTGGACCTGTGTCGGCGGGCGCCATGGTCGCCGTCGCGCCGGGTGACGCGGGCTTGAGTGCGGCTGCGGGTGTGGATGCCGGTAGCGGTGGCCGGCGGGCGTCGGCCGTTGTGGGCGAACCCGCGGCCATCTGCGCGACCAGGGCATTTGCCGTGATGGCTAGGGCCGTGAGCACCCCAGCCACCGCGAGTACGAGGCGCGGCCGGTGCAGTAGGGCGGCGGACTTAAGCGCGGGTACGGATACTGCCCACCGGCCCGCTCTGGTCTCGGTCAGTCGGACGGTGGCGGTTCCCGCGCTGCCCGGCTCGTCGGGGGCGGTGTCGCGGGCGGTACTGACCCCGTCGAGGCCGGCCAGCGCTGGGAGGGGTCGCCGCAGCACGGTGGTCGCCAACGTGCCCGGCTCGGGCGCGCCGGCTGGCCGCGGGCGTGCGGTGAGGACGGCGGAGTCCAGGAGTTTCCCCAAGAGCTCCTGGGCTGTGGGACGACGTCGGGGCTGTTTGCGTAATGCCGTGACGATGACGCCACGCAGGCTTCTGGGCAGGTCACGCAGGTCGGGTTCGGTGTTCACGGTCCTGTGCAGCAGCGCTTCGAGGGGGCCGTCGCCGAAGGGCGCTCTTCCGGACGAGGCGAAGACCACGGTGAGCGCCCAGGAGAAGATGTCGGCCTTGGCGGTGGGTTGTCCTGTGTCGATCAGCAGTTCGGGGGCCATGAAGCCGATGCTTCCCAGGACGATCCCGGACTCGGTCACCGTGCCGGGCAGGCCGGCGACGATACCGAAGTCGATGATCTTCGGGCCGTCGTGGGCGAGCATGACGTTGCTGGGCTTGATGTCCCGATGCACGACCCCGGCCTCGTGGACCGCGCACAGCCCCTCGGCCAGCCCGATCGCCAGGCTGTGCAGCTGATCGGCGGGCATCGGCCCGTTCTGGGTAACCGCGGCCGCGAGTGTCGGTCCTGGCACATACTCGGTTGCCAGCCACGGCCGCTCGCCCACCGGGTCGGCGTCGAGAAGCGTGGCAACCCGCGGGCTGTCGATCGCGGCGACCGCGACTATCTCCCGAGCGAACCGTCGCGGCGAGGCCAGGTCGAATCCGTGGCCGTCGCGTAGGACCTTGACCGCCGCTTGCCGTCCGGACGCGTCGGTACCGAGGTACACCGTGCCCATACCGCCGCTACCGAGGCGCGCGCTGAGCTTGTAATGACCAACCGCCGTGGGATCGTGAGCACGCAACGGCATCGTGCCGCCGTCCGAGGACACACACCACCTCGCTCCTGCTGGTGCACGTGCAGCGCATGCGGGCCAACCGTGGGCCCTCGGGTGTCGGAGTCGGGCGGCTGGAGGTCCGGCGACACGCCGGTGGTCCCGACAGCTCTCTATCCCTGAACTGGTCTCATGAGTGGGCTGGTGAAGCGTCGACCGAGCTCGATAGCAGGGTCCGCGTGGTCGGGGTGGGGTGCACATCGAGCCGGTCGACCAGGCGGGTCAGGGCGAAGCGCCGGTAGACGCGGGGACGCGCGCCGACGATCATGATGGGGATGCCGGCGCGGGCCGCCCGGTTCGCGACGCCGACCAGGACCGCCAGGCCCCAGGCGCCCAGAGCCGACACGCCGGCGAGGGCGACGATCAGCAGCGACCGTGGCCGCTCCAGGCCGGTCGCCAGCGCCGCACGGAACGCGGTCCGGGCGGCGCGGTCGATCTCACCGTGCGCCCGCACGATCGTCCGGTCGGCCGGGGCGTAGATGTCGGTATGGAAGCGAGAGGTGAACCTGGCCGGGCGCCACGCCCCTGTTGCGGAGACGCGGAGGAGTGTTTTGGTCATGGTCAGTGGTGCGACGTGGTGTGTCGACGTCCCCGCGGCGACTGTCCGGTCGCGCCGGTGATCAGGCGCACGGCCAGCAGAACGATGACGGCCCCGACGATCGCGGTGATCCACGTTGACACGTTGAAGAACGTGTTCAGGGAATGGACATGGAAAATCACCTTGGCGAGCCAGCCGCCGAGTAGGGCGCCCGCGATACCCGCTATACCCGCGACGACCCAGCCGGTCCGTTCCCCGGTGAGCTTTTCGGCGATCAGGCCGGCGATGAGTCCCAGCACGATCCAGGCGATGATGCTCATGGTGTTCCCTGCTGTCTGATGGTGGCGGGCTGGTGGTGTGCGGGATGGACGTCGAGCGTCACGACCAGGCCGGCGGTGAGGAACTCTGTGAAGACCGCCGGCTGGGCGCCGCGGACAGTGATCCGGCTCCCGCGGCGAGCCGCCCCGGCAGCGGCATCGACCAGCACCGCCAAGGCCGCCGCGCCGAGGGCCCGCACCTCGCCGAGGTCAACGACCAGCAGCGGTTGTCCCGCGTGCATCCCATGGTCGAGAGCGGCCTGGAACGTCGCGGGGACCACGCCGGCCGCCGAGAGGAGGTGGACGGTCGTGACCCGGTCGCGATGCGAGGTGAAGATCCCCACCGCGGCGCCAGAGGGACCGGACCCCCGACGCAGGACCGTGAGGCCTTGGCTGGCATTTTCGACCCCGAGCTGGGCCAGCACGCGGGGCCGTTCGCTGCCGTCGAGGGGTCTCAGGAGAACGTCGAGAAAATCGCGCCGGTACTCCACTACGTTCACCCGAGCCCAGCCGACGACCAGGGATCTAGGCGTACCGCGCCATGCGGCGGCGAGCCGCCCAAAGGCCCCCATGGGGATGACGAGGGAACCCAGGCGGAAACAGCAGCGCAAAGCAGGTCGGAAAATTTGGACAATGTCACAGACGACGCCCTGAGGACGATCACTGGCGGCGCTCGGAGCGTGAGTCATATACTCGCGGTCCCGCGGCAGTTACGCGGCGTTTCCAATCCCGAGCCGGCTATGTCCTAGCAAGCTCAATATAGCCCGAAGAGCACCTGAACGTCGACAGATACGGTACGGGCGACTGTGCAGCCTCGCACAGCGATACATGATCGAGAATCATGGCGTGGCGACCGGTGTCTCTCGTCATGGATCCGGGGTGTTCGGCCGGCTCGTCCCCGGATCTGAGGCGACGGACGGGCAAAAGACGGCGAACTGGCCGCACCTGCCTCGCCCGTCAGGTCGGATGGCCAAGGTTCACGGGGCCAGACCGCGCGGAGGCTTCCGCTGAGATCGCCACTGGTGCACCACATGTCCGCATCGATGCGATGTATCGAGGACGCAAGGGTGCCATGATACGGTCGGATTCGGCCGGATCTTACGAGTGTCGACGCCAGGTCGGTGTCACCACCGGCCGCGGCCATCTGGCGGCTCTCATCGTCGGGGTTAGGCGACCGTCATGATGACGGGGCGAACGTCCACCGTTCTCGACCAGGTCGACGCCGCGCGCGTCAGCGACGCGATGGCGCACCCGCCCTTCACGCGGCCCCGGCGGGCATTCGTCGCGAGCCGGCCGCTGGCACGGGCGTCGGTGCAGGCATGCGGGTGACGCGGCGATGACGGAGTTCGACGATGAGATTTCGGTTCTCGCGCTGGCGCCGAGTTTCGAGCAGGCGCGGGCCGATGACCTCGATCTGCGGGCGGGTCTGGCCGGTCTCGCGGGCCTGGTGTCCGGTTCCCTGGACCTTCAGGAACTGCTGACCCGGGTGGCGAGTTTCGCCACCCGGGCGATCCCCGGCGCCGACGGTGCCGGGGTGACGTTGCTGCGCGCCGACCGGGACGGCACCAGGATCGAGGCGCTGGCGGCAAGCGCGCCGTTCGTCCGGGACATCGACGAGATCCAGTACGTCGTCCTCAACGAAGGCCCCTGCATCACCGCCACCCTCGACCGGCGCACCGTCCGCTCGGGATCCCTGGGGGGCGACCGCCAGTGGCCGCGCTTCGGCCCCCGGGTCAGCCGCCTCGGGGTGCACAGCGCTCTGTCGCTGCCGTTGCTGCTACCGGACCAGGTGGTAGGAGCGATCAACGTCTACGCCCACGGCAAGGACGTCTTCGACGAACACGCCGCCGAACTCGGCGAACTGTTCGCGGCTCCGGCCGCGGTCGCGGTCCACAACGCCCAAGTGCTGACCCAGGCCCTGAACCTCACGATCCAGCTACAGACGGCCCTGTCGAGCAGGCCGGTCATCGACCAGGCCATCGGGCTACTACGCGGACGCACAGGCGGAACCAGCGAGGAGGCGTTCGCGCGGCTGCGCGCGATCAGCCAGCGTGAGAACGTCAAACTCGCCGCCGTCGCGCAGCGCATTGTCGATGAGGCGGTCCGTCGCGCCCGCGCCCGCAGCCACGAGGCGTAATCCGAACCCAGCCTGCCGCGGTTGGATGGGCGGCTTAACCGAGTACTGTGAACGATGGCACCCTTGGATTCGGGGCCCTGACTCGTGTCCGGTGCCCCACCCAGCACCGCGATCTGCGGTACTCGGCTTTGTGGCCGAAAACGGGCGTTCGGGGACGCCGTTTCGGAGCAACCCCGCTGTGGAAATTTCCACCGCTCTGGCCGCGGATCTCGCCGCTCTCACGGAATCGCTGGACGAGCCCGGCACTGATATTTCGAAAACCCTGCGGCAACTCGCCGCCGATGCCAAGCTCGCCGTCCACTCCTATCTCGGGCTCTCAGCCATGTTCTCGGTCGGCGGACGTCGCCTGGATTTCACCGCGCTTGAGGAGGACGCCAAGCCCGAAGATATCCGCGCCTCGCTACGGATATCACTTCCCCCGCACATCGTCGGATCTGAACATCCAGCGACCACAGCTTCCCTGATCCTCTTCGCCGCGACGCCCGGAGCGTTTCTCGACCTCGCGACCGATCTGAGCTGGCTCACCGGCGGCCTCGGCACTGCCGCCTTCGTGCTCGACGAGGACCTCACAGTGCTCCACGATCCGGCCGCGCCCAGCGGGCTGAAAGCCCGCTCGACCATCGACCAGGCCATCGGCGTACTGATCGGCCAAGGCAACACCCCCGAACAGGCGCATCAGCACCTCGACCTGCTAGCCGCCTACACCCGCGTCGACCGGCCCACCGCGGCCGAAACAATCCTCGCCGAACTAGACCAGCCGAGCACGACAGGCCTGCGCACCGACGACGGGCACCCAGCGCGCAGATACGGTCCCGGCCGCGGGGCGATACCCATCCAGCCACCACGAGACCCGTAGCGCCGGATCCCAGCCACCAGAATCGGACGAGACAACACAGGACGAGCGATCTGGTCGGAGAAGGCGGCCCGCACGCTGCTGCCTCGCGCCGACGCGCGCGCCTCACTCGCTGACGGGCGGGACATCGGCGAGCCGGTCACCGAAGGCGTTGGATCGATGCCGTCGGGCGCGGCCTCCAGGAAGATCTTCCCGGCTGCCGGACGAGGTCGGTGCCGCTCGATGGCCTCGGCACACGGGGAGAAGGCGGCCGACCGGCGCGCTCATGAGGTGTCCGACGGCCCGATCTCGGGCTCGCTGGTCCGCGCCAAGTCGACGGCCAGCCCTGGGAACACCAGGGACGACACGCCCCAGCTGCTGCACGAGCCCACATCGACTGGCACGACGGTCACCCCGGCCAAAACCGGTCCGGGCCACTACCGCGCCGCCAAGCAGGCCAAGCCTCCAGCGGTCCCGACCCGCACCGGCGGCTGAAGGGTCCGGTCGGCGAGCGCGGCGACCTCAGCGTCCAGCCCGCCCAATGGCGCCTCCGCCGTGAAGATCGACGCCGTCGCGGTCCATCGAACCGGGGCGGCGGTTCATACCCGCCCCGGTGGTCTTCAGGCGGAGTGCCTGGGCGCCTCCGTGCCGCAGAGGCCTGACTGCTCGAACCCGCACGCTGTTCAGGCTGGACCCGCCGGCTCGTTCGGAGGTGGCGCAGCTGGGATCCAGGCGCCGCGAGAAGTGCGCGCACGCATCCCCGGCGCCGCGGCGTTCGGTTGCAGACGATGATCTGCAATGCCTTGTCACGGACCGGGTCTGGTCGGCGTCCGGCTCAGCGCCTCGCGGATGGCCGAGGTGCGCAACTTCTCCAGGCGGACGGCCTGCTGGACGGCGCGTTCCACAAGAACGTGGAAGTCGGCGGGGTCCAGATGCAGGTCAGGGTCGTGTTGCGCGACCGTGCGCAGTGTCAACCAGCCGAGCCGCTTGCCCTCGACACCGAGCCGGAGCATCTCCAGCTCGACTACCGAACTGAGCGGGGAGCGCCGCAGGATGCGGCCGTTGGTCTTCGCGCGCCCGACGAGCTCAGCACACCAACCGGCCGCCACCTTGTACCGCCGCCGAGATATCCCCAGCCGCCCGAGTACCGCGATGAAGGCCGCCCGGTCGGCATCGATCTCCTGGGCGATCGCCGCGAGCTCCGGGCCAATCACCGCCGCGCGGTGTCCCTTCGCCAACCGGCGAGCGAGCCGCACACCCACGGTCGATCCCGCGAGATGATCGTTCAGATAGATCCCAAGCAGGCGATCAGCGCCGGGATCACCGGCGGCTTTCGTACCCGTCGCGCTCGGTCCCAGACGACCCTCGGCGACCTTCGCGGTCCTGCGCGGCACATGTTCGGTCAACGCACCCATGTCATCATCACCCCCGCTGCTGGACCCACGGACCACCAAGCCCCGACCACCCGGCGGCGCGACCGCACCGCCCGTCTCGGTCAGGGCCGCTCGACCTGACCGCGCCCACAAGGTCTCGCTGCCACGCCCTCTTGATGAACGACTTGAAGCGCTTCAGATCGGCCCCGACCCGCCGATCGGTCCGCGCCGATCGCCGAACCGGCCTTCTCGACCGGCCATCGGGCTCCCCTCGGTCTCTGCTCTGGACCACCAGGTCCTCCCCGCCTGGACATCGACAACACCGGCCAACGGCAGCGCGATCCGGCACCGCTTGGCCAACCTGCTCGGGGCGCCTCTCGGTCAGTACGTCGGCGCCGACTCCGCCTGTCAGGAGGGATACTCACCGTGGCTGTTCCTCGGTCGGCCCGAGGCGCGCGTCAGCCGCCTGGCGGCCCGGCCAGGCGACGGGCGCGGTCGGGGACTACGAGACGATCTCGAACCACACGGTCTTTCCGTGCCTGTGAGGCTCGACGCCCCAGCGGGTCGCGAGGGTGTCGATCAGCCGGAGACCACGACCGTTCGTCGGTCCCCGGAAGGGCGGCGATGGGCGGACAGCTGTTGTCGTCCGTCACCTCGACGCGCACCCCACCCAGTGAGACCCGGACGGCAAGAAGGATGGAAGTCCCTGCGTGCACGATCGCGTTGGTCAGAGTCTCGCTGGTCAACAGCACGGCGATGTCGCACGTATCGGCGGGTAGGCCGGCGTCGGAGCAAATCCGACGCACGGCGTGGCGCAGGTCAGGGACCGCCCTGGGATCAGGCCCGATCCTGAATTCCTCGACCCGGTCGCTCACCATGTGGACAACCGCGGCGACGACCAGGATGGCGGCCGATTCCAGCCCGACCCGACGGGCCGCGGGACGATGGAGGCGAGACGATGGCCAGCCGGCGGACGTTTCGAATGTCGAGCCACTCCGACCTCCAGCGAGCCTCACCCGCCGCGCCCGGTATCTCGCACGCGCCGGGCCTTGCGACGGTGTCGCTCTCGACGAGCGTCAGGTCCGGACGAACGGGAGATCGGGCTCCAGTGTGCGGGCCACTGCCCGCCAAATAGACGTTGGCGGACGGCCCGACATCGGGCCGTCCGCCGAACTGAGCCTCCACCAGTCACGGGCTAAACCAGCGATCGAGAAACATCGCGCAGAGACGGGTCAGACGGTCTTTCCCCCGGGATTAGACCCGGGTCCTGCCCCGGCTGCCGGTCACCGCGCGCACGATGAGCATGAGAATCACCGCGCCGACGATCGCGGTGATCCAGGTGGAGATGTTGAAGAAGGTGTTCAGCGAGTGAACGTGGAAAATCACCTTCGCGAGCCAGCCCCCCAGCAGTGCGCCGACAATCCCGACCACACCGGCAACCACCCAGCTCGTCCGCTCACCGGTCAGCTTTTCCGCGACCAGACCCGCGATGAGACCAAGCACGATCCACGCGATAATACCCATGTCCACTGTCCCGCCTGTCGATGATGTCTGTCCGGGGCCTACCCGACCCAAGACCGCCTAATCCACGCCAATTACCAAAAATCTCACGGGACACGGAAAAGGCCGCCGCCAGCTAAGACGGAAAAGGCAGCGCATACCGCAGCACACGGTGGTGACCATCAGGACAGGACCTCACGCGCTGGCGGGCGTGTCAGGCAGACCAGCATCAGCTTGGCGGCCCGCGACCAGGCCGGGGCTGCTCTGGAAGCCACAGCGGCGCACCGCCCCGGCGCCGCCGCCCAAGGGGGCTCGCCTCGTCCGCACCGTGATCCTGCCCGAACGGGCGATCCGCGTCCGAGCGACGCGCGGCCCGCATGATCCGCCACCAGCGACGGTCGGACGCCGAACGGGTCGACGCGGGACGGTGGAGCGTGACTGCCAGCACACCCGACAGTCGTTCCGTCTCCGGTCGGCCCCGCCCACCGAGCACGACGGACGACGGTCATCCCGCACTCTCGGCTTCCTCGCCTCCGAACAGGTCCGCAAGCAGAGCCGTGACTGCTTCTGACCAAGCCAACCGAAACGGAATCCGGCCAGAGTTCTACGACGCCGCTGGGCCGGCCTGTCCGTCGAGTGCGGTGTGGGTATCGGTGCGCAGCTGGGTGACCAGGCCGCGGGCGGTGCCGGTAGCGATTCCTAGCCGTTTGCGCAGCGTTTCTGCGGAGATCGGGCGTTGGTGGTGCTGCCAGTGCAGCACGTCCTCGGCACGGGCCCGGTGCAACAGATCCTGCCTGCGGGCCTCGCGTGCAGCCTCGCGTGACAATGGGCCCGCGACAGTGGGCCCGTCGCGCATCGGCTCGACAGCGGACGCAGGTGGTGGCTGATGACGCTGGTTCACCGTCGAGGGTGAGCTGTCCGCAGCCGGCGTCTCGGCCAGATTCCGGCCGGCTGCCGTAGCTTGCATGGCGTAGAGGAGACCCGGGCCGACCTCAGACCAGCCAATAAGCAGCAACGGACCGACGGCGTCGAACGCGGCCTTGCCGTACCGGCCCACGATGAGGGGTTCCGCGATGTTCAAGGCCAGCGTTACGATGCTCGCGAAGGTGAGCAGCCTCCGCGCCGAGCGCAGCACCTCCACCGGCCCGCCGTTCACAGCGAGTTGCCGGCTGCCGAGCAGCAGGCCGACGACCGACAGGTCGACTGCGGGCGCTACAAGCGGCGCTACCCACATCGGAACACCGAGACGCAGCCCGAGCGCGAGGACATTCCCGAAGCCGAAGCAGAACGTCAACGCGACCACCACGCCGACGATCACGGTCACGAGACGGGTCGAAGCGTCCGGAACTACCAGGTCCACGGAACACTCGTTCGATTCAGTAGATGATGTGGCGTTCGGCGCGGTCACTGGGCATCACCCCTGGCCAGGGCCCGGGTAGCGACCGGCCGGACAGTGATTTCGGGGCCTTCAACCAAGATCAAACGGTTCTTATTGTGGCGCGTTAGGTCCACGCTACCAGGCGCTTCGCCCTGTTCGATCAAGTTACGCCCCCCGCTTACCCCGCGCAAACCGCACGTCTCGCGGCTTGGCCGAGTCCGTCGAGGGCCGTCGCGGCAGTCCCCGAGACGGCCACGGTCGGAACGTTCGCCACCGGTGGGAGCCGTTGGCCCGCAGGAAGGTCCACGCCCGGGTACCACTCGAGTCTCATCTTGATCAGACAGGCTGGCTGGCGCGGATCGCCCTGCGCCGGTGGAGATCGCGGCTGGCCAACTGCCCCGCGCTTACTCACCGAGAAGGAGGAGCCGGGGTCAGCGCGACCCCAGGGCACGCGAAGGCCTGCCGACGCTGACGGCGTTGGCAACGGCTCACCTGCCCGCCAAGACCGCGGCCGTGGCCGCCGAGCGCGGTTCCCACGGTTTGTCCCGGTCTCCTCATCCGACGGGCACGACCGAGGCAGTGCCGTAACCGTCATCGGTTACGTAGATCCGCTTGCTGTCGGGTCCCGTGCCGACGGAATAAAGATCGTCGCCGCCGGTCAGGGTCCTAACTATCCGCATTTCTGGCAGATCAAGGATCGAGATGGCGTCCGCGCCGCCCCGGTTCCCGATCCAATACACGTGCGTGCCGTCCGCGCCGAGCGCTATGTACCGGCTTGCCGGGGTTTGCTCGTTCGACATGGGGATCGTTCCGGTAACGGTGTCGGACGAGGTGTCGAACACTGAAAGCATCGGCGGGCTGCTCGAGCCGTCCCCAACGTTAGCAATGTAAGCATGCAGCCCATCCGGGCTCAGGACGAGGAACTCCGGATAGTCGCCCGCGTCCACAGTCGCCGTGACCGCGTTCGTCGACGTGTCGATGACTGCCAGTTCGTCATCCTGGGGAAGCGTTACGTAGATTCGGCGGCTGTCCGGAGAGACGGCGACATCGCGAGTGCTGCCACTAAGCCCCTGCTCGCCGCCGCCGCCCGTCCCGAGGTGAATTACCGAGCTGACGGTGTTGGTAGCAGTGTCGATGACCGTGACGTCATCGTCGTAGTCGTTCGTCACGTACACATGCCGCCCGTCGGGCGCGATCGCGATCGATTTGTTGTACTGGTCCTGGGATACGGGGATTTGGGCGATGAGCCCACCGTTCGCGGCATTGATCACAGATACGGTACCCCTGAATGCGTCCGCTGAATAAATACGGGTATCGTCCGGACTGAAGACGGCGTCATCCGGGGCGGCTGGAATGCTGAATCGGCCAACCACCGCGTTGGTTGTGGGGTCGAGGATGACTGCTCGCGGCGGCGAAGCGCTTCCCGCCACCAGCAAGCGACTCCGGTCGGGACTGAGCCGAACGATCGCGTCACTCAGCCCGGTTGCCACCGGAGTCCCGATCGCGGGTCCTGAATGCTTTGCCGCACCGGCGCCGGCGGGGGACACGAAGACCAGTGAGCCGATAATTGCGGCAATTCCCGACATTGCGGCCCTGTAGTACATTGTGTTGCCCACAGTCAGCACCTCGCCCCGATCGCGTCGCCCGGAATTCTTTCTGGCATCCGTACCCACATAGAGGCCCAGAAGAGGCCCCTACCTCATCGGCTCCGCGGGGTGTTGCGGGCCAGCGATCCGGCGCGCACAAAATGGACAGTTTTGCTTTCTCGGGGTCGGGTATTGAGGATCCGGTACTTCACGGACGGCGGCGAGAGGCGCACATCACATTACGCGCCGGCTGCGCGGTGAGTGGTGGTAATCCGGCGTGGCGCGGGCATCCCACTCCGAGACAGAAAACGACCATCCGATCGCCTGGGCGAGCAGGGGTTATTTCCGGCATGGCAGGGGTAGTTATGTTCTGTGTTACATGCGGCGAGGTGGTGGACCCCACGAGCCGCTTCTGTCGGCGTTGCGGCGAACCGCTCTCTGGCGACCGGGAGAACCGGGAGTCGGTACGGCACGACCGGGAAGAAGGGTCAGTTCTGTATGGTACGGGCTTACCCGTCCTGCGCATCGGTCAGTGGTCTGTCCCGATTTTCGTGATAGGCGTACTGGTGGGCGGAATACTTCTGTTCGTCGCCTCCTTCCTTGACTGGTTCATCTACCATTCCGATTACGGCGTGGTTGCTGAAAATGCATGGGGCGTCGGATTCTTCGCCTACACCGGGATGGAGCTCGGTCTCGTCGCCGTAGGCCTGACCGTGTTCCTCGCTTTTTCACCCGTATCGTCCCGGGCAGCCCGGATCATATTGACTGGCGCCGCGACAGCCGGGGCCCTGGGCACGGCGCTTATCCTGCTGAAACTCGCGGTCGGTATGACGGTGCTGAGCCCCGACGTCACTTTTGACCCGGCCGTCGGGCTCTGGTTAGGGCTGGCCGCAAGCGTGCTCATCGTCGCATTCCTTGGATTGGCTCTCGCGGTGGGCGCGCGGGCGCAAAGACGCAAGACCGGCGAGCGGCAGGCGCGATCGAGCGTCGATCCGTACGGAACGAACACGCATGAACCTCCGGACGGACGGGGGGCCGCTTCCGAACTCGATCAGGGCGTCCGACGAGAACCGCCCGGGTGGTAGCGCGGGCGGCCAGAGGGCGCGCGTCGCGCTACCCCGTGGGATAGGCCGGCGCGCGGATCGCGAGGCATGGCGCGGCGAAAGAGAAGGAGTGACGGGCAATGTGTGCGCGATCAAATTGGCGGTGGCTGTGGGCCGCGGCGCTGCTTGTGGCCGCCGGGCCGGCTCTGCTGGTCAGCGCGCCCGCGGCGGAGGCCGGTGCGCCGGCCAATGTGTCCGTGACCGTGCCGGCGGACGCCCGCTGGGTCGACACCGGTCTCGACGTGTCCACCGGCGACGCCCTTGTCATCGTGTCCGCCGGCACCTGGACGGACGGCGACTCGACGACCGGACCGGACGGCTCCACGAAGCAGTGGCCCGACAACTTCTTTAACCTGGCGGAACCAGGGGTCTGCAACTACTGTGCGCAGAGGCCGGCGCCGCACTGGGGAGCGCTCATCGGCTACATCGGTGACGCGCCGCCGGCGGCCGGCTCCTACACCTCGGCCGATGTGCTCCCCGAGGCGGATAAGATTTTTCTGATAGGCGCGAACTACAGTGCGCAGGCGCCCGACACCGGACGGCTGTGGTTGAACAAGAACGCGGACGCCTACAGCGACTACACCGTGGACAACCACGGGGCGATAGCCGCGGACGTGACGACGTTCGGCCTTTCCGCTGGCGGCGGATCGACGGCCGGCCAGACCGGACAGCCGAGCCAGCCTGGCCAGACGGGAATAGCTGGCTTCTACTGCTTGGGCGGGTCGACCTGCATGGGCCAGTCACCCCCGGCCGGAACTTCTTCGACCAACCTGCCCAACCCGCCTGAATGGCTGACATCGGCTTCTCTGGGCGGCTGCCTCCTCGAGCTCATCCCCGTCGCGGAAGCCGTGAATCCGAACCTCGTGAAGGCGCTGACCGTCGCGGACTCCGTCGAACTGCTGGAGGGCGCGGGCATAAGTTCACAGCTCAACCTCTCCACCCAACTTACCGATCCGAAGTACTGGATCACGCTCCTGAGGGCGTCGGGTGGCGCTCTTCTCACCTTCCCCAACTGCCGGGACGAAATAGGTCTGCTCCAGGCGGCCGGTGCTCGCTAGAAACGAAAATCGGCCCGTGGAGGACTGACCGACCCCCGCCGGGCGGGGTCATTCTGTACCGCATTCGTCATGTCGACAGCCGACCCCGGCGGCCGAGGCGCCGGGTGAGGCCGGGCGGATCACCCCTCCGGCACCCACACATCGCGCCAGCCCCATGGCCAGCGCCAGGCATGCCAATGCCAGCCCGGTCCACAAGGCAACGACCCGCCGGGCGCCGCCCGGTACGCCGCGTCGCGCTCAGCCTGCCGGCGCCGCGCCGCCTCGCTGTTCGCCCGTGCGCCGCCGCGGAATGTCACACTGCCGGACAGCCGACAGAGAATCCGTCCGCCCGGGCCCGGGTCGTCGACGATGGGACGCCGCCACTCCACCCTGACCATGGCTTCACCGCGACGGAGGGACGACCCGATGAAACCTGCTGACGCCCGTGCCCGGGCGGCGGTCGAGGAGCACTGGCGCGCCTCGGAGCGCGGCGACACCGAGACGGAGCACGCCATCTACGCCGAGGACGCGATCCTCGACTACCCCCAGTCGGGAGAACGGTTCCGGGGCCGGGCGACGATCGCGGCCCAGCGAGGCGGGCACCCGGCCAGCCGACACTTCCGGATCCAGCGGATCGTCGGCGGCGGCGACCTGTGGGTGAGCGAGTGCGTCATCACCTACGACGGTGTTCCCACGTTCTCGGTCAGCGTGATGGAGTTCGCGGGCGGGCAGGTGGTCCACGAGACGCAGTACTTCGCGGACGCCTTTCCGGCGCCGCCGTGGCGGGCTGCGCTCGGGGAGCCGATGCCGGGCCGGACCGTCGCCGGCCCGTGACCCGCCGCCGGGCGCCCGGGGGGCCGTCTCGATGCGGTTGCGCCCGTGGCTCCTGGCCCGGTAGCGCGAGCGCGGCGTCGGCGAGTTCGACGGGATCGTGGACGCCGTCGGCGGGGGTGGGCACGACCGCCGCCGACGCCTGGCTCTACGAGGCGAACCTCACCGACGCCCGGCTGTACGGGGCGGACCTCACCCGCGCCCGACGACTGGGTCAAGACCAGGTGAATGTCGCGCAGGGGAACGAGCAAACGCGGCTGCCGGCAGGTCGGACCTGGCCGCCGTCCTGGCCACCCCAACACAGCACCGGGCCCGCTCAGGCGTCGTCCGAACCGGGCACATAGTCGCCAACCGGCGCCTCGCTTCCCGTCCGTGGCGCCACGAACCGCACCGGTCGGATCTCCCGGTCCACGATCCCCAGCGCCCGCGCGGCTCGCTCAGCCTCGGCCAGCGTCCCGAACAGGATGACCAGCTCGTCGCCGACGGTGCGCATAGGAAGGCGCCGCCAGCCGAGGGCCGTACCTCCGGCCGTGATGATCGGACCGCGTGCTCGGGGACCGTTCCCGTCGCTGGCTACCGGACAACTCGGCGCCCGAGCCTGCGGCGGTACCGCTCCTGCAGCGCGCAGATCCGCCACCGCGTAGCCGCGGCGACTCGAGCCGCTTTCCGCCGTGCCCTTGACTAGTGCAGACAAGGTGGAAGTACCGGGCCCGCTGGCCAGTCGATCTCGTCATCCTCGGTGCGACCGGAACGCTCGCCACGCCCGGCGCTCTCCTGCTTGGCGCGACCGACCCGGCGGTCAGCCAACTCGTCGCCGTCGGCGCCAGCGTTCGGCTTGCACGGCCGGCGGCCCGTCAGGTAGGCGAGCACCTCCAGGCGGCCGGGCAGGCACGGCCGCGGTACCTGCCCTCCCTGCCCGGCACGTCCGAGCCCGTACTCGTTCGCCCGGTCGAGCCGCTCGTCGGGGGAGTTCTTCGTCGATGTCGCCGTCGACGGGCGACGTCTCCGGCACCCGGCGCTTTTCGGCCGGCTCCGGCTTGACCTCGACCCGGCCAATGTCTCGATCGATCAGCTCGGCCCTTGATGGCAGCCGGCCGTCAGAGCGACGTCGCCCGGACCGGAGAACATGCTCCCAGACGTTCTTGGCTAGTCTGGCGGTCCGCCGGCTCGTAGCCCGGCGGCGCGTTCGGGCGTCGGGTGTCCCCGCGTCGGCTCGGCGAACGGCACGTTCGTCGACGGCAGGCGGGTCGACCGGGCGCTCCTGAAGGTCGGCGACGTCGTCGGTATCGGCCAACGTGTCTTCCTGGTCCGGCCCACGGCACTCGTCGAGCAGCCTGTGCCCGGCGCGGCCGCTGTGCCGGGACCGGCCGCTGTGCCAGGACCGGCCGGCGCGTACGACCCCGCGCCGGTCAGATGAGGCCCCAGAGCACCGCCACGAAGCCGAATCCGACCACGGAGACCAGGGTCTCCATCACCGACCAGGTCTTGAGCGTCTGTGCGACCGTGAGCCTGAACAGCTCCTTCACGAGCCAGAACCCCGCGTCGTTGACGTGGGACAGGAACAGGGAACCGCTACCGATCGCGAGAGCCAGCAGCGCGGCGTGGGCCGTGGGAAGCCCGGCGGCGAGCGGCGCGACGATGCCGGCGGCGGTGACGGTGGCGACGGTCGCCGAGCCGGTCGCCAGGCGCAGCGCCACCGCCACGAGGTAGCCCAGCACGAGAACCGAGATGTGCGCGTTGTTCGCCCACTTCGCGACCGCGTCACCGACACCGGCGCCGATCAAAGACTGCTTGAAACCACCACCGGCACCGACGATCAGGATGACCGCGGCGACGGGGCCGACGCTCGCGCCGACCTTGGCCGACAGCGTCCTGCCCGTGAAGCCCACCGCGTATCCGAAGGTGACGAGCGCGAGCAGCACGGCCAGCGTCATCGCCGCCAGCGGCTCGCCAATGAAGTCGAACACGACCCGCGCCTGCGTCGGGTGCTTGCTGTCGGTGTCGATGACGTCCGCGAGGGCCTTGCCCAGCATGAGGACGACGGGGAACAGGATCGTCGCCAATGTGATCCCGAACGACGGCGTTCGACGCGGTTCCTCGGCGGCGTCGCCCGACGGCGCGGGGCCGGTGTCGGCCGAGCCGGCAGCCGGGGTCCCCGCGCGGGTGCCGAGCGCCAATGGCGTTGCGGTGGCGCCGGGCGCGGATCCGGCCGCCGTGCGGGCAGTGTGCGCCTCGCCGTCGGCCCGCTGCTCGGTCCCGGCCGCGAGGGCGGGCGCGTCGACCGGGGCCCAGCGGGCCGCCAGCAACGAGAACAGCGGCCCGCACAGGACGACGGTCGGGACCGCGACGAGGACCCCCAGCGCGAGTGTCGTGCCGAGGTCGGCGTGGACCGCTGAGATCGCCAGAAGCGGGCCTGGATGCGGCGGCACCAGTCCGTGCAGGGCCGAGAGGCCGGCCAGCGCCGGGATCGCGACCCGCATCAGCTTCAGCCCGGAGCGCTGGCTGACGAGCACGATCACCGGCAGCAGCAGCACCAGGCCGATCTCGAAGAACATCGGCAGGCCGATGATGACGGCCACCAGCGCCATAACCCACGGAATCGCGGCACCCGAGGCCCGGGCCAGGAGGGTGTCGATGACGCGGTTCGCGCCGCCGGAGTCGGCGAGCAGCTTTCCCAGCATCGCCCCGAGCGCGATCAGCAGCCCGACCTCCTGCAGGGTGCTGCCAACCCCGCTCTCGAAGTTCTTGATGACGGCGGACAGCCCGACGCCGCCGGCGAGGCCGACGAAGGCGCTGCCGAGGATCAGCGCGAGGAACGGGTGCAGCTTCGCCCACACGATCAGAGAGACGATCAGCGCGATACCGACGACGGCGACGACGATGAGCCGGGTGTCGTGACCGTCCCAGGACGAGCCCGCGGCCGCGCCGGCGGCGGCGAGCGTGGCGGTCATCGGCTTCCCCGGGCCCGCCGGGCCGCGTCGAGCCCGAGACGGTCGATGATCGTCTGAGTGATCTCGGCCGGCTCCGGGCCGATGTCGACCGTCAGCTGGTTCTCGTCGGGGCCGGGCTCCTGGAGCACGGCGAACTGCGAGTCGAGCAGGCCCGGCGGCATGAAGTGCCCGTGGCGGGCGGCCAGCCGCGCGCCGATGACCTCGCGCGAGCCCCGCAGGTAGACGAACAGCTCGGCTCCGGTCCCGAGGTCCGGGTCGGGGGCCAGCCCCGACCCGTCGACGGCCTCGCCGCGCAGGAGGTCGCGGTACGAGCGGCGCAGCGCCGAGCAGGTGATGACGCCTGGTTCGCCGGCCTTGATCCGGTCGCGAATCCAACAGCGGACCTTCGCGAGCCAGGGCCAACGGTCAAGATCGGTGAGAGGGTGGCCGGCGGCCATCTTCTCGACGTTCGCCCGGGGATGCAGGTCGTCGCCCTCCGCGAAGGGCCACTGCAGCCGGCCGGACAGCATCGCGGCGACTGTCGACTTGCCGCAGCCCGAGACGCCCATCATCACCAGCACGGGCGGGCGCGTCTCCCCTGCCTCGGCTGGCAGCGCGGTCACGTTCTGGCTCACGATCACCCCGGCCACCCGGCAGGCGCGTTACGCACCGTGCACCTCCCACCCGCCGGCCCCGTGGCCAGCCAGACGGTCAGATGCCCCGTTTCCCCCCATGTCACACCATGAGGAACGGTCGGGAAGCCGAACCCGGCCCAGAAAGCTGGGACTGCGCCCACCGAGATCACGATGCCCTCGCGGTGAGCGCGGGATCGGCGCCTTGTCCGTCGATCACATGGCCGGGCTACGACCGTCGGGATCCGCGCCCGCCGCCAGCAGCAGGCGCACGACCTGCGGGCCGTTCGGGAAGTAGCCCGGCCAGTCCGTGACGACATGCAACGCGGTCCGGGTCTTGAACGGCCCCCCAAGAGGGCCGTTGACCAGATGGGGTGCGGCGGCGATGAGGCGGCCGACAGCGTCGAGGTCGCCGGCGTGGATCGCGGCGCCGAGTTCGATCGCGGTGTCCGGTTCGGGTGCCTCCACCCCGACACTGTCCAGGCCGATCGAGGCCGCGGTCAAGGATGTCCCCGCGAGGTTCAGGCCGACAGCGGGCGCGCGAGCGCCGTTCCCAGCCTGAACCGCGGCGGGACTACCCGGTCCGGCCGGTGCTGACGCTACCGGCGAGCGCGGCCTGCGAGTAGTTGGGCCGTGTCCGGAGGGATCGGGGCACCTCAGTCCCCGCTCTGCGTGACGTCCAGGACCATGTCCCAGGCCTGCCCTCCCGCGGCCGCGACGAGGTCGCGGGTCTCAGCCGCGGACGTGGCATCCACATCGGTGCACACCATGAGCGCCCCGCGGCGGCCGAGGGCCAGTGCCAGTGCCCGGCCGATACCGCTGCCGGCGCCGATGATGACGGTGACCGATCCGGCGAAGCGGCCCGCGGGCGACGGGGACAGTGTCATGCGGCTCCTTCAGTCCGGGACGCGCGGCGGCTACGCTAACTCTTATCAGAGTTACGAGCCAAACGAGCTACGGCAACTCTTGTCAGAGAGGGAGTCGCGGAGTGCGGTCAGGACGGTCGACAACGAGGGTGGCGTCGACGGTGCGCGATCTGACCGGCGGGCTCCACGCGACCATCGGGTCCGCAGAAGTGGGAGAGCGTCATGGGTGAGCGGTTGTCGGGCAAGGTCGCACTCGTCACGGGGGCCGCTCGCGGGCAGGGGCGTAGTCATGCGGTCGCCCTCGCCCGTGAGGGCGCCGATGTGATCACGGTCGACCTCTGCGCACCCATCCCGTCGATCACGGGCTACCCACCGGCGACGGAGGCCGACCTCGCCGAGACCACCAAGCTTGTCGAAGGGCTCGGCAGGCGCGTCGTCGCGCACGTCGCCGACGTGCGCGAACGCGCCGGCCTGGCCGCCCTTGTCCGCGACGCGGTCGGTGAACTCGGGCGGCTCGACGTCGTCGTCGCGAACGCCGGGGTCGTGTCGATGGCGAAGGACGCGGACGTCATGGCGTTCATCGACACGATATCGATCAACTTCGGCGGCGTCGTCAACACGATCGACGCGGCGTGGCCGCACCTGCGCTCGGGCGCGTCCGTCATCGCCGTCGGATCGATGGCCTCGATGATGGACACGGGCGGCATCGGCGCCTCTCCGGGGGCGCCGGTGGGCGCCGCGGCGTACTCGGAGTCCAAGCGCGACATCGCCCGGTTAGTCCACTACCTCGCGATCGCCGCGGGACGGGACGGCATCCGGGTTAATGCCGTCCATCCCGGCAACGTCAGCACGCCGATGTTCCTGAACGACGACCTGTACCGCGCGTTCCGCCCAGATCTGATGAACCCAACCCGGGAGGACGCAATGCAGACCTCGTTGCAGATGCACGTCCTGCCGACGGACGTGATCGACCCGCAGGACATCAGCAATGGCGTGGTGTTCCTCGCCTCCGACGAGGCGCGGTTCGTCACGGGTCTGCAGCTGAGTGTCGACGCCGGTGGGCGCCTGCGGACGAGCAAAAGCGGAGCGCCGGTCTCCTGACCCCGGATTGCCCCCGCGACCCCGTCCGCGCCCTGAACCCGCTGCACGCGGCCACCGCGACCTGACGCAGACGAACTGGATGCAGGGACCGGCCTATTACGCCCCGCGCCGGGGATCGACGATCACCGCAGGCGACATCGTCTGATGCGCGGGGTGTTCGGCTGCGGGTGACGCGGTCGACCAACAGGCGTCGCGGCCGCGGTGGGGAGCCGGGGTGGGTGGGATCCCGCTCCCCGTCTCCCGAACTGGGCCAGAGCTGTCACTCGTCCGGGTAGCGCAGGCCGATCTGCTGGCGGATCTCGTCGAGCGTTGCCATGATCGCCACGGTCTCCTGGGGCGGCAGGATGTCGCCGGCGATCCGGCCTTCGCTCACCAGCCGCTCGGCCTCGATGGCCTGGAAGTGCATGCCGCGGCCCTTGACGGCCGGGCGGAACTCCTCGGTCAGCGTGCCGTAAGCGTCGTAGACCCGCAGCCCGGTCGCGTTGTACCAGACGTTGTCGAGTTCGATGCGGCCCGCGGTGCCCAGGACGACCGCCTCGTTCGGCCCGCGGGTGATGCTCGCGGAGTAGGTCGTGGCGATCTGCCCGTCCGCGTACCGGAACATGGTCGCCACCTGCGCGTCGGCGCCGGTCTCCTTGAACGTGGCGACGGCCTGGACCGACTGCGGCGTCCCGAACAGCTGCGACGCGAACGAGACCGGGTAGATGCCGAGGTCGAGCAGCGCCCCGCCGCCGAGTTCGAGCGCGTTAATCCGGTGGCCCGGGTCGTCCGGCAGCTGCTGTGTATGGTCGGCGGTCATCGAACGGATGTCGCCGATCGTCCCCGCCGCCACGATCTCCCTGAGCCGCACCATGTGCGGCAGCCAGCGCGTCCACATCGCCTCGAGCACGAGCAGCCCGCGCTCCGCGGCCAGCGTCACCAGCCCTTGCGCCTGCGCCGCGTTGAGCGTGAACGGCTTCTCCACGAGCACGTGCCTGCCCGCGTTCAGCGCGAGCGCCGTGTTGGAATAGTGCATGGGATGCGGCGTGGCGACGTAGACGATGTCGACCGCGGGATCGGCGACGAGCGCCTCGTAGCTCCCGTGCGCGGCCGGCAGGCCGAAGTGCGCCGCGAACCGGTCGGCACTGTCCTGGGTGCGCGACCCGACCGCGGTCACGGTATGACCGTTGAGCAGCAGGTCAGCCGTGAACTGGCAGGCGATGCGGCCGGTGCTGATGATTCCCCAGCGTAACGCCGTCATCTCGGCTCACTCTCGCCCTTGTGTTCGTCTGTCACCTGGCGATCGTATTGCTTCCCCACCCTTTTCAGGTCGAGTTGTGTCCATTCACGGGTGCGCCGGGGTAGCCCGTTGACCTTGGGGTTTGTGTTGCGGGGACGCGCTGTGGTCGTTGCTTGATCCTGGTGGCTGGGCATGGATGATCAGGGCTGTGGCTGAGTCGTCCGCGTCGTCGTGGGAGTCGCGTCTCGCGGCTGCCGAGACGCGGATCGAGGAACTCGCTGCCGGGCAGGCCGCGTCGGTGGCGGCGAAGTGCTTGTCAATTTCAGGCTAATGTTCGCGCGCTCAGCCGTGAGCGTTGCTCTTGACCCGCATGCGGAGCGTTCCCGGGCCCATCTCGACCGGCGGGACGCCAGGCAGGTGCGCCGTCGCCGCGCAGTTCGGCGGGACGGTCATCGTCACGCACAGCTCCTCGACGGCGATCTCCCAGGAGATGGCGGCACGGCCATAGGGGGTCTGGTGGCTGGCGGCGGCGGAGGTGAGGCCGCCGCCGGGCCGCGGGCGGAATTCGATCTTGCGGTATCCGGGGGCGGCCGGCGCCAGGCCCGCGACGACGCGGTGCATCCAGTCCGCGACCGAGCCGAGCGCGAAATGGTTGAACGACGTCATCATGGACGGGTTAAGCGTGCCGTCCGGGCGCAGGCTGTCCCAGCGTTCCCAGATCGTCGTCGCGCCCTGGGTGACCGGGTACAGCCACGACGGGCACTCGGTCTGCATGAGCAGCCGGTATGCGGCATCCACGTGGCCGGTGACGGTGAGCGCGTCGCAGACGATCGGGGTGCCGATGAACCCGGTCCCGATGCGGTAGCCGTTCTCGGCCACCACTTCGGCGAGCCGGCGGCCGGCCCGGCTGACGGCATCCTCATCCTCGAGAAGGCCGAAGACCACGGCGACGGCGTAGGACGCCTGCGTGTCGCTGGTCAGCCACCCGGAGCCGAGCTGGTACCGGCGGCGGAACGCCATGGCTACCTCACCGGCGAGTTCGCGGTATCGCTGCGCCGCTGTCAGGTCGCCGAGGACGTCCGCGGCGATCGCGACGTGCCGCGCCGACCACGCGAAGTAGGCGGTAGCGATCAGGTGCGGGTCCGTCTCGCTGGCCGCCGGGTCGTCGGCCGGCGTGGCCGGATCCAGCCAGTCGCCGAGCTGGAATCCGCTGTCCCAGAGCCGGCCAGGACCGGCGAGGGAGGCAATGAGGTCAACCCCCATGCCCGGCCCGTGGCGTAATGCCGTCGCAGCAGTTCCGCGTCGCCGGTGGCCTGGTACAGCGCAACGGGCGTGAGGGCGGCGGCGTCGCCCCAGCCGGCACCGGGCCGGATCGGGTTCCAGGGCGGCGGGCTCGGGATCGCGGGGACGAACCAGGGCACGGTCCCGTCGGGGAGTTGCTCCCGGCGCGAATCGCTCACGATGGCTTGGTCGTTCTGGAAGCAGAAGCGTTACACGCCCTCGTCGATTCCTGGCATTCCCCGACGCCGGCGCCAGCTGGCCCGGAGGTCCGGCCGTCATACGGACGGTGTGGTGCCCGCCTTCCAGCCACGGAACGCCGCGAGCAGCTTGTCGCGCATGTCCGGCTGCAGGTCGTCCTCCGCCAGGGTGCCGGTGACCCGCACCGTCTCCCGCATCTGTTCGACGTAGGTGTCGCAGCCGTCGCACAGTTCGAGATGCTCGGTGAAACGGCGGCGGGTGTCCGCGTCCAGCGTGCCTTCGAGATAGTCCGTGACCACCTCGACAAGCTCGTCGCAGTCGATCTCCAGGCCGCGGGTCACGCTCGTGCCTCATCCATGTAGTCCTCCAGCACCTGCCGGAGCTTGGCCCGTCCCCGGTGCAGCAACACCCGCTGGTTACCCGGCTCGATACCGAGCAGCGCGCAGACCTCGTCCGCGTCCAGCCCCTGCACGTCCCGCAGGTGCACGACCGTACGCTGCCGCGGCGGCAGCACGTCGAGCGCCGCCCGCAGCCGGGTCCGAACCTCGCGGGACAGCAACGCGGGTTCTGGCAGGTCCCACTGCCGAGGTGGGGTCGACCAGTGCCCCGGCCACTCGTCCCCGTGCGGGCGAAACCGGCCCGGATCGACGGTCGGACCGGTCTCGTCCTCCGGAAAGGCGCTGCTGAACGGGACGCTGCGACGTTCCCGCACCCCCCGACTCCTGGCGACATTGAGCAGGATGCCGAACACCCAGGTCCGCAGGCTGGACCGACCCTCGAACCGGTCCAGCCCCGTCAGCACGGCCAGCCACGTCTCCTGCACGACCTCCTCGGCGACCGTGCGGCTCGGGACGTAGCCCACGGCGACCGCGAGCATCGTCGGTGTCAGGCGCTCGACCAGCTCGGTGAAGATCGACTCGTCACCGTCACGCAGAGCCTGCACGAGCCTGGCGTCCGTGGAGTCCGGGGCGGACCCAGCCGGCGTGCTCTGTCGAACCTCCACGAACCGAAACCTAGCGGAGCGATGCTCGGCCTGCCGCCGACCGGCCGACATCGGCGTTAGCCTTGCGAGCCGGGTGGCCACGCCAATCGCGCGGGTTCCTGTTCGGTGCGGGGTGTTGCCGTCGCCCACGGCGCCGCGCGGGTACGTGACGCGCCGGGTCCACGGTCTCCCGCGTCGCCGCGTCGCGCTGGGGGGACCGGCGTTCGCGTCCGGATCCGTCAGCCCCATGGGTCGTCGATGAGCAGAAGCCACTGGCCGTCTGGCTGGCGGCGCAGCACGTCGGCGCTGGTGCCGTTCTGCTGGACGGCGGTGCCGTCGGGCAGCGTTCCCGACAGTTTCCAGGCGTTGACGACGAGGGCGGTGTCGTCGGCCCGGACGACCCGCTGGATGTCGCCCGCGAGCACGGGGCGCAGCGCGAAGAAGCCCTGGAGTGCCGCGCGGATCGCGTCGAGGCCGGACACCACGGTGCCGGGCTCGGGCAGGAAGCTGGCCCGCGGTTCGTAGAGGGTGAGCGCGCCGTCGAGGTCGCCGGAGTTCAGGTACTGGGCGAAGAGCTGGACGGTTTCCTCGGGCGAATGGTCTGCCATGGGTTCCTCCGATTCAGCGGCTTGGGAACTCTCGCTGTGTCGTGTGGGCGAGCGCGGTTCGCGTTACACCGCACTTCCGTCCGTCTCAGCTGGCCCTTCGGCGTTGGCCGTTGGTGCCGCTTTCCGCTGGCGGTGTAACGCCTGGCGTCGTGCGGTGACTGTGCTGACGTCCGAGTAGCGCGGGGGACGCGGAGGTCCGCATGACACAGGTGGAGACGGTCATCGAAGCAGCGGCGGCCGACCAGGCCGCGGGCGGTGGCTCGCGGGAGGTGGTCGTCGCCGACTGGGCCGCGCTGCCGGTGCGCGAGCCGGTGCGAGCCCTCGTGGAGGGCGTCGACCTGGTGGTGGTGCGGCTCGACCGCGATGGCCCTGGGACCGGCGGGTCCGGCCAGGACAGGGCCGTGGCCGTGTTCGAGGGCCGGTGCCCGCACCGTGGGGCGCTGCTCGCGGACGGCGAGGTGAGGGGGCACAGCATCGTCTGCGGGGTGCATGGCTGGGATTTCCGGCTGGACTCCGGGGTGAGCGACTACGACCCGTCGCAGCGGCTGCACCGCTTCCCGGCCCGGGTGCGCGCCGACGGGATGGTGGTCGTCGACCGGCCCGATCTAACCGCCTACCGGGCGGTGAAACCGCAAACGCCAGTGACCGACGTGTACGCGCGGCTGTTCGCCGACCCGCATCAGGCCACCGCCGAGGAGCCGTATGTCGGGGAGATCCACGAACTGGCCGCCGACGGGCTGGCCAAGGTGGGCCACCACGGTCGGACGGCGGCGATGGGCGTGCCGCGCTCCGAGCTGCCGAAGTGGGAGGACCTCCAAGTCCTCACCGCGCAGTTGTCCCGCTTCCCGCTGCTCGACGACGAACCGGTCGGCACCGACGTCGTGATCGGGCCAGGGGCCGCGCGGCCGCTGCGGCTGGCCATTCCGCTGTTCGTGTCGGACATGAGCTTCGGGGCGTTGTCCGCGGAGGCCAAGCAGGCGCTGGCCGCTGGAGCGGAGGCGGCCGGGACGGCGATCTGCTCGGGTGAGGGCGGGATGCTGCCGGAGGAGCAGCAGGCCTGCTCCCGCTATCTCTATGAGCTGGCGTCGGCGAAGTTCGGCTGGGACGAGGCGCACCTGGCGCGGGTGCAGGCGCTGCACCTAAAGCTCGGCCAGGGCGCGAAGACCGGCACCGGCGGGCACCTGCCCGGCCACAAGGTGACCGGGCGGATCGCGCAGGTCCGCGGGCTGCCCGAGGGCCAGCCCGCGATCTCGCCGGCCCGCTTCCCGGACTGGCGGTCGCTGGACGATGCCCGTGCCCTGCTGGACCGGGTGCGCGAGGTCTCCGGCGGCATCCCCGTCGGGGTGAAGATGTCCGCGCAGCACGTGGAGGCCGACCTGGACGCCGCGCTGTCACTGGGCGTGGACTACGTGATCCTCGACGGCCGGGGCGGTGGTACCGGCGCCGCCCCCACGATCTTCCGGGACAACATCAGCGTGCCGTCGATGGCCGCGCTGGCCCGGGCCCGCCGCCACCTGGACCGGGCCGGCGCCGACCAGGTCACCCTGGTCGCCACCGGTGGACTGCGCAGACCCGCGGACTTCGTCAAGGCGCTCGCGTTGGGGGCGGACGCGGTGGCCGTGTCGAACTCGGCGCTGCAGGCGATCGGATGCGTTGGCATGCGCGCCTGCCACACCGACAACTGCCCGATGGGAATTGCCACGCAGAAACCGCACCTGCGGGCCCGGCTGCCAGTCGAGCGGGCCGCGGCCCAGCTGGACCGGTTCCTGACGTCGTCGGTGGAGCTGATGGCGGTGCTGGCACGGGCCTGCGGCCACCGGCACCTGTCCGGTTTCAGCCCCGAGGATCTGACCAGTTTCAAGCGGGACGTCGCCGATCTGGTCGGCGTGGCCTATGCCGGCGTCCGCTGACCGCGACACCGTTGGCGTCGCTCACTTTCTTTCTCTGTCCGTTTCTTCTTCTTTCGGCGTCGCATTGAAAGGCGGCAGTGATGAGTGCGAGCCCCGCCCCGACCACGACTGACGGCTCCTGTCCCGCCACTGATGGATGGCACCGGCTCGATCCGGCTGAGCTTCCCGCCGAGGGGCGGGTACGCAGCGCCGTGGTGGACGGCCGAAGCGTCGCGTTGGCCCGCCGCGGTGGCCGGCTGTCGGCGTTGGAGAACCGCTGCCCGCATCAGGGCGGACCGCTGGGCGAGGGGTCGATCGAGAACGGCTGGCTGCGCTGCCCGTGGCACGGCTACGACTACGACCCGACAACCGGCAAGCCGCCGGCGGGCTTCACCGACGCCGCTGTCGCCTACGAGGTCGACGAACGGCCCGACGCCAGCTACGTGAAGCTGCCGCCCCCGCGAGTCGAAGTACGCACGGTCAGCGACGTCCTGGTCGAGACCCTCGTCGCCTGGGATGTGCGGCATGTGTTCGGCATGGTCGGCCATTCCAACCTGGGATTCGCCGACGCGCTGCGCCGGGCCGAAGCCCGCGGCGAGCTCACCTACGTCGGCATCCGGCATGAGGGCGCCGCCGCGTTCGCCGCCAGCGCCT